>Ga0209498_1000241_pt1 | contig 33096 bp, 36 predicted proteins | sample WalLakDeSediment_FD_184131 | JGI IMG/M metagenome (GOLD analysis project Ga0209498, IMG submission 184131) | Lake sediment microbial communities from Walker lake, Nevada to study Microbial Dark Matter (Phase II) - Walker Lake 11/02/13 Deep... | ecosystem: Environmental > Aquatic > Freshwater >...
ATATCAAACAGGGAGAAAACCCTGCCGCACAAAATAAATTCCCGGGAAGTAAAAGATCATTCGGATTTGGAAAGAGTGGAAGGAATCGCGCTGGAAGAAGCTTCCGAAAGTTCAAAGCAAAGAGTTAAGTTTAAATTAGGCTAAAGCCCTAACTGTTTTGGGAATATATTTTCTCCGGCATTTGCATAGCCATCCCTTTGGGAAAATGCCGGAGCTATTTTTTGTTACGCAACAGACCCTTTAGGGCGTGGATAAAAAATCAAGCCTAACTTTAGGGGGTTTTAACCCCTATCTTAAATTTTTACTTAATCAATCCCTGCCGGTTTTTTTCTTCCTGTTTTGCTCTTTTGGCTGCTTTCTTCTCTGCCTTAGATTTCAGGGGTTTTTTCTTATCCGACTTTTTAGTGATCAGTCCTTTGCTCATTTTGTTTTCTCCTTTTAATTAATAATGATTGATTGTGTTAAAGTAATAATTATTCTTTTTATATTTTGTGCTGTTCAAGCCACTTAAGCATCCTGCGAAGTAACTCTCAGGTAAGCCTTTTAGTATAATTCACCAAAATTAGTTAGTCAGCGGATGCATGCAGCTAATCAATTCACTCACTTCAACGGTTGCTAAACCGGACATAATATCAGACATTGCATAAGGAATAACCAACTTGTTATTATGTATGAGTGCTCCACAGGTATAAACCACATTGGGTACGTAACCCTCTCGTTCTTCCTCTTGTGGTGTAATTAGCGGCTCTTCCAAACGGGCAATTATTTTTGCCGGATTTTCAAGATCGAGAAGCATAGCGCCGATGGAATACTGCCTCATGGGACCCACACCATGGGTAAGTACCAGCCAGCCTTCGCTGGTTTCAAGCGGTGAACCGCAGTTGCCGATCTGAATGAATTCCCAAGTCTTAATGGGCTCCTGAATGATTTTAGACTCCTGCCAAAAATGTAGATGATCGGAAAACATTATATGGTTGTTCTCGCCGTCCTGGCGAGAGAGCATAACATACTTACCATTAATCATACGCGGAAAAAGTGCCATGCCCTTGTTGTGAACCGCTTTGCCGTTCAAAGTAATAATATTAAAAGTTATAAAATCTTTTGTCTCTATCAACTGCGGAAGAATAGTAAACCCGTTGTAAGCAGTGTAGGTTGCATAGTAGGTAACTTCGCCGTTATCATGAAAAAACTGGACAAACCTTGCGTCTTCTATACCCCTGCTTTCATTTTTCGAAACAGGAAATATCACACGTTCAGAAATTCTGTGATCGGTGTGGAATTTTATTGTATAATTGGAATCCGCAAGCCAGCATATTATTTTAATTGCTTCGTCATTGCATTCAAAATCGGTATTTGAGAGAAGGGCTCCAATGCTCTTATTTAAATCATTGTAAGTAAATTCATCCGGCAATTGTTCGAGTACACGGGTGCTGGTTTCGTTACTTGCATTCAATTCATTTAGCTTGAGCTGAAATAGGTGGCGATTATATATAGGGTCATGCTGGATAGCGGGGGTTTCAACAAATTCACTGATGGGGTCAAAAGTAAACGAGCTATTGTTTTCAATAATCCCACTGCGGAAGCTAATAGATGAAATATGGCCTTCCCCCACAGAGCGAAGGCTCATGATAAAACGAAGGCTGCCACCTGGAACATTAGTCTGATCCGGATGTGGTACAATAGAAGGGTTGAACAGCGCCGCAGATTCAACAGAGTATTCTAAAGTAAAATAAGCGCCTATCAACAATTTTTTTGTTTCACTTAACGGTTCGGTGTGCGGTAGATATACTGATACCTCAGCAAAGTGACGTTCCAATACACGTCTTATATCCTTGTGCCGATCGAAAAAATCAAGATTTATTTTTTTCATTAATTCCTCGGCTTCGTTTTCAGTGAGACTCAAAACTCTATCAATAATTTTGGGAATACGGGATCTATCATCTGGAAAATGAGCGCGGGTTATAACGCGGGAAGTGTCCCGCAGGATTTTCGTTTTTTTTCTTCTAACTTGCGGTTTTTTATCTTTTTTAGAGTCCATATCTCAGTCTTATTAAATTGGTTTATATTTTAGGCTTAATGTCAACAGTTTGCACATCGGTAACAATTTTTATTCCAACTCTATTCTCTAAAATATGATGATATAACTTAATGAATTTTAATTAGGGAATTCTTGATTTAAAAATACGGTTATGATATTTGATGCACGTTTACAAAGGTGACCTTGAATCTGACAGACACCGTTGGACTAAGTCGTCAATCACTGCTGTGCCGCAACACATTACTGTATCAGCGCCGCCCCAATAAATTTTTACCGTACCATCGTCTTCAGGGACAACTCCACATGTAAAGACAACATTGGGCACATAGCCGCTCACTTCCCAGGTATCTTCTGGTTGCAATATCCACTGATCGGAAACCCCAACAATTTTCGCTGGATCATTTAGATCGTGCAGGGCAACACCAAGGCGATAAACTACACCCGACATAGTCTTAAAAACTCCATGATAAATATGCAACCAGCCCTTGTCGGTTTTGAACGGTGGTGCGCCAGGTCCGATTTTCATTTCATCCCAATGATATGGAACCGGCTTCATAATCACACGGGAATCCCCCCAATGAACCAGGTCGAGGGAATAGGAAATCCAGATAGACCAGGGTGAGATTTCGGAATGCGGACGGTCAAGCCGCACATATTTTCCACCAAACTTTTGAGGAAAAATTACGACGTTGCGAAGGTCAGCCTGAGTTATGAGAGCAATGCGCTCAACTTTTTCAAAATCACTGGTGCGTGCAAGGGCAATCCGAACACCATGACGGGAATATGCGCTATATGTAAGCAGGTAGTCGTCCTCTACCGGACAGATTCTGAGGTCTTCGACCCCGAACTCTTCATATTCTGAAAATTTATTGTCTGTTGACGGTGTAAGAAATGGTTTGGGATGAACCGTAAAGGAAAAACCATCTTCACTATCAGCTCTGCCGATAATAGAGCGCCCATTGTGTAAGTGTGATCTGAAAAGCATTATATAACTGCCTTTGTGCTTCACCACTCCTGCATTATGGACAGTGGATACCGGATAGGGCACATCGTCTTTTGTGAGAATCGGATTTTTATTATAACGTTTTATAACGGGATCTTGATTATTCATATTCATTTTCGGCACTCCTTTCCTTTTCTCTTTTCAAGAATCATTTCATACACCTGAACATATTCTTCAACCATGCGGTTGATCGTGAAATATTGTTCAACATGATGGCGGCAGTAAGTTCGGTTAATATCTTTTACCCGTGCAACAGCGGCTATTGCTTCACTTACTGTATTTACGAGAAAACCGCTCTTGCCGTTTTCAATAAGTTCTGGCATGCTTCCCTTGTTAAAAGCGATCACCGGAGTACCGCAAGCCATAGATTCTATAACGGTCAAGCCAAAAGGTTCATTGAAATTTATAGGATGAAGAAGTGCGGTTGCTTTACCGAGAAGTTGGTTACGCTGAACCGGTCCTGCACTGCCGGCATAAACAACATTGCTGTTGTCCAGGTGGGGTACGATGTACTTTTTATAGTAAGCTTCATCCTGAATGATTCCCGCTAATATCAGCTTTTTGTTACAAGCCATAGCAATTTCAATAGCCTCTTTGGCGCCTTTGTCATGGTGAATGCGTCCGAAAAAGATTAAATATTCATCCGGCTCGGGCCGAAAATCAAACTGATTTATATCTATGCCGTGATGGATGGTTTTAATATAGTCAAGATCCGGCGATCGGTCGGCATCGCTGATGGAAACATAGAATACTTTGCCGTTGTATTTTTTATAAACCGGCAGAATCCCGGGAGATGAAAAGCCGTGGATGGTGGTAACTACCGGGGTAGTGATTAGACCGGTATATGTCAAAGGTAAAAAGTCAAAATTATTATGGATAATATCAAACTCTTCAGCATGTTCAAAGAGTTCTGAAATGTGCAGGCACTCCCAAACTTTTGGAATAATAGAATGATCTTCTTCATAGCCCCGCGTGCAGACAGAATGCAGTTTGCCGCTGGTTTCAGAATCACCGGTCGCAAAAAGGGTAACTTGATGACCTTGCGATACCAATCCCTCGGTCAAAAGAGATACCATGCTTTCCCACGGACCATAATGTCGCGGTGGTGTACGCCAGGCAATGGGCGAAAGCATAGCAATGTGCATGAATATTCCTTTTGTTAATCGGTTTTCTTTGACGAAAGTTGTTTCAAAATCTCGTCGACATTAAGCTTTCGCAATGCCATTAGCGAAAGCAATCAGGCAAGGGATGAATCGATTCAGTTTATTACGGTGAAAAACTTCTGCATGCTGATAGTTCATTTTGATATTGCCTCCATTGATAAATGCGTATGTTCGGCCAGACGTAATTCCAGTAATGATTGAAGAAAAGCCAAAGTAGATTCTGCACCTTGATTCTCGTTTGGACGGTCAGGATGCAAACCGTCCCGGCAGCCGCCGGTTGTAGGATCGTAAATGGGAAGATTTAAATCGTTACGTCCGAGGAACCATTCGAATGCCCGACGAGCTTCTCTGTTCCAAAATTTGTCTCCGGTAATTCTGAATGCTTCGAGACAAGCCGATACCATTGCTTGTGCCTCAACAGGCTGTTGATCAAAACGAGCACGCTCTCCACCCTTCTGATAAAAACCGTTTGATCCAATCGGGACAAAATGACCTGCAGTAGAGCGTTGCAATTCGGCAAGCCAATTTAATGACTCCAATCCGGCATTTGTCATAGCTCTGTCAGGAATTGATTTTCCGCATGTGAGTAAAGCATGTGGCAGAGCAGCGTTGCAATATGAAAGTTCATTTTCGTACCAGTGCCATTCTTCAGAACGATTATTTTGATATAGTGTGAGAAGCCGTCCTGCCAATTCATCCCTCACATTGCTCGCCCTGCGGTCACCGGCAAATTTTTGTAAATACTCATAAATGCCTATAAGTGCAAATGCCCATGCGCGGGGGCTGGTAGTTAAGAGAATTGTGGGTAAAGTTTGTTCAAAAAGCCAACCAGCCATACTGTTGAGAGACGGTATATTAGAATGATTTAATACAGTTCCTAACGCCAAAAGTGCGCGTCCATGACTGTCATCTGATCCAGAATTTTCTAACCAATTACGTTGATAGTCCATGAAATTTCGAAAACGTTTAGTTTGATCGTTGAATGCAAATCTCAGGAAGGCAAGATATCGGGAAGCCAATCCCAAACTCTTGCTGCTACCCATTTCGTCTAAGAGAATACTTACTAAAAGAGCCCGGGCATTGTCGTCCGTGGTATAGCCATGAGAATAATTAGGCACAGTAAAAAGGGCGTGTTGAAACATGCCGGTATCGTCAGTCATGTTATGTAAATGATCTAGTTTGATCAGGGGTAACTCCCACGGATGTTTATCCAATGCTTTGACACTAAAGTTAGGCGGAATGTAATGCCGGCGCTCCGCACGTGCTCGCTTAAAAGTCTCCATATAACGTTGCGCCACTTCAGACCAAATCATAGCACGTCCAAACTTATAAGCACGTTTGCGCATTGCATGCCGTTCGGCTTCTTTTTCTAATAACTTGATTACTTGCTCAGCCAAAGCTGCAGGATCACGGAATGGAACCAGCACACCCCGTCCGTCTGAAAGAACTTCTTGTGCATACCAATATGGTGTAGAAACAATTGCTTTCCCCGCTCCTAATGTATAAGCCAGGGTTCCGGATGTTATCTGTGCTTCGTTATGATATGGTGTAATATAAATATCGGCAGCACTTATGAACTCGATGAGCTCTTCCAGACTCACAAAACGGTTGTAAAATATAACGTTACTTTCCACACCTTTCTGCTGAGCCATCCATTGCAAGGACAATCGGTAAGTTTCTCCTTCATGTTGAATAACATGAGGATGTGTTGCGCCAACAACTATATAAACAATGTTCGGATAACGGGCAACAATATCGGGCAGTGCCGATATTACGGTTTCAATTCCTTTATCTGAAGAAAGTAAACCAAAGCTTAAGAGAACGATTTTACCTTCGACTCCAAATAAATCTTTATTAAAACTTGGATCGACAAATGGGACATCCGGGATGCCATGTGGAATCATATCAATCTTTTTCAAAGGTACATTATAAATTTCATTTAGAAATTCATTACCACGTTCACTCATAACAACCAAACGATCCGATAATGCCGCAACTTCTTCTAATACCCGCCGCTGATCCGGGTCCGGATTTTTAAGAATAGTGTGTAATGTTGTAACGATTGGCATGCGTAATCCTCGCAGTATCGCAAGGATGTGGCTTCCTGCTTTCCCACCGAATATACCATATTCGAATTGAAGACATACCAGGTCAACATTGTTAATATTTAAGAAATCAGAAGCTCGCAGATAAGAATCTATATCTTTTTCTGTGAGTTCAAATCGAACACGTGCAGGATAAGCGTAACCATCTGCAACATCGTTAACGGGTAGCGCAATGCATACTGTTTTGCTGTACTGTGCAGCGAAGGCTTCACACAAATCGGTAGTAAATGTAGCAATTCCGCACTGGCGTGGTAAATAATTCCCAATAAAGGCAATCCGGTTGAGTGTTGAACTTTTAATGTTATGCTCCAGGGTTATTATCTCTAATTATGATAAGTAAAAAAGAACTACACCTTTAAAGTAAACAAAAATTATAATAACTTTTTTATAAGTAGTTGTTTATAAGCAGTTATTTATAAAAACAGCAGTAAAATTGAAGGACAAAGTATAATTCGATAGATAAAAATCGTGACTGTTAATTAAGCCGCAAGTTTTTATTTTTTTAAGAACCAACATTGCGTTATCAACATCTCCGAAAAATTTATTTGTTCCATTCAGATTTTACTGCTTTAAAGACATATCCATTTGTTTAGTTCTGCTCATCTCTTATTTAGTCGAGGTATTGATCAGCCTAAGAAAATCATCTGCCGGATAATCCATTTTTTACTAAGAACTGAAATAATTCTTAATTAAAGCTCGCCTCTTTGAGCCGCTGCTTTAAGATCTTCATTTGCAAAGATTGCAATCTCGACTCTTCTATTAAGCTGCTTTCCTTCAACTGATTCATTTGATGCAACAGGTTCCATTTCACCTATTCCGATAGTTGAAAGTCTAGAGGGATTAACTCCCTGCAGCTTTGTATAATCTGAAACAGCTTGAGCTCTTCTTTCGGATAGAGACTGATTGTATTGCTCTGTTCCATCAGAATCGGTATGTCCTGCTATAAGAATATTTGAATCAGGATACTTTTTAAGTATGTCGGCAAGCTTGTAAATATTTGTTTTAGCATTGGGCTGCAAAGTTGAAGAATCGAATGCAAATAAGATTCCGGAATCGAAGGTAAGCTTTATGCCCTCGCCAATTCTTTCTACCTTTGCACCCTCAACTTCATTTGCCATTTCTTCTGCCTGCTCATCCATATGGTTGCCAATCAAAACTCCAGCGGTACCGCCAACTACCGCACCAATGATAGCACCTGCGGCTGTGTTACCTAATTCATTACCAACAATTCCTCCAACTACAGCTCCGCCAACGCCGCCAATAACTCCACCTTTTACAGCATTGCTTGTACCGCAGCTGAAACTAAACAAAGCCAGGCTTGCAACTACTGCAATTAAAATTATTCCTCTTATCTTTTTCATTTTGTTCCTCTTATAATTATTTATAACGGTTATACATTTAGTTAATTATTACTCTCTAATAATATTTTTAGATTTCTGCTTTCAACATTCTGATTAAATACCTGCACTGGATATTCTTTTTGCTTTTCATTAAGAGCTAAAAAAGCAGTAAGTCTTATTTCTGCCGGTGCTTTTTGATCAAGAGCGATTCTTTTCAGAATTATCAAGTTGCCGCCTGCGAATTTCAGCATTTTAATTTGAGCACTTGTCATATTGTCCTCCTCGAATTAAAAAGTGCTAATCGGATTGAGAGAAATAACTAAAGGCGGGATTAACCCGCCCCTAATTTTCCCACCCAATTTTTATTTTAGTTAAACCAATATCTTATTCCTAAGCCACCGCCGACTCCGAAGTCTGTAGCAGGAGACAAATCAAGAATAGGAACAAGTTCCAGAAAAACATCTATCGGTGCATCGGCAAATAAATAATCTATGCCTATCGGAACTCTTATTCCAAACGAAGGATCATCAGCCAGAACAACCCTACCGCCAATTCCAATATACAGTGGAAATTTACCTGACGGGACCGGCATTAAATTAAAGAAGTGCCATACGTAATCAGCCTGGAAAAGTAGACTGCCGTCATTATGTTTATCATTATGATGATATTTTCTGAATGACCACGCTGCTGCGAAATCAAATGCATTGTCGCTGCTTGTCCAAAGTTTTGCACTCAGACCGGTTGGTTCTCCTAAAATAATTCCCAGTCCAAATCCATGGTCCTGTGCTGTAACTGGTTTTGCTAAGATCATCATCAAACCCAAAACCATAGTGAATAATATATTTTTTTTCATAACTGTAACTCCTTTTATAGTTTTTAAAATTTATCTAATACTTAAGTTGATCGTTCCTAAATTCGTGTTCTGCTGCGCGACAACGACTACATTAGTAATAGTAGTATCGTTATAAGCAGGGTCTGCTGAGAATACTTCTACTCTGTAGGTCTGCTGTAGTAATGCCATCAACATAAATGAGCCGGTGATCGGTTCTGCAACTGTAAGTGCGGTATCTGCTCCGCTTATTGCATAAACAAAACCTGCAGCGCTTACCGGATTTATTTTACCTGAAATAGTTCCGGAGATTACGAGTGGTGTAACTCTGATAACAGGTTTCAGTATGTACTGATTGTTACCAGTCACCACGATTGATCGTTCGGCATCAAAATCAAGGATTAACTCATAAAGCAGACCAGATTGAATTTCGAACTGATGATTAAGTTTAATACCTGTTTGCTCTCCGCTCGGAATTATAAGTGGATAAGTATTGCCATCAACAACAACGTTACTTCCTGTGCCTATTATTAATCTAATCTGAGTATAACGTCCAGCATCGAGCGGGTGATCACCAAGAACAACACTTGCACCGTTCCTTAATAAGAGCAGATCATAAGTTGCGGTAGTATTGTTTATTACAATCCAGCCGTCGTTTGAACCAGCATCTGCTTTATGAACTTCAACTCTTATAATAACTATGTTTACCTCGTCATAACCTGCGGGGGAATCAACCATTGTTATTTTTAATTGTCCCTGCCCGGTTTCGGGCGAAGTTGAATCAGAGCAGCTAAAAACGAATAGAGCTGCTGTAAAAAAACTTAAAAGGACTGCTATATGAATTATTTTCTCTTTTATAGGTTTCATTGTCAAATACTCCTCTTTTAATAAAATTGTTAAATGTGTTTATCACTTTTACATATACACTTGTGTAAGGGATTTCTATTAAATTATACTTATTAAACACACTACAAGGTATTAGAACATGCGTGGCAAAACAATCAGGCAAAGGGATGAAAAAGGGACTAAGCCTATTGGTTGAGAATAACTCGTTTTTCGCAGATAGTAAAGCAATACTTGTTAGTTTTAAAATAAAAAGGGTGCCCGCAGACACCCTTTAATCAGATTAAGGTCAAATTACTTAATTCGTTTGAACTCAATTCTTCTATTCAATCTTCTGTTTTCTTCAGTATCGTTTGAAACCCTCGGACTTTCTTCGCCGTAGCCAACAGCGGTTATTCTATCAGCAGAAATTCCCTTTGCAACAAGCCATGCTTTAACGGCATTCGCTCTTCGCTCAGATAGCTTCTGGTTATATGCATTGCTGCCTACATTATCGGTATGACCGCTTATCTCAACCACTATATCAGAATGTATCTGTAGTGTCTTAAGCGCACTCATCAAAACTTTATCCGATTCAGGAGTGATATCAGATTTATTGAATTCAAAAGTAATACCTTCAAGTACGATAGGAACATCTATCTTAATGACATCATCAGCAGGATCAAGTGGGTCTGTTCCGCGTTTAACTTCATCGCCATCACCAACTGAACCACCATCAGTATCAACTGTCAGAGGATCGGTTTTGTGAGTCATAACTTCTGCATAATCAGTTAAACCATCACCATCGGTATCTGCTTTTAACGGATCGGTTTTAAATAGCTTTGTCTCAGCCGGTTTTCCAACTATTTTCAACTCAACGTTTACTCCTAAGACTTCCTGACCGTCTGATAAACCATCACCGTCGGTATCTGCTTTTAACGGATCGGTTTTGTATTTCAATACTTCGTCACCGTCTGATAAGCCATCACCATCGGTATCTGCTTTTAGCGGATCAGTTTTGTATTTCAATACTTCGTCACCATCAGATAAACCGTCACCGTCGGTATCGGGGTTGTTTGGATCAGTCTTGTAAATCATTATTTCTTCATAATCGGTTAAGCCGTCACCGTCGGTATCGGGGCTTAACGGATTAGTGGAACCCGGGAATTCGGGGTAGAAAGCGCGTTCCTTAAACGGATTCAACTTACCGTAAACTTCGTCACCATCCAATAAACCGTCACCATCGGTATCCGGATTTTCCGGATCTGTTCCGAATTTCTTTTCATCACATTTCCCAAGTCCGTCCATATCTTTGTCAGCATCACAGTTTTCACCCACAAAAGTTAAACCAAGCGATACATTATAATATGCATCACCGGCATCCGCTCCGACACTCTTATAAGCGTCAAGATCATATGAAGTGGTAAAAGCTCCGCCGATTGAAAAATCAAGCAGAACAACATCTGAAAGTGCAATTTCAGCACCTATACCGGCTGGAAAATATGCAACCCAGCTATTCTCAATTGTTGATGAATTTGGCTCAAGCTCGGGACTGGGTCTGGTTTTAACATTGAAGTTCATTGCTCCACCGCCAAGGTATACATAAGGATTCCAGCCCCTTACTTCAAATGGAGATATCTGAAATCTTATGCTTAACGGAATTATTGTGGATTCATATTCACCATAATTAACATCAGGGTCATCAAAATATGCTTTGCCAGCATAGCTTCCGTAACCAGCGTTGAGTGATAATTCAAGTGCATCTGTTAATTCAAAAGCAAAGAATCCCTCGCCAAGCCAGGAAGCTTTGAACCAATCGAATGAAGTGTTGTTATTTCCACTGAATCCAAAATTTGCGAATTCATTTTGTGGAAACAACATACTTCCGCGAAATCCGAACTTGGTTCCCCAATCATTAAATTGTGCATAGTTCGGTTGACTCATTGCAACTAAACCAAGCAATATAAGTGAGTAAATTAGTTTTTTCATTTTTTTCCTCTTTTTATAGTTAATGAATTTTTGTACAAGATATTCCCTTTATTATTAAACGAGCTTGTGTCAGGGATTTCTATAAAATCAAACTTTATTAAACACACTACAAGCTATTAGAATGTTTGTGGCAAAACAATCGGGCAAAGGGATGAAAAAGGGACTAAGCCTATTGGTTAATAATAACTTGCTTTTCAGCGTATAGTAAAGCAATACTGTTAGCTTTAAAATAGAAGAGGCTGTCTCAAAAGTTTTAGCTTTGAGCAGCCTCATTAAGGAACTTATTTAAAGTTACTTCCGGAATGATTAATCATTAAAACCGCTTATCCAGTATGATATTATTATAGTACCATTGAATATCAACCCAGGAAGGATCTCCCGGACCGCTGCCACCGCCTCTGAGAACTATTTTCATTTTTGAGTAATGACCGTCATGATCATAGAGAAATACGTAATGATTTTCTGTATCATTAATCTTATTTGTCCAGGTGCCCGCAATTCTCGCTGGCGAATCCACCTCATCAAAAAGATTTGTATTGGGACTAACAAAGAAGTCTGTTCTCCTTATAAGCCCTGTATAAAGATCGGCACTCTGAATTAAATATGAAAAGCCTGCAGCATCACTATAAAAATAAATATCTACAAGAGTCGCTTCGGGTGAAGAAACCGCATAAGCCATTCCGCTTGAAAGATCCAGACCGCTTGGCTGTGATGCCGATGTTCCATATGTCTCATAAATTCTTACAGGACCGTACAATGATGTATTGATTTCTGAAACAAGTACAATATTTGTTACTGCACTTGTCTGTCCACCTGTTACACTTATTGTGAAGGTCGTATCTCTAAAATCTTCCAGCTTTAGGGTAACACTTCGCACACCCTGATCAACATTATTAGTAGTATCAGGTGTTGTGTTAAACGTGTTCAAACCATCTATCCATATTGCGGCACCTGCCGGGATTGATGTCAGATAAATACCACCAGTTGGAGTTGGAGTAAACGGGTCATCGCTGCAGGATGTTATCAACATCACTGAGGGAATGATAAGTAATAAAATTAATTTTTTCATTGTTAGCTTCCTTTATTTTTGTTTAGGTTAAATGAATATTTTGAACCGTCATTGTTTAAAGCAAAAGTGCCCGAAAAGTTTTCAGAATCTTTTGATAAACTGCCGTTGTACTCGCCCTGAAAGCGGCTATGCAATTGATCTGTCATTGACATTTTAAGAGTTGTGGGGCTGAATGTTCCCTTTACTTCCTGGTTAATTGCCTGCCTGTAACTGATGTTTATTTTTCCGGAGAAACTGCTGTCAGTCTGTTCGGTTATGTCCAGAACTGTTGTCTTTCCGTCAAATATCCCGGTCCACTTACCGGTTAAATCAGGTGTTTTTATTACTGTTTTTGTTTTATCCTTATCGCCATTTTCATCTGTCTTCTTCTCACAGCCGAAATAAACCGCTACTGTTAGAATCAGCAATAAAGTAAAAACCCAATTAGATAAGATGTTTTTTTTCATTTGTCTTTCCTTTGTGTTGATTATAAAAATGTATTATCACATTATATTTTTTAATTGACTTATTCCTCTTTATTTACATAAGAGATTACAATGATTCGTGTAATAGTATCAATCGGACAAAGGGATGAATAAAGGCTTAAGCCTATTGGCTGGAAATAACTTGCATTTGGGATTAAAGTACTCGGCGCCTGCTAATAACTCTTAACAAAATTTTTTCTACTGTGATAACCAGCAGAATTTTATAAAAGAAAAAATTTGTCTTTACAACTTCTGCCATAACCCTGAGTCTGATATCAGATCCTGCACACCAATAATGACAAATTGAATTCCTATACAGATCAGGAGGAAACCCATAATTCTTGAAAGGCTGTCAACTCCATTTACACCAAGTATACAGCTTACAAAACCAGCACTGCGAAGAACTAACCAGGAGATAATAGCAGTAACAACAATTGCAAGTATTACACCCGCAAAAGCAAAAACCTTATCATAGCCGTGTCGTCCATCAATCGATGATGAAATTGTAATAACAGTTGCAATAGCGCCTGGTCCGGCTAAGCTTGGCATTGCAAGCGGACTAAAGGAGATGTTGCTTTTTTTTAATCGCCTCCTGCTTTTCAGCTTGAGAAAGCTTTGCTTCACCTAGAAACAACATTCTGAATCCAAGAAATCCTATTACCATTCCTCCGGCGATGCGGATACCGGGGATAGAGATTCCAAAGAAAATCATTATAAAATGACCTCCTAAAAGAAAAATGACCAGGATGCCTGTCATATATATACACGCCACAATTATCTGGCGATTAAGATCTTTTTTATTTAGATGCTCGCTGATACCAAGCAATAATATTGCAGTACTAATCGGATTGATAATAGGGAGAAGAGTTACAAGTGTAATTAAAACCGAAGAGAAGAAACCGGTTACATCATTCATAAAATATTATTCGATTGTTAAAGGAGAAAAAATCTTCATAGCAAACTCCCGATGATAATAAAACCGGAAATGATGATTAAAACACCTGCTATTTTGTTTACCCACTTCAAGCCGACTAAATCCAGTTTCTTTCTGAAAAGTATTGAACCTGAAGTAAGTAAGAAAAACCATAAACATGAACCAATAAAAACTCCGGCAACAAGAACTACTGCAGAAAAAAAACTAAGCCCGTCTCCTAAACCAAACGCCGCAAAAACAGCTATAAAAGCAAAAATGGTTAAGGGATTTGTAAGTGTCAGAACAACGACAGTAAAATATGATCTTAACCTCCCGCTGCCGCTTATCTTAAGCTTTGGATCTTTTGGCTGGGCCCGAAAAGTTTTTATACCCAGGAAAAAAAGAAGTACTCCTCCAACTATTCGTATCCAAATTCGTTGGCTATTAAGCGTATCTGAGATGATCGTAAGTCCAAATACTGCAACACAACCGTAAAACACATCTGCAGTTGCAGCTCCAAGACCTATGATTAGTCCGCTTAATCTTCCTTCAGTGAGGGTTTTGCGGATACACATTATTCCAATGGGCCCGATTGGAATTGCCATCATAAAACCTATGGCTATTCCCTTAAGGAAAAAAGTTAACTCCATATTATTGTCTGGTATTGCCGTTAATAGTTATATGATAAACATGAAAAACGTTGTTTATTTTACTTTTTAATTTCGGAACGGCGCTACTTAATAATCCGTATCAAGATTGAGTGTAATGACAGAGAGATATTTTCTTCTTTCCTTATGAGTCAACCCATTTTCAGGATTATTCTCATTGGTCTTATTATCAAGACAGGAGTTCTCATCTGATGGATAAACTATCTGAACATAGGGATAGCTTCTATCAAGTTCAATTCCGCTCACAGTATTTACAACATCCAGCATTACGAAATGGTCGGCTTCCAGCATTGATTCCGTATTTATCATATTTGTGCCCATTGAAAAATCACTCAACAGCTATTTTTTGTTTTTGAAAATATCTTCAAGTGCAACCACAACAGTATCTACTTCACTATTAAAATCTTTTTTGAATTCCTCCCAATTATCTTTTCCTGCATACTTATAATCATTTAGCTTTTTCCTTAGTTCGATATTATTTTGTTCTAAGGTTAGCACCTGATTTTCGTATTTAGTTTTGAATTTTGCACTGGTCGTTTTCATCGCTGCTTTTAATTCATCAATTTGTTTTTGGTTAGCATCAATTTTCAATTCAGCATCAGTTTTAAACTGCTGCCATTCCTTTTCAAATTGAGCCTGGGCTTCAATCATAGCCTTATTTGCTTCTTCGACCTTTTCTTTAGTGTCATCCCGGTTGTTACAACCCGTAAACACTGTTCCTGCAATTAGCAGGACAACTGCTAAGATGAAATATTTGTTTTTCATAATGTCTCTTTCCTTTAATTTGTGTGAGTTTTAGTTAATTGATTACTGTCATATAATAACAAGTAATTATGGCTTGTTCAATCGGTCAAGAGGATGAAAAAGGAATTAGTTTTTTTTAACCTAAAGGATGTAGACCATTTTTCATCCTTTTGCCCGACTGTAGCTCTTCATACAAATTCATATATTTCAACAGAATCTTAATACATCAAAAACAAGAGGCACGATATGAAATTCTTAAAATTATTTGTTCCGATTATTCTGCTTGCAATAACATTCTATTATTGCAGCACGGTTCCTATCACCGAAAGATCTCAGCTTAATCTGATTTCCTCTGCGGATCTAAATGCATTGAGTTTTCAGGAGTACAGTCAATTCCTTCAACAGAATAAACTGAGCACAGATGCTCAAAGCACTAATATGGTGAAGAAAGTTGGATTAAACATCCAAAAAGCTGTTGAAAAATATTTTGCACAGCATAATCTCTCTAAAGAACTGAACGGGTATGCCTGGGAATTCAATCTGATTGAAAGTCCTGAGGCAAATGCCTGGTGTATGCCGGGCGGTAAAGTTGTTGTTTATTCAGGAATACTCCCAATAACACAAAATGAAACCGGATTAGCTGTTGTGATGGGTCACGAAATTGCGCATGCAATTGCACAACACGGTGCTGAAAGAATGAGTCAGGGATTAATGCAGCAATTAGGCGGTGTTGCGCTATCTGTTGCAGTACAAAACGAACCTCAAACAACACAGAATATTTTTATGACAGCTTATGGTTTAGGATCTACTGTCGGTGTGATTCTTCCGTTCAGCAGAACACAGGAAAGCGAAGCAGACAGGATTGGATTGATAGCTATGGCAATGGCTGGCTATAATCCGAATGCAGCTCTGGATTTCTGGACAAGAATGGCACAAAGCAAAAGCGGCGGTGCACCACCGGAATTTTTAAGTACACATCCTTCAGATCAAACAAGGATTGCTAATCTTAAAGAGTATATGCCGGAAGCGATGGGATATTATAAGAAGTGATGTTATCAGCGGGGATAAGTTTTGCTTATCCCCGCATCAAATAAATATTTGAGTACTACAGAAAATTCCGAATTATAAAATCCTTAACGGGATTGATCCAATTAAGAATACGAATACCTTTTCTATCCGATTCGAACAGTGTTAAGGCTTCCTATAACTCCGAATGCACTCAATAACCAGAGAACAACAACAATAATTACTACTGCATTCAAGATTTTCTTTATGGTAGATTGCATCGGGATGTAGCTGTTAATCAGCCAGAGAACAACTCCGACAACTACCAAAACGATAACTAATGTAATCAGTGACACAACTTTTTTCCTTTCATAATGTGTTTGTTGACCAGATCTCCGCAAATGGAGATTGCTTTTTATTTGTGTTTCCGATTTAATCAAATGCTTTTGTGATTACTATAATATAATATGAAGGAATTTGAGACAATTCAATCGGACAAAGGGATGAAAATGGAGCTACATCATTCGGACGAGAAAACTTTCGGGAGTGTTCTTCTCATCATTTTTTCTTTTTGCTGAAAATTGGTGCATAGGATTCATCCATCTTTTCCGATCCGAGTAATACAGCAATCCATCTTGTGCTTTCGCTGCTTTCAAATGCAAACTTTAATGTCATCGTCAGCGGTATGGAAAGAATTGCTCCTACCAGTCCAAGCAAGCCTCCCCAAAAAATAAGCGAGAGAAAGACAACCAAAGTAGAGAGCCTAAGCTTCCTGCCCATCAGTCGTGGTTCTATAATATTACCGATTACAAAATTTACCGCCATATATCCTGCTGCCACCAGCAATGCACTTCCAAATCCGAGCTGAATAACAGCTAAGATAACCGCAGGAATGGCGGCAACGATAGATCCTATATTAGGAATATAGTTGAGTAGAAAAGCCAGGAAACCCCAAAGTATCGGGTAATCTACACCGAGAATGAACAACCAAAGCGCTACAAGAATACCTGTCACTAAGCTGATTAAAGTTTTAATAACCATGTAGCGTTTCATATCATTAGAGAACTTTGTGAACTGAGGAAATTTCTGTTTTGGATCGCCAATTACAGCGCGGAGTTTTAAAGGAAAGCTTGAGACTTCAAGCAAAATAAATGCGACTGTAAGCAAGATTAAAACAAGATCGGACAGGACAGAACTCAAACCGGTTAACAAATCTGCAGTAAGCTTCATTATTGCTTCGGGGTTAACATAATCCAGGAAGAAATTTTCCTGGACTACAATGCCCTTGGTTTTCAATATAACAATAAGACCTAATACTTGCTCTCTTATTCTTGATTGCAATTCCGGTAGATCATCTGAAAAGCTGGTAAAGGATGTACCGATTTGCACTCCAATAAGAATAAGAATAATTACCATCCCTGCCATAACAATCAAAACGGCAAATATAGATGGAATATTTTTTTCCTTTAACCACAGGACCGCCGGGGTCCCCAGTAGTGCAAGGAAAAAAGAGACAAGAAACAGGACTACAACAGATTGCGCGAGATTAATTCCTGCAATAATTATAACAAGTGCTGCAACACTAATTAAGACACGCATTCCGCGAGAAGAATTAATTTGCTCGGTCATAAATTTATGTGCCTATTCCTTTAGCTTTAAACAAAAAAGCATTAGAAAAATTTAGATATTGTCTCAATTAGGATTGCAGCTTGTTAAAGTATTTCGACATTCAGCAAATACTTAGATTGCCCGACGTCCTCTAAAGACATTCAATAAAATCAATATAATTGCAATTACAAGCAAAACGTGAACTACTCCGCCCATTGTGTATGATGTGAGTAATCCAAGTAGCCAGAGAACTACCAGAACGACTGCGATTGTGTATAACATAGCATGTTTCCTTTCAGGTTAAATTATAATGTTTCAATCCTGTATGAATGTATGAAGAGTTATGAAGTAGCGCAATCGGGCGAAAGGATGAAAAAGGGACTACATCTTTTAGGTTAGATTATGCACTACTGCTTTATGATTAAATCATTATTTTAAAACCCCAGCAGCCAGCTATTTTGAGCTTTCTTCATAAATATTTCAAACTCAGCCAAACTGTTTTTCAGATTGATTAAAGTAGAGTCGAGATTTTGCCCCATCGATTGATCCATAAGCAGCTTGCCTATCATTCCTTCTCCCGATTGTATGTTGTTAGTAATCCTGGACAAATCATATGTGATACTAGCTGTATTATCAATAGTTTTATTTAATCTTACAAGCATACTGTCCAGCTCAATTGTTTTTTCCATAAATGTTCTAAATCCGACTGAACCGTCTTTCAAATTGATAATAGTAGATTGGATATCCTCCCTCCACGTTTTATCCATCATCAGTCTGCCGATTGTTCCTTTTCCTGATTCAATATTAGTAGCAATCTTAGCAAGGTCACCTGTGATGTATGCTGTATTATCCATAGTTGATTTTAGTGATTTCATAATATCGTCTACATCGATTGGCTGAGACGTTGTGATAACATCATCATTTTCAATAGTCTTTTCCGCTCCAGTTCCAGGACTAATAACTAAAACTTTGTTGCCCATAAGTCCTTCCGAGCCAATACCTGCAACTGCATCCTTCTTAATAAACTGCCTGATGTTTTCATCAACAAGTATAATTACTTTTACTGAAGTATCGCTAATTATACTGATGTTATCAATGGTCCCCACATTTATTCCTGATAACCTTACGTTGTTACCAACCTGAAGTCCGGCAACATCTTTAAATACTCCGCTAAGGCGGAACGTGCTTCTGAATAATTGCTGCTTCTCACCAATAAAATATATTGCTAAGATAAATATTAAGATTCCAAGTGAAATAAAAATTCCGAGCCTGATTTTATGACTTACTTTCTTTTTCATTTGATTAACTCCTGCTTAATTGCCTGATCTATTATTCAAAAAATGATCTTACCCATGGGTCTGCGGATTTCTCAAGATCCTCGAATGTTCCTTCTGCTGCACATACTCCATCCTTTAAAACTATGATTCGATTAGCTGTTAGCCTGGTACATTCAATATCGTGAGTAATTATGACGGAAGTAGTATTGTATTTTTTTTGCACTTCAAGAATAAGATTACTTATTTCTTTTGATGTTATAGGATCCAACCCGGTTGTAGGTTCATCATAAAGCATTATCTCAGGTTTCAGAATTAATGTTCTGGCTAAACCCAAACGCTTACGCATACCGCCGGAAAGCTCTGAAGGCGTTTTATCAATTGCCTTTTCAAGTCCTACATCGCTTAATGCTTCTTTTACTATTGATTCTAATTTATCCTTCGGTATTGAACTTAACTGCTTTCTTAATGGGAATTCAAGATTTTCTCTGACCGTCATTGAATCATAAAGAGCGCCGCTTTGAAAAAGAAAACCGATTTTTTTTTGTGTCTCAATTAGTTCCTTATCCTTCAGTTCAGAAATATTCTTACCATGAATTAGAAGCTTACCATCATCAATCTCAACTAATCCAACAATACATTTTATCAGCACTGATTTACCGGTTCCGGATTGCCCGAGTATTGCAAGGTTTTCCCCTTTATTAATCACCAGATTAATATCCCGCAGCACGTGATTATTCCCGAATGATTTCTTAAGATGTTCCATCTTAATCACGACATTACCATTCTGCTCAAAATCAGTTTTAGTTTTGGATACTATTTCGTTTGCTATTTCTGGCATTTTAATAACTAATCAATTTAATTTTGAAGCACACTGGTAACTTGCACTGCTATCATATCTATTATAAAAACCATTAAGGATCCTAATACCACGGCTGAGTTTGCAGCTTTCCCGACACCTTCAGTACCTTTATTTGAATAATATCCTTTGTAAGTAGCAATGAGCCCGATTGCAAACCCGAAGAAAAATGTTTTGATGACTGCAGGGAACAGATCACCAAATTCAAGACTTTGAAATATCTGAGAAAAAAACAAGTAGGAACTGACATTTCCTTTTATGTTAACTCCGACAAATGATCCCATCAGCCCGACTCCATCAGCAAAAATTACTAACAATGGAAGCATGAATGTTGCGGAAAGGATTCTTGTGACAACAAGATATTTGAATGGGTTATTATCTGAAACCTGCATCGCATCAATTTGTTCGGTAACATTCATTGAAGCCAGTTCTGCTCCGATTCCTGACCCAACTTTTCCTGCAAAGATTAATGCTGTTATGACCGGTCCTATTTCACGTATAATTGAAACTGCTACCATTGCAGGCAGCAGCGATTCTGCTCCAAACCTTGCCAATGTAGGTCTTGTCTGAATAGTTAGTACAAGTCCAATGATAAATCCCGTAATAGCTACCAATGGAAGGGACTTATAGCCAATCAGAAAAGATTGCTTCATCAGTTCATTAAACTCATAAGGAGGTTTAATTACTTCTTTAAAAAAGCGCAAAGTAAAAGTTGTAAGCGAAGCTACTTCCAAAAAGAATTTTTTAAATAATGAATCGCGGACAATTTCCGGAGATTCTTCCATTAAAACTTCAGCTTGCTTGTTTTCACTATTGGCCTGCTGTGAAACTATTTTCGCCATTTAGTTCATTTCCTTGATAATTAAAAATTACCTGCACTTCCATTTTGGAACAGCTTAATTACCGCTCTAATCTTCGCTTTATTACTTAATTGATGGTAATATCTGTATATGATGATATGTAGAAAAAACATTTTGCACAATACGGCAAAGGGATGAAAAGGGGACTACATCTTTTAGGTAAGTTTAATCAGCACATATTCAAGATGAGATTAGTTAGCAGATTTAAATTTTGATTCCGTTTATTGCTTTCTGATTTCTTTCAATTCAAACTCAATTGTTCCATATCCAAGGAGATCTCGTACAAAGCCCATTATTCCGCCGCCTTCAATGATTACTTTTGCTTTTATCAGTCCAATATCTTCAGCATACCATTCGGTTACTCTGTTTTTAAGATCGGAAGAGCCTTCAACAAGAGATTCTATTTTTATTGCTTCAAAACTCCCGGCGTCTGTCTTAACAAATTCCTTTCCAAGAACTTTCCCGGTAACCTTTACTTTATTCGTATCACCATCCGAATATTCATCTCCTTCCCATTCCCACTCCCTGCCAGGTAGCAAAGGCATTGGAAATCGTAATAAAGGTTTTCTATACTTAGATGTTGCTTCTTTATTAATGAATAAAAATATTTTTACGAACTGATAAGTTTCTATTACATAAACACCGTCATCTTTTATTACCAGGGCCTGTCTGTACTTGAAGTCATCCGCTTCGCTCGAACTGATAGTAAATTCGTCTTCTTGAAAATATTTTGTTATTGTTTCACCAAAAGATGATTCATAAACTAATTCTTCATCCGGATTTCTAGGGAAGTATGAATTTGAAATTAGATCGGTATTTTTTTTATTTAATGAAGTACCACTCAATGCGGTAATTAAAAAAATTAGTAGAATGGTATAAATAAATTTACTTTTCATTCTCATTGTGGTTTTATGATCATCTGGGTTTCCAGGGCCTCAAACTTTTCTTTTCGGCTCTACAATTTTTTTGATGAGCTTATCCGCTTTTCTGCTTTCTGCCATTCTTTTCTGTTCTTGTGCAAACCTTCCTGTTTTAGCTTTTTCACTCTCAATAATCTTTAGTGTTTCTGCTTCTTCCGCTTTAAATTCAGATTGCAGTACTACAATATTAGCTTCCGTTGCTGCACGTTTAAGCTCTAACCCGGATCTCTTCCGCTCAATTTCCTGCTGACGTAATAATTGTTCTTCATAGTTTTTTGCTTCCTGTGATAATCGGGCAGAGCCGGTTAATACGCCTTCCGGACCAACATAGACATCAAGCAACTCAATTCCATTTTCTGTAAGTATAAATTCACGGATTTGGTTTGAATGGTCCATTCCGCGTGATTTAAGAATATATAATCCTCTGTTACGCTCACCGCCAATTTCAATATCACGCAATAGAAGCCAGGTGTCTATCAATGATGATATAGCCATATCCGTAAGTTCCTGATTCTCACGTCCATTGGTTAGACTTGAAAACAATGCCGTGATATTTCTCATCTTTAAATAATCTACAATCCGCAGCAGCATTATTTTAACTTCGGTCTGGTTACCTCCCATCACGAATGCATCAATTGGATCCAGAATAACTATTTGGGGTTCAACTTTATTAATCAATTTGATAGTAGTAGATAAATGATGTTCCAATCCAAAAAGTGTCGGACGTGTTGCGTGGAAGTGAAGCAATCCTTTTTTTACCCACGGCTCTAAATGAATTCCAATAGAAGACATATTGCGCATAAACTGACTGGGCGATTCTTCGAAAGCAAAATACAGAACACGCTCTCCACGTTTACATGCAGCTTCAACAAATTGAGCAGCAAGACTAGTCTTGCCGGTACCTGCAGTTCCTGAAACGAGTACTGTGCTGCCGCGAAAGTATCCTTCACCAGAAAGCATTGTATCAAGACGTGGAATACCTGTTGAAATTCTTTCTTTAGAAGAAATGTGTTTCAGTCCAAGCGAAGTTACAGGCAGAACAGAAAAGCCATCCTCATCAATTAAGAATGGATATTCATTTGTGCCATGTGTTGAACCGCGATATTTAACGATACGTAATCGTCTTATTGATGATTGATCGCTGACACGATGATCCAGCAGAATCACGCAATCGGAAACGTACTCTTCCAAACCCTGACGTGTTAAAGTAGCATCACCTTTCTCACCGGTAACAATTGTAGTAACTCTTTTCTTCTTCAGCCAGCCGAATAACCGCCGCAGTTCTGTTCGTACCACTGTGGGATTTGGCAGCGCCGTAAAAAGTGATTCAATCGTATCCAATACAACACGCTTAGCTCCGATGCTTTCAATAGCATTATGTATACGAACAAACAAACCTTTCAAATCGTATTCACCGTTCGCTTCTATTTCCCCCCGCTCAACGTGAATGTGCTCAAGCCAAATCTTTTTTCGCCTAATAAGCCCCGCCAAATCAAATCCCAGAGAAGCAACATTTGCAGTAAGTTCTTTTTCTGTTTCCTCGAAAGAAATAAATACACCCGGTTCATCGTAGAGAGTCGCACCGCGAACGAGAAACTCCATCGCAAAGAGAGTCTTTCCACAACCTGCACCACCACATACAAGTGTCGGTCTGCCTTTTGGTAATCCTCCTCCCGTGATTTCATCAAATCCTAGAATACTTGTAGGAGATTTTGGAAGAGTCTTCCGCTGAAATTTTTTTCTTTTTGTCTTCATGATATTTTACCTTTATACATCTTTATATCCCTTCTTACTATAAAATCTGTTATTGTAACCTGACTCATTGAATTTTTTTCAGGTTTTTGTTTTATACAAACTGCATCAAACTAAAAAGAACAATACCTGTAATAGTTCAGATCCTGTCTGATAATTTCAATTAAATCCTTCTGATATTTTTTTGAAGTGAAATCCATAAATCGTAAACAGGATTGCAAGTGAAAACAACTGCGGTTTCCGGAAGAGAGACCAGAAAAATAATTTCCAGTAGTAAATTCTTTCCTCACCGATAACGCCAAGCTTAAATATTGATCGGAACAGTGCAAGTATGTAATTAGGATTAAGATGAAATACCTTCTTCTTCTTTGGTTCAAATTCTTTCATAAAGAGCATTACTCTTTCATAATAATATTTCGGCGAATAAATTTTATTCAGGATTTTCTGATACCCGTCAAGTAGTGTATTGGAATCCATCTTTGGAATGAAGTTAATTGAGAAGTCGGTGTTGTTGCCTGTAAAATCCTTCAGCATTCTTCCTTCATTCTCCAATCTTTTCTGAAGTTTTGTACCCCTCGGTGCATTTAACAATCCAACCATTGCAGTAACGATTCCGCTTTCCTGTATAAAGTTTGCAAGCTTTTCAAAAATTGATGGGGGATCATTATCGAACCCGACGATAAATCCTCCCTGAACTTCCAGACCGAATTGCTGTATTTTCTTTATGCTTGAAATTAAATCGCGGTTCCTGTTCTGGGGCTTGTTGCACTCAATAAGGCTTTCATCATTAGGAGTTTCGATTCCAACAAACACAGCTTCAAATCCGGCTTTCACCATTAGCTGCATTAATTGTTCATCATCGGCAAGATTAATAGATGCTTCTGTATTCAGGTAGAAAGGATTTTTCCTTTTCTTCATCCATTCAATTATTGCAGGAAGAATTTCTCTCTTCAGCTTTGCTTTGTTGCCGATGAAGTTATCATCAACAAAAAAGACAGGTCCACGCCAGCCGGTAAAGTAGAGTATGTCTAACTCATCTATTACCTGTTCTTTGGTTTTTGTGCGCGGTTTTCTTCCATAAAGAACAGTGATATCACAAAAGTCGCAGTCGAACGGACAACCACGTGAATACTGAACATTCATTGATGTGTAATTTTTTATCGGAACAATATCCCATCGGGGTAAGGGAGTAGTTGTAATATCAGCCCATTCATCCGAAGTGTATTTATGTTTTGGAATTTCTTTTTCAAGATCATCTAAAAATAATGGGAGAGTAATTTCAGCTTCATTAAGAACCAGGTGATCAACATTTTCATAATATTCAGAGCTGCTGGTAAATAAAGGTCCGCCCGCAACAATTTTTGTGTTTAGCTTTTTACATCTCTCTATTACTTCATCCGCAGACTGGCTTTGAACGGACATTGCACTTATGAAAACAAAATCTGCCCATAGGATATCATCATCTTTCAATTTGTCTGCATTCATATCAATTAATTTTATATTCCAGCTTGAAGGAAGCATTGAAGCAACAGTCAACAGCCCTAAAGGCGGAAAGCTTGCTTTCTTCGATACAAATTTCAGAGCGTGCTTAAAGCTCCAGAAAGTATCAGGGTACATCGGGTAAACTAAAAGTATGTTCATTTTTTCTTTTGAGTTAATACCATTTAAAATATTTGAAACTTCACTTTGCATAATTCGCAACTTTCGCTTCAGTCATATTGAGCCTGTTCTGATTGTAAACATCTTCACCGTATTTGTCGATATAATTAATTTGCTGGTTTGTAAGGTCGATTACAAAATTTGAGTGTTTGTAAAAATGTATAAACATCGCAGAAAGACTTACACCCCACTCGATCGCTTTTGGATTTTTGAATAGAACAGTAAAAAACATTTTCCAGAATGATTTCCCGGTTATTCTATTAAATCCAACTTTTCTAAGTATCCTTGAAAAAGATCTCAAATTCTTCAAGGTCCTTTTAAAATTATGTTTATACTTATTAGTTACTTTCAGACTTAAACAAGTACGGATTATTCTTTCATAATAATTTTCAGGAGTGTATATATAACTTATGACATCAACGAAATCCCTTAAAATATTTATTCTTGGTCTCAGTGTTATAAAATTCAAACCACTTGAAGCCTGGTCAATTTGAGTTTGCGTATCAGTAAAAATGGAAGACTCTTCAAACAATCTTCCTTCCAGCGCCAATCGTTTGGTTAACTTTGTGTTTGGTAACGCATACATCAGTCCAACCATAGCGGTACATATTCCCGAATCCTGTATGAACCCATTCATCTTTTTTGCTATCTGGTTACTTTCATTATCAAAGCCAATTATGAATCCTGCATTGACTACCATACCATATGAACTGATTTTCTTTGTTGCTTCAACAACAGATCTGTTCATATTTATTTTCTTATTCACTTTTTCTAATACCTCATCTTCGGGAGTTTCAAGACCGGTAAATACAAGTCGAAAGTCAACATCTCTCATCAATTGCAGAAGCTCGTCATCATCTGCCAGATTAATAGAAGCTTCCGTTCCAAAGTAGAAAGGATATTTATTTTTTTTGGACCATTCTCTTATCGCCCGCATGGTTTCTTTTACTTGCTTCTTGTTCCCAATAAAATTATCATCAACTATATCAATATGTCCTCTGTAATTCAGATCATACAAGGCTTGAAGTTCTTTTACCATTTGTTCGGGAGTTTTAGAGCGGGGGTTTCTGCCATACAATTCAATTATATCACAAAATTCACAATTAAAAGGACATCCCCGCGTAAATTGTATATTTAAGTGTATGTAGTTGTTAAACTTTATCAGATCAAATCTTGGAACAACGGCATTAGTCATATCAGCATAATCAGGAGAAGTGTATTCACCACCCTTACTTCCATTCGCCAGATCATTTAAGAACATTGGGATAGTATTTTCACCCTCTCCCAGCACGAGGTAATCTGCAGATTGATACAGATGGGGCTGAGATGTTGGATCCGGTCCACCAACAACAACAGGTTTATTTTTTTGGTGTGATAAATTTATTATATCAAGAATTCCAATTTGCTGTGGCAGCATTCCACCAGTAAATATCAAATCGGCCCACTCAAAATGTTCATTGAGAAGAGGTTCAACATTTGTGTCAATTAATTTTATTTCCCAATCTTGCGGCAGTAATGCAGCTACTGTCATTAAGCCAAGCGGTGCTGCCTGATATTTTGCACCAACTATTTTACTAACCTCAACAAAATTCCAAAAGCTGTATGGTGAAAATTTTGGATGTATTAAAAGACACCTGGTTCTTTTTTGAATTAATTTTATCATTGATTATTCCCAATTATTTCAAATTCCGACCTAAATTTCATCTGTACCTGCTTTCAATTTTTATTTGAATAGTTCTCTGAATTAATACAGTATCTGATTTCTACGGCATCAACACAATAGGAAGATATTAAATGTGACAACCATAAAAAATGAATCTAAGGAATGGAAAAAGGATTAATCCTTTTGATGGATATGCGATGGTGTAGAGGGCTCTGAAGGAAGAGAAATTGAGTTATTGATGTATCATCGAAATACTTCTGGTAATAGTCTTAAGTGTATCTCCGGTATAAGAATAATTTGCAATTTCCAGGCGTGTATGTAGAGCAAGTTTCTCCATAATATTATGGATATGGCTTTTAACCGTATAACTTGATATGTGCATTTTTTGACTGATCTCTTTATTGCTCATGCCTTCGCCCAGATGCAAAATAACTTCCTGTTCTCTTTTTGTCATACGAACGGCTTGTTTAAGTTTAGATTTACCTTCTCGTACTGCGTGATCAACAATCTGAGAAAAAAGAGTATCCACTAACAGCGGTGGAAGTACTGTTGCACCTTCAGAGACTGTTCGTATCGTAATTAAAAGATCATTAAGAGATGCGTCTTTCAGGATAAATCCGTTAGCACCTGCTTTTACATACTGTAAGATATCAGCTTGCACTGGTGCAAGATCCATAACTATTATTTTTGCCTGGGGAAAATCTTTCTTAACTATTTCTACCACGTGCAAACTGTTTTGACTTCGCAATCCTAAGTCCAGAAGAACAACATTAGGTTTTAACTGCTTGATTTTAACGATAGTGTTCTTACCGTCTCCGGATGCAGCTATTATAATTATATCCTTATGAGGTTTAAGAATCCCAAGGATTCCATCACGAAGAAGACGGTTATCTTCAATGATTAATAATCTGATCTTTTTCATAGTCTTATCTTTTTAAATAGAAACATTTATCGTAAAGCATCATGATTTATAACGTAATTAAATCATTCGCGTTTTTACAATAGCAAAATGCAACTATTTAGGAGCTAAAATCAATCGGTCAAAAGGATGAAAAGAGAACTACATCTCTTTGATGATCTTAGGAAAGGTAATTATTCATCGATTAGTGAAGTCGTATCGATTGCAATCTTATATGATTCAGATATATGAGCATGCTTTGCAATCTGGACACGAGTGTTAAGAGATAATTTTTCAAGGATATTATGAACGTGGCTTTTTACAGTGTGGGTTGATAGATGAAGATTTTGTGCTATTTCTTTATTAGTAGAACCGTCTGCAATTAATTCAATTACCTGCTTTTCACGTTTTGTCATGCGAACTGCTTCATTAATTACGGATGGTTTTGATCCATGTATAGCATTCTCAACAATCTGAGAAAAAAGTGATCCGGTTAAATTCGGCGGTAAAACCTGAGCCCCTTTATTAACTGAGCGAATCGTCTTTAAAAATTCTGTAACATTTATATCTTTTAACATGAATCCTGAAACCCCTGCCTGAACAAATTCAAAAACATCTGCCTGTAATGGAATAAGATCTATCACAATTATTTTAGTTTCCTGAAAACTTTGTTTAATCAATTTGACGATTTTCAAACTGTTTTGGCTGCGTAAACCAAGATCGAGAAGCACTATATTGGGTTTTAGCTTTTTGACAAGCATAGAAATGTTTTCACCATTGCCAACAGTAGAAACGACAGTCATATCCGGCTGCTTTTTCAGCAATGCAGAAATACCTTCACGCAGAAGCCGATTATCCTCAATAAGTAGCAATCGTATTTTCTTCATATTCCATAAAGAGAGATTTGAGCTTAATCACTGTTTAATATGTAAAAATACATCAAAATAGTAACACTATAAAAGAAAGCATATAGAAATTACTGCTGTTAAATATAGTAAATAATAAATTTTATGGAAAATTTTTCATACTGCATAAATTAAATTACTTAAAAAGCAAGCGTGTGAATAAGCTGTCTGATGCTCAAATCTAATTCATTATTTCTTAACATAAAATTCACCTCGTGTATATGCACGGTGAATTATTGACATTTTCTTCCCCGATTTTTTATAACCGTTAGCAGTCATCAAAGAGGCTATCATAGCACCGATTAATTGCTTAACTCTGCCTGTGAACTGAAACCCTTTTTTCTTTCTGGCTTCATTGTAGCATAGTTCAGCAACACTGGTAACTGCCGGCATTTTATACTCCGTCAAAACCATTGCCTGGATAAAAGTTTCAGGCTTCATCACAATATCAAAAAGAAATTTTGCTTCACCGCCTGCCAGTCCTACAAATTGCGGGTAAGCCACCGCAAATTCTTTTAAGTCGGGAATAAATATTTCTTTTGAGTAAATTTTTTTCTTCATAGAAGAACCTGCAGAATTATCAATTACACAATTAACAGGTGCAATATATGTAAGTGCGGGTTAAGTAACACTATCAACCCGGCGGCGGGTTTCGAATTGTTCAAAAAGTTAGTTGAGTTAATCAGATATGAAAATAAACATTCTAAAAGATTATTACTGCCCTAAATAATCTTTTAGCTTATTGCTTCTCTTTGAGCTGCGCAGTTTTCTGAGAGCATTTTCTTTGATCTGCCTTATTCGTTCCCTGGTAAGATTAAATCTTTCGCCGATTTCTTCAAGTGTTGCTTTTTGATTTCTCCCTATACCGAAGGTGAGCCTTATTACCTCAGCCTCTCTTTCATCAAGTGTTGAAAGAATATCTGCAACCTCATTCTTAAGTGAATCCTGCATCAAATCAGTATCAGGCATAGGCTGATCATCATTGTGAAGAACATCCATAAGCGTAGATTTGTTTTCATCACCATTACTGAATGGTGCATCCATAGATACCTGCCTGCCCGATATCTGTAGTATGTACGCGACTTCATCAGAAGAAATTTCAAGAATTTTTGCCAGCTCATCTGTAGTCGGCTTTCTTTCAAACTCCTGCTCTAATTCTCTGTAAACCTTTCCGAGCTTTGTTAAATTTCCAACACGGTTAAGCGGAAGACGAACTACTCTTGACTGGTCTGCAATTGCTGACATTATTCCCTGCCTTACCCACCAAACAGCATAGGAAATAAATTTAAATCCTCTTGTTTCATCGAAACGTTGTGCCGCTTTTACTAATCCTATGTTTCCTTCATTAATTAAATCGCCAAGCGAAAGCCCCTGGTTTTGAAACATCTTTGCGACTGAAACAACAAATCTTAAATTAGCTTTTACTAATTTATTTTGCGCATCAACATCTCCGTTTTTAATCCTGATAGCCAATTCTACTTCTTCCTCTGGTTTTAAGAGAGCACATTTTCCTATTTCCTGAAAGTAGAGGTCTAATGACTTGTTTTCGCGGTTGGTTAATTGTCTGGTTAACTTCAATATTGTTCTTCTTTATACGATTAGAAAAATAACTGGATTATTGAGGAAATATTCAACGGAAAGTCGAGAATGCGCTGTTAAATTTCTTCCCGCCGCAATATAACGAATTAAAGATTCCCAAAATAGCATTTTAAAAATGATTAAACGGATTATAATATTTTGGCAGTTGTACTAACATCAATTAGTCTTGTAAGTGATTAATATTAAGTCTATTTTTCAACCGTTCTGACAAATAAACTAAGTTAAGAGAAATTTTTCTCACAGATCCCCTCTTTTAATCCTAAATTTATTTACACAGGCAAAAAATACCGGCAGGGTTTTGTTCATTATCTTAAGCCGGAATATACTTAATACAATTCAATTAAAAAGGAGAATGAAATGAATATCTATGTAGGCAACCTTGCTTCTGATGTCAAAGATGAAGAACTAAAAGAACTTTTTTCACAACATGGAAGAGTAGAAAGCGTTAAAATAATACGCGATATGTTCAGCCAGACATCAAAGGGATTTGGGTTTGTTGAGATGCCCGGAAAAGCCGAAGCACAGAAAGCTTTAGCTGAACTGAACACTTTCGAGTTTAAAGGAAAGAAAATCATTGTTAACGAAGCCAGACCCCAGAAAGAAAGAGGCGGCGGCGGAAGAAGAAGATAATTATTAGCAATTTCTGACAAGCTGAACCTGGTTCAGCTTCATTTTAAAGAATATTCTTCAATCGTGAACACCACTCGTTAGCAGTTGTATTAATAATAATCTTGAGGAACCAATGAAAATATTTGTGGGAAATTTATCGCATGAAGTAAATGAACAAGAACTTACTGCACTGTTTGCAGAGCACGGTAGCGTGAGCAATGTCAGGATAGTTCGTGATACTTCAAATCAGATATCCAGAGGATTTGGATTTGTTGAAATGATCCGAAAAGTTGAAGCTAAAAAGGCATTAAAATCTTTGAATGACTTTGAATTGAAGGGCAAGAGGATGTCTGTTAACGAAGCCAAACCTCCACGAGACAGAAACAGTGCTGGCGGCGGCAGCAAGAGTTTTGGCGGAAGAAGAAGATAATTACGCTTCGTTACACCGATTTAATTTTACATAAGATTCGTATACATTTTCTAACATTCAATGCTAACCTCCTGTCTAATCAATTATAGAAGAATAAGAACAACCAGGTGAAATTAAAAAGCATTCTCTCCGGTTAAGAAGAGAATGCCTTAAGTAAGCCTCCTATCTGATTTTATTTTTTTGCAAGCACTTTTCCAGCATTATCAGGTGTAAGATTCGATGCATATGAAATCCCCCATGGACTGACCCACACAGTTAAACCTATAGTGGTTGCCGCCCATGTATTCTGACCCAAAGCTGTTACGTCAAGCGAAGGAAGTACTTCGTTTTGCACATGACCTGCAAGCAGCCTTGTGGTATCCAGAACGAAACCGGTTTCAGAAAATATTTTTGGCGTATGACAATTATCACACCCGCTTGTATGTACAATGTATTTACCTATATCAATCATATCCTCCTGTGTTTTTGTTTTGGCTGTCCCCTCTTCGCTGCAGCCCAACTGAAAAAATAGAACCATAGAAAATATTGCAGCAATCACTGCAATAAAAAATAGCCTGCGCATTGCGCCTCCTTAGTAAAATTTATTGAAAATTAATTATTTACCTGGTCGTTAGTTGTGCGGCTGAGGAATGACTCGATGGATGAATCTGAAATATGGATGATGAAAAAATATTCACCCAGGGGCAGTGCGAAACTATTTATGATTTTTATAAAAAACAATTTTGAATGCTCAAATCTCCTGAGCTTACCCAATTCAATTTCTATCCTGATTATTCAACCTCAATTTTTTCATCTGCACAAGAACCGCACCTGCAGCCGCAATCAACATTCCAATCCCCTCCTGAAGGGTAATTGCCTCACCAAGAAATATCCAGGCGAGAATGGCAATTTGTATCAGCATTGTCCCATTGATTATACTTGATTCCATTGCAGATAAAGTTCTAAGAGTAAAATTCCATATTGTGAAAGCAAGTGCTGTATTAACGATTGCAAGCCAGAGCAGATATAAAGTATTTTGAATGCTGATAGAGGGAAATCCCTGAATAATAATTCCGATAACCAGAAGTGTTACAGAACCAATTCCCATACTGATAACAGTAACTACAATCGGATTTATTCTGGCTTCGCGATTTATGCTTCTCCCGAGAACAGCGGAAGCTGAGTTAGCAAGAACTCCAATTGTCATTACTATTAGTCCCACTTCCTGGTTGTCACTTAATGCAACAGGAAAAAAGAAAGTGAAAATTCCGAGTATGAAAAGAATCACACCTAACCACTGAAGTTTTGTCGGGTATTCGCTAATCAGAAAAATTGCCATTAGAGCAACGATAAGCGGAGTAAAGTTTAACCAAAGACTCACAGTAACAGCAGGAAGAAGTGATAACCCAATGAACTGAGTCCCCTGTGTAAAAGCATAAAACAGTATGCCAAGAAGGACAAGTTTAAACCAATCTTTCTTTTCAAGATTTTTTATTGCAGAAGAATTAGTTTTTGTGAATGCAAACGGCAGAATACAGATGAACGCAATCGTGTAACGCAATCCGGCAAAAGTTAATGGTGGTATTTCAGCAAGCCCGATTTTTATTATCACAAACGATGTTGACCAAAGGAAGGTCACGAGAAGAGCAAGAAGTATTGCTTTAAGGTGTGAGTGATTTTTCACATTCTTAATTTATAAATACTATTTCATTTTATTATAATCTTAAGTTAAGCACTTAAGTATTCAATAGTTATTAAACCGTTGAAATGGTTTTAAAAAAGATTTTCTTTTCATTAACCCACGGATTAATCCGTGGGTTAATAAGAAAAATGCAAAAGTCTCAAACCGTTTTAACGGTTTATAAAAGATTTTACTCTTTCAAAAACTTTCTCAGAATCAATTCCACCCTTTTCACTAAAATCACAAAT
>Ga0209498_1000242_pt1 | contig 33026 bp, 27 predicted proteins | sample WalLakDeSediment_FD_184131 | JGI IMG/M metagenome (GOLD analysis project Ga0209498, IMG submission 184131) | Lake sediment microbial communities from Walker lake, Nevada to study Microbial Dark Matter (Phase II) - Walker Lake 11/02/13 Deep... | ecosystem: Environmental > Aquatic > Freshwater >...
ATCCAGCCGGCGACGCTGAGTCGCGCCGATGCGGTGAGTTGCGCCGCGATGGCGCATGGGAGGACGCGGGCGAGAATGACGACGGCCTGGTCACGCGCCTCGAGGCGGACCGCCAGGCGCTGGGCATTGTCGGCTATGGGGCGCTCGTGCGTAACCCCGGCAGGATCTCGGCCGTCTGTCTGGACGGCCGGTGCCCCGACACGGAGTCGATCGCCGCGGGCGACTATCCCTTGTCGAGGTCGTTGTTCCTTTACGTGAAGACGGCGCATCGCGCGCTGGCGCCGGGACTGGACGCATTCGCCGCCGGCTTCTTCGCGCCGTCGGCCGTCGCGCCCGATGGTTACCTGCTGCAACTGGGTCTCGTTCCCGTATCGGGTCCGGGCTACGTGGCGCCGGCGCCAGGGCAGGCAATGCTCGTGGCAGAGCCGGCGAACCTGCAGGCGCGCGTCGCCGCGGCGGCGCTTGTCGTGGTACTGCTCGCGCTGGCGCTTGGCGTCGTCCTGGTGAGGCGCCCGGCGCCGGTCAACCGCGCTTTCGAGCGTGCCCTCGGCGCCACGCTGTGGTCCAGCGCGGCGGTGTCCGGCGCGCTGCTCGCGCTGGTGCTGGCCACGCTGGTCGTGCCCACCGTCAGCTTTTTCCTGCAGGTTCCGCCGCTGGCATTTATCGCCGGCACGCACTGGAGTCCCGAGAGCGCCATTCGCGCATCCCAGGCGATCGGCGAGGGGGCATTCGGCGTGTTGCCGGTGCTGCTTGGCAGCGCCGTGGTGGCCTTGATCGCGCTGGCGCTGGCGGTGCCGCTGGCGCTGGCGGCTGCCTTGCATGGCTTTGCCTGGGCGGGGCACCGGTTCCGGCGCGCATGGCATGCGGGCATTCGCCTGGCTGCGCTGGTGCCGGCGGTCGTCTACGGGCTGTTCGCCGCGCTGACGGCCGGCCCCGCGGTGGCCGCGATCGCCGCGGGGCTGGGGGCCCACGCGGTGGTCGAGAACACGCTGGCGGCCGGACTCGTGGTGGGCATCATGCTGTTGCCGGCGCTCGCCGCGCGGATGGGCGAGGCCCTCGACGCCGTGCCGCTCTCGGCCGCCGAGTCGGCGCTCGGACTCGGCGCGACCCGCTGGGAGACCTTGCGCGACATCGTGTTGCCGGCCGCTGCGCCGGGCATCGGCGCGGCGGTCCTGCTGGCGGTGACCCGGGCGCTGGGCGAGACCGTCATCGTGTTGATGGCCCTCGGCACGGTGGCCCATTGGGGCGTCGAGTTGCTTGGCGGCACCACCACGCTGACCGTCCAGATGGTCGCGTTGATGTCCGGCACCCACGAGCTCGACAACATCCGCACCCAGCTGCCTTTCGTGCTGGGACTGTTTCTTGCGATGATCGTGCTGCCGCTGAACGCCTGGGCGCTGCGCATGCTGCGGAGATCCAATGTCACCCCTTCGCCGATTTTCTGAGCGATCTGGCAAGCGCGGACGCCGGGACGCGTTGGCGCGTGGCGTGGCGGTGTTCGCCGCGTGGCTCGTGATCCTGCTGCTTGCGCTGCCGCTGCTCGACCTGTTGCGTCGCGCCGGCGCCGGACTGGAGTGGGCGACGTTCCTCGCGTCCGACGCCATCTCGGCGAGCGCCGCGGGCATGCGCGGCTCGATCAGGGCGTCGCTGCTCGCCATGTTGCCCCTGGTGCTGGTGGCCGTGCCGCTGGGCCTGGCGGTGGCCGTCTACCTGGAGGAAATCGCGCGGCAGGGACGCGGCGCCATGCTGGTCGATCGCAGCATCCGTCACCTTGCGATGCTCCCGCCCGTGGTGTTCGGGCTGCTCGGCTTCGGAGGGCTGGTGGTGGTGATGCGCCTGCCGCTTGGCACGCCGTTGCTCGCCGGGGCCGTGCTCGCGCTCGTGCTGTTGCCGCGGATCGTGCTCGCCGGACAGATTGCCCTCCGCCGGGTGTCGCCGGCCGTGCGGGAGGCGGGCTTCGCAATGGGCGCCTCGCCGCTGCAGGTGGTCGCCGCGCACGTGCTGCCGCACGCTGCGCCGTCCATGCTTGGCGCGGCGTTTTCGATGCTCGCGCGGGCCCTGGGCGAGGCGGCGCCGCTGCTGCTGGTGGGATTCTTCGCCTTCGCGGCGGGCCGTCCCGCCTCGCTGACCGAGCCAGGGATCCCGCTGCCGCTGTTGGCATTCCGCTGGGGCGGGTTGCCGGATCCGCTGTTTGCGGCCAAGGCGGCGGTGGTGGCGCTGGTGCTGGTGGCGGCCGTGGCGCTGCTGGGCCTGGCCGGGTACCTGCTGGAGCGCAAGGGAGACAGGGCGTGAGCGCGCATCCCGACCAGCCGTCGCCCGCGGAGAGAGAGGCCAGCGTGGCGCGGGTGCGCGCCGCGGGCTTCCCCGCGCACGCCGACCCGGTGATCGAGTGCCGCGGCCTTTCGGTCTACAGGGGCCGGGAAGTGGTGGTCAACGGCGTGGACATCGGCTTCGGCCGGCGCGAGGTCACGGCCATCGTCGGCGCGCCGGGGGCGGGCAAGACGGCGCTGCTGAAATCGCTCAACCGCATGGTGGATCTCGACGCGGGGATTCGCAGCGAGGGGCAGGTGTTGCTGGACGGCGAGGACATCCGCGGACCGGGCGTAGACCTGCTGGCGCTGCGGGCGCGCGTCGTGCTCGTCCCGGCGGTGCCCACGCCGTTCCGGCTGTCGATCTTCGACAACGTGGCGTACGGCCCGCGCATTCACGGGCTTGCGCCGGATCGCACGGAGCTCGAGCGACGCGTGCGCGACAGCCTCGACGCCGTCGGCCTGTTCGATGATGTCCGCGGCCAGCTGTCCGGGTCCTGCGCCGCGCTGCGGCCCGAGCAGCTGCACCGGCTGTGCATTGCGCGCGCCCTGGCGCTGGAGCCGGCAGTGCTCCTGTTCGAGGACCCCTGCCGTGGGCTCGATCCCACGGCGGCGGCCCGCATCGAGGACCTGTTGCATGGCCTTGCGCCGCGCGCCAGTGTCATTCTGACCGTCCAGTCGGTGCAGATGGCCGGGCGGATCGCGCATCGCATCGCCTTCCTGCACGCCGGGCGGCTGGTGGAGGTCAACGCGGCGGACGAACTGCTGACCAAGCCGCGGCATCGCCTGACGGAAGCCTATCTCACCGGCCGCATCGCCTGAGCGCGGCGACCGCCCGATTTATTTCGAGGAGCCACGAAGATGACTGATCTGCACGCCGGACACACCGTCCACAGTTTCGACAAGGACCTCAAGCAGCTCACCAATGTGCTGGTCGAGATGGGCGAGCTCGCCGTCCGGCAGGTGCAGGATGCGACGCGTGCCCTGCTGGAGCACGACGACGAGCTGGCCAGGCAGGTGGTCGCCCGCGAGAAGGACCTGAACGCCTTCGACACGCGCGGCGAGGAAGCTGCCATCCAGCTGATCGCCAAGCGACAGCCGATGGGCGTCGACCTGCGGATCATCATCGTGACGCTGAAGAGCTTCACCGAGCTGGAGCGCGTTGGTGACGAGGCCAAGAAGATCGCCAAGATCGCGCGCCGGATGATTCTCGATGACGCCGACCCGGTGGACGTCTACCGCGGCAGCTTCACCCGCATGGTCAAGGCCGCCGAGACGTCGCTCGAGGGGGCGCTCCAGGCGCTGCGCGAGCGCGATGCCGATCTCGCCATCGAGGTCGCCGAGGGCGACAAGCTGCTCGATCTCGAGTACAAGGACGCGCTGCGCGCCGTCCACGAGGGCGTGATGGAGCGACCCTCGCTCTTGCCGGTGGCCGCCGAGGCCGTGCTGATCATCAAGGCCGTCGAGCGGGTCGGCGATCACGCCAAGAACATCGCCAAGCACGTCGTCTACCTGGTCGAGGGGCGGGACGTGCGGCACGTCAAGAGCAAGCGGCTCGCGGAAACGCTCGGCAGGACCGACCCGGAGGCGTAGGGGCGGCGCTCGCCCGCGGCAGCGGCTGGGCCGCGCGGGTGGCAATCCGCACCGGGCGGCATAGACTATCGGGACCCGGGACGGATCGCTGGGGCCCGATGCTGCACGCACTCATCTTCTCCGAGGACGCCGAGACCATCGTCCGGCTGTCGGACGTGTTCCACGAATCCGGATTCGCGGTGCAGGCCGTGGGCACGCTCAAGGAGGCCCGCACGGCGCTGCTGCACGACATGCCGGACGTGGCCCTGGTCGACTTCGACGTCCTCGGGCCGCTGATCTCCGCCTGGGACAAGTTCCTCGACGGACACAAGGCGGGCGTGGAGATCTACGACGAGGATCCGAACAAGCCGTTCGACTACTTCACGATCCGTTACCTCAACAAGAAGTTCGAGATCGTCTCGCGCGGCAAGTCCGAGCGCGACACCGGGTGGAAGGTGTCGCGCGAGTACCTGCAGTCCATCGTCGATGACCCGCAGAAGTACATCGACAATCCCACGAAGCTGGACCTGGACTGGCTGAAGCATCGCCTGCCCGATGCGGCTTCCCCAGCGGCAGCCCGGGCGGCGGCCGTTGTGCTTCGACCCGCGCGGGGCGCAGACTGCGCCAAACCGTAGCGGGGAGGCCGCGCAGTGGCGATTTTCAGGAACCTCGTATTCTGGTTCGTCGCGCTGCTCGCGATCCTGGTGGCCGGCTTCTGGCAGACCTACTTCTCAGTAATTTTTGACGGTCCGCATCCGGCGCATCATCTCCATGGCGTGGTAATGACGCTGTGGGTGCTGCTCCTGATCAGCCAGGCCTGGCTGGTGCGGACGCGCAGCATGAACGCGCACAGGACCATGGGCCGGGCGTCCTACCTGCTTGCGCCGCTGGTCGTCATCACCGGCATCATCGTCACCTTCCACAACATCGCCGGCGCGCCGGACCCGATGCACCCGTTTATGCTGAGCCTCTACTGGTTCGGATGGTTCAGCGCGGTGCTGTTCGGCATCCTCTACGCGCTGGCCATGATCCACCGCGGCGACTTCCAGCTCCACGCGCGCTACATGATCGCCACCGGCCTGGTGTTCCTGTTCCCGGGGCTGTCCCGCGTCATCTTCAGCGCGGCGCAGCAATTCGGGCTGCCGGCGCCTTCGTTCTACCAGCTGCAATTCACGATCGGCGCGCTCGGCCTGGCGCTGATCGCCTGGGACCGTGTCCACGGGCGGTTCCGCGCGCCGTTCATCGTGTTCACGGCATTGTGGGGCTTGCACCTGCTGGTCTGGCAGGTGATCCCTGGCTGGGCATGGTGGCGGTCCTTCACCGCCTGGTCCGCGGTGGTGTGGCAGGCGTAGCGGGGCGCCTAGCGCGCCGCGCGCAACAACTCGTTGATGCCCACCTTGGCGCGCGTCGCGGCATCCACGCGCTTCACGATCACCGCGCAGGCGAGGTGGCAGTTGCCGACGCTCGAGGGCAGCGTGCCCGCCACCACCACGGCGCCCGCGGGGACGCGGCCGTAGCTAACCTCGTCGCGCTCGCGGTCGTAGATCCGGGTGCTCTGGCCGATGAATACGCCCATGGAGACGACCGCGCCTTCCTCGACGATGACGCCCTCGACGACCTCGGAGCGCGCGCCGATGAAGCAGTTGTCCTCGATGATGGTCGGGTTGGACTGCAGGGGTTCGAGCACCCCCCCGATGCCGGCGCCGCCCGAGAGGTGCACGTTGGCGCCGATCTGGGCGCAGGAGCCCACCGTCGCCCAGGTGTCGACCATGGTGCCGGGGCCGATCCACGCGCCGATGTTCACGTAGCTGGGCATCAGCACCGCGTCGGGTGAGACGTAGGCGCCGCGGCGCACGATTGCCGGCGGCACGATGCGCGCGCCGGCGGCGCGAAAGGCGGCTTCACTGTAGCCGGTGTATTTCAGCGGGACCTTGTCCCAGCCGCGCAGGGCGCCCATCTCGACGAGTCGGTTCTCCTCGATGCGAAACGACAGCAGCACGGCTTTCTTGAGCCACTCGTTGACGCGCCACGTGCCGTCGATCTTCTCGGCGACGCGCTCGCGGCCGTCGTCGAGCGCATCGACCGCCTCGGCCACCGCCTGGCGGATCTCGCCGGGGGTGTCGCCGGGCGTGAAACTTGCGCGATCCTCGAAGGCGGCCTCGATGATTTCCTGCAGCTTGCTCATGGGTCACCTTCGGTCGGGTGTGGGGTCAGGAAATGGACGCGACAAAGCGCGCGATGCGGTGCGCGGCCTCGATGCATTCGTCGAGTGCGGCGACGAGCGATACCCGCACGCGGCCCCTGCCCGGGTTGCCCCCGGCATGATCGCGCGAGAGGTAGCGTCCCGGCAGCACGGTCACGTTCTCCGCCGAGTACAGCGCGCGCGTGAACACCTCGTCGTCGCGGGGCGTCTCCAGCCAGAGGTAGAAGGCTGCCGCGGGCCGCTCGACCGGCATGACTTGCGCCAGGATCGGCACGACGGCAGCAAACTTCTGCTGGTACAGCAGCCGGTTCACTGCCGCGTGCGCGTCGTCCGCCCACGCCGGCACACTGGCGAGCTGCACCATTTCCGGCACGGCGCAACCGTGGTAGGTCCGGTACAGGCGAAAGCCCGCCATGATCGCCGCGTCGCCGGCGACGAAGCCCGAGCGCAGGCCGGGCACGCTGGAGCGCTTCGAGAGGCTGTGAAACACGGCGCAGCGCTTGAAACGCGGGTTGCCGGCCCGCAGGCACGCCCCCAGCAGGCCCGGCGGCGGCGCGCTCTCGTCGAGATAGATGTCGGCGTAGCACTCGTCGGAGGCAACCACGAAACCGTGTTGCGCCGAGAGCTCGAGCACGCGCTGCAGGTAGGCCTCGTCCATCACCGCGCCGGTGGGATTGCCCGGACTGCAGATGAACAGGATGCGACAGCGTTGCCAGACATCCTCGGGTACTTTATCGAGATCGGGCAGAAACCCGGTCGCTGCGGGGGTGTCGAGGTAGTAAGGCTCGGCGCCGGCGAGCAAGGCCGCGCCCTCGTAGATCTGGTAGAAGGGATTCGGCATCAGCACGAGGCCGCCGGCGGCCGGATCGAGCACGGCCTGGACGAACGAGAACAGGCCCTCGCGCGTGCCGTTGACGGGCAGGACCATGGTGTCCGGATCGACCGCCCCGGCGCCCAGCCCGAAACGGCGTTCGAGCCAGCCCGCGCAGGCGGCGCGCAGCTCCGGGAGCCCCGCGGCCTTCGGATACACGGCGAGCCGGTCGAGCGTCCCCACCAGCGCGTCGCCGATGAAGGCTGGCGGCGCATGGCGCGGCTCGCCGATCGAAAGCGCGATGTGCGGGCGGTCGGGTGGCGGGAGCGCATCGGCCAGCAGCGCCGCAAGTCGCTCGAAGGGGTAGGGATGAAGACGGTCCAGCAACGGGTTCATCGTCTGAGTCGCCTGTGCAGAGAGAGAAGGTTCAGCGCGCCGCGAAAGGCTGGTCGAGGCGCGCCTTGAGCTGCTCGCCCAACGCCGTGCGGGCGGCGGCGTCCAGCGTCTCGCCCTCGAGCGTGGTGATGTAGAACACGTCCTCGGCGCGCTCGCCGATGGTCATGATCTTGGCCGCGCGCAGCGACACGTTGTGCTCGAAGAAGGCCTTGCCGACCTCGCACAACAGCCCGGGCCGGTCCGCCGCCACCAGCTCCATGACGGTGCGGCGTCCGTCGAGGTCTTCGGAGAACGCGATCCGCGTCGGGGTCGAGAACAGCCGCACCTGGCGGGGCGGCTGGCGCATCACGGTCGGCATGCGCCCGCCGTGCTCCAGCGTCGCCTTGCGCACTGCGGTCTCGATCTGCAGCAGGCGTTCCTGGTCCTCGATGGGCGAGCCGTCGTTTTCCAGCACCACGTAGGTGTGGACGTTGCGGCCGTCGCCGACGGGCACGACGCGCGCGTCGAGGATGTTCAGGCCGAGCTCGTCGAGCGTCCCGGTGGCGCGCGCAAAGCTGTGCTGGCCGCTGACGGTGCAGATCATGATGGCCGTGCCGCCGCGGCCGGTCCGCTGTTCCACGGAGACGGCGGACTGCTCGCCGCGGTCCTCGAGCCCCGCGAGGACACGGATGTGCCAGGCGATCTCCTCCGGCGTGTGGCGCAGGAAATACTCGCCGGCGAAACCGCTCCACACCTCGCGCGCGCGCGCCGCGCGGATCCCGCGCGACCCGAGCAGGGCAAGCGCCGCCTCCTGGGTCTCGGCGATCAGCTGCTCGGAGTCGATGGGCGATTCCAGCCCGACGCGCAGCGCCCGCTTGACGCTGTCGTAGAACTCCTCGAACAGCGAGGCCTTCCATGCGTTCCAGAGCTTCGGGCTGGTGCCGCGCACATCGGCGACCGTCAGTACGTAGAGATAGTCGAGGCGGGTCTCGTCGCCGACCCTGCGGGCGAACTCGGCGACCACCGCGGGATCGTAGATGTCCTTCTTCTGCGCGGTCACCGAGAACACCAGGTGGTGCCGCACCAGCCATGCGACGAGCCGCGCGTCGTAGGTCGACAGGCCGTGCTCAAGGCAGAACGCCTCAGCGTCCACCGCGCCCAGCTCGGAGTGATCGCCGCCGCGGCCCTTGGCGATGTCGTGGAACAGCCCGGCGAGATAGGCCAGCTCCGGCTTCGGCAGAGATTGCATGATGCGGCTGCACATCGGCATCTCGTGGTCGAAGCGCGCCAGCGCGAAGCGCCTCAGGTTGGAGACCACGAACAGCGTGTGCGCATCCACCGTGTAGGCATGGAACAGGTCGAACTGCATGCGCCCGGTGACCCTCCCGAAGGCGGGGATGTAGCGGGCGAGCACGCCGTAGCGGTTCATCCGTCGCAGCTCGTGCGTGACGCCCGCGGGCGCGCGGATGATGTCCATGAACAGCCGATGGTGACGCGGGTTCTGGCGGAACTCCTCGTCGATCAGGGGCAGCGCGCGCCGCACCAGGCGGATGGTGCCCGCGCTGACGCCCTTCAGGCCGGGCTCCTGCTGCAGGAGGAGGAACATCTCCAGCAGCGCGGACGGCGCGCGCTCGAAGACCTCGTCGTGCGTGAGCTCGAGGAAGCCGTTGCGCACCTGGAAACGGGCGTTCAGGGACCGCGGCGGCGCCGCCGGGTCGAGCAGGATCGCCTCCTCGAACAGCTGCAGCAGCATCTCGTTGAGCCGCGCGAGTTCCTGCACGGTGCGGTAGTACTTCTGCATGAACTGCTCGACGCCGAGCGTGAAGCTGGCGTCCTCGTAGCCGAACATCGCCGCGAGCTTCACCTGGTGATCGAACAGCAGCCGATCCTCCCGCCGCCCGGTGACGGTGTGCAGCGCCCAGCGGATGCGCCACAGGAAATTCTGCCCGGCCAGCAGGCGGCGGTACTCGTAGCCGGTGAGAAAGCCCTGCTGCGCCAGTTGGTGCAGGCTGCCGATGCCGAAATGGCGTCGCGCGACCCAGCAAACCACCTGGATGTCCCTGAGGCCCCCGGGGCTGCCCTTGATGTTCGGCTCGAGGTTGTGCGCCGTGTCGTGGTAGCGGTGGTGGCGGGCGGTCTGCTCGGCGCACTTGGCCTCGAAGAACGCCTGCGGCGGCCAGAGTCGCTCGGGGCTGGTGACGGCCTGCATCGACTCGAACAGGGTCGCCCGGCCGTCCAGCAGGCGCGATTCCATCAGCGTGGTGACGATGGTGACATCGGCCTCGGCCTGGCGGGCGCATTCTGCAACCGTGCGGACGCTGTGGCCCACCTCGAGGCCGATGTCCCAGAGGAAGGCCAGGAAGGCGGCGACGCGGTCGCGCCACGCCTCGGCGTCGCCGTCCGGGAGGATCACCAGGATGTCGATGTCGGAGCACGGGTGCAGCTCGCCGCGGCCGTAGCCGCCCACGGCAACCAGGGCGAGTTGCTCGGAGGCCTCGCCGAGGTGCATGCGCCAGGCGCGCACCAGCGCGATGTCGATGAGCCTGGCGCGATCGCGCACGAGATGATCGACCGGCTCGTCGGCCTTGAAGCGCCGGCGCAGATCGGCATCGCCGGCCTCGAGGACCTGCCGGAAGGTCTTGACCGTCTTCGCGCCCGGGGGCGCTTCCGGGCCGGGCAGTTTCGGCGCGATGTCTGCCGGGGTGGCCGTGCGGGCAGCGGGGTCCATGGACGAGCTCAGATCCGGCCCGAGGCGCCGAGCGTCAGCACCTCGTACCCGTCCTCGGTCACGAGAATCGTGTGCTCCCACTGCGCGGACAGCGAGTGATCCTTGGTCACGACCGTCCAGCCGTCCGGCAGGAGGCGCACGTCGCGCCGGCCGGCGTTCACCATCGGCTCGATGGTGAACGTCATTCCGGGCATGAGCGCGAACCCGGTGCCCGGCTTGCCGTAATGCAGCACCTGCGGGTCCTCGTGGAACTCGCGGCCGATGCCGTGGCCGCAGTACTCGCGCACCACCGAGCAGTGCTGCGCCTCCACGTAGCTCTGGATCACGTGGCCAATGTCGCCGAGCCGCACGCCCGGCGCCACCATCTCGATGGCGCGGCGCATGGCCTCGTGGGACACCTCGCTGACGCGCCGGCCGCTGATGGTCGGCTCGCCGACGTAGAACATCCGGCTGGTGTCGCCGTGCCAGCCGTCCTTGATGACCGTGATGTCGATATTCACGATATCGCCCTTCTTCAGCCTGCGCTCGCCGGGAATGCCGTGGCAGACGACGTGATTGACCGAGGTGCAGATGGACTTGGGAAAACCCCGGTAATTCAGCGGGGCGGGCACGGCGCCGAGCTGGCCGGTGATGTACTCGTGGCAGATCGCGTCAAGCTCGTCGGTGGCGACCCCGGGCTGCACGTGCGCACCGATCATGTCGAGCACTTCCGCGGCGAGGCGGCCTGCCTCGCGCATGCCGTCACGCTCGGCGGAGGTCTTCTTGATGGTCACGGGCATTTCGCTGGCGGCCTCCCGAGCCGCGTTCCGAGCTTGTCCAAAGAGGGAGAACTTCATCCCGGGTCAACCACTTAGTGTGGCCCCGGGGGGGACCGGGGAGATTGTCCAGACAGGCCGCCTATGGTATAAAGCGCGCGCCTTAATCGCAACGAAATCCCACACACGCACCGTCACGCCCGGCTGGGTGCCTTCTTCCTCAGGGAAAGCGGGTTGCCGGGTGGGGTGCGTGGAGGCTTAACCCGAAGGAGTACAACATGGCTTCTATCTCCATGCGCCAGATGCTGGAGGCCGGCGTTCATTTCGGCCACCAGACCCGCTTCTGGAACCCGAAGATGTCACCCTACATCTTTGGCGAACGTAACAAGATCCACATCATCAATCTCGAGAAGACCCTGCCGCTTTACATCAAGTCGCAGGACTTCATCCGCAAGCTGGCCACCGACGGCGGCAGCGTGCTGTTCGTCGGCACGAAGCGCTCGGCGCGCGACGCCATCCAGCGCGAGGCGGAGCGCTGCGGCATGCCGTTCGTGAGCTACCGCTGGCTCGGCGGCATGCTGACGAACTACAAGACGGTCAAGCAATCCATCAAGCGGCTGTTCGACCTCCAGGCGATGTCCGAGGACGGCACTTTCGAGAGCCTCACCAAGAAAGAAGTGCTCGGCCTGAAGCGCGAGATGGAGAAGCTCGAGCGCAGCCTGGGCGGCATAAAGCACATGGGCGCCCTGCCGGACGCGCTGTTCATCATCGACATCGAGCACGAGCGCATCGCGGTCGCCGAGGCCAACAAGCTCGGCATCCCGATCGTCGCGATCGTCGACACGAATTGCTCGCCTGAGGGCATCGACTACGTGATCCCGGGTAACGACGACGCGATGCGCGCCATCCAGCTCTACACGGCTGGGATCTCCGAGGCCGTGCTCGAGGGCAAGGCGTCCGTGCCGGAAGTGCCGGCGGGCGAGGACGACTTCATCGAGGTGGACGAGCGGGATGCTGCGCCGCGCAAGGGCATGCGCAAGGCCGACGGGGGCCGCGCCCGCGTCGCGCCCAAGCCGCCCGCGCCGGCCCGGCAGGACGCCACGGCTGCAGCGCCCGAGGCTGCAGCGCCCGAGGCTGCAGCGCCCGAGGCTGCAGCGCCCGAGGCTGCAGCGCCCGAGGCAGCGCCCGACGCCGCCGCCGAGTAACAGGGACCCCGTTCCCCCAATAGAGGGGACATTGCTGTTTTGCGCAAATCAGCAATGTCCCCATTTCGAGGTGAAGATTGATGAGTATTTCCGCAGCCCTGGTCAAGGAACTCCGCGAGCGCACCGGCGCGGGCATGATGGAGTGCAAGCGGGCGCTGGTTGACACCGGCGGCGACATCGAGGCGGCTGTCGAGCACATGCGCAAGCAGGGGCTCGCCAAGGCCGACAAGAAGGCTGGCCGGATCGCGGCCGAAGGCCTGGTGGTGATCGCGAGCGCCCCCGACCACAAGACGGCGGCCATCGTCGAGGTCAACTGCGAGACCGATTTCGTCGCCGGTGGCGACGCGTTCCGCAACTTCGCCCAGGCCGTCGGCACGCTGGTGCTAGAAGCCCGCCCGGCCGACATGGATGCGCTGCTGGCCATGCCGCTGGGCGGCGCGAGCGTGGAAGAGACACGTCGCACCCTGATCGCCAGGATCGGCGAGAACATCGGCGTGCGGCGCTTCGAGATCGTCACGGCCACCGGGATCATCGGCAGCTACGTGCACGGCACCCGCATCGCCGTCCTCGTGGCGATCGAGGGCGGCGACGAGGGCCTGGCCCGCGACCTGGCCATGCACGTGGCCGCCTCGCGGCCCCAGTATGTCGACGAGAGCCAGATCCCCGGCGACTTCCTGGCCAAGGAGCGCGAGATCCTGATCGAGCAGGCCAAGGGCGAGGGCAAGCCGGCCGAGATCGTCGCCAGGATGGTCGAGGGCCGGCTGCGCAAGCAGCTCGCAGAGATCACCCTGGTGGGCCAGCCGTTCGTCAAGGACCCGGACACGAAGGTGGGCAAGCTGCTGGGCGACCACGGCGCGACGGTCAAGGGCTTCGTGCGCTTCGAGGTGGGCGAGGGGATCGAGAAGAAGGCGGATAACTTCGTCGAGGAAGTCATGGCGCAGGTGCGCGGCGCCTGAGGCCCGCGGCGGTGCGATTCCTTATCTCGCTGTCCATGGGTCATGGCGCCCGCAGATGAGGTAAGCTTGAGAGCCCCGCGGACAGCGGGGTTCTTTTTTGCGGCAGACTCTGCCAAGACATTGATCGCAGGGGGCGAGATGACCCGGAAAATTCCGAAACGAATCCTCCTCAAGCTCAGCGGTGAGGCGCTCCTCGGGGGCGTCGACTACGGCATCGACCCGGAGGTCATCAACCGCATCGCGACCGAGCTGCGCGACGTGCGCGAGCTGGGCATCCAGGTCGCAGTGGTGATCGGGGGCGGCAACATCTTCCGCGGGGCGGGCCTGGCGGAGGCTGGCATGGATCGCGTCACCGGCGACCACATGGGGATGCTGGCGACGGTCATCAACTCGCTGGCCCTGCAGGACGCGCTCGAGAAGCTCGGCGTGCATGCCCGCGTCATGTCGGCGATCAAGATCAACGAGGTCTGCGAGGACTACATCCGCAGGCGGGCGATCCGCCACCTCGAGAAGAGCCGCGTGGTGATCTTCGCGGCCGGCACCGGCAACCCGTTTTTCACCACCGACACCGCGGCCAGCCTGCGCGCGATCGAGATGAACGCGGACCTGCTGCTCAAGGCGACCAAGGTCAACGGCGTGTTCTCCGCCGACCCGAAGCGCTTCCCGGATGCGGAGCGCTATCCGCGGCTCACCTACGACGAGGTCCTGGACGCCCGGCTCGGGGTCATGGACGCCACCGCGGTCGTCATGTGCCGCGACAACGATCTGCCGCTGCGCGTGTTCAACGTGCACAACAAGGGCGAACTGCTCAGGATCATCAACGGCGAGGACATCGGGACCCTGGTCACCCGGGCGCCCAGCCCCGCTGCAGGCGAGTGAGAGGAAGCGAGCATGTTGCAGGAAATCAAGAAGGATGCCGATGAGCGCATGAAAAAGAGCGTGGAGGCGTTGCGTAGCGAATTGAAGAAGCTGCGCACCGGCCGCGCCCACACCAGCCTGCTCGATCACATCACCGTCGAGTATTACGGCAGCGAAGTGCCGTTGAGCCAGGTGGCCAACATCGGCGTGGAGGACTCTCGCACACTGACCATCACGCCCTGGGAGCGGCAGATGGTGCAGGCCGTCGAGAAGGCCATCATGACCTCCGATCTCGGCCTCAATCCGAATTCCGCGGGCAACGTCATCCGCGTCCCGTTGCCGCCGCTCACCGAGGAGCGCCGCCGCGACATGGGCAAGGTGGTCCGCCACGAGGGCGAGAACGCCAAGGTCGCGATCCGCAACATCCGGCGCGATGCGTTGCATTCGGTCAAGGAGTTGCTGAAGGAGAAGGAGATCACCGAGGACGACGACCGCCGCGCCCACGACGAGGTCCAGCAGCTGACCGACAAGCATATCGAGGTGGTGGACAAGGTGGTCGCGGAGAAGGAGCAGGAACTGCTCGAAGTCTGAGGCCCTGGTGCCCGGCGAATCCCCAGTGAGCGCTACCGACATTCCTGCCCACGTCGCCGTCATCATGGACGGCAATGGCCGTTGGGCGCGCCAGCGCGCCATGCCGCGGCAGGCGGGCCACCGGGCGGGGGTGCGCACCGCGCGGCAGATCGTCGAGGCGTGCGCAAAGCGCGGCATCGGCACCCTGACCCTGTTTGCTTTCTCGAGCGAGAACTGGCGCCGCCCGCGCCGCGAGGTCGGGGCGCTGATGCGCCTGTTCGTCGAGGCGCTGGAGCGCGAGGTCGACGAGTTGCATGCCAACGGTATCCGCCTGGTATTCATCGGCGATCGCGCCAGTCTTTCGCCCGCACTCCAGGGGCGGATGGCCGCGGCGGAAGAGCGCACGCGCGGCAACGATCGTCTCAAGCTCGTGGTGGCCCTGGCCTACGGCGGCCGCTGGGACATCGTCGGCGCCGCGCAGTCGCTGGCGCGTGACGTCGCGGCCGGCCGCCTCGATCCCGCAGCCATCGACGATGAGGCGTTTGCGGGGCGGCTGGCGCTGGCGGGACTGCCAGATCCGGACCTGCTCATCCGCACCGGCGGCGAGCACCGCATCAGCAATTTCCTGCTCTGGAACCTCGCCTACGCGGAATGCTATTTCACGGACCGCCTCTGGCCGGATTTCGACGAGCTCGACCTCGATGCCGCGCTCGAGCGCTTCCGGCGGGTAGAGCGTCGTTTCGGCATGACCTCGGAGCAGATCGACCCCGCCGGCAAGGAGCCCGCATGCTGAAGGAGCGGATCATCACGGCCGCACTGCTGGCCGCCGCGCTGCTCACGGTGCTGTTTTTCGCTTCCGCGGACGTCGGTGTCGTGCTGTTCGGCCTGTTGCTGCTGATCGCGGCGTGGGAATGGGCAGGACTGGGGCACATGCAGCGCCCCGTGTATCGCGCGACGTTCACGCTGGCCATCGCGCTGCTCATCGGCTGGCTCGCCTGGTGGACGCCGACCGGGCGCATGCCGGTGCCGTTCCTGTGGGCGCAACTCGCGGTATGGGCGCTCGCCGCCGGCCTGCTGGCGCGGTTCCCGGTACGGATCCCGCCCCGCATCGTGGTGCTGCTCGGGCTCATCATCCTGCCGCTGGTGTGGCTCACCTTCGCCCACCTGCTCAAGACGCGTGGCTTCGGGCCCGCATGGGTCCTGTACCTGTTCGTGATCGTTGCCGCGGCGGACGTCGGGGCCTATTTCATCGGGCGCCGCTTCGGGCGCAGAAAGCTGGCGCTGCGCGTGAGCCCGGGCAAGACCTGGGAGGGGCTGGCCGGCGGGCTGACGCTGGTGGCGCTGGTCGGCGTCGGGGGCGCATCCTGGTTCGGCGTCCCGCTGCCTGGCCTGCTGGCGGTCGCCCTGGCGGTCGCCGGGATCTCCGTGGTTGGCGACCTCGGCATCAGCATGCTCAAACGCAGCGCGGGACTGAAGGATACCGGGCAGCTGTTCCCCGGGCACGGCGGCGTGCTCGATCGCATCGACAGCCTGCTGGCGGCGCTCCCCCTGTACGTGCTCGGGCTCCACTGGTTGTTGGCGCCATGAAGGGACTCGCGATCCTGGGGGCGACCGGGAGCGTCGGCGTCAGCACGCTCGACGTGGTGGCGCGCAACCCGGAGCGCTTCGCGGTGCGGGCGCTGACCGGCTGCCGCAACTGGACGCTGTTGCTGGACCAGTGCCGGCGCTTCCACCCCAGGGTGGCCGTGCTTGCGGACCCGGAAGCGGCGGGGCGCCTGGCGGCGGCCGTAGCGGCCGAGGGCCTGCCGGTCGAGGTGCGCTCCGGTAGCGGCGCGCTGGCGGATGCCGCAGCGCACGACGACGTCGACTTCGTCATGGCGGCCATCGTCGGCGCCGCCGGCCTGCTGCCGACCCTGGCCGCGGCGCGCGCCGGCAAGCGGGTGCTGCTGGCCAACAAGGAAGCGGTGGTCATGGCCGGCGGGCTGCTGACCGCCGCGCTGGCAGATTCCGGCGGGGTCCTGGTGCCGATCGACAGCGAGCACAACGCGCTGTTCCAGTGCCTGCCCCCGGGCGGGAGCGCCGATCCGAACGGCGCCGGGGTGATGAACCTCGTCCTGACCGCCTCGGGTGGGCCGTTCCTCGACTTGCCCCTGGCGGAGCTGCACGCGGTCACGCCGGACGAGGCCTGCCGCCATCCGAACTGGGACATGGGGCGCAAGATCTCGGTGGACTCGGCGACCATGATGAACAAGGGCCTGGAGATCATCGAGGCCTGCCGCCTGTTCGGCGTCGGCCCGGAACGGGTCCGGGTGGTGGTGCATCCGGAGAGCATCGTCCATTCGCTGGTCGAGTACCGGGACGGCTCGGTGCTGGCCCAGCTGGGCAACCCGGACATGCGCACCCCGATCGCCCATGCGCTGGCGTGGCCGGAGCGGATCGCATCCGGCGTGGCGCCGCTGGATCTCGCGGCGCTCGGCAGCCTGACCTTCCGCCCGGTGGAAATGGATCGTTTCCCCTGCCTTGCGCTCGCCATGCAGGCAGCCGAGGCGGGCGGCGCGGCGCCGATCGCGCTGAATGCGGCCAACGAGGTCGCGGTGGCCGCGTTCCTGGATGCCAGGATCCGATTCACGGACATTCCCACGGTCATCCGCGCGGTTCTGGCACAATATGGCGGGCCCGATCCGGGCGACCTCGAGGCGATCCTGGCGCTGGACATGCGCGCCAGGGAGTCGGCCGAGGAGAAAATCCGGGAATTGGCACTCTAATGCCCCCGGCGGCCCGCGGCTGCCGGACGGCCATCGTCACCAGAGGATCGAATTGAGCGGAATCCTGACTTCAGCCCTCGCATTCATCGTCGCCATCGGCATCCTGGTGGCGGTGCACGAGTTCGGGCATTTTTGGGTCGCGAGACGGCTGGGCATCAAGGTCCTGCGGTTCTCGGTCGGCTTCGGGCGCCCGTTGTGGCGCAAGGTCGGGGCCGACGGCACCGAGTACTGGGTCTCTGCAATCCCGCTGGGCGGCTACGTCAAGATGCTCGACGAGCGCGAGGGGGACGTCCCGCCGGAGGACTTGCCGCGCTGTTTCAACAGCCAGCCGCCGTCGCGCCGCATCGCCGTGCTGTTCGCCGGTCCCGCATTCAACTTCCTGTTTGCGATCGTCGCCTACTGGGCGATGTTCGTCGTGGGCGTGCCGGCCATGAAGCCGCTGATCGGCGCGATCGAGGCCGAGTCTCCCGCGGCGGTGGCCGGCCTGCGGGCTGGCGACCAGATCGTCGCCGTCGACAATGCGCGCATCGACACGATGATGGCCGCGCAGCTCGAGTTGCTGAAGGCGATGGTGCCCGGGGGACAGGCCACGCTCGAGGTCGAGGGCGCGGACGGCAGCCGCCGCGTCGCGCGGATTCAGTACGACGGGGACACGCACGGGCTCACCGAGCCGGGTGCGATGCTTCCCGGCCTCGGCATCGGACTCTGGCGGCCCGAGATCCCGGCCGTCATCGGCGAGGTGGTGCCGGAGGGCACCGGCGCGCAATCGGGGCTGCAGGCCGGCGATCGCGTGCTCAGCGTCGATGGCAACCCCATGGCCGCCTGGGACGTGCTGGTCGCATTCATCCGGGCGCGCCCGGGCGAGACCGTCCAGCTCGTCGTGGAGCGCGACGGCGCGCCGCACAGCCTCGCGCTGTTCATCGGGTCCGCGGACGACCAGGGCGAGCGCGTGGGCCGCATCGGCGCCGCGCCGCACGTCACGCCGGAGCTGTGGGACCCGGTCCGCACCGAGCAGCGCTTCGGTCCCTTCAGCGCCGTCGGGCAGGCGGTGTCCGAGACCTGGCGGATGTCGGCGCTCACCGTGACGATGATGGGCCGCATGATCCTCGGCCAGGTGTCGGTGAAGAACATCAGCGGGCCGATCAACATTGCGCAGGCCGCGGGCTTCACGGCTGCGGCGGGGCTGACCGCGTTCCTGAGTTTCCTGGCGATCGTCAGCATCAGCCTGGGGATCATCAACCTGCTGCCCATCCCCTTGCTGGACGGCGGGCAGATCGTTTACCAGTGCGTTGAAATCGCGAAGGGCAGCCCGGTCTCCGAGCGCGTCCAGATCGTCGGGCAGCAGGTGGGAATACTTCTGCTGCTCTTGCTGATGACCTTCGCGTTCTACAACGACATCGTCCGGCTGGCGACAGGCTGAGGTGCGAGTGAAGCAGCGTTTGATAAGACTGGTGGCGGTGCTCGCCGCCGCCATCAGCCTTGCGGCGGGTACGGCCTGGGCGCAGCAGGACGAGCGTTTCGTGGTCCGCGACATGCGCGTCGAGGGCCTGCAGCGAATTTCCGAGGGCACGGTTTTCAACTACCTGCCGGTGAGCATCGGCGACCAGCTGGACTCGCTGCGCGTCGCCGAGGCGATCCGCGCGGTGTTCGGCACCGGCCTGTTCTCCAGCGTCGAGCTAAGGCGGGACGGGGAGACGCTGGTGGTCGTGGTGCGCGAGCGGCCGTCGATCCGCTCTTTCACGCTGACCGGCAACAAGGACATCAAGACCGAGGACCTGGAAGAGTCACTGCGCAATGTGGGCCTGGCGCGCGGCAGGACCTTCGATCGCCCGGTGCTCGAAGAGGTGCAGCAATTCCTCATCGACCAGTATTACAGCCGCGGCAAGTACAGCGTCGTCGTCGACACGAAGGTGACGGAGAACGAGGCCGAGAACACGGTCGACATCGACATCGACATCAAGGAAGGCGAGCGTGCGCGCATCCGCCAGATCAACATCATCGGTAACGAGGTGTTCAGCGACGCCGAGATTCGTTCCAATTTCGAGCTGCGGACTCGCAGCTGGCGCTCCTGGTACCGACAGGACGACCGCTACTCGCGCGAGACCATCATTGGCGATCTCGAGAAGCTCCAGTCCTTCTACATGGACCGCGGCTACGCGGCTTTCGAGATCGAGTCCACCCAGGTGCAGATCTCGCCGGACCGGCAGAGCATCTACATCACCATCAACATCGCCGAGGGCGAGCCGCATCGCATTGGGGATGTGCGCCTCGCCGGCAACCTCATCCTGCCCGAGGAACAGCTCAGGCGCCTGATTCTCGCGAAGCCGGGCGACACCTTTTCGCGCCGGTCGCTGACGCAGACGGCGGAACTGATCACTTTCCGCCTGGGCGAGGAGGGCTACGCATTCGCCCGGGTCGATCCGGTGCCGTCGGTGCCTGATGACAGCAACGAGGTGTCGGTCACTTTCTACGTGGATCCCGGCAAGCGCGCCTACGTGCGTCGCATCCACTTCTCCGGCACGACGGGGATCAACGACGACGTCCTGCGGCGCGAGATGCGCCAGCTTGAGGGCGGCTTCCTGTCGGGCCGCGCAGTCGAGCGTTCCGAGCAGCGCCTGCGGCGCCTGCCGTACATCGAGGACGTCAAGCGGGACACGATCCCCGTCGCGGGCTCGGAAGACCTCGTCGATATCGACTTCAGCATCAAGGAAGGCCTGCCGGGAAGCTTCGGCGGCGGCGTCGGTTACTCGGGTCTGCAAGGCGTGATGCTGAACGCAAACTTCGTGCACACCAACTTCCTGGGCGCCGGCAATCGCATCGAGGCCGACGTCAACACGGGCAGGTTCAGCACGATCTACCGTTTCATCCATACCGATCCCTATGTGACGCCCGACGGGGTTTCACGCACCGTATCCGCATCCTATCGGGACATCACCCAGTTCATTTCCGGGGCCTCCGAGTTCGGCACCAAGACGACCAGCCTGGGCCTCGAGTACAGCTATCCGATTTCGGAATTCACGCGCCTCCGGTTCGGCGTGCAGCTGCAGGATTCGGCGCTGCTTACCAACACGTTCAGCCCGTTCCAGTCGATCCGCTGGGTGGTGCTCAATGGCGACAGCTCGGCGACGGACATCGGCGGCGGCGTGACGCTGTTCGAGTCCGATTTCAAGTCCTACGAGCTGCTCCTGGGCTGGGCCTACGATTCGCGCAACCGGGTCCTGTTCGCTGATCGCGGTGCGCGCCACCGGGTCGGGCTCGCCATCACGGCGCCCGGCAGCGAGGTCGAGTACTACACGCTCCGCTATGACTGGTTGCACTACCTGCAGTTCGTGGGGCCGACGTTCCTCGAGTGGACCGCCGAGCTGTCCTACGCCGAGGCGCTCGGGGATACCACCGAGATTCCGCCGTTCAAGCGCTACTTCGGCGGTGGACCGGGCACGGTGCGCGGCTTCCGCGAGGGCTGGATGGGGCCGCGCGACACAAACAACAATCCCTACGGTGGCAACGTCCGGGCCAGTTCGCAGCTCGAGATGATCATCCCCTTGCCCGGGGACATCGGCACTACCACGCGTTTCAGTTTGTTCGTTGATGCCGGTAATATATTCTCCAGCGACACGACGCCATTCTTCGACCCCGCGACCGGTGAGCCTGCAAGCTTCGACTTTTCCTTCTCTGACATGAAATACTCGGCCGGGGTCTCGTTCCAGTGGCTCGCGCCCATTGGCTTGTTCAGGTTCAGTTACGGAATCCCGTTCAACGACGAGGGTCTCGACCGGGTGGAGCGATTCCAGTTCTCGATCGGTTCGGCCTTCTGATCGGCCCGCCGGATGCCCGCCAGGGCCACACAGCACAAGTCAAATCATTGAGGAACGCGTACGAATGAACGCCATGACTCGAAGCCTTGCGGTTATTTTCCTTGCGGCGCTCGTTGCTGCGCCCGCCGCCGCGCTCGCCGAATCCAAGATCGGCGTGGTCAAGTTGAATCGACTGTTCGACGAGGCGCCCCAGGCGCTGGCGCTGCAGCGGTCGCTCACCGAGGAATTCGCGCCGCGCGAGCGGGAGATCCGCGCCAAGCGGGAGCAGCTCCGCGAGACCGAGGAAAAGCTCCAGCAGGGCGAGGGCTTCCTTTCGGATGACGAGCGCCGCCGCCTCGAGCAGACCTTCCGTGACGGCCAGCGCGATCTGCAGCGCGCCCAGAACGAGTTTGTCGAAGACCTGAACCTGCGCCGCAACGAGCGCCTCGGAGATCTGCAGCGGCTGTTCATCGCGGAAATCCAGGCTTATGGCCAGTCGCAGAACTTCGACCTTGTCATGGTGGAGGGTTTCATCCACTCGAGCGATCGCATCGACATCACCCAACAGATCCTGCAGGTGCTGCAGCGGCGACACCAGGGCGGCTGAGCCCGGCCAGCAGCGCATGGAACTGAGTCTCGGCGAACTCGCCATCCGCCACGGGCTCGAGTTACGCGGCGATCCGGAACACCGGGTGTCCCGTGTCGGAACCCTGCAGCATGCAGGCCCCGACGCGGTGTCCTTCCTGGCCAACCCGCGCTACCGCAAGCACCTGGCGACGACCCGGGCCGGCGCCGTCGTGCTCGAGCCGGATCAGACGGCGGGCTGCGCAGCGGCGGTGCTGATCTCGCGCAACCCGTATGCCGCCTACGCGCGCATTGCCGCTGACCTGCACCCGGAACCCGCCTTTGTGCCCGGCATCCAGGCCGGCGCCCACGTCGACCTGGCCGCAGAAGTTGCGCCGGACGCGTATGTCGCACCGGGCGCGGTGGTCGGGCCCGGCGCGCGAGTGGGCGCGGGCGCGTACATCGGTCCGAACTGCGTCGTCGGCGCCGGGGCGCGGATCGGCGCCGGCAGCCGCCTGGTCGCGAACGTCACCGTCTGCCATGGCGTGCGGCTCGGGGCGCGCGTGCTGCTGCATCCCGGCGCGGTGATCGGCGCGGACGGCTTCGGCCTCGCGCGCGAGCCCGAGGGCTGGATCAAGGTGCCGCAACTCGGCAGCGTCACGATCGGTGACGATGTCGAAATCGGCGCGAATACCACCGTCGATCGCGGCGCCATCGACGACACGGTCATCGAGGCGGGCGTCAAGCTCGACAACCAGATCCAGGTCGCGCACAACGTGCGCATCGGGGCGCACACGGTCATTGCGGGCTGCACCGGGATCTCGGGCAGCACGACGATCGGGCGCAACTGCATGATCGCCGGCGCGGTCGGGATCGGCGGGCACCTGGAGATCCCGGATGGCACCGTCATCACCGGCCTGACCATGGTCAGCCGCTCGATTCCAAGGCCCGGCGTATACTCGGGCGCGCTGCCGTTCGACGAGGCGGGCCGCTGGCGGCGGAACGCCGCGCGATTCCGCCAGCTCGACACACTTGCGAAGCGGCTGGCGCAGCTCGAACGACAGCTTGGCGAAGCGGGCGATCCGGGCGAAGCGGGCGATCCGGGCGGAGCCCCGGTGACCGGCGACGGAGATGCGGAGAATGACTGACGACAGCTCACTCGACCTGCAGCGGATCATGGTCTACCTGCCGCATCGCTACCCGTTCCTGCTCATCGACCGCATCCTCGAGCACACGCCGGGCGGCGAGATCACCGCGCTCAAGAACGTCACTTTCAACGAGCCGTTCTTCCAGGGGCATTTCCCGGGCCGCCCCATCATGCCGGGCGTGCTGATCATCGAGGCGATGGCGCAGGCCGCCGGGGTGCTTACGTTCCGCACCGCCGGCGTCGAGCCGACCGAGCATTCGACCTTCTACCTGGTGGGCATCGACAACGCGCGCTTCCGCGCCCCCGTCGTGCCCGGAGATCAACTGGTGCTGAAGGCGCGGCTGGTACGTCGCATCAGGACCATATGGCGCTTCCACACCGAGGCGAGCGTGGCCGGCAAGGTCGTCGCATCCGCGGAAATGATGGTGGCGCCGGAGGGAGGCAGGCAGTGATTCATGCGACAGCGATCGTGGCGGCCGATGCGCGCATCCACGAGAGCGTGGAAATCGGTCCGTACTCGGTGATCGGGCCGGGCGTGGAGATCGGCGCCGGGACGAGGATCGGGCCGCACGTGGTCCTGCAGGGCCCGACGGTCATCGGCCGGGACAACCGGATCTTCCAGTTCGCCTCAGTGGGCGACGAGCCGCAGGACAAGAAATACGCTGGCGAGCCCACGCGGCTGGTGATCGGCGACCGCAACACCATCCGCGAGTGCGTGACCATCAATCGCGGCACCGTGCAGGACACGGGCGTGACGCAGATCGGCGACGATAACTGGATCATGGCCTACGCCCACATCGCGCACGACTGCAGGCTCGGTGACAACATCATCCTCGCGAACAATGTTTCGCTCGCCGGCCACTGCGTGGTCGGCGACTGGGCGATCTTCGGGGGGTTCTCAGGGCTGCACCAGTTCTGCCGCGCCGGAGCGCACTGCTTCATGGGCAAGTACGCCGGCGTCAGCCAGGACGTGCCGGCCTATGTCATGGTCGGCGGCACCCCGCCAGCGCCGCACGGCATCAACGCCGAGGGGCTGAAGCGCCGCGGTTTCACGGCCGGGCAGATCGCCAATATCCGGCACGCCTACAAGCTGCTCTATCGCAGCGGCCTGAAGCTCGCCGAGGCGCTCGCCGAGATCGAGAAACTCGCGGCCGAGCAGCCGGAACTGGAGATCTTCGCGGCCTCCATCCGGGATGCCACCCGCAGCATCGTGCGCTAGCCGGGTGCGGCAGTGCCTGGCGTGACGCCGCATTCCGGAACCGTTCGCCAGGGCGGACTGCGGGTGGGCCTCATCGCGGGGGAACCGTCCGGCGACCTGCTGGGGGCGGGGCTGGTCCGGGAGATCCGGCGTTACTACCCCGATGCGACGTTCTGCGGCATCGCTGGCCCAGCCATGATGGCCGAAGGGGTCCCCAGCTGGGTGCCGATGGAGCGCCTCTCCGTCATGGGCATCTTCGAGGTGGCGCGCCACCTGCCGGAACTGCTGCGGATCCGCCGGCAGGTTACGCGCGGCTTCGAGGCCGCGCGGCCGGACGTGGTGATCGGCATCGATTCGCCGGACTTCACGCTCGGCGTCGAGCGGCGCCTGCGCGCCACCGGCATCCGCACGGCGCATTACGTCAGTCCCTCCGTCTGGGCCTGGCGGGAGGGGCGCATCCAGGGCATCGGCAAGGCCGCGGAGCTCGTGCTGTGCCTGCTGCCGTTCGAGCCGCAGATCTACGCGGCGCACGGGATCCCGGCGGTCTTTGTCGGGCACCCCATGGCCGACTCGATTCCCATGGCGTCCGACTGCGAGGCCAGTCGCAGGGCGCTGGGGATGGTCGCGGACGAGAGCGCCGGCAAGGTGATCGCGCTCCTGCCGGGCAGCCGCATGGGCGAAGTGGAGCGCCTCGGCGGCGTGTTGGCAGCGGCCGCCGGGCGGCTGTCCGCGGCGCACCCCGGCCTGCGCTTCATCGCGGCCATGGCGTCGGCCCCGATCCGGGCGCGCTTCGCCGCGCAGCTGGCGAGCGCCGCACCGGGCGTGGAGGTCGGGTTGTTCGACGGCCGCTCGCGCGAGGTCATGGCCGCGGCGGACCTGGTCGTGCTTGCCTCGGGCACCGCCGCGCTGGAGGCGGCCCTGCTGAAGCGCCCGATGGTCGTGGCTTATCGCGTCAATGCCTTCAGCGCGCGCATCGTCGAGATGCTGGGCCTCATCAAGACCCGCCACTTCTCGCTGCCGAACGTGCTGGCCGGCGAGGCGCTGGTGCCGGAGCTCATCCAGGACGCCGCGACGCCGGAGCGCATCGAGGAGGCCGTCTCGGCCTTGCTGGCCGACGGCCCGCGGCGGGCCGGGCTGCGGCGGCGCTTCGCGGCGCTGCACGAGATGCTGCGCCAGGGGGCGGACCGCCGCGCCGCCGAGGCCGTGCTCGCATTGGTCGGCCGCCTGCCGGAGCCGCTGGCATGAGCGCGCCGCCGCCGTCGGGACCGCGGCGCCTCGCCGGCGTCGACGAGGCCGGGCGCGGGCCGCTGGCCGGGCCGGTGGTCGCGGCGGCGGTCATCCTGCACCCGGAGCGCAACATCGCGGGACTCGCCGACTCGAAGGTCCTCACGGCGGCATCGCGTGACGCGCTCGCCGGGCTCATCATGGCGCGGGCCAGCGCCTGGGCGATTGCCTGGGCGGACGCTGCGGAAATCGACGCACTGAACATTCTCGCCGCCAGCATGCTCGCGATGCGTCGCGCTGTCGACCGGCTCGGGGTCATGCCCGACCACGTGTGCGTGGACGGCAACCGCTGCCCGCGGCTCGCGATCGCTTGTTCCGTCCAGGCCGTTGTCGGCGGCGATGCCAGCATCCCCGCCATCAGCGCCGCCTCGATCCTCGCGAAGACCTGGCGCGATGCGTGGATGGAGCGGCTCGAGCTGCGCCACCCGGGCTATGGATTCGCGCGCCACAAGGGCTACCCGACCGCGGAACATCGCGCCGCGCTGGCGCGTCTCGGGCCCTGCGCCGCCCACCGCCGCAGCTTCGCCCCGGTCGCGCGCCTGCTCGCGGGGGCGGGCCGATGAGCGCCGGCTTCATCCACTTGCGCGTGCACACCGAGTATTCGCTCGCGGACAGCGTGATCCGCGTCCCCGCGCTGCTGGACCGCATCGTCGCGCTCGGCATGCCCGCCGTCGCGGTGACCGACCAGGTCAACCTGTTCGCGATGGTCAAGTTTTATCGCGGCGCGCTGCAGCGCGGCGTCAAGCCGCTGGTCGGGGCGGACATCTGGATCGACGAGCCCGGCGATCCGCGCCACCCGACCCGCCTTGCGCTCTTGTGCCGCAACAGCGAGGGTTACCGCAACCTGTGCCGTCTCCTGACGCGCGCCTACCTCGAGGGCCGTCGCCTCGGCCAGGTCCTGGTGGCGCGCGACTGGCTCGAGCCCCAGGCCTGCCGCGGCCTGGTGGCGCTGTCCGCCGCGCGCGAGGGCGACATCGGGCGCGCGCTTTTGGCCGGGCGGCGCGACACCGCGGCCGAGTGCCTGGAATTCTGGCGCACGCGCTTCCCCGCGAGCTTCTACCTCGAGGTCCAGCGCACGGGGCGCGAGGGCGACGAGTTTCACGTCGCCGAGGCGGTTACGCTGGCTGCCGCGACCGGCACCCCGCTGGTGGCCAGCAACGACGTGCGCTTCCTCGATGCGGCCGACTTCGATGCCCACGAGGCGCGCGTGTGCATCCAGCAGGGTCATACCCTCAGCGATCCCCGCCGTCCCAGGGACTACAGCGAGGAGCAGTACCTGAAGAGCGCCGCGGAGATGGCGACGCTGTTCCCGGACCTGCCGGAGGCGCTCGAGAACAGCGTGGAGATCGCGCGTCGCTGCAGCCTCGAGCTGGAGCTCGGCAAGAGCTTCCTGCCCGACTTCCCCGTGCCCGAGGGCGAGACGGCCGGGACCTACCTGCGGACGCTCGCGGCCGAGGCGCTCGCGGCGCGGCTGCCCGAGCTGCTGCCGGATGCGCCGGGCTACTCGGCCGCCGACTACCACGCCCGGCTCGAGCGCGAGCTCGACGTCATCTGCAACATGGGCTTCCCGGGCTATTTCCTGATCGTCGCAGACTTCATCCGCTGGGCGAAGGACAACGACATCCCCGTGGGCCCGGGGCGGGGCTCCGGCGCGGGCTCCCTGGTGGCGTTCGTTTTAGGAATAACTGATTTAGATCCATTACGTTACGACCTTCTCTTCGAGCGATTTCTTAATCCAGAGCGGGTCTCGATGCCGGACTTCGACATCGATTTCTGCATCAACGGCCGGGATCGCGTGATCGATTACGTGGCGCGCCGCTACGGCCGGGACAGCGTCGCCCAGATCATCACCTACGGCAGCATGGCGGCGAAGGCCGTGGTGCGCGACGTCGGGCGCGTGCTGGGGCATCCCTACGGCTTCACGGACCGCATCGCCAAGCTGATTCCCTTCGAGGTGGGCATGACGCTGGACAAGGCGCTGGCCCAGGAGCCGGAGCTCAGCCGCCTTTATGAATCGGAGGACGAGGTCCGCGGCCTGATCGATCTCGCGAAATCGCTCGAGGGCCTGGCGCGCAATGCCGGGCGGCACGCCGGCGGCGTCGTGATCGCGCCCACAGTGCTCACCGACTTCACGCCGCTGTACTGCGAAGAGGGCGGCGAGGCGCCGGTCACCCAGTTCGACAAGGACGACGTCGAGGCCGCCGGGCTCGTCAAGTTCGACTTCCTCGGGCTGCGGACGCTGACCATCATCGACCGCGCGGTGAAGCGCGTGAACCTGCTGCGCGCCGAGGCCGGCGAGACGCCGCTGGACATGGCGCGGGTTCCGCTCGACGACCCGCTGACGTTCGAGCTGCTCAGGGCCTGCCGGACCACCGCCGTGTTCCAGCTCGAGTCCCGCGGCATGAAAGACCTCGTCAAGCGCCTGCAGCCGGACAGCTTCGATGACATCGTCGCGCTGGTCGCCCTGTTCCGGCCAGGCCCGCTGCAGTCGGGCATGGTGGACGACTACATCAATCGCAAGCACGGCCGGCAGGGCGGGCCGATCGACTACTTCCACCCCAGCCTGGCCCCGCTGCTGAAGCCGACCTACGGCGTGATCCTGTACCAGGAGCAGGTCATGCAGATCGCTCAGGTGATGGCAGGCTACAGCCTCGGCGCCGCCGACCTGCTGCGCCGCGCGATGGGCAAGAAGAAGCCCGAGGAGATGGCCAAGCAGCGCTCCATTTTCGTCGACGGCGCGGTCGCGCGCGACGTGGACCGCGGCACCGCCACGCACATCTTCGACCTGATGGAGAAATTCGCGGGCTACGGTTTCAACAAGAGCCACTCCGCGGGTTACGCGATGCTGTCGTACCAGACGGCCTGGCTCAAGGCGCATTACCCGGAAGCCTTCATGGCCTCGGTGCTGTCCACCGACATGGACCATACCGACAAGATCGTCACGCTGATCGACGAGTGCCAGCAGATGGCGCTGGTGGTCGAGCCGCCCGACGTGAACGAGTCAGAGCATGCCTTCAACGTGGCGGGGCAGGGGCGGCTGCGCTACGGGCTCGGCGCCATCAAGGGCGTTGGCCAGACCGCCGTGCAGGCGATCATCAACGAGCGCGAGGCCGGGGGGCAGTTCACCTCGCTGACGGGCTTCTGCGCGCGCATCGACCTGCAGCGGGTCAATCGCCGCACCATCGAGGCGCTGATCCGTGCGGGCGCGCTCGACAGTATCGGCCCGAACCGCGCGACGCTCATGCACCGCCTGCCGGGGGCGCTGGGGCGCGCCGAGCAGAACGCGCGCGCCGCGGCTGCGGGCCAGGAAGACCTGTTCGGCATGGCGCCCGCGCCGGGGCCGGCGGCCCGCCCCGAGTTCGAGGATGAGGGCGAATTGCTGCCCGAGTGGAGCTCCGCGGAGCGCCTCGCCGGCGAGCGCGACACCCTGGGCCTGTTCCTGACCGGCCACCCGGTGGACGAGGTCGCGGCGGACCTCGCCGCGCTGACCAGCGGGCGCATTGCCGAGCTGGTCGCCGACCGGCCCGCGGAAGGGGAGCGCGGCTACGGTATGGGACGACGCGACGCGGTGGTCGGCGGGCTCATCGTCGACATGCGGCGGCGGGGCAACCGCATCACGCTGGTGCTCGACGACCGGAGCGGCCGGCTCGAGGTCACGCTGTTCGAGGAGACCTACAAGCAGTGCCGGCACCTCGTCGCGAAGGACGCGATCGTGGTTGCCGAGGGCAATCTCCGGTTCGACGACTTCATCGACGATTGGCGGCTGACCGCCAAGCGCGTGGTGGATCTCGACGCCGCGATGGTGGAGCGGGGCAGGCGGCTGCTGCTCCGCTGCAACAACCTCGATGCGAGCGCGTTCGTGGCCGACCTGCAGCATGTGCTCGAGCCGTTCCGCGGCGGGCGCTGCCCGGTGCTGATGGTCTACCGCGGTCCGTCCGCGGCCGCGCGGTTGCAGCTCGGCGATCGCTGGTGTGTCCGGCCGAGCCTCGAGATGCTGCACCGGCTCGGCGGGCTGATCGGCCCGGAGAATGTGCGCATGGAATACGGGGCCGGGGATGCGGCCGCGGACGCTGCTCCCTAGGCGCTGCATTCCCCCGGCCCGGGCGCGCAACCCCCCTTGGCGCGGAGCGGCAGGACATGCGGGCGGGGCCCCTGCGGAGCGACGCTCCCGTGTGGTACTTTTGGCGCCTTGAACGGCCACACGGCTTTGCCGATGAACCTGAATTTCCTGGATTTCGAACAGCCCATTGCCGAGCTCGAGGCCAAGATCGACGAGCTGCGCTTCGTGGGTGACGACTCGCAGGTCAACCTGTCAGCGGAGATCCGCCGCCTCAAGTCGAAGAGCGACGCGCTGACGCGCAGCATCTACTCGGGCCTCACCGCCTGGCAGGTGGCCCAGGTCGCGCGCCATCCGCAGCGCCCGTACACCCTCGATTACGTCGAGCGGCTGTGCACTGAATTCGAGGAGCTGCATGGCGACCGCACCTACGCGGACGACCAGGCGATCGTCGGCGGGCTCGCGCGGTTCGAGGGCCGGCCGGTCGTGATCGTCGGTCAGCAGAAGGGGCGCGACACGAAGGCCAAGGTGCAGCGCAATTTCGGTATGCCGCGCCCGGAGGGATATCGCAAGGCGCTGCGCCTGTTGCAGCTCGCCGAGAAGTTCGGGCTGCCGGTGCTCACGTTTATCGACACCCCCGGCGCCTACCCGGGGGTGGGCGCCGAAGAGCGCGGCCAGAGCGAGGCAATCGCCCGCAACCTGATGGAAATGTCGGGCCTGAAGACGCCCATCATCGCGGTGGTCATCGGCGAGGGCGGTTCGGGCGGCGCGTTGGCGATCGGCGTGGCGGACCACGTGCTCATGCTCCAGTACAGCATCTACTCGGTGATCTCGCCCGAGGGCTGCGCCTCGATCCTGTGGAAGAGCGCGGACAAGTCGGCGGACGCCGCGGAGGCCATGGGCATCACCGCCGAAAAGCTGTATGAGCTCGGGCTGGTCGACGAAGTGATCCAGGAGCCGCTGGGCGGCGCCCACCGCGACGTCGATGCGATGGCCGAGACCATGCGCCGCGCGATCGGCCGCTATCTCGCGCGACTCGACAACCTGCCGCTGGACCAGCTCCTCACGACCCGCTACCAGCGCCTGGTCAGCACCGGCCGGTTCCGCGAGGGCTGAGCGCGCGGCCGGCCACGGCCCGCTCGGGGCCGCGTTCGCGACGGTCCAGGTCTTCACGCAATGGAAACATACTTGCGCGATACTGCCGGGTGGCCGATCCGGTCGTATCACGACCCAGCCCGAACGACACGCCGCCCATGACCGACTTCAGCCCCGAAGCCCTCTGGCACGAACTGGACGCTCTCGCAGGCGGAGCGCAGGGACGCCGGTATTGCGTGGCCTTCAGCGGCGGCCTGGACTCCACGGTGCTGCTGCTGGCACTTGCCCGGATCTCCGATCGCTTCCCCGCGCCGGGGCTGCGGGCGGTGCATGTCCACCATGGCCTGCACCCGGACGCAGAGCGCTGGGTCGAGCTCTGCCAGGCGCGCTGCGGCACGCTCGATATTCCGCTGACGGTGCTGCGGGTCGACGCGCGGCCGGCCCGCGGCGAGAGTCCCGAGGCCAGGGCGCGCGAGGCCCGCTACGAGGCGTTGCGGGCGGAGCTCTCGCCGGGCGAGGTGCTGCTGACGGCGCATCACGCCGACGACCAGCTCGAGACGGTGCTGATCCAGCTGCTGCGGGGCGCCGGGGTGGCCGGCCTTGCCGCGATGCCGCCCGACACCGGGTTCGGGCGTGGGCGGCACCAGCGCCCGCTGCTGAGTTTCCCGCGCTGCGTCCTGGAGGACTGGGTGCGCGGACAGGGCGTGGCCGGCTGGATCAACGATCCGGCCAATGCCGAGCCGAGATTTTCGCGCAATCACTTGCGACGCGAGGTGCTGCCGGCGATCCGCGCCCACTGGCCGGCGGCCAGCGCGGCCGCGTCGCGCGCGGCGCGGCATTGCGCCGAGGCGGCGGCGCTGCTGGCTGAGCTCGGTGCGCTCGATACGGCGGCCTGCGCCGATGGCGAGGCGCTGGACCTTGGGCCGATGCGCGCGCTGTCCCGGGCGCGTTGCCGCAACCTGGTGCGCTGGCAGGCCCGTCGCCTGAGGCTGCCGACGCCCGACGAGCGCAGGTTGAAGACCCTGCTCGAGCAGCTGTTCGACGCGGCCGCGGATACCCACCCGCAAGTGCGCTGGCCAGGCGTGGTCGCCTTGCGCCACGCGGACAGGCTGTGGCTGCTGCCGGAGGATCGGCTGCAGCCCCCGCCGGGGCCGCTGGATTGGCCCGATCCGCACGTGCCCCTCGAACTCGGCGCCGGCCTGGGCACGCTCTCGATCGAGCCGACCACCGCGGGCGGGCTGCGTGCCGAGGCGCTCGACACCCTGCCCTGGCGGATCGTGTTGCGCCGTGGCGGCGAGCGGCTGCACCTGCCCGGCCGCGCGGGCAGCCGCTCGTTGAAGAAGCTGTTGCATGCAGCGGGATTGCCCCCGTGGCTGCGGGCGCGCATCCCGCTGGTGGAGATCGGCGGGCGCCTCGCCGCCGTCGGGGACCTGTGGATCGACGAGTCGTGGTGGGCACCCCGCGGCGCCAAGGCCTGGCGGCTGTCCTGGGAGGGTTGCACGCTGCCGGGACGCGGTGGCTTCATTGTCGGCGAGCGGGCCTTCTGATACTCTGACTTCCCGTCGTTTTCACGCGCCGGTGGCGCGCCATTCCTTCCGAACGGCGGTACTCCAGATGACTCGTTACGTCTTCGTTACAGGCGGCGTCGTTTCCTCACTTGGAAAGGGCATCGCCTCGGCGTCTTTAGGCGCCATCCTCGAGGCCCGCGGCCTCAAGGTCAGCATGATCAAGCTGGATCCGTACATCAACGTGGATCCCGGCACCATGAGCCCGTTCCAGCACGGCGAGGTGTTCGTCACCAACGATGGCACCGAGACCGACCTGGATCTCGGCCATTACGAGCGTTTCGTCCGCACGACGACCTCGCGCCACAGCAACTACACGACGGGCCGGATCTACCAGAACGTCATCGCCAAGGAGCGCCGCGGCGAGTACCTTGGCGCCACCGTGCAGGTGATCCCGCACATCACCGACGAGATCAAGCGCTGCGTACGCGCCGGCGCCGGCGATGCGGACGTGTGCATGGTCGAGATCGGCGGCACGGTGGGCGACATCGAGTCGCTGCCGTTCCTCGAGGCGATCCGCCAGATGGGCGTGGAACTCGGCCGCGAGCGCGTGGCCTACATGCACCTGACGCTGGTGCCGTACATCGCCGCGTCGGGCGAGATCAAGACCAAGCCGACCCAGCACTCCGTGAAGGAGCTCAGGAGCATCGGCATCCAGCCGGATGTGCTGTTGTGCCGCGGCGACCGGCCGCTGCCGGCGGACCAGCGCCGCAAGATCGCGCTGTTCACCAACGTCGAGGAGAAGGCCGTCATCTCCGCGATCGACGCGGATGACATCTACAAGATTCCGCTTTACCTGAAGGCTGAACACCTCGACGACATCATCTGCGACAAGCTGCGCATCGAGGCGCCGCCGGCGGACCTGTCCGAGTGGCAGGCGGTGGTCGACGCCAAGGCCGATCCCCTGCATCACGTCGACATCGCGATGGTCGGCAAGTACGTGGACTTCCAGGATTCGTACATGTCGCTCAACGAGGCGCTGATCCATGCGGGCATCCACACCCGCACCAAGGTCAAGATCCACTTTGTCGAGGCGGAGCAGATCGAACGCGACGGCAACACCAATTGCCTCGAGAACATGGACGCGATCCTGGTCCCCGGCGGCTTTGGCGATCGCGGCATCGAGGGCAAGGTCGCCGCGGCCCGCTTTGCGCGCGAGCGCGGCGTGCCGTATCTCGGGATCTGCCTCGGGCTGCAGATCGCCGTCATCGAGTT
>Ga0209498_1000243_pt1 | contig 32929 bp, 29 predicted proteins | sample WalLakDeSediment_FD_184131 | JGI IMG/M metagenome (GOLD analysis project Ga0209498, IMG submission 184131) | Lake sediment microbial communities from Walker lake, Nevada to study Microbial Dark Matter (Phase II) - Walker Lake 11/02/13 Deep... | ecosystem: Environmental > Aquatic > Freshwater >...
CATGCGGTACAAGGGCACCGACCTTCCCCTGCCCACCATAGCGCGGCAGCTGAGTGTCGATGCGGTGGTGGAAGGCTCCGTGCTGCGAGTGGGAGACCAGGTTCGGATCACGGCCCAGCTCATCCATGGGGACTCGGACACCCACCTCTGGGCGGGGAGCTACGACCGGAGACTCGATAACATTCTCGCCCTCCAGCGGGACGTGACGCAGGCCATCGTTGAGGAGATACGTGGAAGGCTGACCCCAAGGCAGGAGACGCGGCTGGTGGGACTCCGCCGCGTCGATCCGGAGGCGCATCTGGCGTATCTGAAGGGCCGGCACTTCCAACGTCAGTGGACGGCGGAGGGCTTCACGAAGAGCATAGAAGAGTACGAGAGGGCCATCGCCATCGACCCAGGTTACGCGCCCGCCCACGCGGCACTGGCCCTGATGTTCAGCTGGTGGGGGTTCTCCGAAACGAAAGGTCTGCCTCCCAGAGAGGTTGCTCAACGGGCGAGAGACGCCGCTTCCCGGGCACTGGAGCTCGATGAGGACTCAGCGGAAGCCCACGCAGCGCTGGCCATGCTCAACTTCTCGTGGGAGTGGGATTGGCAGGAAGCGGATCGACGCTTCAAGCGCTCCATTCAATCCAACCCGAACCGGTCCGAAACGCAGCATCTGTACTCCCACTATCTGGTGGCCATGGGCCGTTTCGAGGAGTCCTATGCTGTCAGTCAGCGGGTCCTCCAGCTCGATCCTCTGGACGTGGAGATGAACGTGCACCTGGGCTGGCATCACCAGATGGCCCGGGAGTATGAGCAATGTCTCGAGGAAGCGAAGAAGGCCGTGGCGGTGGATCCGGCGTTCCACGAGGCGTATTGGATTCTCGGCCTGGCGCATTTGGGCCTGGGCCACCTTCCGGAGGCTCTTTCCGCACTCCAGAAGGCCTCCGAAACCTCCGGAAGGATTCCATTCATCGTAGCCGCTCTCGGGCATGGTTATGGGTTGGAGGGCCAGAGGCCCGAAGCGGAGAGCATCCTTGCCGAACTGAAGGGTCCCCATCAGATGCGCTTCGTGTCGGAATTCAACCTGGCCCTGGTTCACACCGGTCTGGGCGACCTGGACCACGCCTTTGGGGCTCTTGAGCGCGGCTTTGGAGCACGGGATCCCCGACTGGCCTATCTTGCCACCGAACCCCGCTTCGATCCCCTCCGGTCCGATCCCCGATACCTTGGCCTAGTGGGCCGCATGGGCCTGCCGTTAAGAGGCGGGGTCCCGACTTGAGGCTGTGCCTCAGCGGGGTCCGGCCCGGCCCGGCCCGGCAGCAGTTCCTCAGCGCCAACGGCGCGGTGCCTCTGGAACATGAGGGTCTCAGGCGCTTGGGAACCGGGAAGAGGATCTGGCGCACCGGCACGTGGGGGATGACGAGGTCCAACGTGATGGCGGCCACCCGACACTACTTCCTCCGCACTTCTCCAGCAAAGGGCAGGGAGTCCAAAGGAATGCGCAGCACGCTCAGCCGCCTGTGTCCCGCCACGTAGAGGTTCTTCCCGTCATCCGTGAGGTCGGTCACGTTCATCATCATGGGAAGATCCAAACGCTTCGAGCGGCCTTCCCCAAGGGGAGGAGCCCATACCTGCAGCCATCCTCCAGCCAGGCTCCGGTCAGGTTGTCCGAACCCTACAACGAGCCGTCCATCGGGAAGAAGGTGGAGGGTTGTAGAAGTAGACCGATCCACAAGCCAATCCTTCCCAAGCCTGCCCCGCAGCTCCCGGGGAAGGGTATTCCCACCCGTCCCCCCCGGTGCCCAGTATCGTATGGATCCGCCCATGCCTGTGATCAGCTCACCGTCTCTGGAGTAGACCAGGTCGTTGGGCCCGAGGGCAGGGGAGAGGAACGCGTACGACCGGACCGGCAGTCTTCTCACAGTCTCCCATTGGCCCGTCGGAGTTCGGTTGAGAAGGAGCCTCCTGCCAATGGCCGTAGCCGTACCATCCGCCCCGACAATCACCCTGAAGAGGTCCTCTTCCCTCGCCTCATCCGGCGTTGGCTCCCGAGTCGCGCCACCCTCCAACCAGGCCATGGCCAGGCCGTTGCTTCCCACCCCCAGGAGGGTTCCGTCCGGGAGGAAGCCCAGATCCTTGATCCCCCCCCACGGGATTTCCAGGGTTTTCCACATAGAGCACCCGAACGTCTCTGCACCGAACACATCCTTCTGGAACGTGCATCGCTTCGTTGACACACCTCCATCCTGGCCCACAACGGCCAGCACGCTGTCCTGAACCACCACCCGGAGAGGCGGTCGAGAGGCCAGGACTCCGGGGGGAAGCAAGAAATGGGAAGCCGCTCCCTGAACGGGGCGGTTTGGGCTCTCATGGAGGAGTTCACCGTCCCAGGCGGCCCAGAAGAGATCCCCGGCAGCGATGAGCTGGCGGGCACTCCCCGGAAGGGAGGTCACCACACGCCAATGTCCCGCAACCCGCCGCCATACTGTGCCATCCTCGAGGCAGGCGAACACCATCTCCCCATCGTGAGCGATGCTGGTCACGCTCCGGTCGAAGAACTCCTGCACGGGTCTAGCCCCTTCGGAGCTCACATGCCACACGCAAGGGAAGCCCTCCGGACAGCCCTCGCGTCCCCAAACCGGAAGGGAATCCACCATCACACAGGACTGCCAGGATCCCCAGAAGTAGAAGTCCTCCACCGACGGTCCCGCGGCATCCAAGATGAAGAACGCCAGAGGAAAGCACCATCCGGCTTCCGAGTTCACGTGTCTTCGAGTGGAGATGCCCAGGACCTCGGCAAGGGGTACCCGTCGCCAGTCCTGCCCATCGCCATCTCTCGTCAGCACCAGGGGGACCGCGCTCTCCTCCAACTCCTCGGCGCCATAGACCACGACCCCGCCATCGCCAAGCATGTTGCCACCCCTTAAACGAGGCACCCCTGCACCCTCTCCCAAGAAAACATCCTGGCGAAACCAACTGATCCCGTCGTAGACCAGGAGCGCATCACTCCTGGGAAAGGCGACGGCGAACCGTTGATCATATCGGTCCCCCCAGAGGTGGCCGATTGGCCCAATGGCCCCCGTCTCTTCCAACCTCCATTCCGATCCGGTGAGGCGGTAAAGCCTAGCCTGGTCGTAGGTCACGAGTCGCTCGTGGTCCCACCACCAATCCCAGGCGGCGACGGGGGGGGGCTCAGGTATCTCTCGGACTTCTCTCACCTCCCCATCGCTCAGAGACATGACCTTCCAGACTGGCCGGCCCCGAGGCTCCCTCACCACTCCAAGGAGGAAGCCGTCGCTCGACTCGTTCCTCCTGGGAAGGAGGCGCATGTGATCAGGGAGGGGAATGGGCGTCCATTCTTCATCCCGGAACGCGTACAGGGAGTCATACGGGTTTGCGACGAGCGCCGAATCCAGAACCATGAACACTCCCAGTGGCAACACACCACCAAGCAACTCCCACTTTCCCCAACTCGGCACGTCCCTGTGTCGGACCAGGCCAGGGCCCCGAATGAGGTCCACCAAGGCGGGACCCAGGGCCAATGCAATCACGGTGACCAGAGCCAAGAGGACAGCGCCCGTGGCGACGCCCGGATGCCGACGGACGACATGGCCGGGTAGAGGAAGCCGTCGCGACGCTCCGGACCACTGGCGCACAGGGCTCGCCAACGCGGCATGTACCCTCCTTCCGGATCGGCCTCCCCTGTCCAAACGGTCACCTGCACTCAGTGCATCCGCGAACGCCCCAGCCGTCGGGACACGGTCCGCCGGCACCTTCGCCAGAACGTGGTCCAGGAGCTGCTCCACCCACTCCGGAGTCGAGGGCCGGTGCGCTGTCACTGGGAGCGGTGGCTGGTTGAGATGGGCGTTCAACACGCTTCTCGATGTCGGACCTGAGAAGGGTGGAGTGCCCGCCACCATCTCGTAAAGGACACATCCGAGGGAATAGAGGTCGCTTCGACCCATCGGGTCATGATCCCCTGCAATCTGCTCGGGGGCCATGTAGGCTGGGGTCCCGGGAGACGAGCCGGTGCGAGTCAGGCGGTCGTCCCTGGCGTCCTCAATGGCCAGGGCCACGCCGAAGTCTGCCAACACCGCGTGGCCGGCTGCCAGGAGGACGTTTCCCGGCTTCACGTCCCGGTGGATGACTCCTCGCTCATGGGCATAGTCCAATGCTCCGGCCAGCTCCCGGGTAATCCGGATGGCATCGTCCAGAGGGAGCTGCCCTTCCCGGTCCAGCCTGGCCCGAAGGGATTCACCCTCCACGTAGGGCATGACATAGTAGAGGAGTCCCTCGGCCTCCCCTGAATCATGCATGGGAAGGATGTGGGGATGGGTGAGGTTGGCCGAGATACGGATTTCCCGAAGGAACCTCTCTGACTCGATGGACTGCGCGAGCTCGGGGTGGAGGACCTTGATGGCTACCTTCCGATGGTGTCTCCGGTCCTCGGCCAGGTAGACCGTGGCCATGCCACCACTCCCGATCTCACCCTCCAGGGCGTATCGGTCCGCGAGGGCTGAGGCCACGCGTTCGAGGAGGTTTGGATTCGAAACCACGAAGCTTGCCCTTTCGAAAGCGCACATCGGGGTCAAGCCCAGCCAGCCACTTGAGAGTAAGATGAGGGACCGATCAGGATGAAGGCAAGAAGATCGAAATGCGTTCGCCCTCCGAGGAGAGGATGAGGCGGTGCAGGAAGCTGCCCCCAGCGATCCCCTGGGGCCGCAGACGCTGATCCCGGTTTCCCGCGTCTAAGGTGGCATTGTCGGCACGCCCCAGAGCTCCCCCCACTTCCGGGCCCGGGACCGGAGCCCCTCCGGGATCCCCTTCATCCTACCCACCGCCCTTCCCCCCGCCGTCCCGGCGAAACGCCACGTACCGCCGGTCGCTGGGGGCCAGGGGCGAACGCTCCCGCCGGGCCGCCTCCAGGTCGCTCTCCTCCTCCCTCACCTTCCCCCCGGGGAACTCCCGGAGCCCCTCTGGCGCTTGTGCAGCGGACGCCGGCATACCAGGAGCCGGTGGTCCCGTTCGATGACCGAGGCAAGGACGCGGATGGGCATGGAGAGCGGAGGGCTCCTGGTTGGGGGGGGGAGCGGCCGCATGGCTCGTGGTCAGGCCCAAGGCACCCCCCATGGGGTGGGAAAGGCGAGGGGGGGTGGCTCTGAGGCTCGGGGATCGCGGGGGCCCGCCCCCTCTCTCGTTCTTCGAAAGGTAGAAGGGGGGTGTGACAGCAAGGGCGTCCGATTCCGCCATGGGTTCGCCCCTACCTCTCCCCGAGCTTCCGATGTGCGCATGCGAGAGGCGGTCTTCCCCCGTGATGCGGCCTCCTCCCATGCACCCACAAACTTGTGCCGGAAGGACCCGATTCAGCGCCGGTCCCTGTGCAGTAGATCGCACCCGCACTCCAGGATTCCCGGCGCAACAGGTTGCATAACCTAAACGCTTAGGTTATTGTTCCGATGCCAACGGTGCACCGGGAGGAACGGTTCCAGGTTCGGATCTTCTACAATGACCATCCGCCGCCCCATGTGCATGTGGTCAAGGGAAGTGGGTACGCGAAGATCACCATCCCTCAAGGCGAGATCCCCAGGCTGATTGAAGCCCGCGGCCTGGCGAACCGCGACATTGTTCGGGCCGTTCGCATCGTCTAAGGTCAGCAGGAGGGGTTGTTCAGGGCTTGGGTAGCGATCCATGGCAAGACAGATCCTGACCGATGAGGCCATCCTGGCCCAGATCCCCGACGCTCGGGCCCGGGCGTCGTCGCACGTCGGGCCAAGGGCAACGGAAGCCCGCTACCATCCCACCACCGGCCGGGTGCTGGTGGAGCTGTCCAACGGCTGCCAGATCGCATTCCCCTCGGAGCTCGCCCAGGGCCTTCGGGGAGCGTCCCGGTCGGACCTCGCTCAGGTGGAGGTGGTTCTGGACGGGGCAGCCTTGCGTTGGGACGGGCTCGATGCGGACTTCCTCGTGTCCGGTCTCATCAAAGGCGTGCTCGGCTCCGAAGGATGGATGCGGCAGGTGGCCCGGGAGATGGGGCGGCGTGGCGGGAGCGCACGGAGCGAGGCCAAGACCCGGGCCGCACGCCGTAACGGCCGCAAGGGAGGCAGACCCAGGAGCGCTGGATCAGGGTGACAAAGGTTCAGGCCTCGGCAGGATGTGGCGTGGCCGCCGCCACCGTCGGGGCTTCCTCGTCGAGCCGATGGAGCCTGCCGTCAGGCTTCAGGCCCGACGGGCCAACGCTCAGGCTCCTGGAGGTGGCAGAGCAACACCCCGAGGTGCTCCTGGTGAAGGTCCTGCCTCGAAGGAGAGGAAGGCGAAGCCCTCCCAAGGCCGAATGAGGCCTCGAGGCTGGGTCACGGTCCAAGATCCGTCGGATCCGGTGGTGAGCTGAAGGTCACCGCTGTCTTCCCGGAAGGATCCGTGGAGATCACACAGTTCCTCGAGGAGCCGACGAGGCCTGCCGTTGAGATCCTCACCCGGGGCTGAGAGAGCCCCTCTTTCGCTGGTCCTGCATCCCGCTTCGCATGGAAGAGGGCCACACGCGTCCGTCACCTTGGACATGTGCAGCCGCCAGGTGGGCCGCCAGGCGGACCCTCTCCTCCACCGTCCGGCGAAGCCCCAGGATGCTACGGAACCGGCCGCTGAGGCGCCGTGAGACGTCCACGAGCGCTGTGCCCGTGAGCCGACCTCCGAATTGCATGAAGATGAGATGCCAGGGGCTCAGCTCGATTCCCCTGGTGGCCGGGCGTGGAAGCGCATCACGACACCGCCCAGATCGATGGCATCTCCATCCCGCAGTTCCACCGGACCGGACTGGACTGGATTGCCATTAACCCTGGTCGGGTTGGTCGTGGAAAAGTTGATCAGCTCAGCCCTACGCTGGAACAACCGCACCGTGGCTTGGTGCCCTGACACGGTTGTCTTCTTGATCTGGATGTGGGAGTAGGGCGGGCCAGGCTTTCTTCCGAACGTGATTTCCGTCTCCCCACCAGCACTTGGTAGTGAGAAGAGACGAATCGCCTGGTTCGTGGGCGTCTCAACGTTGAACCAGGGTCCAAGAATCTTCAGTGTTCCCAAGGGGGGGGCGTAATAACGGACCGTCTCGTCCTCGATCATCCCGGCAGGGATGGGCACCGTTCTCCCGGTCCGCACTGAAGTCCACTCGCCGGTCTCCTGTCGCCGATAGCTCCCTGTGGCGCCCAGGTCCTCCCCCGTCCGGAATCTGAGGCGCCGGCGGGGCAGACGGGGGAGGGTGGTGACCCTTTCCCCCGTCCCGCCCGACATAAGAGCGCCCCCGAGGATCACGGCACCAACAAGCACCAAGGCCCACTGCCACCAGCCACCGGCGGGAAGTTCGAGCTGAGCCAGGCTCACCGGAAACTGGGCAGCCCCCAGAGCCTCCGGGCGAAACCAGGCCGGTGCAGAAGAAACCACAGCCTTGAGCCCTGCAATCATAGACGGCACGTCCGGCACTCCCGATCTGGTTGGATCCCGAGTTGCGTACAACCTATGCTCGCGTCGAGCAGCCTGCCACTCCCCAGGCGATTTCCCATCAAGACCACTTGGCTACCCGGAAGGTTCAAATCCCACCGGGCATCATGCCCCTGGCGTAGGACCCGACAGAACTCGCCCCCGAGAGGTGCAGCAAGCCAAGAGCCGCAACCTCCGTCTTTGGCGCAACCGTGAAGTCAAACGCCATGCCTCCTGAACACACGACCCTCAACTCTTCCCCACTCTCTCGAGCCGGCACATATCCGAGGAGGATGGATTGGGGGACCAGACTTGACGAGCGTACATCGGCCTTCTCCGTCCAATGCGCGGCCTTTTCAAACAGCCCACCCAGGGCTCCAGCAGCCCAACCCACCGCCGCTGCGGCCATGACCGCAGCTTCAGGAGTGGAGGCGTTGGACACCAAACTCGCCCCGGCGGTGAGCACCTCTTTGGACGCACTCTCCGAGGCCTGTGCGGCGAGAGCTGCTTTGGCGGACGACCGGAGGGCCGACCGCTGGTGGGCCTCCCGCGCCCTGACCTCCATGGCCGAAGCAGCCAATGCGTAGTTGTCGGAAACCGGGACTAGTGGATGGAATCCGTCGGGTGTGCGAATCGTACAGCCCGTCGGCTTGGGGCCGGCTGACGGCAGCTCGGGGAATACGATCTTCACCCTGATGGGGCGTTCCCCCGGGACAGCGAAATCCACACTCTCTTCTTTCGCCACAGGAGTGGGAACCAGCCCCGCGAGCAGTACTACAGGAATGTGCTCCCGGTCGATACCGTCCAGAAGAGGAATCACCGCCTCGGAGCCCGGAATCTCAGCAAGTTGCCGACGCAGCTGCTCGAACAACTCTGGATAGCGATGCTTCACGGTCATAGCCGCGATGGATGCGGGTGCAACGAGAGACCTGGTCGCCAACTCCTCTCCCGAGTCCCTGAACAACCGCAAGTCCAGGAGGAGCCGTCGAGCCTCCACGGCGACTTCATCCACCGATGCGTAGTTCAGGGCCGAGACTGTTCGCAGAGCCGCGTACTCGATGGGCGTCGCCCGATACTCGTTGAGGCGGTCGTTAACCGCCGCCGAGGCTACTTCCCGGGAGATGCTCCGTGTGATCTGGGCGCGAATGGCCTCCTCCACGACTGGAGCGCGAGCTCTGGCGTACTCAACGCAGGGGCCATAGGAGCAGAAGAGAACACGATCCAATTCCTCGTGGATGGGCCGAACCCCTCCAGCACGGTGTTCTCTCCACCACTCAGCCAACTCCTGCTCCACCGCTTTCGGATTCCTCAGCCGATCCAGACCCGTCTGGGGGACCGGCCGACCGGTTGCGCATGCGCTGAGGCATAGCATGCCGATGGTCGCGGCAAGCACGACTCTAGAACAATTTGGCTCTTGCATGACCCACCACCTTTCGGATGGTCTTCTGGCCGGCCCAAGCGATCGTGTTGTCCTTCAGGGACAGGAAACGGAGATCTACTTGGTAGACCCTCAACTGGGATCGATTGCCAGCGTCTTCGATGTAGGAGATTTCCCCGCCCAACAAGAAATCGGCACCTCGCTCCATTTGAGCAGGGTTCCGGGTTTGTGGGCTGGCGTTGGTAGCCTGATCCGCTCGCTCGTCCCTCAGCCAGTCCCGTTCCACGCTGTTTGCCACGAAGACCACTCGCCCCGAATTGAGTAGTTCCTTCTGGATCGTGTTCAGGAAGGTCTGCTGGGGAATGTGCTCGGCCGTGTGATTCCGAATCCCATCGAACAGAATCACCGGGGCTTGGGCGTTCTCGCGGTTGAAGAGCTCGATCCAGGGCCGGGAGAGAGCATCCCGGATCATCTCCTCTGCCACGAGACGGGAGTCCGTGTCGTTCCAGTAGCCCGAGATATCCACTGGTGACGTGGCATCGAGGCGAGTCACACTACGGGATGCGCAACCCCCCAGGACCATCGACGCGGCGAGCACCAACAGGCTCGCGCTCCCCATCCAGGGTCTGGAATTCTTTCTCCCCGCATTCATGTGTACCATGGCCATCCTCCTCTAGCTCGACTTGACGTGGTGTCGTAGGCGCACTCCCAATTAGCGAAGAGTGCGTTAAACCAGCGTTAGTGTCGGTGATGGGGACCGGGGTTAGTGGCCAGATGGGATCTTGAATTTGTCTCTTCTCGATGCCGAGACGAGGGGAAAAGGGGCCTGCGGTACGCTGCGCAGGCCCCACGCTCTCCCCGCCAGAATGGCTAGAAAGGATCTCCTACCATCGTCTCCCACCTGACCCGGGAAGGGCTGGAAGCTTGATTCTGCTGAGACCTTCCTCAGCCCTGACCTGTAGGTCCCGCACCCCTTGCTCCGCTCTTTGTCGGCCCGCGTCCGCGGCTTGACGCGCCTGCTCGGCCGCATCGGTCCGGACCCGTTGTGTTTCTTGGTGGAGTGTGCTGGACCGCGTTTGCACAACGTCGGCTTGACGCCTCACGCCAGCCTCTGTGGCTCGCCGCCAATCCTGCATTCCCCGTTCGATCTTCTCTGACCCTTGGGATACCGAACTCTGGCTGCCCCGAACGAAGCCTGAGACGGTCCTGGTGACCTGGTTACCGATGCTCTCAGCCCGCCGCTGGGAATCAGCGGCCTTGGACGACGACGATTCTCGCACCTGAGCCGACACGTCCTGGAGTCGGGAGGCCATGCGCATGCGAGTGTGCCCCACAGCGTCTGATCCCGTTCGCAGAGTTCCCTGCCAGTTCCCTGATGTGCTGCGCAGCAGCCATTCACCACGGCGATCGGCTCGGATCCCGAGATCGGCCACCAGCATCCGCCCCGCTGGCGACAGTTCAGCATATTTCCTCATGCCTTCTCGAGAAGCAGCGGCCGTCATCACCTCCCCAAGACGGATCCCTTCGCCGGCCAAGGCCAGGACCATTGACTGCACCTCAGGGTCCTTTGCAAGGAGATAGATGATGTTGGCGAATTGCTCCATCTCAGTGCCGCCGGTGGCAATCAACGCCGCCCGCATCAGGAGGGCAGCCTCAGGCCCATAGAGCTCTTCCACGTCCCTGGCGAGCTGTGTGTTGCCCAGGAGCAGACTCCTGGCCATCTCCTCCGGACGTACATCGAGCAGTGTTGAGGGGTTTCGCCAGGCCAGGGAGTAGAGCTCCACCTGCACCGAGATCGTTCCGTTGTCGTTTCGCGCCACGGTGGTGGGGTAGGGACTCTTGGAGAGCACCACAGCTGCTGCACCGGACTCGAGCTGCTCGGCGGCGATCTTCTGAAGATCAGCCGCAGCCCCCCGGGGCCGGTAGGACGCTCCCACCGAGAGGGAGGCTCCACCGGCGTCCAATTTCCAATGAGCCCCTGTCACCAGCTCCTGACTCTGGTGATTCCTGCTTCCCAACGAGAGAAGGGACGCCTTGAGCGCGAAGGGCTCAGGTTGAAGTTGGTCCTCCCGAATCCAGCCGCTGATTCCGCTCTGCAACTGGATCGGGTACCAGCGGTGTCCTTCGACCTGGATGTGCTGACCATCAGTCCAGACGGGTGTGTCAGAGTTCGCCTTGGCGACGATGAGGGTTTCCACGGAGGGCCCGAAGCGGACATTCACGAACCCATCGTGCCGCAGGCGTGCCGGACGAAGACGAAACCAGGCAAGCTTGCCGGAGTTAGCCTCGCACGAGGTGGCGAAGTCCGAGACGTACCGGCCATGCACCCACCCGATCTGGCCGCTAACTCCATCGATGACGCCGACCCACGGTCCGAAATAGAGAGGTTCCCCGCCCCGGCAGCGGAGGTACAAGGGTTGTCCGCCGCGGAGTTGCACAAGGCTCGCTGCGGCAGCATTCGGTAGCTGCCTGAGGTGTAGACCCTGCGCCTTCACCACCACAAGGGGAGGGAGTTCCGCTGACATGGGAATGGTTCCCACGAACACGGTGCGTGAAAGACCCAGTATGGTCACAGCAAGCAGCCCCGAGAGGAAGAGGATCCAGATGGCCCGGACGACTCCGCTCCTCACCTTCACTCCCCTAACTTCTTCGTGGATTCTGGGCTTGGATTCCATGGTCATGGCCAACGCTCCTTCCGTAGGCTGGACTTCTGTGGTCTCTCCGAATTCCCACGTCAGCGGACACCACGAAGCCATCGGTGGTACTCTCTCTCCAGCCATCTCCTGAACTCGGGGGAGGTCATGGCGGAGGCGTTCCTGCGGATATCCTGGTCCTGCAGGACAAGGGCGTTCATGAGAAGGTCCGTGAGGTTTTGGCTGTTGGAGAACGGACTTGCACCGCGGATGATCCTCTCGACGCTCGTGGGACAGTTTTCGAAGGTGGTTTCCAGGTTTGTCTGGGCAGCGGATTGGGCCATGCCGCCGATAAGCAGATCGAGAACGCTGGAAGATCTGGCATTCTGGCCCCTTCGATCATTCTCCACCCTCTGCTTTTCCATGAGGAAGGTCTGGTAGAGACTCGCATGGACCCGGAAGAACGTTTCGTTGTCCCGCATGCAGGGGTCCGCGCCCATGGGCTGCTGTGCCGAACCAGGCCGGACGGCCCCGGGGAGAAAGAGCAGGGTCAGAGCGATGGCGCTGAGGAGGACAGTCTTGCAGGAGAGGGCCTTCATGGTTTGTTCCTTTCTATAGCGGTGTTTGGAGCGGTGGCCCCGGGAATTCGTTTCACCGGTCATGGGTTTGCCCGCGCTTGCGCTACCGGCGCGTGAACGTGCCCCTCAGAGTTTCGAGAGCCGTGTAGGTGCCGTTGGATTCCTGACGATAGCTGACGAACTGGGCAGAGGCCTGTGTGCCAGAGAAAGAAACCGATGCCCCCACCAGGTGGCCGCCTGTCTGATAGTCGCAATTGATGGAGGAGAAGCCAGGGTAGCAGTCCCTCACCCGAAGGGTCCTCCCACCGGCAGATACCGACGCTGTCACACGTCCATCACCCTGGTATTGAACCTGCATTACTGCAGAGAGATTCGGGTTGGTGACTCCGTAGAAGTGACGAATCAGGTCTACGGAGCCGTTGTACTGGCCAACCCAGGCTGGCGGGTAATCGGCACCTCCGGCGGGCTCGTTCAGGTCGTGGAAGAGCAGGTCCTCGCACCCGCTCAACGCAACCGCCGCAAGAAGAAAGATCCACGCTCTCATTGTACCCTCCTTGGCTGATGGTCCACCATGTCACCACGCGGTCTTTGAGCCTGATCTTGCTTGAGAGGCGTTAACCGATCGTCAATCCGATGCTCACCCGGGGATCCCCTCGGACTTCGATCCACGCCGGCTGACGGGAACCCGCGCAGAGGGGACACTCTGCGCGGGCCCCGGTACAGGGATTGGCTTACCAAGACACAGGAATGGAGAGGCCGATCTGGGGCTGCCGCTCTGGGCTCAAGCCGAGGGTGATGTTGGGCCTACCCCTCAGGCCATCATTGTAATCGGCCGCCGTCTGATAGGCCGAGACTGCGCCCCAGGCACGCCCCCCGAGATAGGCAAGGTATCCCACCGCCGCCATTCCGGGATTCGGGGGGTACTGAGACCCACTGGCAATCATGAGGATGAAGCCTCCGGCACTCACGGCAAGGGGAGTGAGGCCTCGCTTCGCATCGCCGGCATAGGCATGCCCGAGAATCGGAATCATGAACTCCAGGGCTACGGCTGCGAATTCACTCTTCCTCTGTGAACTGTAGATGATCACAGCGTCGTGGTCTGAGACGTAGTGGACCTGGGGAGCCTGGCGAACCTCCCTCACTTCCTGGACGGGCTGAACGGTGGGAGCGGGCTCCCGCCGAACCACTCGCTCCACGGCGACGGTGGACACGTGGATGAACCCGTCGTGGGCCCGTGTCCCCAGCTCCGGGGTAAGGGCCACGCGGTACCATTCCCCTTGGTTCACCAGCACCGGCAGCACGGTCCCCTGGGGAACGGTGATGATGATGCCGTGACTGGTGCTGGCGCCGAGGCGGACGTTGGCTGCGCTCGCTGTCACTCGGAGCTGCTCTGTCACTCTGTCCTGTCCGGCGCCGGGAGCGGCATGGACGAGAAGAATCGCCATGGCCATCGACACCAGCCCCGTATACTGCAGCTTCCTGTTCATGTCTACCTCCCGTTCGAAGAGTGTCCGACCCTGTTCAACCGAACCGTGGTCTCGTCAGCACACGTCCAATCAGCACTATGTGCGTCAGACCGGCGTTAGTGGTGGAGGGGTGGAGCGTTAATGGGGAGCCAGGCTCGTGCCTGGGGGTGGCAGGAGGAGCGGGAGGGTACAGGCGTGGGTGGTTCTGCGGCCGGCCTCCGTTGGACGGAAAGGCAGGTTACTCAGGGGCCTTGGGGAACCCCAGAAGGAAGCCAGGCAAGTCTGACGGAGGCCGGTTCCGGTAGCGTCCCGTCCAATGGAACGCTCCGCCAGGCCCAGGAGCCAGTCCTCTGGATGAGAAGCTTTGGGCCGGATTCCTTCTGGCCCAGGTAGATAAATCCTTCCCCGTTTGGGGAACAGGCGACGCTATGGCTGGCCAGGGGTAGCCTAAGGCTGACTTCCTCCGGAATCCCGAAGGAGAGCTGGGGTGGGCTCCCGCTCACCGGCAACCGCCAGAGGGAACGAGCCTCGCCTCCCTCGTCCCGGGAGAAGAGGATCTCATCGCCCCCTGCCCCGCACCATGCGGCCGAGCGAGCATGGCCGAGGGAGATGGAATCGACAGGATGGCCGTCAGGCGACAGCAGGATGAGTTTGTCCCCCGGATCGGGGGTGGTACCAGGAGCCCCTCCTGATGACCCTATCAGTACGGCCACCAGTCCTCGCCGAGGACACCAATCCAGGCTCCGGACCGGGTACTGACTACCGTGAAACCGGAAGCGCTCCCCGGAGGCTCGCTCAATAGCGGTGATTGCGTACGCACTGGCTCCCCCTTCATCCTCGACTGACTCCTCCGCAAGGAGAAGGGATCCATCGGGAGATGCCCCCAAGAGCCTGGCCTGATCCGTCAATGCGCCGACCCTTGAGCGAGACCCGTCGGCCCGGATCTCGCTCAAGCCAGGCCCCTCCGATTCGTCCCATTCGACGAGGAACAGGCTACGGGCTGTTCCCATCTGCAGGACGAGGGGACGATCACCAAATGGGCGCGACGCTCCGGACAGCCCCAGCCGTTCTTGTTGCCAACGGGACCTGCCCTCACCCGTTCGAACAACGAAGAGGGAATCGTCAGTGGAAAGGACCAGGGCGCCACCGCCGAAACGCTCCAGGGAGGCCGAGGGCAGGAAGCCGGGCAGCAGGGAGAGGAATCCTACGGCGAGCATGCTAGCTCCCACCCCCATGGCCGCTCTCCTCCTCCAGAGCCGGGTAGGACCCCTTCGCCGGGACTTCGGGCGATCCGGTACCAGAGCCATGGCTTCGTCACGCACCCTGCTGTGCACGAGGTCGAGGCGATCATCCGATCCCCAGAGCAGCAGTCCCGAAGAAAGGAGCTCCTGGACCGCGTTCTCGAGTTCGGGACCCCTCAAGCCGGACTCCCGGGAGAGTTCGGGAAGTGAGGCCGGGATGCCGAGCCTGGCAACGGCGGCAGCGGTGGCCTGGGCCTGGGGTGTCCGCAGCCGAAGGCGATTCGCGAATGGCGACTCCCTGGGACGAGCAACCAGAACGCTTTCGGACGCCGCTGCAGGCAACAGTCTGAGCCTTCCATCCCCAACAGGAACTACACGACCTGACTCCCGCATGGTGAGGAGAGCCTCCTCGAGTGCCAGGGGATTGCCGCCCGTTTTCGCATGAAGCCTCGCGGAAAGCTCCTCCACCACATCGCTTGACTCCAGCCTGTCACCCAGGACATTGCCGAAGTCGTCTTGGGTCAGGGGCTCGAGGTTCAAGACCGTGATCTCAGCGAGGTCCACCCCGAGATCACGAGCCAGGGTACCTCGATCAAGCGTGGGCGATTCCACCTCGAGGGTGAGCAGAAACATCACGCTGCGAGGAGCCTTCCCCCGGCACACCTTCGTCAGGATCGCCTTCGTCCGACGATCAACCCATTGGAAGTCATCCACGACCACCAGCACCGGTGCCTCGAAAGAGACCGCAGATATCAGGTCGTCGATGGCGTCGGTGAACCCGGCTGTCAGAAAGGGGCCGGGAGTGGTCCACGGTCCCTTGGCGCCGCTGGGGCTCAAAAACGCCAGGGCCTGTGTGGATGCATCGGAGATCCCGGCTGCGCCGGGAATACCCTGAAGCTGCTTGACCAACTCACCCGCCACCCCCCACTCCAGATCTTCCTCTACCTTCGCGGCTCTCCAGTCGATCACACTCCCGCCATCGGCCCTGATGGAATCCGTGAACTCCCTGACCAGGCGAGTCTTGCCAATGCCCGGGATTCCGCAGATCAAAGCCACCTGGGGTTCTTCTTTCTTGGCGGCGTTCCACAGGCGAGCGAGCGTGGAGAGTTCCCGAGCTCGCCCCACGAACGGGAGGCGCTCGGGCTCTCCCTGGCGAGGGGCCTTCTGCTCCAGGGTCTGTCGCCGAAGGTTGAGAGTTCGGGCCTCGCAGACTTCCAGGCTCTCATCCAGGTCGTCCTCGAAGATCCTCCGGGCCACCGCCAAGGCCTCCTCGGCATCGGAGAGAAGGCCGAGGTCCAAGTAGCACTCCAGCAACCCCACATGACAACGAGAAGCATAGGGACGAATGCGCGTGCCCCGGAGATACCGGCGAAGGGCCTCCGCACCGTTGCCGGCCTTCTGGAGAGACTCTCCCTCGGCCCAGAGGGACTCCTCAAGTCGCCATTCGTAGCGGGACCGTATCTCCTCGGTCCACCTGGACCACTCGGGTGCGTCCGGAAGCGTCAACTCGGAGAACGGATCCCCTCTCCACAGGTCCGAGGCTTCCATGATCCTCCCTGCAGAGAGGAGGGCCTCTACCTGCTCCAGATCGGTGGCGATGTGCTCCCCGGCGGGACCAAGATAATCTCCCTCCCCCGGGAGAGCGTCCGTTCCCAGGACCCTGCGGATGAACCACACCGCTTGCCGAAGTGATCCCTGGCCCCGCTTCCGGCTGGAATCCGGCCAGAAGATCTGGCAGAGCTCATCCCGTGATGCAGGCTTGATCTCCAGCGCAAGGAGGCAGAAGAGGGCAAGGGGCTTCCCCATGGGGAAGTCGACAATGTTCCCCTCGGTGTCGGTGATGACGGGCCTTCCCAGGACCGAGAGTTGGTACCTTGAGTCGTACATGCTCTCTTGGTGGCACGAAGCCAGTGGGCTGACAGAAAGCCATCGGAATCAAGAATGGGGGAATAATGGGTGGGTTTGGCGGGTTAGGCAAATGGGCATCGCGTCTGGAGTTGCCCCGACCATGGGGAACTCAGCATTGACTAGGCATGTCCACCCCAAATATCTCTGAAACCGAGAGATCTCGCCCGTTGCCCAGCCCGAACGCTAGCCCGATCACTCAGAACACCTTTGTAGAGATCTTTCGTGGTGTTCATTATGTACACCCGGTACCCGTCGTCCCGAGGCCCACTTCCGGTCAGGTTGTTCCTGCGGATGGAGCCGGCCAAGACCACGGCGTTTCGCTAGAGCCCAGAACCTACACCCCTGATTGTGCTCGCCGAGCTTCCCGCGAAGTCGACAGACCTGCTCTCGCCGGTGGCCACGGTCACTGACTTGGAAGTAAAGGGAAACGCGACATGCTCGGGAAAGCCTGAGATGACGACACTGTAGCTTCCGGCCCGAAGGCCGACTACGCTGTACCTGCCTCCGGCATCTGTAGTGGTGGTCGCCGAGACGTTGTCAGGGCCTCCCTTGACCGAAACTGAAACGCCAGCGAGGGGGCTCCCGCTGCAGGTAACCGACCCGAGAACTCCGGCGGTGCGTATGAAACTCCCACTGAAGTCGACTGTAGAGGTCTGGCCCTGCCCGACGATCGAAGCGCTCTTCGAGCTCACAGCGAAGGCAACTTCTGGATGGCTGGAAGCGTCGATTGAGACAGTGTAGGTTCCAACCTCCACATTCAGAAATGCGTAGCGGCCATCTGCACTGGTGGAAGTGATTCGCGTGGCGGAGCCGACTAGCCTCACAGGGACACCGACGAGGCCTGTACCCTCGGCAGTGACGGTACCCACAACGGTACCGGTCGGAATGAAGACAGTCACGTGCGCCGACCCGCTGATCCCTTCGCTCGTGGCCGTGATTGTGGCCATCCCTGCGCCGACGGCGCGAGCGACCCCCGTCGCCCCATGCACCGAAACGACGCCGGGATTACTGGTACTCCAGATCACCGGCCGCCACCCCAACATTCTCCCGTTGACGCCTCGCAACGTTGCCGAGAACGGGTGAGTGTCCCCGACGACGATCAAGGCACTGGATGGCGTGACCTCCACGTGCGACACCTCCTCCACGCCGGCGCCCGAATCGCAAGCAGCAGTCCCAAACATCAAGATTCCAACCAGAAGCGCCTTCCGGGAACAGATTACGGCACGGACTGGTCCCTCCCCAGGAAACACCGACCGGCCCACGGAACCTGCTGCGCCAGATGCCCGGTCCCGTTTGGTCCATCGCTGCCAATCCATCACCAACTTCCATTCTCGCAATCTCATTTCCGCGCCTCAATTGACAACTAGGATGGAAGAGATGAGGGCAGCCACGATGGGCCGTCCTCGCGCAACAGCACATTGAGAGCCGGGGCCTCGGGCTGCATGTCCATGTACTCGTGAGAGCCTCACCTGATCGTGACCTCAAACTTCCAGGGAGTGGTGAAACCTCTGGTTTCCAGTGGTGATCAGATCGTCCTGTATCCAGTAGTGTCCGGTCAAGCCTTGGGAGCGGCCGTGCAAGCTAACGTCAACCAGCGGGTTATGGGGTTTCTGCCCTGTCCGCGAATTGGACCGCTGCCGGGCTGTGTTCGTGGTCCGGGCCAGAAGAAACCTCAAGCTCCAGCGCCTCTCCTCTCGGCTGGTGGATCGCCCCACCGGACTCCCCTGTGACCAGACCATCGTCCTCAGGGACCCACGCAGAGTCCGCTCCTGCGGCTCTTTGCAGATCTTTCCGAGTGGTCCGGTGTCCTGCTGAAGAGAAATTGAAACCCCGCTCCGGAGGCCCAGGTGAGACGGTCGCTCGGTCAGTTTCAGGCCCCTACCTGGGATCGGAATCTGATCGAGGATCAGCCCCAAGCACCATGAGCGGTTGGCTGTCGGCCTCCACTGACGTCCTGTGCCCTCCCTCTTCCTCACTGCAGCGTGCCCTCGCCAGCTGTGGACCGGTCAGCGGGAGTCATGGGCTCAGCAGTCAGACTCACGGGGACACCCAAATCTCCCGCGTGCACCCCTGTGAAGTGACTCAAGATTCGAGGAATAAGAAACTCCATATCTCTTGCCCCGTAGACTCGATTGTATTGGTGTTCAAGCGGCTGACCTGTCATGACCACCCAGCCTTGCCCCAGGTGGAATTCGATAAGCGTAGGGTTTGAATCGGAATCAACCATATATACTGTCGTGCCATCCGGAAGATTGTAGAAGCTCTCATGACTGGCGTAATTATGATCCATAGCCAAAGGTAGCCCTGCCGTCAGAGGAAGTGCTGGATCCACAACATAATTCCAGAGGTCATACTTATGCTTGATTCCAATGCCGCCCGGAAGCCGGATTCCGGCAGCACTAATTGAACCCTCGCTCCATCCCATGTCGCATGCTTCCCAGAGCACGCTGCCCCCGCTTCGGATGAAGTTCTCGAAACGAAGCTGGTGTCTGGCATATGCGTTATAGAACGACTGTGGCTGATCATTGGAGATGACCACAAGGTCTTGGCCCGGCACAAGGTCTGCCGTGCCGAGCTCATTCTCCCCGAGAATCTGAAAGGTCATGGGGCCCTCTCCCTCCGAAAAACCTAGTCCGGCCAGCACGGTTTCCATCGCGCGACTCTTCCAAGGCAGTGAAGTACGAAAGACCTTCACACGGTTCGCCGTTCCGACGCCGCCCCCAACCTGAACTGTGCGAGTTAGCATCGCGGTATGCCCAAAGCTATCCTTCACTTCTAGGGTGATTGAAAAGGCGCCTGCCTCGAAATAGGTATGGCTGGCCACCGGGTTCGTGGAGAACTCGGTGTCCCAATTGCCGTCACTTTCCCAATCCCACCTGAAGTGTAGTGAACCGATGCCGTCGTGATCGTCCGTGGTGGCAGATGCGTCCACGGTGAACTCGGTAAGTGGGGTTCCGGCGATAGGGGTGATTGAGAAGGCTGGGTTGGGAGGGGAATCGGTCGTGACCCATTCGAGCGTCCCATTCACTTGGCGTACGGTGTAGGCAACCTCTTTAGGAGCCAGAAATAGATCGAAAAAGAAGGGTGCCTGTTCGTTTACGAACCCGAAGACCTTGAGAGCCAAAGCCACGTTCCCGATCAACCCCGCGGCCGACCTCATGAAACTCGCAGCCGCATTGTCCGCGGCTTCCTGCCAGACCCAATACGCGAGGCCCTCTGCATTCTTGCCAATGATTTCCATGAATTGGATGATTGCCCCCGCCGCATCGCCACGACCGATGGCGAAACCCAGGGATCTCGCTTGGTTACTAGTTACCGTGAAATGATTGGGCAGAGAGTAGACCGTAGGCTTGGGTAGATTCCCTACCAAAAACTCAATTATGTAGACGATCCCCTCAGCGGTGTTAAGGAGGGTCGCTCGACCAGCCGGGTCCGTCTGCCACTCTCCGATTCTCCCATAGTCCAGGCCTTTGGCCATTCGGAGCAGGAATTGTCCATCTCCTAACTCATATTCGGTGATTTCTGGGCTGAACACCGACATCGGCGGCCAGCCCCATTTGAAGGAGACGATTGTCTTCTTCCGCCAAGCGACCGTGAGGTTACGCAGATTCCCTCCCGGGTCATGCACGCTGACGCCGTAATGCACGAATCGCGGATTCACGAACCTTATGCGGGGATCCTTCGGAATGTCCTCTACCGTCGGTGGACCGAGTATCACCCCCTGAGCTCCCGGGGACTGAAGAGCAGCTATGCCGCCCAGAGCTTCCAGCGTCTCGACCATGACCTCCAGGACGAGTTGGTATAGCCGGGGATTCTTGTCGTAGTCCAACGCCGCTTCCCCGTTTCTTGTATAGGCCGCGTGCAATTCCCCCAGAAGTTCGGCGAACCTTGGACTTTGAGAGGCTTGCATGAGGTATTCTGCTCGCCTCTCCGGAGCCACCATCAGCAAGTACGGGTTGAGCATCAGCAATCCAAGCACGGTGCTGGTGTCCGAGACCTGAGCCCTTCCACTTCGTCCGTCTGCTAGTCCGAGCATTACCGGAGGTGCGTCTCTCCCTGGGGAAGCCAGCAGAAGCTGGAGGCCATCGGAAGAAGGTGCGTTCACTGCAAACGTGCCGTCACCTGCAGGTCGGCTTGAGCCCGCAAGCGTAACTATCACAAGATCGCTCGGAGGGATCGAGAGGCTATTCGGGACCGAGATGCTTCCTTCGACTGAACCTGCTGCGAGTGCCTCCCCCTGGGCAGTGAACTCTAGCGTGGGCTCCTCTTCGATTGCCGCAACGACCCGGTTTACTCCCGCTTCCGGTCCAAGTCGCCAGCTCGTGGTGGCGAGTCCGCTGCTATCTGAGATGGCCTGCGCGGGATTGACCCATCCCCCTCCTTCCACCACAAGCCAGTCGACCAAGGCGCCGGGGACCTCATTCCCAAAACGGTCCTTCACAACTACCCCAAGCAACTCGGTCAACTCCGAGTCGGCCGGTCCTCGCTGGCCCGCACCGAAAGCCACAGCGAGGGACGCAGGAACGTCTGATCGGGCCATGGCGGTGAATGTATGTGAGTCTTCCTCCCCGATCGCGGCCTGGAGTCGGTTCCGGCCAGCGGCCTTCCCCAGCACCCATGCGATCGATGTCTCCCCGGCACTGTTCGTCGGCCCCGAATTGTCGCTGATCTCGCCCCCACCGTCCTTCACGGTCCAACTAACAGAAGCACCGGCCACCGGCTTTCCAGTCCGGTCCAGCAGCCGAACGACGATCGGTTCAGCTAGGGCAGTCCCTACCACTCCATTCTGGTCCTCACCGCTGACCGGGTGAATACTGGCGGGTTGCTGGACAAGTCCGGTCACATCCAAGATCGACTCATCTGCACAAGTCGTTATAGACAGAAGCAGAGGAACCAGAATGGCGCCCCACGCGATTCTCTGACTGACTCTCACGCTAGACATTGCGAATCCTCCCCTTGTGACCAGATTGCCCGTCCTCGTTTCAGGACGAGGAGCACTGTCTTGGCCCAGAAGCTGACCTCGTACCTGCAACGAATCATTGCCACCATCTGTTAATCCAGCGTCAAACTCCCCTGGTCTGCCCCCCGTAGCTTGATCCAGGTAGAATGAGAGTCCAAGCGGACCTTGAGGTTTGGGAGGGCTCGATGAAGGGAAGCAAGCATACGCCGGAGCAGATCATCCGAAAGATGAGACGGGCAGAGACCCGCATGGCGGAGGGAGCCACGGTGGGAGAGGTGTGCCGGGAGCTGGAGGTGAGCGAGGCCACCTATCATCGGTGGAGCCGGCGCTATGGGGCGATGAACGAGGATCAGCTGAAGCGGTTGAAGGCGCTGGATAAGGAGAACGTCCGGCTGAAGAGGATCGTGGCGGAGCAGGCCGTAGACATCAGCATTCTGAAGGAGGCGGCCGAGGGAAACTTCTGAGCCCGGCCCGGAGACGACGTGCAGTGAAGCACGTACAGGAGGTGGTGGGTGTCTCTGAGCGTCGGGCGTGCCGGGTGTTGGGCCAGCCACGCTCAACGCAGCGCTACGAGAGCGTGAAGCCGGGCGGAGATGCGGCGTTGGCAACCGCCATGAACAAGCTTCGAACGAAGCACAAGCGGAGTGGATATCGAGGGGTGTGGATCCGGCTTCGGAGAGCGGGCTAGCCTGTGAATCGGAAACGAGTGCATCGGATCTGGAAGGCCGAGGGCTGGCAAATCCGGACCCGGAAGCGGAAGCAACGGGCAACGGGCTCCAGCGCTAACAGCTGAGCTGTGCGCCGAGCCGAGTACCGAGGTCATGTCTGGAGCTACGACTTCGTCTTGGATCGAACCGAGAAGGGCGGGCTCTTGAAGTTCCTGCCAATCCTGGACGAATACACCCGGGAGGCCCACGCCATTGGGGTTGGCCGGAGTTTCAGGGGAAAGGACGTGGCGGCGGTGCTCTTGCAGTTGTTCCGAGTGCACGGGGAGCCGGCGTACCTTCGTTCGGACAACGGCTCGGAGTTTCTCGCCCAGGCCGTACAAGAGGAGCTGGCGAAGGCCGGTGTGGGGACGCTGTTCATTGCGCCGGGGAGCCCGTGGGAGAACGGCTATAGCGAGCCGTTCAACAGCCGGTTCCGGGACGAGTTCCTGGACCCGGAGCTATTCACGAGTCCGCGGGGGGCGGCCGTCCTGGCCGAGCAGTTCCGGGTGGACTACAACGTGGAGCGGCTGCACATGTCCTTGGGGTATCTGACCCCGGCGGAGTTCGCAGCTCGCTCCTTGCCCCGGGCTCTACTCCCCCGCTGCGCGGGGGAAGCTTCTGACTCCCCGGGGGTCAGGGAGGTGTTCTAACTCTCATAAACCCTGGTACTGAAAACGGGGGCATTGCATCCCGGCCTTCCGTGGGCTGGAGCCCCTACTTAGAAACCAAGGTGCTGACGGGGTTGTAAAGGCAGCGAGGGCGAGGAGACCATTCCTCCACGGCCACTTCAGAACCCGATTCCGAAAGACACTCGCAGGAAATTCACACTGAATGGATCAGTCTGTTCGTCCCCCTCATAACTCCCGAAGAACCCCGTCAGGGCCACCGACGGCCTGATGGGGCCGATGCGAAGCCGGGCGATCCCTCCAGCCATCACTGCCGGCAGGCTACGCTGGATCCCGACGTCACCCTTCTCCGAGTAGTAGCTGTATCCCCCGGCTCCGAGGACCGAGAGGGGGCCGAGCCGATAAACCTCGTAGGTGAGGCCACCCGTGAAGAGGAGGGAGGTGTATTCTCCTCCGGCACCGTATTGGCCCAAGCCCATGACGCCGAGCTTATGCCACCCTCCGGTGAGAAGGAGGCCTCCGTAGCCGTGGCTGGACGTGGTGGATGCCACCCCTCCGAGAGCCGCAACGCCGAAGTCCCAACCCGATGGGGAGGGCACAGCGGCAATTCGGATTACCTCTGCAGGAGCTGGCGTCGTCGGGAACTCCACCACCGCCTGCGGAGGTACCGCTGGACTCACCACCACCGGCTCCGGGTCTACGGGTGCAGCGGGGCGAACAGCCTCCGGCCTCGCAGCGGTGTCCGGGCGAATGCGCTCAGGATCCGTGAGAGTGTCCGGGGGAGTTGTCGCAGGGTGAGGTGGAGCAGCCGGAGCCATGGGGATGGGCTCTGGAGTGATTGGCGCGGCGGCCACCGGCACCGTCCGGATGCTGTCGGGTGCAGCCCTCACCGAGTCCGGCGCCGCAAGGGTATCGACGAGGGAAGCATCCCTTCGGATTTCCTGGCGAACCACTTCGGCGGTGTCTGGTGAAGGGGCTGCCGGCTCCCGACGCGGGGCCCGCTCTCGAGGCGCGTCGGCCGCTGCTGGCAATGTGACGGAAACCCGAAGACTCCCGAAATACGGCCGATAGACCTCGGAGATCCGTTGGGCAACAGCCGGTAGCGAAAGCCCGGCCACCGGAACGACCCCACCCCGGGGGATCAGGAGGTCTCCGAACGAGTTCACCTGAAACCGGCCGCTGAGCTCGGGATGCCCCCTTACCTCAACGAGCACGCTGTCCCCGGCTGCCACATGCCTTTCCTGGGCACCAGCCGCACCCGTCATGAGAATCACCAGTGCAGCGCCTATGACCTTCGTCCAGCCCTTCATCGTTCCCTCCGGGTCGGAGTGACCACCAATACCCGAGATGGGTCAGCCTAGTAGGATGATCGGAAGCGTATGTACAATCGGGTCGACTCGCTGAAGGATCCGCTGGGAGACATCACGATCAGGTCCGTTCCCACCTCGGGGCGGATACCGAAACCGGCGACCAGGGCATAGGAGGGATCGTTGTCCACCATCCAAGGAACGGAGATCTGATCCTGCCAGGGCGAGGCCCCGGATCCCCAGACCGCTCCTCCCAGAGCCAGCCCGGAGGTCAGGCGGAACATGACGCCGAGCTTTGGCGAGAAACCCGAGAATCTCTGGGTGGGGAATCGTCCTTCACCGCTTCGGTTCGCAGAGACGAGAGCGGCATCGGCGAGGATCCTTCTGGAACGGTAACTCCCCATGGCTGCCACCTGGATCACCCTGTCCTGCTTGACAGCCACAGACGCAGGGAATGGCCACGGGCTGGCATCCTCCTTCTCGGACCCTGGGTACGCTGACCAGGTGGAATCTCCGGCAATCTCCAGCGAGAAGCCGGGGTCGAGGGAAGGCTGGAAGGATGCCCCGATGGCGGCAGAGAAGCCGTATCCTTCAGGCGACACGAAAGCGACCGGCTGGAACTTCGCTCCGAAGCGCAGCCCGTAGAGGAATGCACCTTGGACCAGCCTGGTGGCGTTGTAGTCCGACACATACCGGGTCTCGGCCACCACGTCCTCGTCAAGTTGGGTGTATCTGCCTCCAGCCAGATTGAAGTCGAAGCCGAATTCGAATACAGAAGCGATGCGGAAGCTCCGCCCGTACCCCAGCCGGGCCTGTCCCGCCCAGGCTTCCTCGGCCCTGCGAGACTCCCCCGTGTAGAGAAAGTCGAACTCGGTTCTGCCCTGGTTCCCGCCCAACAGGGGCACCGATGCCCTGGGAACCCCCGGAATATCGGAGGAGAACTGGGACGAAGCGGGAATAACGAACCCGGAAAGGAGCAGGGCCAGGCACATCCCAAGGAAGGTCCTCATCGATCGCTCTCCTGTCCGCGAGGTTCAATGTGGAGGTTGGTTGCCCAGGTGAGGTCCGTAACCACTTCGCCGGAACTCAGATTCACAGTGGCCACGACCCTTCCGGCGGGATCCAAAGCAATTACCATGATTGCGGTGCCGCCCACCTGAAGACCGGAATGGAGGGTGTAGGCGACGAATCTCTCGTCGGGAGAAAGGGCGTAGATCAGTTCCTCCCTGAGGTCGAAATCCAGCAGACGCGTACGGAACTCCGGATTGCTCATGGGGGACAGATCGACTCTGGCGAGTCTCCGCTTCTCCGGTACGGCGCCGGAGGCCCGGGACATGGTCTGGATCATGAGAGCCTCAGTCCCAGCGCCCAACAGGATGGGCCTGCCTTGATAGAGCCCGATCTGGCCTGCGAGAGACCTCCCGTGCAGATGCGTCCCTTCTGCCCCGTCCAGTGAACCGATGACAATGGAGGGTTTGTCCGCTCCCAGCCATCGTTCATAGGCGATCCTGGGACTGCCTCTAACTGCTGCGGGTCTTCTCTCCACTGCGCCCTCGAAGCTCAGGCGTCGTAGGTCGCTTCCATCCGGGCGGATGGAGTAGATGTTGTAGCTCCCCTGGTGGTTGGACGAAAAGAGGATCCGGGACCCGTCTGGGGTCCACGTTGGGTCGTGCTCCTGGTAGAGCGGGTTGTGGGAGCCAAAAGGTCCCGCGAAGTCTCCAGAGACTCTTCGCACGTGCCCACCCGCGGCATCAGCCAGATGAAGGCGCGGGAAGACACCGGTGCCTGTGGAGATGAAGACAATGGTCGTACCGTCTGGAGAGAGAGATGGAGATCCTCCCTTCAACCCTCCGTCGGCCAGTGGCAGGACTTGCCCAGTGGCAAGGGACACCGTCTTGATCTCTCTGTCCCGTCCTGACTGGACGGTGACGAGCAGGTTGCCCAAGACGAAGACCTCTGCGGAGTCGGCACTGGTTCCTGCCTGAGCGATAAGGCGCGCTTTTCCAGCAGTCCTTGCAATAGCTCGGCTGCCCTGGATCTCGACGATGTCAGGGTTTCTCGAGGTCCACCGAGTGCCCAACGCTTCGCCCAGGCGAGTCCCGGTGAGGTTGATCAGGGAAGCGGATAACTGGAGAGCTCCACCCAGGGGAAGGGCCTTGGAATCCAGATCGATCTTAACGCCGGGGGGATGGACTCGAACCGTCCAATCCTTGATGGTCCCGGCAGCCCGAACCCTCAAGAGTGCGGTGCCTTCCCTGAGAGCGACGATTCTCCCTCCTTCGCCCCGGGCAAGGAACACCGAATCCATGGCGAGGATCTCGGGGTACAGGCCCTCCAGCCTTGACCCACCCACCATCACCACAGACGCCGAGGGCTCGATGAACTCTCCACTCACGAGATTGACGATGTCCTCGGCGGGCTGGAAGAAGACGTTGGCCGACCGTTCGTAGACCCTCACGGGAATGACGAGCCTCTGTCCATATCCCTCGGCCGTGACCCTGGCGAAGCCTGCTCCTCGCGGGGCAACCACCCCTTGACTGTTGACCGAGGCAACGGCGTCGTCCGACGATGTCCACTGGAAGGAGGTCGGGGGCACCATCATACCAGGCGCGGAGGTGAGCACGATCTTGATCGTGTCTTCGCCCGTACCCAGGAACGTGGTGAGAGAGTCGGGAACTCGGAAGGAAGGCTCCAGCACGTCCACGGCCACAGCTCCCACGAGTGCCCGAGGTCCAGCGGCCGTGACGGTGGCCCTTCCAGATTCCTGGCCCACCACCCGCCCCACCTCGTTCACGGTGACCACTCGGTCGTTGGACGACATCCAACGAGCCATGACGGACTGGAGCGTATTCCCCTCCGAATCCACCAACTCTGCCGTGAGGTCCGCGGTTTCACCAGCGATGAGGCGAAGGTTGGAAGGTCGGACCCTCAACGAGATCCCGGTCTCCAGCACGGCCTCGAAGATGGCCACTCTGTCACCCACAGCGATGGGGGCCTCTTGAGAGAGGATTCTCGCCTCCCCGGAGGTACCCACCACCCTCTCCAGGGCGATCTCTGCTTTGGGGAGCCAATCCTGGTACTCCTCACTGAAGGTGACCACGAAGGCCAGAATGCCCTGTCGAACATCCGTCGTCAGACGGATGCCGAGACGCTCTCCGGCCAGGACTTCGGATACCGTCCCGAGGAACGTCTGGGACGAGCCGTTGGCGGGAAAACCCGAGATTGCCAGGAAGAGCAGGAGCAGAGGGCGACAGGGCTTCCAAGTGAGTGTCCGCAGTAATCTCATGACGGGACTCCTTGAGGATCTCGCGTGCCGAGGGAAAACAGGTTCGAAGCTCATTCGAATAGACTCCGCATTCACCGGGAAACGGCTACTGACAGGGCGCCCAGCAGCTCCGATGCATCCTGAAACCGAGCTCCCGGCTTCTTCTCCAGGAGCCGGTACACGATGGAGCTGGTGACCGCGTCCACGTGGGTTGGAAGTGCGGGCACCGGGGCGGACTCGTGCATCTTCATTACCGCCAACGGATTTCGATCCGCGAAAGGGGTGCGCCCGGTAAGCAGGAGATAGTAGATCACTCCAAGGGCGTACAGGTCGGTCCTCCCGTCCACCTTGCCACCACGGCACTGTTCGGGCGACATGTAGGGGGGTTTGCCGAAGATGGATCCATCCAGTGTATGCACGCTGGTGAACTCGTGCTTAGCCACACCGAAATCGATGAGCTTCAGTATCCCTGTGGGTGCAGGTGCATTCAGGATGATGATGTTGTCCGGAGTGAGGTCCCGGTGGAACACACCGCACGCATGAGCCGCGTCCAAGCCTCGGGCGATGTCGGTGACGATTGCTGCAGCCGTCTCGGGGGGTAGTCGGTTCCCCTGGGCCCTGAGGAAGTCGAGGAGGTGGATGCCCTCCAGGTACTCCAGAGCGATGAAAGGCCTGCCGTCGGCCTGGCCATCCTCGAGCCCATATCGCATGGCCCTCACCACGGGAGCCCCGGGATACCGCTCGTTGATCGTCTGAAGAACTCGCCCCTCCCGGAGGAACTTCGTAAGGAGGTCCGTGTCGTTGCGGAGCTCACGGTCCATGACCTTCAACGCCACCATTTCGCCGGCCGGGGAACGAGCCCGGTAGACCGTGGCCATACCTCCGCGGCCCAGCGTGGCCACCACCATGTACTCGTCGAATCTGCCTGTCACCAACTCCAGATCCGTCGCAGGGAGTTCGGTCTTCCGTCTTCGCAGAACGATGAAGAGGAGGCCGGCCAGCAGGATGTTCGCCGCGACGATGAACAAGACCAGCGGCTCGGTGGGGAACTGCCCAGGCTTTCCGCCGGTCTGCCAACGCTTGTGGACTTCATGCACAAACCCCGCCCGAACGAGCACCTGCTGGGTATCAGGAGAGGAGCCCTGGCTTCGGAACACCAACGTTGCCGGGCCTGGGGGAAGGCTGTCGAAACGCGTGAGCTGGCCCGGGAGGGCCGTGGCGGAGGTACGTCCCCGGGAAGACCGTATCTCCACGGTGGCGGGCTGGTCCACCCGCACCTCCACGGCTCCCAGGGCGGAGCGTTGAGGTGCCGGATCCAGCCTGGACCGATCAGGAACCGCCGCTGGCGGTTCGGCGGTAGGTGGTACCGCGGGCGCCTGCGCCTCGGGACTGAGCCTCAGGTTCACGGGAACGACCTCACCCTCGCCCACCGTCACCTGGCGGTGCTCGGATGTGTAACCGCTGAGACGGGCGGAAACGGTGTGCCCGCCGAGTCCAACCCGATCGAAAACGACGTTGCCACGGCCGTCCGCTCGCTCGGACCTTGCCTGGTCAAGGGTGACGGTAGCACCGGGGTTGGTCGTCACCTGGATCCGGGCGAAGGGAAACACGATGTCGGCCCGGGCCTGGCCGGTGGACGCGACGTACACCGGCCGGCTCTGTCGTGTCGCGCCACCGACCGTGGCGCTGGCGGAGTATTGGGTGGACGCGAGAAGGCCGCCGAAGCGTGCGATGCCTTGTGCATTCGTTTCCTCTGCCCGCCCCCCAGGGTTCAGGACCACCCTGACCCCGGCCATTGGAGGTGAGACTCTCACCTCCATGGCCCCTGTCTGAGCCTTCAGCGGAAGCGGAGGGGCCAGCAGCACGAGTGCCGCGGCGATCCAGGGCCGGAGGGCCGTGCGCGGGCTCAGCCTCGCCCTAGCCATCTCCACCCCCGGGAGGGTCAGGGGTATCAAACCTCCACCGGAGTGTGTCCGGAGTGTCCTCCCGGATCACCAACGACTGTCGTGTCGCTCGGCCGGAGGCGTGGACAGGGACGAGGATGATCGTATCCCCCACGAAGACGCTGAGGTCTACGGGGGTTCCGGGGGAGGCAGTCCTGATGGTCCGGCCTCTGTAGATGATTTCCGCCTGTGCTCCCTCCACCACCATCCAGAGGATCCTGGGGGGTCCCGGGGGTGGGTCCGGGTCCAAGGATTCAGGAGCCTCCTCCGACAGGACACCGGCTGGTGGCGCTTCTGGGTCAGCCGGTCGCGTCGGTCTCCCGAGGAGGGCCCAGCCGACCACGACGGCGAGAGCGATCCCTCCGGCAATCAAAGCGTACTTGCGTCTTCCGGCCCCTGGTGCCTTGGCAGGTGGCCGGTAACGGAGCGTTGCGCCCGGGTATGGTCCCGGTGGGAGGTGCAGGGGCACGGGAGACCGCGGGAGGCTTCCAATCTCCAGCAACGCCACACTAACGTTGTCATCGCTCCCCGCCGCCAGAGCCGCCCCTACCAACGCGTTGGCGGCCTCTTCCACCGAGGGAGTTCTTCGGACGATTCGCTCGATCTCCTCGTCGGCCAGTACGTTCCAGAGGCCGTCCGAGCAGACCAGATAGATTCGTCCATCCTCGTCCGAGGGAAGAGGATTCTCCAGCCCAAACTCCGCCTCCACCGTCTCGTCCGTCCCGATGGCCCGCAAAAGGGCATGGCCGAACCCATATCCTTCGACCTCGGCATCGTCCATGATGCCTCTGCGGACGGCATCTTCCGCCACGGAATGATCCCGAGTCAGGCGAGCCACACAGTAGGGATCGATACGGTAGGCGCGGCTGTCCCCCACGTGCGAGACAAGGACCCCGTCGGAAGTCGCCAGAACAGACGCCAACGTCGTCCCCATACCGTCCTTGTCAATTCGCCTGGCCGTGCGACGCACCCGCTGGTTGATGTCATCGTAGATCCCCTGGTGCCAAGTTGAATCCAAGACCGTCTTAGGGTCGAGCCGTTTCAAGGCTTTGGAAAGCCCCCGCATGGCCAGTTCAGCGGCCACATTCCCAGCCTCATGGCCGCCCATCCCATCGGCTACAGCGATCACCGCCGCATCGCGACGTCCGGGAATGATCCTGGCAAGGACCCGGTCCTCGTTTCGCGACCGTCTCCCTTGGGCGGAGACGGCCGCAACCTTCCATGTGGAACCAGCGAGACTGGCCATGATCATGCTCGCTTCAAGAGGCATGGGCCTAAGTGGTCACGAGTGGAAGACGAAGGACACCTCGCCCATCTCCACCCTGTCCCCATCCTTTAGTACCTGGCCTCCCTCCGGGACTTCCTCACCGTTCACCGTGGTGGGGTTGGTCGTCGAGACGTTCTCGAGGGTATAGGTTCCATCCTTCACCAAAATCCTGGCCTGGTCTGCCGACACCGTAGGCTGCTTGATCTGCACGTGTGTGTAAGGCTTGCCGGGCTTCCTGCCGAACGTGATCTCCGTCATCCCGTTGGAGCTCGGGACCGAAAAGAATCGAATTGTGTTCTTCTCCGGCTTCTCCACTTCGAGCCGTCCCCCGAGGACTTTTACCGTACCTGGCGGGGGCGCGTAGAACTTCACGGTCCGGTCCTCGATCACCGTGGACGGCTCCGGAAGGCCCAGGGGCGGGGTGATGCCGGCCGGCGGCGTGGCGGCTGAGGGCGGCGGACTCACTGAGGAAGCCTGGAACTGAGAGGCTTGCGACCCTGCCGTTGCGGTCTTCGGTGCTGGCTTGCGGGCAAAGTAGACGATGGCCAGGAGGAGGGCACCGGTTAGGGCGATAAGACCGATCATCCAAAGGGGCGTGCCCTCTCCCTCCACCAAGGGCGGATCGACCACCACGGTAGTGGGCAGATCGATCTCCCCAGAGCCCGGGGCGATGGCGTCCCGGCTCACGGTCGGATCCTCCAGGCTGGTTCGATCGAAACCCTCGACTCCACTCATGGGAAGAGCCCGTCGTGTCTCTTCATCCACGAACACCTGTCCGCGAATGTCCCGGGTCACAGTGCCCTGGATCCGATAGAGTACTCGCACGTCCGGCCATTCGGCAGTGGTGCGCACCAGAAGGGCATCCCCGTAGGCGTCCCGGATGTAGAAGAACTTGGCGGCATCTCCCGAAACCGCCCGGGTCTCGACCCGGCGGTCCATCATGCCGGCCACAACCACCTGCCGGTTCTCCCACGACCCGGGGTTGTCCCGGATGGCTGCAGCTGGGGTTTCACGGACGGTGTCAGCGACTTCCTGAGCATAGAGGGGGCCCTGAAGACAGAGCCCGATGAGAAGCAGGGGAACAGCCTTTGCGCGAAACATGGCAAGCCTCCGGGAAGTATGGTCCTCTCAACCGGACTCTGGTCTGTACTCGAGGGCGGTGGCCCGAACCGCTTGGCCTCACCGCCACCCAGACCGCCGTGCTACGTGACCAGATTGCAGCGGAAGCGTCAAACAAGCGTCAAACTCATGGGTCAAGGCCTTCTGATACAGACTCAAGCCCTCGTTCATCTCTACCGTAAACTCATCACATACATGGTTTTGCGGGGTTCTCTCTCCTGATGGGAGGTACGTCCCACCTGAATCTCTCTTCCAGGGCGGCCGGCACCGGCACAAGCTGCCGGGAGGACGGGATGAGGAGCGGAGCCAGCCTGAATTCTTCCTTGTCCAAGGGGATATCATGGGGTGCCGAGCGGGTGGGGGTCAATTGGAGGACTCCAGACCGTGATCAAGCTCCCTCAGCCCGAGCCTTAAGGCTATCCGGACCAGAAGGTCTTCTTCCTTCGGGCCCCTGAAGGCCGGGAAGGACCTGTCAGGGACTTGCCTGGGCACCGTTGGAGACGGATGCACGGAAGGAACCACCTACGCGGTCTCCAAGGAGGTCGGTGACCCGCCTGAGCCCGGGAGGTGTTTGCGAGAACCCAGGCCTCGGGGCCCTGGCCGGGAATCCCCCCTCCTCCCGGTGGAACCGCACCCGGGGCTCGAACCCCGCCGACCTCACCATCCCCTTCCACTCGGGGCCGTGGAGGCGGACGCTGCGGCCGTGGAGCCGGTACACCGCCACGTGGGCCAGCTCGTGGCAGAGGACCTCCTCCAGGAGCTCCGGACGGCCGTTGGTCAGGTGGGCCGCCAGGCGGACCCTCCCCTCAACCGGCCGGCAGAGCCCCAGGGAGCTACGGAACCGAGGGCTGAACTCCACCGTCACCGAGTCCGCCAGGTGCGGCACGCCCCAGAGCTTCCCCCACCTCCGGGCCCGGGAGCGGAGCCCCTCCGGGATCCCCTTCATCCTACCCACCCCCCTTCCCCCCGCCGTCCCGGCGAAACGCCACGTACCGCCGGTCGCTGGGGGCCAGGGGCAGGGAGAGGAGCTCCTCCTCTTCCCTCCACTCCACCGCCATGTGCTCCAGGCACTCCGGCTC
>Ga0209498_1000245_pt1 | contig 32858 bp, 22 predicted proteins | sample WalLakDeSediment_FD_184131 | JGI IMG/M metagenome (GOLD analysis project Ga0209498, IMG submission 184131) | Lake sediment microbial communities from Walker lake, Nevada to study Microbial Dark Matter (Phase II) - Walker Lake 11/02/13 Deep... | ecosystem: Environmental > Aquatic > Freshwater >...
CGATGGCCGAGAGCGTGCTCTTGGCGAATATCGCCTACCGGATTCAGGGCGAGTTCGACTGGGACGCCGCTGCCCTCGAGGCCAGCCGCGCCGACGCGACGGCGCTTCTCCGCCGCGAGTATCGCAAGGGCTGGGAGGTCTGACAGGCCCCGCGGCGGCTGCCCCGACCGCTTGACCGGGATCGACCCTGCCATCTATATATACAGACGAACAGTCTGGCGCCCTCTCCCTCGCGAGTGTCTCTCCGATGGCTACCGTCCTTGTCGCCGACCAGTGCGAGATCCCTGGTGAGGTCGCCACACTCGACGCCTTTCGCCGGTGGGCGCAGTCGCCCGAGTTTCCGACGTCTGGCCGGATCGACTGGGTGGCTTCCTGCATCGAGGTAGACATGTCACCGGAAGACATCTTCACGCACGGCACGGTCAAGAGTGAGATCGTGGGCTGTCTCTTGCCGCTCGCCAAGGCCCGCGGCATGCACCTCTTCACCGGCGAGACGCGGGTCTCGGCGGATGCCGCCGACCTCTCCGTCGAGCCGGATGTGGTCGTCGTGTCGGAAGCGGCGCTCGCGGCCGGTCGTGTGCGGCTGGTGCCCGCGGCGGGCGGGCGGCCCGACCGGTTTGTGGAACTCGAGGGGGGCCCCGATCTCGTCGTCGAAATCGTGAGCGACTCCTCTGTCCGAAAAGACACCGAGCGGCTGCCGGCCGCGTACCATGCCGCGGGCGTCCGTGAGTTCTGGCTCGTCGATGCCCGCGGCGCCGACGTGCGGCTCACGATCCACCGCTGGGAGCCCGCGGGCTGGGCGACCAGTCCCGGCCCGGGCGGCGGCTGTCACTCGGCGGTGTTCGAATGCGGGTTCGTCCTCGAGCGGTCGCGGAACCCACAGGGCCGGTTCGTCTACGACCTCACCGTCGTAAACCTCTGACGACAATCGGGGACGGGAGCCGATTTCCCGGGCGAGCGGGGGGCCTGACTGCGTCGCAGCGCCCCGCAATCAGCTCCCGTCCCCAGTGTCCCCTGCCTTCGCTTTGCCTCGGCGAGAGACTCCTGCCAGGCGGGTAGACTAGGTCGCATGACAGGACGGCAGTTTTACGACTGGCAGACGGCCGGCGGGGCCGACGACGTGATGCGGATGGTCGACGCGCTCGAGCGGGCCGAACTGCACTGGTGTGCAATCGGCGGGATCGCCGTCAATCACTGGGCCGCCGAGCCGATGGTTACCCGCGACGTCGACTTCGTGGTGGCCGTGGATGAGATCGAGCCGGCAGTCGCCACGCTCGAGGCAGTTGGCTTCGTCGCCCAGCGGCATCCCTGGTCGGTGAACTTCCGGGGCCGCTCACAGGTGAGCCTGCAGCTGAGCACCGAGGATTTCTACCGTGAGTTTCCCACGCGCAGCGTGCCGGCCGACGTACACGGGATCCTGATGAGGGTGGCGTCGCTCACCGACACGCTGGCAGGAAAGATCAAAGCCTGGCGAACCCCAGAACGGCGGCCGAGCAAGGCGCTCAAGGACCTCGGTGACATCGCCCGACTCGTCGAGGCTCACCCGGAGCTGACGGCCACGCTGCCAGAGGATGCGGCCCGGGCGATCGCCCGCTGATAGCAGCTCTTGCGCAGGCGGTTCAGGGGCCGCGCTGCCGATGGGAATGCTCCCGTCGATCTGGAGGCGACTCGGGTGAAACGCAAGGCGTCAGCGTTGCCCGTCCCCAGCGTGCGAGCCGAGAGCCTGACAGCGTCGCATCGCCCCGCAATCAGCTCCCGTCCCCGGAGGCTTCCGTCCCCAGAGGCTCCCCGCTTGCGAACCCCCGCTTGCGAACCCCCGGTTCGGACTGCTGAGCGTCGCCCCGTGGCCTTCACCACCGCTGGTGGACGAGCGGGCGGATCGCGTCGTCGTAGATCTCCTGCACGGCCGCCAGCGTCGCGGCATCGAGCGGCGGCAGGTCGGAGGCGGCGGCGTTGGCGGCGACCTGGTCGCCCCGACGGGCGCCCGGGATCACGCAGCTGACCGCCTCAAAGGAGAGAATCCAGCGGAGCGCGAACTGGGCGAGCGTTACTCCCGGCGGCACGAGCGGCCGGAGCCGCTCCACTGCGGCGAGGCCCACCTCGTAGTCGACGCCCGAGAAGGTCTCGCCCCGGTCAAAGCCGGCCCCGTCGCGGTTGAAGGCCCGGTGGTCGGCGGCGGGAAACTCCGTGTCGCGGGTAAACCGGCCCGAGAGCAGCCCGCTGGCCAGCGGCACTCGGGCGATCACCGCCACCCGCTTCTGCTGCGCCACCTCGAAGAATAGTTCCGCCGGCCGGAGGCGGAAGGCATTGAAGATGATCTGCACGCTCTGCACGCCCGGATAGTCGACTGCATGAAGTGCCTCCTCGACCCGCTCGACGCTCACGCCATAACCGCAGAGCTTGCCCTTGGCCACCAGCCGGTCGAGGCTCTCAAAGACCTCGGGCCGGTAGTAGACATCGGTGGGCGGGCAGTGGAGCTGAAGGAGATCGAGCGACTCAACCTCGAGGTTTGCAAGACTTCTGTCGACGAAGGCCTCGAGGTTTTCTGCCGTGTAGCCGGCGGCGGTGTGGGGATTGAGCCGGCGGCCCGCCTTGGTGGCCACATAACAGGGCTCGCTTCGCTCACGCCGAAGCCGGGCGATGAGCCGTTCGGAGCGGCCGTCGCCGTAGACGTCGGCCGTGTCGAAGAAATTGATCCCGTGGTCGAGGGCGGCATGGAGGGCGGCCATGGCCTCGGCCTCGTCGGCCCCGCCCCAGTCGCGGCCGCCGATCCCCCAGGCCCCGAAGCCGACCTCCGAGACCTGCCAGCCGGTGCGTCCAAAGGGGCGGGTGTGCATGCCGCTAAGTGTACCGCCCGTCCCGTGCAGGCTAGGCTCTTCCGGATGAGACGTCTCCTGGCTATTGTCATGGGTTTTGCCGCCGCTTTGCTGTTCATGCCCTCGCCGGGTGCGGCTGGCGACGCCGTGCCACCGCCGGTCACCGCCGGCCAGCCCGGGCCGGGCTGCCGCGTGCGGGTCACGCCGCCCGAGTATCCGGGCACCGACGTGCATCACACGATCTTCTTGCCGACCGACTGGTCGGAACCACGGCGGAACGCCGGGGGCCGCTGGCCGGTGATCGTCGAGTATGCCGGCAACTTCCATCCTCCAAGCGGCTCGGAGGGAACCGTTGAGGGAGCCGCGCTTGGCTACGGCCTGACCCGCGGCGAGGCGATCTGGGTCGTGCTACCGTTCGTGCGGGCCGATGGTCGCGGCAACTCGCCCACCTGGTGGGGCGATGAGGCAGCCACGGTCGCATATGCCAAGGCCAACGTGCCGCGGATCTGTCGAGAGTTCGGCGGGGATCCCGGTCGGGTGATGCTCTGCGGCTTCTCGCGGGGTGCGATCGCCGTCAGCTTCATCGGCCTGGCCGACGACGAGATCACGAAGCTCTGGTGCGGCCTTCTCACGCACGATCACTTCGACGGCGAGCGGGAGTGGGGCACGGCGTGGGGCGCGCCGCTCGACCGCTACAGGGCGGCCGCCCGCGCGCGGCTCACGCGCCGCGGCTCGCGGCCGCTGCTCGTTTGCCAGGCCGGCGGCACGGCCGGCATTCGCCGCTGGCTCGAATCATCCGGCCTACCGCTGGCTGGCGTGACCTATCTCGACGTCCGGATCGCTACGATCTTCCCCTCCCTGCCCCACGAGATCGCCCCCGGCCTTGAGGTCATAAGCGGCCACACAGATCGCTGGGTGCTCGTGGATTCGCCCGACACGGACACGGCTCGGGCGTGGGTCAAACGGCTGCTGGCCCCAGGCGAGGAGCGGGCCGACAGGCCAGCGGCAGTTCCTTGCCCGGACCGCCTGACAGCCCCGCCGTGATTGAGCAGAATTCTGCCGCATTCTCGCAGGCAGGAGTGTGGGTTCAGGCAGCCTATATTCGGTGACCGAGTCCGTAGCCTGGTTGTGCCGGGCGATGCGGGCGGGATCAGCGGAGGTCGAGGTTTTCGTGGCAGCACGCTTGAGCGGTGTTTTTCCGATCGTCGTCACACCCTTCCATGCGGACGGATCGGTCGACTTCGAGAGCCAGGGCCGGCTCGTCGAACACCTGCTCGAACAGGGCGCGCATGGCTTGGGCCTGTTCGGCAACGCGAGCGAGGGCTACACGCTCACGGCGACCGAGCGGACGGAGGTCATGAAGCGGATCACAGCCCGGGTGGCAGGCCGGGTGCCGCTGGTTGTGTCGAGTGGCCACACCGGCACCGACGCGGCCGTGGCCGCGAGCCGCGAGATGGAGGATCTCGGGGCCGACTGCCTGATGGTTTTGCCCCCCTACTATCTCAAGACCGATGCCGACGGCCTGCTGCACTACTTCGCAGAGATTTCTGAGGCAGTCTCGATTCCGATCATGGTGCAGGACGCGCCCCTGATGACGCAGGTGGCCATGCCGGCAGGGCTGCTCGTGAAGATGGCCCGTGAGATCCCGCGGGTCGAATACGTAAAGATCGAGGCACCCCCCACGCCGTCCAAGGTTTCGGCCGTCGTGGCGGCGGCTGGGGAAACGCTGGCGGTCTTCGGCGGCCTCAACTGCCAGTTCATCATCGAGGAGGGGCAGCGGGGAGCCCGCGGTCAGATGCCCGGCAGCGACCGAATCCGCGACCTGGTGGAGATCTGGAGCCTCCTCGAGGCAGGCCAGGTCGAGGCCGCCTGGGGTGTCTTCACCCGAATCCTGCCGCTGTTACGGTTTGAGCTCCAGCCGGGCCTGGGCGTCTCGGCCCAGAAGCACAACCTCGTCGCTGCCGGCGTGATCGCTTCTGCCCGTGTCCGGCACCCGACGGCAGTTCTTGATCAGGCCGGTGTGAGTGAACTCGAGCAGCTGCGGCGGCTCGCCGACGGCATCTCGGCGCTGGTGCCTTGAGGTCGCCGAACCGATGGGCTCATCAGAAATTGTGGGGGGTCTGACCAGGTTTGTCGGGGCGACGCATGCCATCTCACGGAAGAATTGCTCCGGTCAACCCTTCCGACCCATGGTCATCCCGGAACAACAGAACGATGAGCATCCCGCATCTCCGCTGGTGGATCGCAGGGCTCCTCTTCCTCTCGACGGTGATCAACTATATCGATCGGCAGACGCTCTCCGTGCTTGCCCCGGTCATCACGCAGGAGCTCGGCATTTCCGAGATCGCCTACGGCAACATCCTCACCGCCTTTCTCGCCGCCTACACAGTGATGTATCTCGGCTCGGGGCTGCTGGTGGATCGCCTTGGTACGCGGGTGTCGCTGGCGACGTTCATGGCCTGGTGGTCTGCAGCCAACATGGCCCACGCGCTCGCCCGGGGCCCTTGGTCGCTTGGTGGCATGCGATTTCTGCTCGGCCTGGGTGAGTCGGGCAACTTCATGGCCGCCTTCAGGGCGGTGAGCGAGTGGTATCCGCCTCACGAGCGGGCGCTGGTGCACGGGCTCGTGCAGGCCGGCGCGGCGATGGGCGCGATTATCGCCCCGCCCGCGATTACCTTGATCGCCGCCAATTATGGCTGGCGACCGGCCTTCGTCGTGACCGGCGGGCTCGGCTTTGTGTGGCTCATTGCGTGGCTTGTGCTCTACCGCCCGCCGCAGACGCACCCCTGGATCACGCCGGCCGAGCGGAAGCACGTGCTCGGCGACGAAGCCGAGGCTGGAATTGTCCCCGCCGTGAGGGTGGGCTGGCGGGAGGCGTTCATGCTGCCGCAGACATGGGGGTTGCTCTGGGGTCGGTTCCTATCCGACCCGGTCTGGTGGTTCTATCTGTTCTGGCTGCCCAAGTACCTGGTCGATCGGCGGGGCTTCACCCTGACTGAGATGGGGATGCTGGCCTGGATGCCCTATCTGGCCGCCGATTGTGGTGCGATCGCGGGGGGCTGGGCGAGCGGCCGGCTGGTGGCTCGGGGCCTGTCTCCGATCACCGCCCGGCTGGCGGTGATGCTCCCGTTCGCCTGCGTGATGCCGGTATCCTTCGTGATTGACAGGGTCGAATCCCGGTGGCTCGTGCTCGGGCTCATCTGTCTCGTGACGTTTGCACACATGGCCTGGAAGACGAATCAGACGACGCTCACCAACGACGTTTACCCCACGGCCACGATCGGCACCGTGTCCGGCATCCTGGCCTTCGGCACGGGGCTGGGCGGTACGCTGTTCACCTGGCTGACGGGTTACTGCGTCGAATGGTTCGGTTACGGCATGATTTTTGTCGTGATGGGCCTGCTTCACCCGCTCTCATATCTCGTCACCCGCTGGCTCGTCCGCCGGCCCGTCACCGGCTGACCCCATGCCACAAATCATCTCCCTCGACGCCTTCCCGATCCGGCTGCCCCGCGACCTCGCCGCAGCCCGCGGCACAGCCGGGTCGCCCACGGGCCTGGCGGGCGGCGGCGATTACCGCTGGTCTGCGGCCTATCCGGTCCTCTATGCGACTGACTTTGAAACGGCGATCGTGCGGGTGGGCCTCGACGATGGTCTCGTCGGCTGGGGTGAGTCGCAGGCGCCCTTGGTGCCCGAGGTCGCCTGCACGATCGTCGAGCGACTGCTGCGACCGGCGGTTCTCGGAGCGGCCTTCGACGGCTCGGCCACGGCGATCCGCCATCTCTGGGACCGGATGGACTTAACGATGCGGGTCCGTGGGCAGTCGGGCGGCTTTCTCCGGGATGCCATGAGCGGCGTGGATCTCGCGCTCTGGGATTTGGCCGGCAAAATCGCCGGGAAACCGGTCAGCCAACTGCTCGCCGCCCAACCCAAACAGACTGTCCCCCTCTATCTCAGCGGCGTCACTGGCGGCTCGGTCGCGGAGCGGGCAGCCTTCGCGGCCCGTTACGCTGGTGAGGGGATCGAAACGGTCAAGCTCTACTACGAGACCGACTGGAGGGATCTCCTGGCGGTGGCCGATGCCTTGCCCGCGGGCATGGGCTTTGCGGTCGACGCGCTCTGGCACCTGCCGCCGGAGCGGGCCGCAGCGCTGGCCCGCGACCTTGACGCCCGCGGCTGCCGCTGGCTCGAGTGTCCGCTCGACGTCGAGGACGTGGCCGGCCATGAGGCCCTCGCGGCCGCGATGACGACGCCGCTCGCCTTGGGCGAGAGCTACCGCACGCTCCGGGAAGCCGCGCCGTTCTTCGGCTGCACCAAGATCCTCCAGCCCGACCTGGGCCGCTGCGGGATCACCGGGTCGCTCGAACTGGCCGCCGCCTTCGGCGGCGCGGTGATCCCGCACGTGAGCATCGCGATGGGGCCGCAGATCGCAGCGGCAGTGCACCTGGCGGCGGCTCTCGATGCCTGCCAGCTCTGCGAGTTCAATCCGCTCGTGTTCGACACGGCCAACGACTTTTTGGTCGAGCCGCTCGTTCGCCGCGGGGGTGACCTGGCAGTGCCGGCCGCACCGGGCCTGGGCGTCGCGTGGAATGATCGCGGCCGGCAACTCCTGGGCCTCTCGTGAGCGACGTCGTCATGCCCGAGCACTCCGCTATCGCACTGGTCGGCCTCGACTGGGGCACCACGTCGCTGCGGGCCCATGCCTTGTCGCCTGCCGGTGACGTGATCGACCGACGCGAGCGGCCCTGGGGCATTCGCCAGCTGCCCGCCGGCGGCTTCGCCGGTGCGGTCACGGCCATCGCGGGCGACTGGCTCAGCGGGCCGGGATCGCCGCCGCTGATCGCGTGCGGCATGGTGGGCAGCCGCGACGGCTGGCGGGAGGTTCCCTACCTCGACTGCCCTGCCGACGTGGCCGCCCTGGCCCGCGGTCTCGTCGCCATCGACACGCCCTCGGGCCCGCTCTACCTCGTGCCCGGGCTGCGGCTGACGGGCGACCGGCCCGACGTGATGCGGGGTGAGGAGACGCAGCTGGCCGGCGGACTCGCCCTCGCTGCTGCACCGGCCGACACGCTTTGTATCCTGCCGGGCACGCACGCCAAATGGGTCACGGTCGAGGGAGGCCGCGTGACGCGGTTCACGACGCACCTCACGGGCGAGCTCTTCGCCCTGCTCCGCGACCACTCGCTCTTGGGTGTGCCGGCAAGGGGCGTGCCAGTGAGGGACCAGCCAGCCGACGCGGTCACGGCCAGCTGCCCGGCTGCCGCTGGCGACGCCTTCGATCGCGGCCTGGCTGCGGCGCGAGCGAGCGGCGCGGCGGGCCTCTCGGGCCGGCTGTTCAGTGTCCGCAGCCTGTATCTCACCGGCAGCCTCACGGCAGCCGACACGCTCGAGTATCTCTCCGGCCTGTTGGTGGGCGAGGAGATCCGCTCGGGGCTCGCCGACCGCGGCGACGTTCCCGCGACCGCCTTCCTGGTGGGCGATAGGGCGCTATGCGGCCGCTACGCCCGCGGTCTCGCAGCCTTCGGCATCGGCGACGTTGCGCTCCTGGGCGACACCGCACCGGCCGGCCTCTGGCGGATCGCCCGCGCCGCCGGCCTCGTGGCCTGTGGCGAACGGCCCCGATCGACAGGAGCTCCTCCGTGAACGACCCGCTCGCTCGTCACTTCGCCGATCTGCCCTTGATCGCGATCCTGCGGGGCGTGACGCCCGCCGAGGCTCCGGCGATCGGCATGGCGCTGGTCGAGGCTGGGTTTCGGATCGTGGAAGTGCCGCTCAACTCGCCTGAGCCGCTGGCGAGCATCCGTGGGCTCGTCGCGGCGATCGGCGAGCGGGCCACGATCGGGGCCGGCACGGTGCTCGCCGCCGCCGAGGTAGAGGCCGTCGCCGCCTGTGGAGCTCGGCTCGTCGTCTCGCCCAACACCGACCCGGCCGTAATTTACGCGGCGAAGGCGGCGGGCCTGGCGACCGCGCCGGGCGTGGCGACGCCCACCGAGGCCTTCACCGCGATCGCGGCCGGCGCCGACATGCTCAAGCTCTTTCCGGCCGAGACGCTCGGGCCCGCCACGGCAAAAGCCTGGCGGGCGGTGCTGCCGGCCGGCACGCCGCTCGTGCCGGTGGGCGGGGTGACGCCCGAGAACGTGGCGGCCTGGCGGGCGGCCGGGGCGGCCGGGCTGGGACTGGGCTCGGCGATCTACGCGTCCGGCATGCCCGCCGCCGAAGTCGCCCGCCGCGCCCAGGCCTTCGTGGCCGCCTGGCGGGAAGCAGGGACGGCCTGAGAACCGTGAGCGGGTCGCCGGTCAGGCCACGATCTCGTCGAGCACACCCGTGCTGTCGCCGAAGGCGTTGATCGCGACGCCCGACCGCTCGAGCAGCGTCAGCCAGGCGTTGCACAAGGGCGTGTTCTTCGGCACGACGATGTTCTCGCCGAGCTTGAGGCCGGCGCCGCGGCCGGTGATCAAGGTCGGGCAGTTGTCGAGTGAGTGCCCAGTGCGGATGTTGCTGCCGTAGACGACCGTCACGTGGTCGAAGAGGCTCGAGCCGTCGGCCTCCGTGGTCTGCTTGAGCTTGTCAATCAGCCCCGCGAGCAGTTCGCTCTGGGCGAGGTCCCGCGTCCGCGACGACTCCACCACGTCGCCCGGCCGGCCATGGTAGTGGCTCATCGTGTGGGCCTCGGTCTTGAGGCCCAGGCTCGTGAGCAGCGTCGTGACCGGCTGCCGGTAGCTCAGCACCCGCGTGCTGTCGGTCTGGAGGGCGGCCACGATGATGTCATACATAATCGCGATCTCTTCGCGGCCCGAGAGCCCCGCGGCGGGCTCGCCGAAGGGGGGCTGCGGCCGCTCCGCCCCGATCCACTGCTCGTCGCGGGCCAGCCGCAACTCCAAGTCGCGGATGCCCTGGAGGTATTCATCGAGCTTGTCGCGGTCGGTCGCGCCGAGCGAACGGCCAAGATCGTTGGCGTTTTCGAGCGCGTTGTCGAGGATGCTCCGCCGCTGCCGCAGCAGGGCCTGCTGCTCTTCGAGTGGCGTCGTGTCGCGGGCGAAGAGCCGATGAAACGCCTCGACGGGATTCCGGGGGCCGCCCACCGGCTTGCCGCGGGAATCCCAGGAGAGCGAGAGCCCTGGGCCGTGGCCGGAACCGCCGGCCGCCCCGCCGCAGTCGAGCGCCAGCGACTCAAATCGCGTGTCAGCGCCGAGCCCGCGGGCCGCCACCTGATCGACCGAGATGCTGTTGAAGAAGCTCTGCCCGGGGGCACCGTATTCGTTGGCGCCGGTCAGCCAGAAGGTGCTGCCGTAATGCCCGTTGGCGGTGAACCGGTTCCACAGGCCCTGCACGATGCTGAAGTCGGCCTTGTGCTTTGCCAAGGGCGCAAGAAGCGGCGGCAGCGTGTAGCCCGCGCCCGGCTCGTCGCGATTCGGATACCACTCGTCCTCCGTCACGCCCCAGCCGAAGCCGAGAAACACGAGCCGCTTCGGGGGCGCGGCCCCGGCCGCCGCGGCCGCGCACCGCCGAAACCCGAGCGACTCAAAGGCCGGCAGCGCGATGATCGCCGTGCCGGTGGCGAGGGCCCGGCGGCGGGAGATTTTTCGGGCGAGGCCGCGGGCGAGCGTGTTGAACCGGGATGGCATGGCGGGAACTCCGGAGTGGCGGACGCCTGAAACAACTCTACTTCGTGCGAAACGCCTGGCTCTGGACCAGGCCGTGGATGAACGACCTCGTCCCGAACGCCCGGCTCTTGGCGCCGGCCACGATTCGATCGATCAGCGGCTCGTCGCCAAACCCGCAGGGCCGGCCGAGCGCGTAGTGGATCAGCGCGGTAGTGAATCCACGGGCGAACTGCTCCGGTCGCGCGGCGACGATCTCGCGGAGCTCAAAGAAGTTGGCGAAGGCCGGGCCACCGTGGAGGGCCCCGGAGGGATCGATCGTCCAGGTCTTTCTGGTCTTCGGGTCGGGCTTGCCCGCGGCGTTGACGGCCACGGAGTTGTCGGTCGTCCGCCAGGCCCCCACGGCGTCGAAGTTTTCGAGGCCGAAGCCGATCGGGTCGATCTTGCGGTGGCAGCTGGCGCACTGCGGCTCTTCCTGATGGAGGATCACCCGCTCGCGGGTGGTGAGCGACTTGCCCGCCAGCCGGGCCAGCTGCGGCACGTTGGGCGGCGCCGGCGGCGGCGGGTCTTTGAGCAGCTTGCGGAGCACCCACGCGCCGCGTTCCACGGGGCTCGTGTGCTCGCCGTTGCTGCCCATCGCATGGACGGCCGCCATGCCCAGGAGGCCGCCCCGCGGCGAGCCGGCCGGGAGCGCGACCGGGCGAAACCCGTCGCCGACGACGCCCTCGAGGCCGTAGTAGCCGGCGAGCAGCGAGTTGACGACGACGTAATCGGCCGCGAGCAGGTCGCTGACTGGCGCATCGTCCCGCAACAGATGGGCGAACGTCTCAACCACCTCCCGCCGGGCGGCCTCCTTCGTGCTGTCGGTGAACCGCGGGTAGAGGGAGAGATCGAACTGGAAGAAGTCGAGCCGATCCATCGCCAGCCACTGGGCGACGAAGGGCTCGACGAAGCCCGCCGACCGGGGGTCGTCGAGCAGCCGGTTGGTCTGCGATTCGAGCACCGCCGGCTCGAGCAACGCCCCGCTCTCCCCCAGCTGGCGAAGCGTGGCGTCGGGAGGAGATCCCTGGAGAAAGTAAGACAGCCGGGTGGCCAACTCGAGGCCATTGAGCTCCCGCCGGCTCTCGTCGGCCCCGGGTTCGGCCCGGTAGAGAAACCGGGGCGACGAGAGCACCGCTGTGAGCATTTCGACAACCGCCTCCCTGGGCTTGGCCCCGAGGCCGCGGCGAGCCGCATGGATCTCCAGGAGCCGGGCCACCTCCCCAGCGGCGGGCGGCAGGCCGCGATACGCCTCGGTGATGAACCGCTCGAGGGCGGCCTGCAGCTCGGCATCGGGCAGGTCTCCGGGATCCTCCGCGGCGAAGAGCGGCTCGAGGGCCTTGATCCCCGGTGCCATCGAGTCGGCCGGCTCAGGTGTGCGTTCCACCTCGATCCAGTCGACCCAGATCGCGAGTTCGGGGCCGATTCCGTTGGCCTTTAGGCCCTCGTTAAAAATGCGTTGGGCGGCCGCGGAGCTGCCCGTGCCGATCTCGCGGATCATGAGCCGCCGCGTGGCCGGGTCGGCCGCGGGGCCGGCGAGCGTGTAGGGAATCTCGATCACCTCAGCCGCGTCCATCGTGCCGATGACATGGTGCGTGCTGATGGCCGGCGAGCGATCGCTGTGGGATCGCTGGCCAAACTCCAGATATCGCCGCTCGGCCGCCGCCTCGGGCCGGGCCGCGCAGCGAATCCGCACGACATACTCGCCCGGCGGCCAGTCGGCCGGGATGTCGAGATTGAGCCGGGCGTTGGAGTTGGGCGCCCGCCCGCCCGCCGGGATCGCGAGATAGGCACCGGTGTCGAGCCCGGGCATCGCCAGATACCGTTCCTCGTACGGGATGAACCGCTTCTCCTCGAGGATCACGGTGAGATACTGGGGGTTATTGCCGCTGTTGGCGACGGCGTCGTCGGGGGCCGGCAGGCCGGCGAGCGACCGCCAGTGAAACCGAAACTCCTTTTCGTCCTTGAGCGTCGGCCGGGTCGCCGCCACGAAGGCCGCGTTTTCGGCGCTGGCCACGGCGGCCTCGAGCTTCGCGAACCACTCCCGGGCCGCTTGCTGGTCGGCCTGCAGCTTTGCGTTCGCTTTTTTGAATCCGGCGAGCGTCTGCTCGGCCTCGACCCGCAGATGGTTGCGGGCGTCCTGGGCCGCCTGCTTCTTGAACGCGGCCGAGACGGCGTCGCGGCCGAGCGTCTCATACTGCTCAAACTGGCTGGCCGTCATGAACAGGCTCGCCCCGACCGTGTCGAAGGCCAGGGGGCTTGTGTCGGCCGGCAGCCCGCCCGCGTCGATCTCCACGCCGAGCAGGTCGCGGATCGTGTTTTGATATTCCCGGCGGTTGAGCCGCCGCATGGCGATCCTGCCTCCCTGGTCGGCGAGCAGCTTGCGGGCGGTGACCATCGCCGTGGCCAGGTCGTCGAGCAGGTCGGCCTTGGCGGCCCGCTCCGGCTGCGGCTCGTCCTCGGGGGGCATCTCGCCGGAGTTCAAGACGTTGAGCACCTTCTGCCACCGCTCGGCGGCGGCCACCGTGTCGATCACCGCTGGTAGGTCGTCGATCCGCACGCCCGATTCCTGCGTCTCAGGCCCGTGGCAGCCCTGGCAGTGGGCCGCGAGCAGCGGCAAATGACGGGCATCAATCGCGGCGCGAGGGGCCGCCAGGGCCGCACACCAACCCCAGCAAACAGCGAGAGCGAAGCCACCCCGGACGAGCAGGTTCATCCGCATGGGAGCGATATTCAAGCGGGCGGGAGGGCAGCATGACACCATTGGACGGTAGCGGTGCCCTCCCGCGGCGACAACCTGCGCGAATGCGGTTTTTTTCTGCCGTTCTGCGGCACGTTCCCGGTCATCGGCTATCGTCGATCGCGAAGCGGCGGTCCTTCCGAGGAGGGTCGATGATGGTGCAGCGACGAGCGGTCATCGTGTGCCTGGTGCTTGCTGCCGGCGGTTCCCCGAGCGGCTGGGCCGACGACGCGGCCTGGCTGCGGCAACGCGGCACGCTGCTCTTCAAAGACAGCTTCGACCGCGAGGAGGAAGGCAACCTCGCCGCGGCGATCGGCAACGGCTGGAACAGCGCCACGGCCAACCGCGTGCCCCAGATCAAGCAGGCTGATCTCGACGGCGGCGTGCTCAAGGTGACCAGTGCCGTCGAGGCCGGCCACCAGGCCCACATGCACCATCCGGCGGGCTTCAAGGACGGTGGCGCGATCGCGCGGTTTAAGCTGCCGGGGGCGAGCAAGGCCGAGACCCTGACCGTCGGCTTCGTCGACCGGGAGACGACGGGCATCCACGCCGGCCATCTCTGCTACGCCATGATTTCGAGCGAGCCGGCCCGGATCCGGCTGGCCGACTACAAGACCGGGGTCATGAATCTCGAACTTCGCGGGCGGCGGCAGAAGTACCTCGACGCCCGGGAGCCGCTGCCGGAGGATCTGACGGCCTTGCTGGCGGCGAAGGAGCGGAGCTTTCCCTGGGCGGCGGATCATGAGTGGCACGAGCTCGTGCTCGTCACCCAAGGCGACGAGATGCGGGTCTCACTCGACGGCAGGCTCGTCGGCAGCCACCGCTCGGAGGGCTTCGCCCACCCGGTCAAGCGCTGGTTCAGCCTGCTGATGAACCCCACGGCCTGGGTCGACGAGGTCGAGGTCTGGAAGGTCGAGTGACCCGCCTCGCCGCCGCGGGCCCGGGCGTCCAGCCCGCCAGGCCGGTGGCGTGAAGTCGAAGAATTTTGCCGTGATGCTGTAGGCCCGTAGGAATGGTTGCCGGCGTTAGGATACTGGTGTTATTGTGGCCGAGTTATCTGGTCCGCAATGGTTCGAAGGGGTGGGGACATGATGACGCGAAGCTTCAGGCTTTTTCTTCGGGACACGGCAGCGTTGCTGTTGGCTGCCGCGGCGAGCGTGAGTGTCGTGCTCTTCGTGCCGGCAGGGGCCGTTGCCCAAACCAGCGGCACGTGGACGAATGTGTCTGGCGGCACGTGGAATGTCTCGGGCAACTGGTCAGGCGGCGGGATCGCCAGCGGCGCGGGTGCGACTGCGGACTTCTCCACCCTCGATATCACCGGCACCCAGACGGTCGCGCTCAACACGGCCTACACGCTCGGCAGCCTGTCGTTTGCAGACACGACCACGAGCAGTTCCGGCTCGTGGGTGATCTCCAACAGCGGCACAGCCGCCAACACGCTCACGCTCAACGCGGGCGCCGGCACGCCCACGATCACCGTCTCGAGCATGGGCAGCGGCAGCGCCACGATCGGGGCGAATCTCGCCGGCACGCAGGGCTTCATCCTCAACGCGGCCGACACCGTCAACCCCGGCACGCTCGTGCTCTCGGGGACGAGCTCGGTCTCGGGCAATGTCGTCGTGAACTCGGGTGGGCTCCTGCTCGCAAACACGAGTGCGAGCGCTTACCAGTCCGGCACCTTCCAACTCGCCAATGGCGCGACGCTCCGGGTCAGCCCTGCCAACCAATCCTTTGCTCGACCGATCGTGCTCACGGGGGGCACGGCCACGTTCGGGACGACGAACAACAGTGGTTCGGATCAAACCACCCGCATCGGGTTCAATAACGTGATCTCCGGCACCGGCAACCTCACGATCGACTCGACGATCGGATTTGAGGCCGCCGCCAACAACACCTACTCGGGCGACACGACGATCACACCCACCGGCTGGCTTCTGCTCCGCACGCTCGGCACCGGTTCGTCGGGCGCGCCGACGGCCGGGCCCTTTGGCACCGGCACCGTCACGCTCAATGGTGGCGGGATGCGGCAATACAACGGCAGCACGGCTACGATCTACAACGTCGTCAACGTCGCGGCCAACACCTCCATCGGTTTTGCTGGTGGACTAGCAGCCGATAGCACGATCTTCGCCGGCCCGATGACGCTCGTTGGGGGCTCGCGGACGTTCACTGTCGTCGGCCAATCGATGCAGTACAGCGGCCCGGGGATCGGCGACGGCGGCAACGGCTATGGCCTCACGAAGGCCGGCGCCGGCCTGCTCATGCTCGGCGGGTCGAGTTCCTACACGGGCGCGACCACGCTCACCTCGGGCACGTTGCGGCTCGACAACCAAAACGCGGTGGCCAACTCGACGTTTACCCACAGCGGCACCGGCACGCTCGTCTTCAACTCGTCGGTGGCGGCCAACGCCTTCACGTTCGGCGGCCTGGCGGCGTCAAACGCCGCCGCTGCGCTCGCCCTCGAGAACAACGCCGGCCCGCCCGCCGCGATCACGCTCACCGTCGGCGGCAACAACGCCACGACGTCGTATGCCGGCTCGCTCACCGGGGCCGGGTCGGTCGTGAAGGTCGGCACCGGCATCCTCTCGCTCTCGGGGTCGAACTCCTACGCCGGCACGATGACGGTGACCGGCGGCGTGCTCTCGGCCTCGGCGGCAGCGGCCCTGCCGGGCTGGGGCACCGCCGGCCGGGTGGCGGTCGGGGCGAGCGGGTCGCTCGCCGTTGGCAACGACATGACGCTCCAGCAGGCGATCGACGCGGGTTACCTCGAGGCGACGTCGGGCTGGGGCTTCGACACGACCGCGGGCGACCGCACGGTGAGCGACGTGATCGCGGGGAGTCGCCCGTTTGTGAAGACCGGCGGCAACGTCCTCACGCTCACCGGGGCGAGCACGTTTGCCGGGCCGACCACGCTCGCCGGCGGCACGGTCGAGCTCGGCGTCGCTCAGGACGGCACCACCTCCGGCCCGCTCGGGGCGTCGGGCACGATCGGGTTCGCCGGCGGCGGGCTCCGCTATTCGGCCGCAAACCAGGCCGACTATTCCTCCCGCTTCAGCACCGCCGCGGGCCAGACCTACCGGGCGGACACCAACGGGGAAAACGTCACCTGGGCCGCGGATCTTGCGAGCGCGGGCGCTCGCTCGTGAAGACCGGCGCGGGCCGGCTCTCGCTCACGGGCTCGAATTCCTACACGGGCACGACGACGCTCTCCGCCGGCACTCTTGCGGTGGCGACGGCCGACTCCCTGCCCGGCGCCACGACGGCCGGCCGGTATTCCGTCGCCGCCGGAGCCACGCTCGCGACGGGCACGGCCTTTGCCGACGCGACGCTCGAGGCGATGCTCGGCACCGGCAACTTCGCCGTGAACTCCGTGCTCGGCGTCGATACGGCCGCGGGCGACCGCACGTTCGCCAGTTCCCTCTCCGGCACGATCGGCCTGAGCCTAACCGGCGGCAATCGACTCACGCTCTCCGGCTCCAACCAGCTCGGTGCGATCGCCGTCACGAATGCCACGCTCACCGTCTCGAACGCTGCCGGATTGCTCGGCAGCGGGGCACTCACCGTCGACGGCGGCCAGATCGAGTGGAATCCGGGCTCGAGCGATAGTTATTCCTTCAACGGTCGCAGCATTACGGTGACGGGCTCTGGGGCGACGTTCCGCGGCGTCGGCCCGGGAACCTTGACGTTCGGCAATCTCTCCGGCACCGGTGCGGTCGTCTTTGCATCAGGTTCCGGCACGATCGTCACCAATGCCAACACCTACTCCGGCGGCACGACGATCAAGCCCGGGGCCACGATCGCCTACACGGCCGACGGCGGCTTTGGCAGCGGCCCGCTCACGATCGAAGGGGGCAGGCTGCGGTCGACGACGACGGCAAACCGCACGGTGGGCAACGACACGACACTCGCCGGGAACGTGGATTTCAACAGCTTTTCCACCGGCAGCGACCGGGATCTCGTCTTCACCGGCCCGATGACAGTCGCTGGCGAGACGCGAACGGTGACGGTCAACATGGGCCCGGCGGCGGGCTCCACCGGCATCTTCTTCAACGGCCCGATCGGCGACGGCGGCAACGCCCTCGGCCTCGTGAAGACGGGAACGAGCATGCTCATCTTCGGTGGCGCAAACACGTTCTCCGGCACGACGACGCTCGCGGCCGGCACGCTGCGGCTCGACAACACCGACGCCCTCGCCGGCGGCGGCGACCTCTCGTTCACCGGCGGTGTGCTTCGCTACACGGCGACCAACACGGCCGACTACGCGGCCCGCATTCGTGCGAGCACGGGGGCCATCGGCATTGACACCAACGGCCAGACCGTCACCTGGGCGGGCGCGGTCGACTCGAGCAACGTCGGCGGCCTCGCGAAGAGCGGGTCGGGCACGCTCGTGCTCGGCGGCAACAACGCCTACACCGGCGCGACGACCGTCTCGGGGGGCACGCTCCAGATCGGGGCCGGCGGGACGACCGGATCGATCGCCGGCAGCGTGGTGCTTTCCAATTCAGCCGGTCTCGTGTTCAACCGGTCTGACGCCCTCGCCTACGCCGGGGCGATCTCCGGCACCGGCTCGTTCACGAAGACCGGGGCGGGGGCGCTCACGCTCTCGGGGTCGTCGAGCGCCATGAACGGCCCGATCGCGATCCTCGGCGGCGCCCTCGTCACCACCAATGGGGCGAGCCTCACGACGTCCCCGGGCACCACGTATGCCTTCACGATCGACAGCGGCACGCTCATGAGCGCCCCGAATGCGCCGGCCAATGGTTTTTCCGCCCGCTTCGCGTCGCTGGCGATCGGCCCCGGCGGGGCCACGATCCGCTCCGACCAGCGTACGGACAATTCAAGTGTGATCTCGGGCACGTCACCCACCGCGTCGCTCACCTATGGCACCACGACGGGAACGGCGAGAGGCGTGATCATGGTCATCAGCGGCAACAACACCTACGCGGGCGGCACGGCGCTCGAGTCCGGTCTCTCGGTGGTCGTCGACAATAACTCCGCGTTCGGCACCGGCACGCTGGAACTGACCGGGGCGCTGATTCGGTCGCGAACCGTCGCGCATTCGCTCGCCAACACCGTGACTATCTCGGCTGACACGCAGTTCAATGCGTTGTCGTCCCAGCCCAATCTCACGTTCACCGGCCCGGTCACGCTCGCCGGCGGCTCGCGGACGCTCCAGGTCGACAGCGTGCAGACGAGCGGCCCGAGCGTCGGCCAGCCGGGGGTGATCTTCACCAATTCAATCGGCGACGGCGGCAATGACCTGGGCCTCGCGAAGACCGGCGCGGGCGTGCTCGAGTTGGGCGGCGCCAACACCTACGGCGGGGCGACCACCGTCTCGGCCGGCACGCTCAAGCTCACTGGCGGGGCGGCGGTCGGTGGCAGTTCCGGCCTGAGCATCGCCTCGGGAGCGTCGCTCGATCTCTCAGCCCTCGTCAGCGGGCTCACGCTCGGAACCGGCCAGTCACTCAGCGGGGCGGGCTCGATCCTCGGGGATCTGGTGTTCGGGCAGGGGTCGACGCTGGTCTTCAGCACGACCGACACGCTGGCGATGTCGGGAGGCACGGCCTCGTTCTTCGCGGGCACTCCGGGCAGCCGGTTCGGGATCGACGATCTTGTCGGGATCTCGTCGAGCACGCCGACGGGCACCTACACGCTGATCTCGGGCACGGTTGACACGACGAACCTCGACAACCTCGGCTCGGCCAATCCCTACAATCTCGGCGGCGGGGTCTCGGCCTACTTCGAGAGCGGCAGCCTGAATGTCGTCGTCGTGCCCGAGCCCTCAGGCTGGCTGCTCGCCGGCCTCGGCCTCACAGCCGCCGCCTGGGCCGCCCGCCGATTCGTTCGCTGACAGTCGGCTTCCACGTTGCCGCGGGAAAGTGAGCCGGTCAGGCCCGCGTTCGGGCTGAGGCCCGGTATTTCAGCGGGCTCGTGCCGGTGGCCTGGCGAAAGACGGTGGCCAGGTATTCGCCGGTGCCGAAGCCCGAGGCGGCGGCGACCCGGGGGATCGAGAGGTCGGTCGTCGCCAGGAGATGGCGGGCCCGCTCGATCCGCACCCGGCGGATCTCCTCGGCAGGTGAGCGGCCGAGCAGGTCATGGAACAGCCGCTCGAGCCGGCGTCTCGAGCTGGGCACCACCCTGAGAATGTCGTTGACGTGGATCCCCTCGGTGGCGTGCTCGCGGATGTAGCCGATCGCCAGCACGAGGTCGGGCTCGTGGACGGCCAGGGTGTCGGTGCTCTGCCGGGTCACGATGCCCACCGGTGGCACGAACACCGACGTGGCCCGCGGCCGCTGCCCCTGCATCAGCGTGTCGAGCAATTCCGCCGCCCGCTCACCGATCTGCTCGGTCGCCGCCGCGATTGCCGACATCGGCGTCGCGCAGGTCTCGCAGAGCAGCTGGTCGTCGTTGCCGCAGAGAACGGCCACGTCCTCTGGCACGAGCAAGCCGGTGCGCCGGCATGTGTCGAGCACCGTCCGGCCCTCGGCTGTTGCCCAGGCGAGGATCCCGACGGGCTTCGGGAGCGACTCGAGCCAGCGGGCTAGCCGCACGGCACGGTCTTTCGATTCGGCCGTTCCGGCCAAGGCATGGACCTCGCAGCTATGTCCGGCAGCGGCCAGCGTCACCGCGAAGGCCCGCTCGTGCTCGCGGACATACGCGAGCCGGGGCAGGCCCACGTAGCCGAAGTTGCGAAAGCCCCGCTGCAGGAGGTGCTCGGCCCCGAGACGGGCCGACGCAGCCAGGTCGATGCAGACCCGCGGGATTCCCGCGGTCGGCTCCCCGATGTCGATCCCGGAGACATTGACAAGCGGCACCCGCAGCCGTCGCAGGGCGGCCGCCACGGTGGGCGTGGAGATGCGGGCGACGATGCCGTCTCCCTGCCAGCCCGCGGGCGGCAGCCGCCGCTCGCCGTCGGGCTCGACATGGAGGTGCCAGGGGCCGTGGCGATTGGCGTAGGCGGCGATGCCCCGGATGATCCCCCGGCCCCAGCCGATCGAGGCCGGCACGAGTACGCTCACGCGGGGGTTCCTGGCCAGAAGCGTGTTGCGGGTCATCGAGTGCCTCGGGTCGCGGGCGGGAAAGGGCCGGATCGCGGCCTGCCGCAAAAACTGAGAAAAGCATACGCGATCGGGGCCGGCGAGCCAGTCACTCGGCCAGCCGATAGCTCGTGCTCCGGCCGCCGGCGGCGCTCCGCACGAGCAGCCCGCGGGCGACAAGATCCCCGATGTCACGCAGAGCCGTGTCGGCCGAGCACTTCGCAAGCTTCGCATATTTTGAGGTCGTCAGGCCGCCGGTGAATCCGTCGAACAGCCGGTTGACGACCAGCCGCTGCCGTTCGTTGACCGGCGGCCCGGCGTTGATTCGCCGCCAGGTCTCCGCCTTCCGCAGCACCCCGCTGGTCAACGTCTGGGCCTGATCCAGCGACCGCTCGAGGCAGTCGAGAAACCACGTCAACCAGTCGGTGATGCCGCCGTCGCCCCGCTGCGTGCGTTCGAGGAGCCGATAGTAGTCCTTCCGCTCCGCCTCGATCTGGGTCGACATGCTGTAGAAGCGGTCGGAACAGCCGTCGGCCCGGGCGAGCATCAGCTCGGCGATCGCCCGGGCGAGCCGACCGTTGCCATCCTCGAAGGGATGGATCGTGACGAACCAGAAGTGGGCGATGGCGGCGCGGAGCAGCGGATCGACGCCGTCGTCGGCGTTGATCCAGGCGATGAACCCTGTCATCTCCCGGGGAATCCGCTCCGCGGCCGGGGCTTCGAAATGAACCCGCTCGCGACCGATCGGTCCCGACACCACCTGCATCGGGCCGGCCTCGACCGGTCGCCAAACGCCCACCGCGATCGGCCGAGTGCCGCTGTAGCCGACCGGAAACAAGGCCGCATGCCAGCCGCAAAGCCGTTCCGCCGTAACCGGCTGACTGGCGTTCTGCGTGGCGTCGAGCATCACCTCGACGATCCCCTCAACGTCGCTGCTCGCGCGGCGGACCCCCCCGTGCGGCAAGTGGAGGCGACGGGCGATCGACGAGCGGACCTCGGCGGCGTCGAGCCGCTCGCCCTCGATCGCCGCGCTGTGCACGACGTCGCTCGTGATCACTTCCAGAGCGGCCTCAGCCCGCTCATCGAGGCCGAGTTGCCGCATCCGTCCGAGGAGCAGCCCCTGTGTGTGCCGGGTTCGGCCGAGGCGGGGCAGGATGGCCGCGGCGTCCCAGGAGAATGTCGGCCAGGCTTTGATTTCATGGACAAACGACATATTCTCCGCATCCTTTGCGGCGATTATACAGCCAATCGCCGCAGGTCGCGGGAACGGGCCGGATCACGGCCTGCCGCAAAAACAAAGAAAAGCATACGCCATGTGGCAGGGGCTCGGCGGGTAAATTCCAGGCGTTTCTAGATTTGAGTCTCCCCCAGGAGCCCGGCCAGCATGATTTTCATCCGTCTTGTCCCGGCCATCGCGGCCTGCTGGATCGGGAGTGTCGCCCTGGCGGCGGCTCCGGCCGGGCCGCCGAACGTGCTGTTCTTCCTCACCGACGACGAGAGCTGGGTCGAACGCAGCGCCTACGGCTTTTCGAAGCTGCCCACCCCCGCCTTCGACCGGGTGGCGAAAGAGGGCGTCCTGTTCACCAACGGCTACACGACCGCGCCGTCCTGTGCGCCCTCGCGGGCCAGCGTGCTGACTGGCCGGCAGTTCTGGGAACTCGAGCAGGGGGGCTTCATCCAGGCCTTCATCCCCAGGAAATACCCCACCGTGTCGCGGATCCTCGCCGAGCATGGCTACGACGTGGCCTCCACCGGCAAGGGCTGGGGGCCCGGATCGCACGCGACGCTCGGGATTCCCGGCGACTCGCTGGGGCGAAAGTTTGGCCGGGCGACGATTTCCGATCCGCCCAAGGGCGTTCACGCCACTGACTATGCGGCCAACTTCGCTGCGTTTCTCGAGACGCGGCAGGCTGGCAAGCCGTTCTTCTTCTGGGCGGGCGTCATCGAGCCCCATGAGCCTTCCGGCCCGGAAAACTATCGGCTGCTTGAGCAGGAGTTCGGCATCACGCCCGAGGAGGTGCTGCTGCCGCCCTTCATGGAAGACACGCCGGCCAACCGCCACGGGCGGGCGAACTTCGTCTACGAGATCTGCCTGGCCGACCGCCACCTGGCGCGGATGCTCGCGAGCCTCGAGCAGCACGGCCTGCTCGAAAACACGCTCGTGGTCGTGACCTCCGACAACGGCACCGCCGTCTCCAACGGCAGCCGGGAACTGCGGGGCAAGGCCTCGCCCTACGACCTCGGCTGCCACGTGCCGCTGGCGGTGATGTGGCCGGCCCGCGTCGCGGGCGGCCGAACGGTGACCGACTTCGTAAGCTTCGCCGACTTCGCTCCCACCTTCCTCGGGGCCGCGGGCGTGGCCGTGCCCGCCGGCATGACCGGCCGGAGCCTGCTGCCGATCCTCGAATCGGGGAAGTCGGGCCGCATCGAGTCGGATCGCGACGCGATCGTCACAGGCCTCGAATGGCACGGCGAGTTTGACCCGGCCAGCCGCTCGTACCGCAGCATCCGCGACGATCGCCATGCCTACGTGCTGCGGTATGCCAACGTGGACGAGGCCGGCGAGCCGCTCGAGACGGCGGCGCTCGTGAAGCCGGTGAAAGCTGAGTTTTATGACCTCGAGAAGGATCCCTGGCAGCTCGACGACCTCGCTGCAGATCCGGCCCTGGCCGCGGACCGCGACCGGCTCGCCGAGCGGCTGCGGCAGATCGGCACCGAGCGGGGCGACCCGCGGTTCACCGGCGAGATGGATCTGTTCCGTAAGACACGGGCCTACGTGCAGAAGCGGAAGCGGGTGGGCTACGGCGAAACGGCCAACCTGCCGTTCGAGTGACGGCTGCCGCAAATTAGCAGAAAAAGAGAAGCTTTCGCGCAGAGCCCTCCCTGCCGCCCGCGGCTAGGATGACAAGTGGAGATCTACCCCCGCCGCGAGACCAGCCATGCCCCGCCCGCGTCCGTTCCCGGGTTCTAGCCGCCAGCGTGCGCTCCAGGGGGTGACCCCCAGCCGGCGGCGGTTTCTCCAGAGCAGCCTGGCGGCGCTTGCGCTCCCGCAGCTCGAGGCCTTCGCCGAGGTGGCGCCGGCCGCGGTGGCCCGGCCCCGCAACTTCGTGGCTGTCGGCACCTATCTCGGCTGGCACCAGCCCGCCTTCCTGCCCAAGACCGTCGGCCGCGACTTTGAACTGCCCGAGACGCTCCTGCCGCTGGCCGATCTCCGGGAGCGGTTCACGGTTTTCTCCGGCCTCGATCACCGGGCCGCCAACGGCCACGACGCCTGGAGCAACTTCCTCTGCGGCGAGCAGCCGGGAGCCTGGTCGCTCGACCAGATGATCGCCGACTCGCTCGGCCAAAAGTCGCGGTTTTCGTCGCTCGAGCTGACCGCCGGATCGGGCGAGGGGGCGGTGCCGATGAGCTTCACCCGCCAGGGTGTCGGCCTGCCGATGATCCAGCGGCCGAGCGTGCTCTATCGACGGTTGTTCGCCAGCGACGCCGACCGGGCCCGTACGGAGTATCTGCTCGCAAGCGGAGCCAGCGCCCTGGATGAAGTTCGTGGCGATGCCAACCGGCTGCGAAAATCTCTGCCGACCCACGACCAGGCGGTGCTCGACCAATACTTCGACTCGCTTCGCGCCGTCGAGCAGCGGCTCGCCCGCCAGCTCGAGGCCACGGCCCGCCCTGCGGCGACCACCGATTATAAACTGCCCGACTACGACCCGATCACGCCCAACCTCCAGATCGAGGCCGAGGGAATCCTCTACGACCTCGTGGCCCTGGCGCTCGAGAGCGGCTCGACCCACGTGGCGACGCTCTTCCTCCACGGCCTGGGGCAGGTCTTCTCGCTCGACGGCCGGCAGCTGGTGGCCGGCTACCACGGTCTCTCTCACCACGGCAACGACCCGGTCATGATTCGCGACCTGGTGGCGATCGAACGGGCCCACATCCACTGCCTGGCGGGCTTCCTCACCAAGCTCGAGGCCTCCCGGCTGCCCGACGGCCGCTCGCTTCTTGAAGACACGTTCGTGCTCGTCGGCACCGGCATGGGCGACGCCAGCCGCCACTCCAACAGGAACCTGCCCACGCTCGTGGCCGGCGGCGGCCTCCGGCACGCCGGCCATGTCGCGTTCGATCCCAAGCGGGCCGACCCACCGCTTCTGGGCGACCTCTACCTGACCATCATGCAGCGGATGGGCATGGAGGTGGGGCGATTTTCCAACGCGACGCGAAACATCAGCGAGGTGTTTTCATGATCGCCCGGCTCGCGGCCGCCGGCATCCTGGCGGTGGCGGTCGGAGCGGCCCGGGGCGACGACGCCGCGGTGGTCGATCCGGCCGCCGTGCCGGCGGCGGTGCCCGCCGTGCCCGAGCCTGTCCGGGCGATCCTCGCCGCCAACTGCCTCGGCTGCCACGCGTCCGACGTGGCCGAGGGCGACGTCGTGCTCGACGCTGCGGCGATCGACTTCAGCCGCCGGTCCGACGCGGCGCTCTGGGAGCGGGTGGCGACGGTGCTCGACCAGGACCGGATGCCGCCGCCGGACGAGCCGCCGCTCGCCCCCGCCGATCGCGACGCCCTTCGCGGCTACCTCGACCGTGAACTTTTGGCCCAGGTGCGGCCCGGTGGCACGCCGCCGCGGCGGCTCGCCCGCGATGAATACGAGGCCACAATCCGCACGCTCCTCGGCCTGCCGCGATTCACCCTGCCGCTCGGGTTTCCCGCCGACGGCCAGCGACATGGCTTCGATAACCTGGCCGAGGCGCTGGTCGTCTCGCCGGCCCACCTCGAGGCCTACGAGGAGGTGGCCCGCACCGTGGCCGACGAGATCTTCCCGCAACCGCAGCCGGCGGCCGTGGCCCGCCGCTGGCAGGCCGGCCCGGCCGATCTGACCTTGAGCTTCTCGGCCGCCACGGTCCACGGCGACGCGCTGCGGCTGGCATCCAGGAGCGTTGACATCATGCGGAGCTGCACCTGGCCGAGCCGGATCGAAATCCGCGACTCGGGCACCTACACCGTCACCGTCACCGCCTCCACGTTCACCTCCCCCGAGGGCCATGCCTTCGAGGGGCCGATGCAGCTCGAGGTGTACGCCCGGCCGGTCGAGGCCACCGACCGCTCAAAGGTCTCGGCCTTCCGGCTGCTGACCACGATCGATGTCACGACCGCGGAGGCCGTGGCCACCTCCTTCGAGGCCGATCTCTACACCGGCGAGACCGTGCTCTTCCGCTGGGCCAATGCCGAGATGACCCACGAGTTTGAGGAGCTCGCCGACCAGATGACCGCCTGGTTCGCGGCCGACCCGCGGTTTCTGGCCGCCTGGCAGCAGGCTGTATTTCCCGCAGGCGACCATCGGCGGCCGGAGATCACGCGGCTGCGGGGCAAAAACGGCTGGGACATCATCTCCAAGCACTGGGCCGACGACTCGCTCGACGTCGCCCAGGCCGTGGCCAACGTCGAGGCGACCAAGCGGCTGCTCTCCGAGTTTCGCTCGCCGGCCGGCACGCACAACCTGGCCGACGCCCTCTGCCACTTCTACCACGAGCGGGGCCCCGCCCTCGAGATCCACTCGGTCGAGATCGCCGGGCCCACGAAGCTCGTCGAGAGCCCGGCCGACCGGGCGAGAAAGCAGGCCCGCGAGCGGCTGGTCGGCGTGCCGCCGCCTGGCGCACTTCCCGAACAGATCGTCCGCGAGTGGCTGGAGCGGTTTCTACCGGCGGCCTTCCGCCGGCCGGTGGAGCCAGAGACGGTAAACGAATACGTGGCCATCGCCACGCGGCACTGGGAGGCGGGCCGGTCGTTTGACGAGGGGATGCATCTCGTGCTGCGAAACGCGCTCGTCTCGCCCCGGTTCCTCTACCGCTGCCTCGGTCCGGCCGACTCGGCTGGTCGGCTCGACCAGTTCGACCTGGCCAGCCGGCTTTCCTACTTCCTCACGCAGCGGCCTCCCGATGCCACGCTCGTCGATCTGGCCACTCGCGGCCGACTGGCCGAGTCGTGGGTGCTCCGGCGGGAGGCCCAGCGGCTCTTGCCCAAGCAATACACCGACCCCTTGATCCGCGGCTTTGTGGCCCAATGGCTCGACACCCGCTCGTTGCCGGGCATCATGCCCGACCCGAAGTTCAAGTTCGACGAGACCGACGTCGCCATCGCCCGCATGGAGACGGAGCGGTTTGTGACCGAGATCCTCGTCCACAACCTGCCGCTCGAGACCTTCATCGATCCCGAGTTCACGTTTTCGAGCGTGGACTTCATGCAGCGAAACTACGGCAGCACGCCGTCGCTACCCGAGACCGATGTGGCCGCCCTCGACGACGCCGCGCGAAAGCAGTTTCGCAAGCTCCCTATTCCCCGCGGCAGTCGCCACGGCGGCCTCGTGGGGCAGGCGGCGATCATGATGGCGACAGCCAACGGGGTCGACACGCAGCCGGTGATTCGCGGGGCCTGGATGCTCGAGAACATCCTCGGGATGCCGGTGCCCCCGCCGCCCAAGAACGTGCCGGCCCTCACGCCCGACACGGCCGGGGCAACGACGCCGCGGCAGCTCCTGGCGGCCCACACCAGCGAATCCTCCTGCGCGGTCTGCCACAAGCAAATCGACCCGGTCGGCTTCGTGCTCGAAAACTACGATCCCGTCGGCCGCTGGCGGACCGCCTGGCCGGGCCAGGCGGCCGAGATCGACGCGGCCGTCGTGCTCCCCGACGGTACGGCTGTGGCCGGGCCGGCCGAGTTCAAGGCCTGGCTCGTGGCCGACATCGACCGCTTCTCCCGCTGCCTGGCCGAGAAACTGCTCACCTACGCCACGGGAAGGTCGCTCAACTACGCCGAACGGGCCGAGATCACGGCGATTGTGAAGGCCAACCGGGAGCAGGGGGGCGGGTTTCGCGATCTGGTGCTCGCCCTCGTGGACAGCCAGACTTTTCGGGCGAAGTGACCAAGGAGTCTGGCCTTGCAGTGGCCGGATTACGCACGGCGTCGCTCTGTCGGCTAACCAGCTGCGGCGACACCGTTCGGACGGGGAGCGGGTGCTTCGTGTGTCGCATTCCCGAAGAAAAAAGACGGATTTACGCGGTAGCCCAGTCGGTCCGCAGCCCATACTCTTGGGAGTAAGTGGATTGGGGTACGCCTGGCGGGCTTTCCTCCCGTGGCAGAAAACTCGCGTGGCAAAAAAACAGTTTCTATAAAAACGGTGTCAAGATGGGTCGCATTGTTCGCAGCGGGCCTGGAGCCTTCCTGCCCGCCATCATGCTGTTGCTGGCCTTGGTTGTGTGGCCGCAGGCTGCTCACGCACAGAGCGGTTCGTGGGCCGTCACGACCGGCGGCCTGTGGAGCGACTCGGCCAACTGGACGGGCGGCACGGTCGCCGACGGCCAGGGCTCGACGGCCACCTTCAACCAGGCGCTCGCGGCAACGGCCACGGTCGATCTCGACAGCCCGCGTACGATCGGCAATCTCTCGTTCACATCAGTCTCCAATCGGCTCTGGTTGATCGACGACAACAACAACCCTGCCAACGTCCTGACACTCTCGCGGAGCGATGTGACGGCCCCGACGATCACCGTCAATGCTTCGACCCGGGCCGAGATCGCGACCGTGATCGCCGGCACAGGCGGTCTGACCAAGGCCGGTGGCACGGACGGTACCAACCCGGGTGTCCTCAGGTTATCGGCCGCCAATACCTATTCAGGCACGACCACAGTCAGCGGTGGCATCCTGCGGATTGCCAACGATGCGGCCCTTGGCACGTCCAGTGTCAATGTCACGGGCGGCGGTCTGCAACTCACCAACGGCGTCACCGTCACCGGCCGGTCGATCACGGTCTCAAGCGCCGGCAACAACTCCGATGGCGGCTTGGCCATGGGCGAGACGGGCACAGGCGTCTGGGCCGGCACGGTCACGACCTCGGGTGGCGGTCGGATCGGCGTGGCCAGCGGTGTCGCAGGCGGCACGCTCGAGATCAGCGGCAAGGTGACCGGGGCGAGCGTCAATATCTCTGCCTACGGCACGGTGATCCTCTCGGCTCCGGCGGGCACCAACGACTATTCGACACAGACCAATATCCTCCGAGGCACGCTCGCCCTGGGCGCCGCCGATACGCTGCCGACCACCACGATCCTCGATGTGCATCAGGGCGCAGCAACTGGCTTTTCGCAGGAGGCGATCCTCGACCTCAATGGCTTCAGCCAGCAGATAGGGCGGTTGCAAAACACGGGCAACCTCTACGGCCAGGCGACGGTCACCAACTCCTCGGCGACTGCCGGCACGCTCACGGTGAACCAGTCAACGCCCACGACCTACAGCGGCCGGATTACAGGCGGGATGTCGCTGGTCAAGAGCGGCACGGGCAATCTCACGCTCGCTCCCACGCTAATTGTGAACCCCGGCGCCTCGGCCACGCAGGAAAACACCGCCAACACCTTCACGGGCACGACGCGGATCAATGCCGGAACCCTCACGCTCTCGGCCCACTCGGGCACCGACAGCCAGGCCCTCTCGCAGAGCACGTACGACACCGACAGTGCCGGCACGCTCTCCTTCGGCACGATGACCTCAGCCGGGTTCGGGGCTTTGTCGGGCTCGGGCGGCCTCGTGCTCGAAAATGCATCGGCGGCCGCGGTCACACTCTCCCTCGGCGGGGGCGACACCACGAGCAGTTACGCGGCCGGCAACCTCTCGGGAGCCGGCGGCCTCGCCAAGGTGGGCACCGGCACGCTCATGCTCTCGGGTACGAACACGTATTCGGGCAACACCGCCGTGAGCGCCGGCACGCTGCGGATCGCTTCCACCAACGCCCTGCCCGGATTTGACACCGCCGGCCGCTACAGCGTCGCCGACGGCGCCACCCTGCTCGTGGGCGACGCGATCGACAACGCCACCGTCGCCACGATGCTCGGCACGGGCAACTTCGCGGCCAACGGCCGGATTGGCTTCGACACCTCTGCAGGAGACCGCACGTATTCCGACCCCATCACGGGCAGCGTGGGCGTCTTCAAGACGGGCGGCAACACGCTCTCGCTCACCGGCAGCAACACGCTTGGCGGGATCCGGGTGATGGGCGGCACGCTCGCCTTCCAGGCGACCGCGAATCTCGCAGGCACAGGCCAGGTGATCCTCAACAACAGCGCGGTGCAGTTCAACGGGGGATCGAGTAATGGCAATGTGAGCAATAGAACGATTGTGCTCGAGGGTCCGGGTCGCATCCAGGCTGACGCGAACCAGTTCACGCTCTCAGCGATCCAAGGACCCGGCCAGCTCACGCTCGGGCCGGGCTCCGCGCTGTTCGTACTCAACTCGACGGGAACCTACGCCGGTGGCACGGTCATCGAGGCCGGTGCGTCGATGGCCGTGGCACAAAACACGGCCTTTGGCACCGGCCCGATCCGATTCGAGGGAGGCGGCCTGCGATCGACGCAGGGCAGCGCACGGACATTGGCCAACAGTGTCACCCTCGCCGGGAACGTGACCTTCCTGTCGAGCGGTGCCAATGTCGATCGTGATGTGACGTTCACGGGGCCGGTGGCAATCGAGGGCGGCTCGCGGACGATCACCGTCAACACAAGTCCCTTCGCGGGCGAGACGGGCATCTTCTTGAATGGCGTCGTGGGCGACGCCGGCAACACGCTCGGGCTCACGAAGGCTGGCCCCGGCACGCTTGTGCTCGGCGGGGCGAACACCTACGGCGGGGCGACCGCCATCTCGGCCGGCACGCTCAGGCTCACCAATGCGGCGGCGGTTGGGGGCAGCTCGGGCCTGAGCATCGCCTCGGGGGCGTCGCTCGACCTTGCTGCGCTCGGCAGCGGGCTGACGCTCTTAACAGGGCAGTCGCTTGGCGGCGCCGGCTCGATCCTCGGCGACCTGGTGTTCGGGTCGGGTTCGAAGCTGGTCTTTAGCACGACCGACACGCTGGCGATGTCGGGGGGCACGGCCTCGTTCTTCGCAGGCACTCCCGGCAGCCAGTTTGGGATCGACGACCTGATCGGCATCTCCTCGAGCACGCCGACGGGCACCTACACGCTGATCTCGGGCACGGTGGACACGACAAACCTCGACAACCTGGGCTCGGCCAACGCCTACGACCTGGGTGCCGGGGTGTCGGCCTACTTTATGCAGGGCAGCCTGCAGGTGATCGTAGTGCCGGAGCCTGAGTCAATGACCGCGGTGGCGGCGGGCCTCGCGGCGGTTGCAGCCTGGTTGCGAAGGCGGCGGAGCGGCGTCTGCCGCGTTAGCACATGATGCAATCGCGTCGCGGGTTCACACTCGTCGAACTCTTGGCGGTGATCGCGATCATCGCCCTGCTCGTGTCGTTGACGCTGCCAGCCGTGCAGATGGCACGGGAATCGGCCCGCCGCAGCATGTGCATGAACAACATCCGGCAACTGTCGCTCGCCTGCCAGCAGTACCTCACCCAGAACGGGGCCTTCCCGCCGGGCGGCGTGGTGCGTTTAGCGACAAACCTGACCACCGAGCAGCAGTGCCAGCTCGTCGCGACCTCGGCCACAGCCGGCGGGCCGCCGTGGACGGTTCACATCCTCCCCTTCCTGGACGGCCAGGCACGATACGATTCCTACGACATGAACGGGGCGTTCGCACGGTCGTTCGGGGAGACCGGAGCGACGAACCGGCCCCGGCAGTTCGCCTTCAACGCCAGCTTTGTCTGCCCCTCGGATCCCAATACGGCCTCCGGGCCGCATGGCGGCACGAACTATTTTGCCTGCCAGGGGGGCGGGACCGACCCGGGCAGCCCCGCGCAGCGGGCATGTGTCACCGCCGGCAGCCGCTATATCTTTCACAACGGCATCTTTTACGCCAACTCCGCGATCACGCCGGGTCACGTCCGCGACGGTTTGTCGAACGTCGTCTTGATCGGCGAGACCCGGTACGCGCCCGCCATCAGCCGTGATCCAAGCATTAGCTCCGGTCCAAGAACTTATCCCGGCGTAGGCTGGGATTCGGCGCTTCGTTGGTACCAGGGAGGTGATTACGGCATGCCGATCGGGCTCTGTGCCACCAACCAGGGCATTAACTCCTATCCGCATGACCCGACTTCAGAGAGTTATTGGTACGGCAACCACATCCTCGGCACGTTCGGCAGCCGCCATCCCGGCGGCGCGGCCTTCACCATGGCCGACGGATCGACCCATTTCCTGAGCGAGTCGATCGACCTCGACCTCTACCGCCGGCTCGGTCAGCGAAACTCGAAGACCCCCAAGGGCGGGTTCAACTGATGCGGGTGCCGAACAGGGGGATGATCAGCGGGCAGTATCGAGCGGTGGGCCCGTTCGTCGTGCTCGTGGTGCTCGCGCTGGCGAGCGGGTGCGGCCAGCAGGTCGGGCCGCCGCGATTTCCCGTGAGCGGCAGCGTGACCTATGCCGGCAGCCCGCTGGCCCTCGGTCGGATCTCCTTCGAGCCCGACACGAGCCGAGCCAACCAGGGTCCGGGCGGATATGGCGACATCGTGGCCGGCCGTTATGACACCTATCGCACGATGGGCGCCGTCGGCGGACCGCATCGGGTGGTGATTGAAGGTTACGCGGGCGACACCCCCGAGCAGCGGCTCAAGCGCAGGCCACTGTTTCCGCCATACATAACCACGATCGACCTGCCGGCCGGAAATGCAACCGTCGATTTTGACGTTCCGGCGGCGGCCGTTCGCTGACCGACGACCGTGCCGCAATCTCGAAGAACCAGGACGGGTTTGTACGGTGTTCGAAGCCCGGCCGCTGCGATAGCCTGGTGGATAGGTTCCCTCATTCGTTTTTCCGGACGCCTCTCATGACTCTCCGCATCGCCCGCGTTGTCTGTGTGATCTCGAGCCTGGCTGCGGCCGCCCTGCCGGCCGCCCGGGCGGCAACGGTGCTCGTCGAGGCGGAGAGCTTCGCGGACCACGGCGGCTGGAGCCTCGACACCCAGTTCATCCGGGAGATGGGCTCGCCCTATCTCTTGGCCCATGGGCTGGGCACACCGGTCGCCGATGCGACGACAAAGGTGCAGATTCCTACGGCCGGTACCTGGCATGTCTGGGTGCGGACCAAAGACTGGGTGGCTCGCTGGAAGGCGCCGGGCACGCCGGGCAGGTTCCAGCTCCTCGTCGATGGCAAGCCGCTCGAGCCGGCCTTCGGCACCGAGGGGGCCGAGTGGAACTGGCAGTCGGGGGGCACGGTCTCGCTGCCGGCCGGTGAGGTGACTGTCTCGCTTCGCGATATGACCGGCTTCGACGGCCGCTGTGACTGCATTGCCTTTACAACCGAAGCCACGCCGCCGCCGAACGACTCCGCGATCCTCGCGGCCTGGCGGCGGGAGGCGCTCGGGCTGCCGCAGGAGCCTGAGGTGAAGGGGCCCTACGACCTGGTCGTGATCGGTGGCGGCTATTCCGGGATGGGGGCCGCGCTGGCAGCAGCACGCCTGGGGCTCAAGGTGGCCTTGGTGCAGGACCGGCCCGTGCTCGGTGGCAATGGCTCGAGCGAGGTCCGTGTCTGGGCGATGGGGCTCGTCCGCCGCGGCAAGTATCCGCGGATCGGGGAGATCGTCGAGGAGTTTGCCGACAAGGCCAAGAAGAGCCCGGGCACCTATGAGGAGTTCGAGGACGAAAAAAAGGAGCGGGTCATCCGGGCTGAGCCAAACATCGACCTGTTTTTGAACA
>Ga0209498_1000246_pt1 | contig 32813 bp, 23 predicted proteins | sample WalLakDeSediment_FD_184131 | JGI IMG/M metagenome (GOLD analysis project Ga0209498, IMG submission 184131) | Lake sediment microbial communities from Walker lake, Nevada to study Microbial Dark Matter (Phase II) - Walker Lake 11/02/13 Deep... | ecosystem: Environmental > Aquatic > Freshwater >...
GGGTTATCCCGGCCGTTAGGGGCGGCGCCGTCATCAAACCAAAGACCAGTTGTGAAGAAATTCTTATTTCCCGCTTGCAACCCGCAACGTTACAAGTTACACTATTGTTGTGATAAAAGACTTCAAGCACAAAGGTTTGGAAAGGTTCTTCTTAACCGGATCAAAAGCGGGAATTCAGGCTGCTCACGCGAATAAGTTGCGGCTTATTTTGGGTCGATTAAATGCTTCAGCCAGCCCGCGTGATATGAACTTGCCCGGTTTGTACTTGCATAAGCTGAAAGGGGATAGGCAAGGCGCATGGTCAGTTAAAGTGAGCGGCAATTGGCGGGTCACATTTCGATTCGATGGGCCTGATGCAACGGTTGTTAATTACGAGGACTACCATTGAGGTTGAACAAAATGATGCAGATGTATAACCCTCCTCACCCTGGAGAAATAATCAAAGAATTGTGTCTAGAACCGCTAGGACTTACCGTTACCAGGGCGGCAGAGGCTCTTGGCGTTAGTCGGAAGACGTTATCGGCTATTTTGAATGGGCGCGCAGGAATTAGTCCAGAAATGGCTATCAGGCTTTCCATAGCTTTTGATACCTCTGCGGAAAGTTGGCTCAATCAACAGACACAGTACGATCTATGGCTTGCCAGACAGACACAGCAAACGCTTCGTGTTGAAAGGCTTGTCGCCGCCTAGTTATGGTCGGTGGGGCAGTCGCCTGCCCCACCGCCACGGCGGATCGAGGCTCCAAGCAACGTTCCGGGTAAGATGGGCGTCGACCTACCATCGCCGCACGGGTGATCTCATCCGTTGGGCAGGTTTGGGTAAACATGGGGCGCGTTGGGTGAGGAACGGCCGATTGGCAGCGGAGCAGTATTGCCGGTTGTGGTACGGGCCGGTTGGAAAAGGCTTTGAGGATTGTGAGGAGATGGGTGGGGAAACGGCCGTGTAGTTTGGCAGGTTTTGGTGATAAAGTCGGCAGACCGGGAACACCGTAAGCTCTAAAGTGCGCTCCGTGCTATAATTGTGACACGATGATATAGGCGGTTTTGAGCCGATGCGGAGATGTGTCAAATGCAAGTATACACTTTCGAACTCACAATTGGAAAGAAGGGAACGCTCACACTGAAAAATTTACCTTTTAATGTCGGCGAGAAAATAGAGGTCATTATCATTCCCCGTTCAAGTCGTCAGCTTGATGAAAAACGGTACCCTTTTTGGGGGAAGTCCATCACTTACCTGAACCCAACCGATCCGGTAGCTGAAGAGGATTGGGAGGTATTGCAGTGATCGTGCTCGATACCCATATTTGGGTATGGTGGGTACATAACGACGCCCAATTAACCGACAAGCATCGGGAAATTATTCAGACCCATGAAGATGAGGGGCTAGGTGTCAGCATTTTTTCTTGCTGGGAAGTCGCCAAATTGGTCGAACTACAAAGGCTAACCCTTCATTGCTCCATTGACGAATGGTTGGAAACAGCTCTCCATTACCCAGGCATACAATTACTTGCGCTCACGCCAGAGATCGTCGTTGAATCTACACAGCTTCCAGGTGGGTTTCACCGTGATCCGGCTGATCAAATCATTGTAGCTACGGCTCGTATCTATGATTGCCCGCTGTTGACGGTGGACGACAAAATTCTCAAATATTCCCACGTAAAGCTGTTGAAGTAATGTAAAAAAGCCCGTTGCGGCCATCCCTTGCACCGGGTGCAAACGCTGCGGCAGGAGCAGCTAGAGCCGCTGCAACTTCCGCCCCCGGCCAGGTCACCGCGTTGGCAACGGCCGTAGGCGCATCCTGACCACAGCAGACGGCGCAACCGCCATAAACAGAGAAGGCTTGCTTGAAGCCGCCGGACACCAGTCATCGAACAGGTTCGGCCGTTGCAGGCAGCCGATGCAGGCAGAAACCGGCTGGCTGCACCTTGCATTGACTTTTCACGCTGCAAAATGCTACAATGTCGCCAGTCATGGGGGACTGGCGGAGGCGTGTAGCAGACCCCCAAGGCTTAAATTCCAAACGACGCGGTTTTGCCGGGGCCGGCTTAGTTCAACCGCATTCGCAGAATGCTGATTATCGCGGCGGCTCCGAAGACTCTGCGCCGCATGAATCCTTACTTCGTTAGGGGCAAAAACCCACACAAGTCACTTTGTTGCGCAACACGCAACGAGACGTATAATCTATCTCATGATCAAGTCATTCAAGCACAAAGGGCTTAAACGCTTCTTTGAAACCAGTAACGTCACTGGTATCAACCCTTCTCATCGCCAAAAGATCAGAATTCGTCTTGCTGCCCTCGATACCGCTACGACTCTAGAAGATATGGACTTGCCGGGTTTTCGCCTTCATCTGTTAAAGGGCGATAAACAAGGTGTTTGGGCAGTGGATGTTAGCAAAGATTGGCGTATTACATTTGAGTTCATAGATGGCAATGCCTATATTGTGAACTATAAGGATTATCACTAATGAACATGTACGATCCGCCGCACCCTGGGGAATTTATTCGAGAAGTATATTTAGAAGAACTACAAATCAGTTCTCGTACCGTCGCCGCTAAATTGAAGGTTGCCCCGTCCACCTTCACACGTCTACTGAACGGAAAAAGTAGTGTTACACCGGAAATGGCGTTACGCCTCTCGAAAACACTAGGCAGGTCTCCCGAAAGCTGGTTAGCTATGCAAAACAACTATGACCTATGGCAAACGCGGCAGAATTTCAATATAGATGAGGTTGAAAAACTCGAATTTGTGACGCAATAGCTCATCCAGTGCCCTATTCTGCTAAATCATTGGCGGTTGTTTTAGGCAAAAGCATTGGGAATTGTTGCTCAGAAAGGCGAAGAGACCTATGGAGGCGTTAGGGCAAACCTAACATAACATAAAACAATCACAGTCAGTAAAAAGTATTGAGTGGAACTTCAAATGGCAAAACGGCAATCACAGGGACCACAATTCGTAAGATATTTTGGGCCAGTTATTGATGCTCTGAAAGAGTTGGGAGGATCAGGTAGACCGGCTGAAGTCAGAGACAAGGTTGCAGAAAGGCTGTCTCTGTCTGAGGATGAGCAGAATCAAACCATCAGTAGCGGTCAGTCTCGATTTGACAATCAAGTCGCTTGGGCACGCTTCTACTTGGTAAAAGCGGACCTCCTCGATTCATCGAAAAGGGGCGTTTGGAGTTTAACCGAGAAAGGGCGTAATACCTCGCTAAACCAAAAACAGGCGTTAGCAATCTTTAAAGAAGTACGGCAGCAGTTCGGCGACAGTGACACAACTACACCTCAACCCACAGCAGATGACCCTGAAACTCCAGTTAATGAAGAAGAAGTTCCAACTCCAGATGAAAATGATCATCGCACCGTTTTGTTGAATGTTCTGCGTGATTTGTCTCCGAATGGATTTGAACGCCTTTGCCAAAGATTGCTTCGAGAATCAGACTTTGAACGTGTGACGGTGACTGGGCGAAGTGGGGATGGAGGAATTGACGGTATAGGAATTCTGCAAATGAATCCTTTCGTAAGTTTCAAGGTGCTGTTTCAGTGCAAAAGGTATTCCGGCGCAGTTAGTTCTTCCCAGATCAGAGATTTTCGGGGCGCAATGATGGGGCGTGCAGATAAGGGCATCATCATGACAACAGGCACATTTACAGCCGATGCTAGTAAAGAGGCTGTGCGAGATGGTGTACCACCCATCGAACTTGGAGTTAGTATGTTTCAAATCACACTTTTCACGCCTTTAGCGCCGCTGAGTTCAAGACCTTAGCCCGACGGTGCAGACCGCCACGGCGAGTGCGACCTCGGCGCCGCAACACGATGGGAGTTTGAGATGGTTAACTATGTGACACTGCGGGATACCCGCGATGAAGGCGGCAGTCGACACTTGGGCGCTAGTCTGAAAGGAGACGGCACGCTCCTAATCGAGGGACAGGACCTTGGGCCTGGTGTAGAAGGCTTCTTCGGCCCCGGCCTGACGGAGTACGAATGGGCTTGGATCATCCGACCGCCAGGGGTGAGGACGCTGAAGCTGGCTCTCGCGTGTGACGACGACGTCTTGGCCGCTCTCAGGGATCGGTTCTCGGGAGACGCTGCAGCCGGCCTTCAGCCCTTCCTGGACGACAACGGTGTCCCGTACGAGCCTTGGTCGAGAGTAGGGGACTGACGACCCAGACAACTTGTGGAGGGCTCTGATGCCGCTGGGCTAACAAGCGTATCCACCTGACGCGCAGGAGTCGTGCTGCTAACGCTGAAGGATTGAGGCGCGCAGGTGATGCGCAGCACGTTAGGAGCGTCAAATCGTCCAAGAATTGGGCTTCGCCCCTTTCTGTTTTTCAGGTGACTGAGGTCTATGGTCAGAAGGTTGGAAGAGATGGAAACAATTGAAATGAGCCAGGATATCCCCGCTTGGGCAAAGCAACGGGTCCTCCCAGATGATCCCGATTTTTTAGAAGTACGCCAGTTGCATCGTCGAGGTAGAACGCAAATCCAGTTACCCAACCTTAAAGAGCTAAAAGGCTGGGCTAAGTCTCGTGGCTGGCCGACACCCATGTTTGGTTTTAAGAAAGCATTTATCACTAAGCTGTTCGAAAGTAATGAGACCTTTTCACTAGCGCTCAAGGAAAGCGGCATCAACATTCATATTCCCATCAAAGAACACATCCTTACGATTGAAACGCTCAAGGGATTGGATGCGTTGTATGAGGAAAGGGCAGACAATGGACCCCTTGGAGGACGTCCTACTGGCTGGGGAACCCTGGTCAGTAAGCTGCGGGAGATACGTCACCTTGTCGAAGCCGGCATTAAGGTGAACGTTGAAGGAACTCAGACAGTTCTGACCACGTGGCAGAGCTTCTACGAGTGGGCGCATGGGCGTTACCATATGCTTGAAGATGGTTACGACAGTTGGATAGGTGATGACGTGTCGTAAAGGCCAGAGGGACAACTCAAACCCTGGGCGCAGTTTCTTCCCAATAGCAACAGCCCGCGCCATAGCCAACAAACTCAACCCGCTTGGGCGCAAGGCGTTAACAACTTTGACTCAGGCAAGTCGGCCAAGGCGTTGGTCAGGCGTCCCGCCTAACTTGCCTTCGCGCGACCTGAAAGTCGCTTGTTTAGCTGTTGCACGTGCAAAACCGATGATGCAATGTTTCGGCAAGCTCCGCACAGGCTCTGACGTTCTGCTATCAGTTGACGCAAACGGGGCCGGAAAGAGCCGCCATGGCCGATGGGCAAGCGGGGCGGTGTTGTCCCCACCGCAGCCAACCCCTGCGCGGGTGCAAACGCTGCGGCAGGAGCAGCTAGAGCCGCTGCAACTTCCGCCCCCGGCCACGTCGCCGCGTTGGCAACGGCCGTAGGCGCATCCTGATCACAGCAGACGGCGCAACCTCCACAAACAGAGAAAGCTTGCTTGAAGCCGCCGGACACCAGTCATCGAACAGGTTCGGCCGTTGCAGGCAGCCGATGCAGGCAGAAACCGGCTAACCGGCTGACTGCATTGACTTTACGCGCCGCAAAATGCTACAATGTCGTTAGTCAAGGAGGATTGGCGGAGCCATTGTAGCACCCCCCAAGGCTTAAATTCCAAACGACGCAGTTCTGCCGAAGCCGGTTTAGTTCTGCCGCATTCGCAGAATGCCAATTATGGTGGCGGCTCCGAAAACTCCGCGCCGCATGAATCCTTACTTCGTTATACAGACAAATTGAGTTAAGGATTATGACAAGTTATATGGCAGCATAGTGGCTCGAAACACTGCTTTATTACTTACTGAGCGCAAAATCACTGTTTCAGTAAACATAAAACCAGCATTTAGCCTACCTGATGGCGTTTCAATACACAATTTTACCGCTTTTTATTTTACATAACGCTTATCTCAATTTATCTGGCGCTCGGGGTTATTCAGTGCATGAGTAGCCACCACGAGTTTAGTTGAAGTCACTAGTAACAATTCGACAGGAAGTGGAAATGAAAAGGCTCTTCACCAAGACAACCTTGTGGATTATTGGCTGGCTCCCCGCTTTGGGCTTGATCTTGGTTCTTGGTAAGGCAAGTTCGAATGCCGCCGTTAGTGAACCGTTTATCTACACAGCCAGCCCCGACTGTATGCAGTTTAGTTCCTGTGAGTTGCAAACAAGTCTAGGCTTCGATAATGAGGTCTATGCTGTTGGTATTGGAGCATCCATTACTAACAATCTCACAGCGACTGTCTACCTACCCATAGTAGCGAATAACTTCCCCCTTGCCATTGGACACGTTGATATGCCGTGGCTACCTCAGGATATTACTGTAGTCAACGGCCATGCCTATGTAGCTCTATGTGAAGGGATTCCGGAAAATCCATATGTTTTTAGAGGTGGTCTACAGATAGTCGACATATCTAGTCCTACCTTACCGAGCAAACTTGGCAGCTATGTCGGAGGTTATTGTGTCTGGGAGACCGCAGTAAACGGAAAATACGCTTATGTCGCTGATGTAAGTAGTAGAGGCGGGAGTTTGATGATAGTGGACATCTCAGACCCGATAAGCCCTTCTTTGGTAAGCTCCTGGTCTCTATTTGGCGGCGTCAGTAACGTAGCAGTAGCAGAAGGACATGCTTACGTAGGGCTAGGATATTGGGGGGCAGGGTTGATAGTGCTGGATGTCTCTATTCCAACAAACCCGACTGTTGTTCGCGAGCACCCTGTTTCCGAATTTGTGGAGGATATAGTGGTGCATACCAACCGAATATATCTCGCTGCCAGTAATGGTTTGCATATACTAGATCGTACAACCCTGAATGAAATCGGCTTCTACCCTGCTCCAGAACGCCTTAGCAGCGTAGCAGTACAGGGTGAATATGTCTATGTTGTATCTAGGTACGGAAATTTGTATATTGTAGACATCTCCGATCTTGCAAATCCGACAGAGATTGGCTCCTATGACATAACAACAGACTATTCCCCAGTAGACATAGCTGTAGTCGGTAAATACCTTTACTTTCCTGCCGGATACAATGGAGTGCGTATACTGGATGTCAGCGCCCCTGAGGCTCCCATTGAAGTGGCATTTTATAGCATGCCTGGGGCCGCTTACAGCGTGGCCGTGGATTGGAATTATGCCTATGTTGCTAACTCTGATGGCGTTTCTATCTTTGCCTCGCTCCGGTCCACAAATCATACGAGTCTGCTCCATTCCGAGTGAATTTCAGGTTTCGAAGTCACATAGGCCGCCCAACCCACGCAGGAGGCGACAGCGCTTATCGGCGCTGGGTAGCATCGGGGCACGTTTAACAAACCTGGTTGGATAACTGAGCAGGCAGTGCAAGCCTCGGCGCTGCGCCTCAGCTCTTCCGTTGGGCTACTAAAACCCACACAGAAACACATCTTGACAGGATGTAGTCTACTGGCTACACTTGTGACATGTTGTGACATGATCGAGATCCGTAAAACTGAAGCCTTCGTTAAGTGGCTTGATGGATTGCGTGACATGAAGGCGCGATCTCGCGTTCTTGTGCGGATCGAAAGATTGGTTGCCGGAAACCCAGGAGACGTCAAGCCGGTTGGGGAAGGCGTTTCAGAATTGCGCATTGATTATGGTCCTGGTTATCGAGTCTATTTTGTAAAGCGAGGTCAGGCTGTGATTGTCTTGTTGGCTGGCGGTGATAAAAGTACGCAAGCAAAGGACATCAGAACGGCTATACGCCTGGCGCAAAATCTGTAGGAAGCTATCATGACTAAAACCGTCACAACTCGTTACGATGTGGCTGAGCATCTGCGTACGCCAGAGGAGATGGCAGCTTATTTAGAGGCTTGCCTTGAAGAAGCAGACGGCGACGCCGCCTTTATCGCTAAAGCCTTGGGTGATATTGCCCGCGCTAAGGGTATGACACAAGTGGCGCGGGATGCTGGCGTATCGCGCGAAAGCCTTTATAAAGCTCTGTCGGGGGAAAGAATTCCTGGTTTTGATACTATTCTAAAAGTCACAAAGGCTCTCGGTTTGAGGCTTCATGCAGAAGTAGCCAGTGTGGCCCAGCAAGGAACTGTAACGGATACTCAAGAAGCGGCGTATCATTAGGTTTGACTGTTGGATTGTACGGCCCAGGTCGCTAACCCCGCCCAACGCCTACACGAACCCGATCGAATCGCGACAGGTTTTGGTTGGGACAGGTATTGGATTTGCGGTTCGGCGGGTTATGACGGCCGTTGGGCAGGTTTGGTTGAACATGGGGCGCGTTGGGTGGAGAACGGCCGTTTGGCGGCGGAAATCTTGCCGTTTGTGACGCGGACCGGTTGGAAAAGGCTTTGAGGATTGCGAGGAGATGGGTGGGGGGGGTACGGCCGTGCGCCAGTACGAGTTTACCCGGTTATCGGCGCCTGCTCCGGGCGCCAACGGCCGCGCGCGGCGCGGCCGACGACAACCGGAGCAGGGGGGACATTAAGCCCTGAATTTTGAGACAGCGTCGTCAAAGGCCGAACGCAAGGAATCCCAGGCAGACTCAAAGCCATCTTTGATAGTTTCCCAGGCTTCTTCACTCGTATCGGCAAGCTCAGCCAGTTTCGCCCGGCCATCCTCAATCTGGCCTTCAAGCTCCTCAATCTGGCGGTTCATCTTCAACTGCCTGTCGGCGCTGGCGCCGGACGCCTTCGCCCGCAAGCGGTCCACTTCCGCCTTCCACTCGTCTAACTGCGCCTTTACTTTCTGTTGATACAATTCTTTGTTATTCACGTCGTTTTCTCCTATTGGTTGTTGGTTTAGATTCGCGCCGCGCGCCGTGCGCAGCGCAATAAGCTAAAATATGCCAGATATCACTGTCTCCGCAGTAGCATCACCTCCTTAAAACAGTCTTCGGTCTTGTAAATAGGTCTCCTTCTCTTCTAAAGGTTTCCCGGCTGCTGCCAGGGTTTGCCGAGCTTAGCGCGCTTTTCCCGCACCTGGCGCTCAACGGCGCTGAGGGCGTTTTTGAGACCCGTAATCGGGTCATACTTTTTAACGGCGGCGGCGATATCGGCCGGCCGGGCATAGACCACCACGGTGATTTCGTAGCGCGGATTGGTTTCAGCCTGGGAAGCGGCGCGAACGTTAATCGCCGCCATTTGCCTGGTTTGCAGGCCCCAGGTGAATGGCGACGGTATGGTTAGCGTCATCGTCACGCAGCGCGATCACGCCATCGGGTAGTTCCTCGCCGTCCAGCGTAACCCGGGTTACGCCCCGTGAAACGCCCGCGGGGTTGTGGACCTGGATGTGGTAAACGGCCGTTCCCCAACGCAGCTTCATCTCATACCCCTCCCACTCGGGCGGAATGCAGGGCGCAATACGCAGTTCGTCCCCGCTGCGGCGCAGCCCTAGCAGGGCTTCAATCCCCAGCCGGTATAGCCAGCCGGCGGAGCCCGTGTACCAGGTCCAGCCGCCCCGCCCCGTATGCGGCGCCGCGCCATACACATCCGCCGCGAGCACGTATGGCTCCACGCGATAATGACGCGCTTTTTCGGCCGTGCGGCTGTGGTTGATCGGATTCAGCAGATCGAACAGGCGCCCGGCGCGCGCGCCATCGCCCATCTGGGCATAGGCCCACGCGGTCCAGACGGCCGCGTGCGTGTACTGTCCGCCGTTCTCGCGCACGCCCGGCGGGTAGCCCTTGATATAGCCCGGATCGCGCGCCGTTTTGTCCAGCGGCGGCGCGAAGAGCAGCAGGAGACGCTCTTCCTCGCGCACCAGCTTCTCATCCACCGCCGCCAGCGCCTGCTGCGCTCGTTCTGGCCTGGCCGCGCCGGAAAGCGTCGCCCACGACTGGGCAATGGCGTCAATCTGGCACTCCCTGTTCTGCGCCGAACCCAGGGGCGCGCCGTCGTCGTAGAAAGCGCGCACGTACCAGGCGCCGTCCCAGGCGTGTTGTTCCAATGCGTCCTGCAGCGCCTCCATTTCCCGGCGATAGCGCGCGGCTTGCTCCTCGTCCTCCAGCGCGCTGCACATGGGGATAAAGGCCGCCAGCACAGCATAGCGGAACCAGCCCAACCAGACGCTCTCGCCCCGGCCCTCAATGCCGACGCGATCCATGCCGTCGTTCCAGTCGCCTCCGCCCATCAGGGGCAGACCCTGCGCGCCGGTAGCGCCCCTGTCCAGCGCGCGTCGGCAATGTTCGTAAAGGGTGTAACTTGCTTCGGTCAGCGGATAGTGATCGTAGCGCTCTTGTTCGTCGTGCTCCAGCGGTTCGCCGCGGCGGAAAGGTAGTTCCTCCTTGAGCAGCGCGACGTCGCCGGTAGCCTGCACGTAATGGGCCGCCACGTAAGGCAGCCACAGGAGATTGTCGGTGATGCGCTTGCGCACCCCTCGGCCTGAAGGCGGATGCCACCAATGCAGCACGTCGCCGGCTTCGAACTGATGGCGCGCGGCGCGCAGGATGTGCTCCCGCGCGATCTCCGGCGCGGCGTGCAGCATCGCCAGCACGTCCTGCAACTGGTCGCGGAAACCATAGGCGCCGCTGGACTGGTAGAAGGCTGAGCGTCCCCAGATGCGGCTGGAAAGATTCTGGTAGAAGAGCCAGCCGTTGAGCAGGAGGTCCATGGCGCGATCCGGCGTCTTGACGGTGACGGCATCCAGCAGCGTCGTCCAGCGCGCGCGGGCGGCGTCCCACGCGGCCTCCACCTGCTGCGGCTCCTGCAACCGCTGTATCAGCTCCCGCGCCGCGTCGCCGTCAGCCGCCTGGCCCAGGTAGAAGCTGACCGTTTTGGTTTCGCCCGGCTCCAAATTGACGTGCAGCTGCAGCGCTGCGCAAGGATCGAGGCCCGGTCGAACAGCGCTGGCTAACCCCACGCGCGCCAGCGCAGCGGGCTGCGTCACGTCACCCAGCCGCCCCAAGAATTCGGCGCGATCGGCGGTGAGCCCGTGCAGGGGCTGGCTGGCGGCAAGGAAAGCGACGCGCGCCCCAAATTCGGCATTGTAGGGATTACGCGCCAGCAGAGCGTGGCAATCAGGCTCGTAGCTGGGAATCACGTAAGCCTGCATTTCATCCCGATTGACGCCCAAAACCCATTCGGCGTAATAGGTGACCGTCAGGCGACGGGGACGGGGCCAGCTATTTTCAAGCTGAAGCTGGGCGATCTTGACCGGCTCAGCGGCGGCGGTGAAGAGGCGCAGGCGCTGTTTGAGACCGTGGCTGTGGTGGTGAAAGGTGGTATAGCCGGCGCCGTGATGGATGCGGTAGGGCGCCGCGGCGCCGCGGGGCGCGGGGGTGGGCGTCCACACAACGGCCGTTTCCTCATCACGCAAATAGATCACCTCACCCGGCCGGTCGCGCAGCGGGTCGTTGCTCCACGGCGTCAGCCGGTTTTCCCCGCTATTGGCCGTCCAGGTGTAGCCGCCGCCGCTTTCGGTTACCAGGCAGCCGGCGTCCGGGTTGGCCATCACGTTGACCCAGGGGGCCGGCGTCGCGTCTCCCGGTTCCAGATAGATGACGTATTCGCGGCCGTCGGGCGTGAAGCCGCCCCAGCCGTTGTCGAACAACAAATCGTCGGGCCGCGCCAGCGGCGGCGTCTCCGGTCGCGGCGCCTCATCGCGGGCGGGAACAAAATCGGGCAGGCGTGTGGGCATCGCCAACACGCCGCGCAGCTGCTCGGCCAGCGCGCCGTGACGGCCGTCTAAAACGACGCGGGCGGCCGTAAGCAGCAGCGTACGATCCGCCTCGCTCAGCCGATCGCTCTGAAGGAAGAAAATGCCGCCGCGACGATTAAGCCAGGCGTCGCCGTGCATACGCTGCACCAGCCGCCTTAGCTGCATTTGCAGGTCCTCGCTATAGCCGCCGGGCTGCTCGTTCATGATCGCCAGGTCGATTTGCAGGCCGCGGTTGCGCCAGTAGGTATGCGCCTGAAGCAGCTCGCGCACCAGCGCCAATTCCTCCTCAGCGCGTACCCGCACGACGAGGATGGGGTAATCTCCGGAAATCGCGTGGGGCCACAGCCCGGCCTGCCCTTGCGTATTGGCGGCCAGCGCCTCTGGGTCGGCGCGCAGAGCGCCGTGCGGGTACATCAGCAGCCCCAGCAGCCGTTGAATTTGCTCTAAGGCCTCGGTTTCAAGCTCAAGGTCCCGCATTTCAACGATGCTGCGCGCTTCGGCCTGCTGGAAGGCGCGCTCAATGGTGGGCCAGCGCTGATAGCGAGCCAGCAGATCCAGGGCCGCCTCACGGCTATCGGCGGCCAGCGTGAGATAGACCATATCGGCGCTGGTATGGGGCGCCAGTTCGATTTCCTGGCCTAAAGACATAATCGGATCGAGAACGCTGCCGGTCAAGCCGGCGCCGCTGAAGCCGGCGCCGTTGAGCGCCGCGGGGGCGCAGGGCGCGCCGCCGCGCCCCAGAAAATGGGCGCGGTCGGTTTCGTAAGCGCGCGTGAGCGGCTGGTCGTCTTTCACAACCAGGGCGTGGGCCATGAACGGCGGGTTTTCGCGGCTGGAGCGCGGGCGGCGGGTGAAGAGCAGGGCGTTGTATTCCGGCACGTAGCTGCTGGTAATAAACAGCTTATTAAAAGCGGGATGACGCTTGTCGGCGGCTTGCTGCGCCAGGACAATTTCGCCGTAGCTGACCAACCGCAGGCGGCGCGTTGCGCTGCTTTGGTTCGTCAGGCGCACGCGCCGGATGGCAACGTCATCGCTGGGGGCCACGGCGATTTCCATGTGGCTACTGACGTGGCTGCTGGCGGCGTCGCCGGTATAGTGAAAGTCGGCCTTGTGGGGCTCAAAGGTGACGTCGTGCTGCCCGGCGCGGCTGGTGATGGGCTGCGGGCCGACCGACCACAACGCGCCGCTGTCCAGCTCCTGCACGTAAATCCAGGTACCCCAATCGTCACGCGTCGTATCGGCGCGCCAGCGGGTCAGGTCGACGCCCTGCCAACGGTCATAGCCGCCGCCGGCGTTGGTGATCAGGAGGCCATAACGGCCGTTGCCCAAATAATGGGTCTGTGGGAAAGGCGTCTGCACCGGCGCCGGCCAGGGCAATGCCGCCAGTTCCTGTTCCACCACGCGCACCGCCGAGGATGCTTCTCCAGGTATTTCCTCCAGCGGCGCCGCCAGCGGAATCTGCTCTTGCAGCAGCAGCTCTACGCTCCGGATGCGCGGATCGGCGTGGAAACGGCGCACCATCGGCTCCGCTTCCAGCGCATTGACCAGGGCCAACAAGATCATGCCCTGATGGTGGACCATGTAGGAACGCACGACGGCGTACTCTTGATCCAACCTTAAGCGCGCCGGCGTGTAATCGATGGCTTCGTAAAAGCCGTAGTCGCCTAACATACCCAGGTCACGCAGGCGCTGGATATTTTGGAGCACGGCCTGCGGGCGCAGCGGCAAAGCCAGCAGGGAGGCGTAGGGCGAAATCACCAGATCGTCTTCGAGACCGCGCTTAAAGCCCAGGCCGGGAACGCCAAAAGCGCGGTATTGGTAATTCATGTTGGCGTCAAAATGGTAATAGCCGGATTCAGAGATGCCCCAAGGGACGTTGTGTTTGTCCTGCGCATACGCGATTTGCTGCTCGACGGCGGCGTGGGCGCTGGTTTCCAGCAGGGTATTGGGATAGCGGCGCGTCCACAACGCAGGCATCAGATACTCAAACATGGTGCCGCCCCACGAGATTAGCGCACGACGGCCGTTCACCTGCGTCAGGGGGCGGCCCATGTGCAGCCAGTGGCGCTGCGGGACGTCGCCCTGCGCAATGGCCAGCAAACTGGCGGCGCGCGCTTCGGAGGCCAGCAGGTCGTAAAAGTTTGGGTCGGATTTTTCGGCGTCCACGTTGTAGCCGATGTGGAAGACGTTGCGCTGCGGATTGTAAAGGAAGCCAAAATCCATCTCGTTCACCAGCCTGTCAAGCTGTTGGCTGATGTCGCGGTAGGTGGAAAGCAGTTCGGAAACGGCCGTGGCCGCCGCCTCCAGATCCACGGCCAGAGCGTCACACCATTGCCGGGCCGCCGCGATGGGGGCGGACGGCGCGGAGAGCGTGTCCAGCGCAGCGCGTAAATCGGCCAGTTTGGGCTGGGCGTCTGCGCAAATCGCTGGAATGTCGCCGACGCGGACCTGGACGGGGAGCGCCGCGCGCAGCGCCTGCCAGCGCGCCTCTAGCCCGGCATCGCCGGCGTCCTCTTGCAACAGCGCCGGCGAGTCGTGAAGATAAAGCGACCAGGGCATAAGCGCTTTCAGACGGCGCTGCATGTCTGTGACGTGGTAGCGCAGCCGTTCGGTCCAGAGGCGCAGGCTGCGCAAGCGATCGGAGGTTAGGCCGTCGGCTTCGAGCAGGTCGATTAATTTCTGCTCGAATTGGGGCCAGGTTTGCGTCGCCAACTCTTGCAGCAGCGCGGTCCACTGCGCGGGGGCGTCACGCGCGTCCAGGATGCGCCGGCGGATCTGGTTTAGTTCGGTTTGGAGCGGGCTGATGGCGGCTGAAACGGCCGTTTCCGCCAGCGCGGCGTTGAGCAGGTCGAGCGTGTCGAGCATCCCTTGCCAACGCTGCCAGCGGGGCAGGCGGGTCTGCTCAACCTCCAGGCAGCCCTGGCGCAGCGCCAGCAAGCAGCACGCCAGGTTGCCGCTGTCTACCGTGGATACGTAGCGCGGCGGCAGTGGTTCGCGGGTGCGCGTGTCGTACCAGTTGAGAAAGTGGCCGGCGTACTTTTCTAGCTTTGCCAATCCTTGCAGGCTGTTTTGCAGGCGCAGCGACAGTTCCCACAGGCCCACGTAGCCAAAATCGTAGGCGGCCAGCGTAGAAAGCAGCATCAGGCCGACGTTGGTGGGCGAGGTGCGGTGTGCAACCACGCCGCGCGGCTCCTCCTGGAAATGGTCCGGGGGCAGCCAATGGTCTTCCGGTCCGATAAACTGCTCAAAGAAAAGCCAGGTGTTGCGCGCCAGGCGGCGCAGCTCGCGCCGCTGCCCGGCGGCAAGCGGTTCTGGCTGGCGCGCGGCGGAACGGCCGAGCCACAACGCGATTTGGGGGGAGAGGAACCAGGTCAGCAGAAAGGGCAAGGCTACCGGCAGCGCCGGCGGACGGAGAAGCGCTACCAGTATCCCCAACGCCAGAGCCAGAAGGGCGGCGCTGCCCATGCGACGCCAGATGAGAAATAGTCTGCGCGATCGGCCAAAAAGGCGCATGGTATGCGCCGCCGTTACCCATTGGAGGCGCCGTTTGCGGGTAATAAACAGGCGCACCAGCACCGTCAGGATAGCATCCAGGCTAATCAGCGCCTCGTAGGGCAAAAAGACGAGCGACAACACCCAACGCGCCGCCTGCCGGCGCAGTTCCTGGGTAAGACCCTGGTTGCGGCGCGGACCTTTGCGGCGCTGGAAAAAGGCGCCCAGCACGTGACCGAACAGCACGCCGGCCTGCGAAAAAGCCGCCAGCAGCATCCAGACCAGCGCCGAGCCCGGCAGCCACAGCCAGGCGGCAATAAACAGCGCCAGCAGCGCCGGCTGGAGCAGGCTGCGACGTAAATTGTCCACCACTTTCCAGTAGCTGATGGGGGAGAGGGGGTTGGGCAGGGACCCCGATCCGCGCTGCGGCACGCGCGGCGGCAGCCAGGGCAGCAGTTGCCAGTCGCCGCGAATCCAGCGGTGCAGGCGCGCGGCGTAGCTCAGGTAGTCGCGGGGGAAATCCTCGTACAAGATGATGTCGGTGACCAGCCCGGCACGGCCGTGAATGCCCTCAAACAGGTCGTGGCTGAGCAGGCTATTTTCCGGCGCGCGTCCTTCCAGGCTGCGGGTAAAGGCGACCACGTCATAGATGCCTTTACCGACGTAGATGCCTTCTCCAAATAAATCCTGGTACACGTCGGAGACGGCGCGGGTATAAAGATCAAACCCGGTATCGCCCCCAAAGATGTCCGTGAAGCGCGAGCGCCCGGCGCTGAGCGGCTTGATTTCGGTGCGCGGCTGCAGCACCGTATAGCCGGCCAGCACCCGCCCGCTCTGTGGATCGATTTCCGCCCGGTTGAGCGGATGGGCCAGCGCGCCGATCAGCCGCCGGGCCGCGTTGCGCGGCAGCACTGTGTCAGCGTCGAGCGTAATGACGTAGCAAACCTGGGGCAACCAGGAGAGGTCGCCCATCCGCACCACGAAGGGGGTCTCGTCTTGCTGGAGCAGCAGCCGGTTAAACTCCTCCAGTTTGCCCCGCTTGCGTTCCCAGCCCATCCACACCTCTTCGTGCGGATTCCACAGCCGCTCGCGGTGAAACAGGTAAAAGGGCGCTCCGCCGTAGCGAGCATTCAGCGCCCGGATGCCGTCTTGGGCCTGTAGCAGCAACTGATCGTCGCCGTCCACGCGCTGCGCTACCCCATCGGTGAAGTCGCTGAGCAGCGCAAAGCGAACGTGCGGGTCCGAGTTGCGCAGGTAGTGCTGCTCCAGCTGCTGCAGCAGGCTCTCCACTTCATCGACATGGCTGAGCAGGGCGGGAATGACCACCATCGTCCGGTATGCCGCGGGGACGCCGTCGGATAGATCGAGCTTGGGCAGCAGACGGGGGGGCGCCAGCCATGCCACAAGCCAGTTCACCACGCTGACGGCGACAGCGGTAGCGGGGATAAAAGCAAGCAAGATGGCCAGGGTCATTTGCGGGAGGGTGGCTTGCGCAAAGCGGGCGTAGAGCAGCGGGATAAGCAGCAGCAGCAGCGTGAGCAGGAAGATGCTGCTGAGGTAGGTGAAGGCGGGACGTTCATGCAAGCACCAGCGGCGCAAACGGATTGGTGCGGCAGGCGCGTAATCAAGGCTGTCTTCCAGTTGGCGGCGCCCGGAGTCAATGAGGTAATAGCCGACGTGGCTCTGTCGCCTGGGCGCTTCTTGATCATTTGCTTTGGCGGAGCGGGCTTCCTGCGCCAGGGCAACGGCCGTTTCAGCAACTTCAATTTCGGGCTGGGCGGTGGCCTGAGCAAGCTTTTCAACGGCTTTGCGGTAGCGGTCGCGCGTTTCAAAATCCATGCGGCCATAAACCTGCGCCGGGTCCTGCGCCAGGGCCTGGTCGACCAGATTGGCGGCCTCGAAAAATTCCTTCCAATCCTGGGCATCCAGCGCGCGCAAGCTGAGAATAGAGGCGGCCGTCAGATCCGCCGCGGTGTGGGTGTCGGAGACGATGATCGCGGGCGCAACGGCCGTTTCCGGCGCGGGCGTCTCTAGAGACTGCGCCACAACGTGGACCAACACCTCAATAACGCTTACGCGCAGCATCACCGGCAGCGCCCACAGCTCGCCCATTTGCAGCGGCGTAACGCGCTGGTACGCCTGCACAAAGCGCTGCAATCTATCAACGTCGATGTGCGCCGCATCGGCCTGCAGGGCGGCGTGGGCAATGGCATAGACGCGCGGGTAGCCGGCAAAAGGGCCCGTGGTTAACTTGGGGAGTTCGTGATAGTAGGCCGTGGGCATGTCCTCGGCGATCTGGCGCAGGACCCGCTGTACAATATGAAAGTTATCGAGCAGCCACTCTGCCACGTGGGAAGCGGGCAGCGCATCTTTTTCGGCTTCATGGGTAAAAGCACGATAAGCCTGGTGCAAAAAGCGCTTTTGGGCCTGACGCTGCGCCGGCAATTTGGGTTGGGTTGTGGTTATGGTGACCTGGCGCTGGCTACGCGCCAGCTGGTGGGCGCGTGTTTCCAGGGGTTCACCCTGCGCCGAAGCTGCACTCAACTCTGGTGGCATACATCAACGTCCTTTTGTTTCTACAGCGGCCGTTTCGGCTTTGGTCGGCTCGACTTCTTGCGGGGACAAATCTTGAACGACCAGCAGCGGCGTGCTGCCGTATTCGATGAAGCTGGTGGTGATGCTGCCGTAGGGCCATTTGGTCTTACCGGAATAGCCGTGCGCGCACAGCAGAACCAGGTCCACTTCAGCCTCTTCAACCAGGTTATGGAGAGCGACGGCAATGTTGTCGCTGGCCAGCAGGCGCGGCTCAAATGCATATGCCAGGCGGTCGCGCAGTTGTTCCATGTATTGGGCAATGATTTCACGGTTGCGCGCGACAAAGCGTTTAACCAACGTTTCGTCATCTTCAGTAATCAGTACCTGGCAGGGCATTTCGGGCTGGACAACCACGTGACCCAGCAAAAGTTGAGCTTCGTGGAAGCGGGCGAGGGTAACGGCCGCCGAGAGGACAGCTTCAGCCCGCTTTGAGCCATCCAGAGGCGCCAGCAAACGGCCGTAGCGCAGACCGGCCACCTCTTGCTCCCCTGCGCTATAGGCGCGCACAATCATCACCGAGCGGTGGGCGCGCTGCACGATTTTGCGCACGACGCTGCTGACATTCCAGCGGCTCAACCCGGATCGGCCGTGGCTGCTGATAACGATCAGGTCAACCTCGTTATCGTGCGCGTATTCACAGATGCGCTGCGCCGCCTGCCCTTCGAGCAGAACCTGCTCCGCCTCAATTTGAGCCTCTGCGCGCAGCCGCTGCCCGACTTTGTCCAGATAGGCCTGGGCTTCAGCTCTAGACAGTTCCCATTCCAGCGGATTGATAGGTTGGCCACCCAAGGCTGTCTCAGAAGGTTCAAGGACGTTCACCAGGGTCACCTGCGCCTCATAGGCGTGGGCAAGAGCTACCAGATGGGGTAGCGTACACTCCGCGATGGCTGAGCCATCCAGGGGTGCAAGCAGCTGTTTAAACATCGCTTTATTTCCTTTTCCCCCAACCGTTTCCGGATCTGAATAGACGCGCGGATGAGATCTGGGCAAAGCGCAGGATTGGGGACAAACCCTTCGCGCCTATGAACGCGCGCCTATGAACGCGCGCCTATGAACGCGCGCCTATGAACGCGCGCGCTGACGCCAGAGTAGGATGGGGACGAGAACGGCCGTTATGCCCATCAGCGCCCAGATTGCCCAATAGTCCAGTGGACGGGGCAGACGGCTGGCGCCGTTGGTTGCTTCTTGCCGCTGCGCCAGCGCAGCCACAAAAGCGGCTGCGCCTTCCGGGTTGTCTACGTGCTCCCAGTGGAGCATGATCGGCGCCAGGCGCAAACCACCGGCGCGCACCCAGGCGCGCACCTGCAACGCGTCGCCCTCCAGTTTGGCGACAAAGTCTTGCAGCGGAAATGGTTCCAGCAGTTTTTGCAGCGAGGCGGAAACGGCCGGTTTGGCCGCGCTCTGCAGCACATTTGCGTCATCATCGCTCATGCTGTCAAGCGCTTCTTGCACTTGCTGCAGCAGCTTTTCGCCAAAATCCAGGGACACGCTGCCATTTTGCAGGGTAAAAGTCGCTAATTTGCCGGGATCATACGCTTCACGCGCGGTAAAGGTCATGGTTTTTTCAGTCACGGGATACCTCCTCTTATTCTAAATCTTCAGTTTCTTCCACAATTTCTTTCGCAATGCGGCGGTCCTCGCCCGCTTCGGCGACGGCCGTTTCCAACTGCGTCGTCAGCTTGTTCTGATGTTGGGCGGCGCCGCCGGCCATATGCCGCATGACTGCCAGCAACATGGGCCATGCTGTGGATTGATACGTCTTGCCCTTGAGCAAACCGTCTCTTTCTGCGGTTAAATCAAGAAATATGTCGATACCGCCCAGTCTATGGAGAACTTGCTGGATAATTTGCTGTGGCGTCGTGGAAAGCGTCATGCTGATGAGAATGCAAGCCTGCCCCCAGGAGTGGGCCAGCCTTTGAATTTCTTGAGCCTGGCTTTGGGCCGCGGCGGTAGGCGTATAGACCAGGGCTAGATTGGCGCCGTGCGCCGCTAATTGTCCGGCTAACAGGCGGCCGTTTACAAAGCGGCCGTTGTCGCCTAGTCCCCCAACCATCAACACCGCCTTACCGGCCAGCCTCTTTGACCCTTGAATCACTGGTTGATCATTTGCCGCTAGCTGTTGCACAAAGCCTTCCTGCCAATGCCGTACCTGCATCTTGCTTCACAAATACAGCTTTCCCACAATACGTTCACAGACATTTTTAGCATACAATATTGGTACAATTTTCCCTATAGATGAAGATATAGATGATCGACACATTTGCGGGTATATTTAATGCTTGCATGCCATCAGATATCAGTGTGTATGGAGGTATTGACGCTCATGGGGGAAGGGCTGACCAACCAGGAAATCAGCAAGCGCTTATTGAACTGGGCACGGTCAAGAATCACGTCCACAACATTTTACGCAAGCTGGACGTGTCCAGCCGGGAGATGGCGGCTGCTCATTTATCCTCTGATTCCTGACACACACTGCCCATCAAGCCCAAAACCGCAAAGCGAAAAACTTACCGGCCGTTGCTGGCGTTCAGAAAGCGTTCTAGCTGTTCCCAGGCAGCGTAGATCGCTTCGTGGCGCGCTTGATAACGCGGCCCTTCCGGCGTCAGCGTGAGCTGCACCAGCCGCGCGATGCGCAGCGCGTCCAGGTGGTGGATGACCGTGGGCGCGCGCAGACGCAGGCGGCGCGCCAATTCGGCCGGCGTAAGCGGTTCGGCCGAAAGGTAGTGCAGGATGCGCAGCCGCGTGGGGTCGGCCAGCGCTTTGAGCGCATGAAAGAGCGCGTCGGGCACCGCCTCGCCGGGCACGAGCGAGACGTTGGCCGGGCGCGCGCCGTAGATGAAGATGTCGGTGTCGGCTCCCAGCGGCGTAACGAGCACCAGCGGCGTGACCCAAAAAGAGGGCGCCAACACCAGGTTGACGGCCGGGGTGGTCTTGGAAAAGCGCACCCCTTGGGAAAGGGTTTCCAGCAGCTCGAGTACGGTGAGGTCTTGGGCCAGGGCGCGGGCGTGGGCAACGGCCGTTGACAAAGCCGGCCGAATACGCGCCTCTTCTTCCAGAAAGAACACGTCGCGATAGGCCTGAAGCGCTTGCGGCAGCAGCGTGTTAAAGCGCTCCGGCTCCGCCCACATGCGCAGCGTCACGCTAACCCGGTTTTTCACCGTGGTCTGTTTGACTTCGGGATTTTTGGCTTTATAGCTGGCCAACAGGGCCGTCTCATCAGCCTCGTCCCAACGGCCGCGCGCCGCCACCGCGTGCAAAATCGGCGCCCACGCATCCGGCACAAACGGAGCCAGCGTCAGGGTCGGCAGACGCGCGGCGGCGGGCATGGCCTCCAGGGCACACAGCACCGCCGCGCTGTCCTGCGGCGTGGGGAGCGTGCGCAGCCAGTGGAAGGGCCAGATCAGCCCCGGCAGCAGCTCTTGCAGGAAGTCACGCGCCGGCGCCGGCAGGCGCGAGCGCACTCCGGCGGCCCACGCGCCGCGCAAACCGTAGCGGCCCGGATCGTGCAGCACTTTCAGGCTAATGAAAAAATCGTAAGCGGTTCCGCTTTCCCAGGTCAGGTGCGTGTAACTCATCAGGAACGTTTCTTGCGCCCGGTCGACTTCCGTATTGCGCGCCATTCGTCGTCGTCGGCCGAATCGTCGCGCAGGTCCAGATGCTGCCGGTGGCGGTCGCGCCATTCCGCCACCGTCGCCTCATCGTCATCCTCAAACACGTGTTCCAGCCCCAGGTCAAACATGGCATCCGCCAGCGCATCGGCCCCCAAAGTCAACTCCCCGCCGGCGAAAGCCTCAATTTCATCCTTGAGCACGTCGCGCATCACCAGCTTGTGGGCGATTTGCTCGCGCAGATCGTCCGCCATATTGGCCAGCAGGTCGCGCCCGGCCTGCGCGGCGCGCGCCGCGCGGCGCATGAGCTCCGCGCTGCGATGGCCTTCTAGCTGCGCCAGCTCCTGCCCAATCTCCTCCAGCCGCCGCCGGCAGCGCAGCAGCTCGTTGAACAGCGCCTGCGCCAGCGCTTCGTCGGTGAAGGTCGTGGCGGCGGCGTGTTCCGGCTCCTCGGCAAGCTGCTCCAAGCGCGCCAGGTCGCCGGCGGCGTAGGCGGCGTTGACGGCCATCATGATTTGGGTGCGGTAGGCGCGATCGGCCTCGTCCAGCCCAAAGTCGGGGTGAAAGCGGCGCGCCAGGCGGCGATAGAGCTTTTTGAGCGTTTCGCTTTCGGCGGCGGTGAGCGTCTGGGGCGGCGCAACGCCGGCGTCGGCGGCGCGGTAGCGGAAAGATCCGCTGGCGGCGGCCCCGTCCGCGGCGTCAAAGCCCCAGCTATCGCGCAGCGGCTGGTCGCGAAAGTCCGCATCGTTGTAGAACCAGTCGTCTTCCAGGGTGCGCAACTGCCGGCGCAGCGCGCGAATCTCGTTTTCCAGTTCGTCCAGGCGGCGCGAAAGGGAGCCCAGCCGGGCGCGCAGGCGGAACTCAAAGGCGCTGATGGCCGCCAGCCGCTCGGCCAGCTCGGATTCGGCCATAATCAGGCGCGGCTTAATCTCATCCAGAAGCGCCTGCAGCTCGCTGATTTTCGCCCGCCAGTTGTCGCCGGCGGCGGCCAGGTTTTGTTCGTGAATCAAGACTTTTCTCCTCGTAAACGTAGGACAAGTTTCCTACTTGCCTGCGCAAGAAGGAATCTTGCGCTACGATTTTCATTAATCGCGGCTTCGCCGTGAGCCTCAACCTAAGGGTGCGCCCCGCGCATGGAGAACTCCGAGTAGTGTGAATAAACGCGCAGATTAGGGTATAATCAGGATTGATAATAGCTTAGCCGATCGCAATTCTACAAAGAGTTATGTCGATAACTAAAACCGTCAAGAAAGTTCCTATTGGTCAGCAAGAAAAAGACGTTCATTATTGGCGGCAAAAATCCTATGCAGACCGTCTGGCGACATTAGACCAGATTCGCCGCGAATACCACCTTTGGAAATATGGTACTGAACCAGGATTTCAAAGAGTTTTTCATATCATTAAATGCTAAGTTGATTTTGCTAGCTGCTTTGCCAGTCGTGTGATTGAAACAATTGATGACACACCTATTTCGTTTATCGACCGGGAGAGCCTGCTGCGTAACAAACGCGCCACGGGACGTTATCAAGACCTGGCCGACGTCGAAAATCTCGAGCCCTAGCAACCCCGAACCTATTAGCCGCCAAAAACCATATTTATAAAATTCCTGTGCGCATGATGGACCTATTATACCATCGATCAGGCGGACGGCTTGAAGTCGGACACGGTTCTGTTGCAGGAAATCACGGCCGTTTCCCGAACGTGACCCTTGTCATGACAATTGTCATAGAGAAAATATGACATTCGTCGCTGCGTGCTGACGGCCGTTATTTTATACTTCCTATACCTATTCGCATACGCGAATACATGCATAGGTTAATAGGATCAAGCCGTGACGCCGCCATCTTTTGAAGAACTCCAATTCCTGCACGCCAACATTTGCCAGGCGCTGGGCGACCCCAAGCGCCTGCTCATTTTGTACGCCCTGCACGCCCATCCCCGTAACGTCACCACCCTGGCCGACGATCTGGACATGCCCCAGCCAACGGCTTCCCGCCACCTGCGCGTTTTGCGCCAGCGCGGCCTGGTTACCGGCGACCGGGATGGCCCCTCCGTGGTGTATACCCTGCGCGACGCGCGCATCATCGACGTGCTGGACACGATGCGCCAGGTCATGCGCGACGTCATCGCCCAGCAGGCTGACCTCGTCGCCTGATAAAGCACACAACCGGCAAGAAAGAGTAAAGCAATGAAGGATTTCAAGTACATCTGGCTCGTTGGTCTCTTCGGTACACTATTTCTGATCATCACGCCGATTGCGCTGTTGGTCACCAAAGATCCCGCGCCGCCCGACAATCCCTGGGCAAATGTGCCCGTGCGGCCGCCCGACCTGGACCATACCCCTTTGCTCAGCGGTCCCTACGCGACCGGCTCGGACGTGACGCGCGCCTGCCGGGAATGCCACGAGGACGCCAGCCACGATATCATGCAAACCGTGCACTGGAAGTGGGAAGGCGATCCGGTGCTGCTGCCCGGCCGGGATGAGCCCGTCACCATCGGCAAGAAAAATCAGCTCAACAACTTCTGCCTGGGCATCCAAAGCAACTGGCCCGGCTGCACAAGCTGCCATGCCGGCTATGGCTGGGAGGACGCCAATTTTGACTTCTCAAACGCGGAAAACGTTGACTGCCTGGTCTGCCATGAACAGACGGGTACCTACGTCAAAGGCACGGCCGGCATGCCGGACAGCAGCGTAGACCTGGTTGCGGCGGCGCAGAGCGTGGGCACGCCCACGCGCAACAACTGCGGCGGCTGCCATTTCAGCGGCGGCGGCGGCAACGCCGTCAAGCACGGCGACATGGACAGCAGCCTCTTTTACCCCAATGAGCAGATCGACGTTCACATGGGGCGCTACAACTTTATCTGCGTGGACTGTCACCAAAGCGATAACCACAATATCCGCGGGCGCGCCATGTCGGTAAGCGTTGACAACGTAAACCAGGTCTATTGCACCGACTGCCACAGCGAAAAGCTGCACGCCGACGAACGCATCAATGCGCATACGGAGTCGGTGGCCTGCCAGACCTGCCACATCCCCGAGGGGGCCGTGCGCGACGCCACCAAGATGAATTGGGACTGGTCCACCGCGGGGCAGGATTTGCCGGAGGATACGCATACCTACCTGAAGATCAAAGGCAGCTTTGTGTACGAGCACAATTTTACGCCGGCGTACATGTGGTCGAACGGCGCGTCAACGCGCTACATCTTTGGCGATGTGATTGATCCGAGCGTGACAACGCTGATTAACAATCCGCAAGGCTCCGTCACCGATAAAAGCGCCAAAATCTGGCCCTTCAAAATCCACACCGCCAGGCAAATCTACGATACCTTCTACAACTACCTGCTCCAGCCGAAGACGGTCGGCGAAGGCGGCTATTGGACCGAGTTCGATTGGGATCAGGCGGCGCGCCTGGGTTCGGAGGCGGTGGGGCTGGCGTATAGCGGATCGTATGGCTTTACAGATACCGAAATGTATTGGCCGCTCTCACACATGGTTGCGCCTAAGGAAAATGCGCTGCAGTGCAATGATTGTCATGGGGAAAACGGCCGTTTAGATTGGGAAAGCCTGGGCTACTACGGCGACCCCATCCGCTGGGGCGGACGCAGCCAGACGATTGTAGGGCAGCGGTAGAGCGAGTGGCGAGTGGTGAGTAATGAGTAATGAGTGATGAGTATGCGAAGCGATAGCGTTAAGTTTTTGATTATAACGGCCGTTGTCGTGGGGGCGCTGGTGGTGGGCTTCTGGCGCCCGGCGGCGGCGCAGGAGGGCGCGCCGGCGCCGGGCGCGGAGCCTATCCGCCCGCCCACGGCCGTGCTGCATCCGACGTTTGCGCTGCTGGATGCCGACGGCCGTAGCGTGCTGGAGAGCGGCGCGCCCGTTTCCACGATGAACAGCTGCGGGACCTGCCACGATACGGCCTTTATTGCGCGGCACAGCTTTCATACGGACGTAGGTTTAAGCGACTATACGGCGCCGGGGGAAACGGAAAACGGCCGTGTCTGGGACAGCAGCACCGGCATCTTCGGCAAATGGAACCCCATCACCTACCGCTACCTTTCGCCGGAAGGGGATGCGCGCCTCGACCTGACGACCCCCGGCTGGATTCAGGCCTTCGGCGCGCGCCACGTTGGCGGCGGCCCGGCCGAGACCAGCCGCAGCGGCGCCAGGCTCACCGACCTACCCGCCTCGGCCGGCGTCGTCGACACCCACGTCGTCGATCCGCAGAGCGGCGAACTGGTTGCGTGGGATTGGGAAGCCTCCGGCGTCGTGGAGATGAACTGCTTCCTCTGCCACACGCCAAAGCCCAACAACGCCGCGCGCATCGCGGCGCTGCAAGCCGGCGCATTTCAATGGGCCAACACGGCCACGCTGGCGGGTACCGGCATCGTCGCGCAGGTAGACGGCGGCTGGCAGTGGCAGCCGGACGCCTTCAACGCCGAGGGCGAACTCCTGGACGCCTACGTGCTCGTGCAGGAACCCAGCAGCCTCAACTGCGCCCAGTGCCACGGGCTGGTCCACGTCGACGCCCAAACGCCCCTGGCCATGAACGGCTGCTCGCCGGACCAGTGGAGCACCATCACCACCGGGCAGATCATTTCGCCCCAGCGGCTCTCCAACTCCGGCATGAACCTCTCCAGCAAAGCCAGCCTGGCGCGCTCGTGGGATATCCACGCCGAGCGCATCGTAGGCTGCACGGACTGCCATTATTCGATCAACAACCCCATCTACTACCGCGAAGCGGAAGCGACGCGCCCCGCACACCTGACGTTTGATCCGCGGCGCATCGACCTGGGCGAGTATCTGTACCGGCCCATGCACCAGTTTGCCAAGGGCCAGAGCGCGCAGGGCACGCTGGCGCCCGAATTCGACAACAGCATCCGGCGCTGCGAATCGTGCCACAGCATTGCAGTAACCCACGACTGGCTGCCCTACAAAGAAAAGCACACGGCCGTCCTGAGCTGCGAAACGTGCCACGTACCGCGCATGCACGCCCCCGCCAGACAAGCGTTAGATTGGACGGTGTTGCGCGCCGACGGGACCCCGCAGGCCACCTGCCGCGGGGTGGAAATGGAACCGGGTTCGCCGGGTTCAAGCAACGTGCTCATTTATGGGTTTGATCCCGTGCTGCTCCCGCGCGCCAACGGCGACGGAACGACCTCCCTGGCGCCCTTCAACCTGATTTCGGCCTGGTTCTGGGTGTACGATACGCCGGAACGGCCGGCGCCCATTCGCGACCTGCAGGCCGCCTGGCTGGACGCCGACGGCCGTTACCACGCCGACGTCCTGGCCGCTTTCGACGCCAACGGCGATGGAACGCTGGACGACGACGAGCTTATCATCGACAACGCCGCCAAGGAAAGCCTGATTGCCGGGCGGCTGGCGGCGCTGGGGCTGGAAAATCCGCGCATTGCGGCGGAGGTACGGCCGTACAACATCAACCACACCGTAGCGCACGGCGAGTGGGCCACCAAGGAGTGCCGGGAGTGCCACAGCGCAACCTCGCGCATCACCCAGCCCATGCTGCTCGCCGACCAGATGCCCGGCGGCGTCATGCCTACCTTCGTCAGCAGCGCCGCCACGCAGATGGCCGGCGTGCTCCAGGTGACCGATACGGGCGCGCTCCTCTACCAACCCCAAACCCAACCCGACACTAACAGCCCGCTCACCGCGCTCTACATTCTGGGCCACGACAGCGTACGCTGGGTCGACCTGGCCGGCGCGCTCATCTTTCTGGGTACCGTCGCCGGGGTCACGCTGCACGGCGGCTTGCGCTTTTTCCTGGCGCGCCGGCGCACGCCTGCAAAGCCGGCGCTGCGCGAGGTGTACATGTACACGGTCTACGAGCGGCTGTGGCACTGGCTGCAAACGGCCGTTATCTTCGGCCTCATCTTTACCGGGCTGGTCATCCACAAGCCCGACATCTTCGGTATCTTCAGCTTCCGCTTCATGGTCGAGGTTCACAACGTGCTGGCCTTCATTCTGCTGGCCAACGCCACGCTGGCCGCTTTCTATCACCTCGCCAGCGGCGAAATCCGGCAGTTCCTGCCCCAGCCGCGCGGCTTTTTCAACCAGGCTTTTGCGCAGGTCGCCTTTTACGTGCGCGGCATCTTCCGCGGCGAACCGCACCCGTTCGAAAAGAGCCCGGAGCGCAAGCTCAATCCGCTGCAGCAGATCACCTACTTTGGGCTGCTGAACGTGCTGCTGCCGCTACAGGTGATAACCGGCATCTTCATGTGGGGCGCGCAGCGCTGGCCCAACGTCGCCCAACAGCTTGGCGGCCTGCCTTTTCTGGCCCCCTTCCACACGCTGATTGCCTGGCTCTTTGGCGCCTTTATCGTCATGCACGTCTATTTGACCACCACCGGCCACGCGCCGCTGGCCGGCGTCCGGTCGATGATCATGGGCTGGGACGCGGTGGAAGTCCACCACGCCGATTCCGCAGAAGCGGCCGCCGACTAATTTTGGAGGACCTTTGCTATGACCACGTACACACCAACCGAATCAACCACTGCCCCGGCTAAAAAAGAACGCGCCGCGGCGCGCACGGCCAATCCCTACATTAACCCATATCTGGCCGGCATTCTGCTGGGCGTTGTGCTCTTTCTCTCCTTTTTCATCTCCGGCAACGGGCTGGGCGCTTCCGGCGGCATGAACCGCCTTCTGGTCTTCGTGCAGGACGTGGTCGCGCCCGGCCATGTGGACCGCACGCCCTATTTGGTCGACATGGCCGGCGGCAATCGCAATCCGCTGGATAGCTGGGTGGTCTTTGTCACGCTGGGAGCCATTCTGGGGGGCGCGGTGTCGGGGTGGCGCAACGGCCGTCTCAAATTCGAGACCAACGGCGGCCCGCGCGTGCCCACCAAAGTGCGCTGGATGATGGCCTTCATCGGCGGCGGATTTATGGGTTACGGCGCCCGCCTGGCGCGCGGCTGCACCTCCGGCCAGGCGCTCTCCGGCGGCGCCGTGCTTTCCGTCGGCAGTTGGGCCTTCATGCTGGCTGTTTTCGCCGGCGCCTATGCGCTCGCCTATTCTCTGCGCAAATTTTGGAACTAACGGGCTGCGGCCGGTCTCCTGACCGCGCCGCCTGGGTTGGCGTAGTCAGAACGCCAGGCGCAACGCACCCTATCAAATGAAAATAATCCAGGTTCATCCGTGTAATCTGTGTCCAATTCTCCAAGGAGAACAACCATGACGCCATTTCCGCTTCCGCTTACACAACTATTTGGCCATTGGGGCGCTTACGTCGTTTACCTGATGATCGGCTTCGCCTTCGGCTACGTGCTGGAAATCGCCGGCTTTGGGAACTCGCCCAAGCTGGCCGCCCAATTCTACTTCAAGGATATGACCGTCCTCAAAGTTATGTTTGGCGCCATCATCGTGGCCATGGTGCTGGTTTTTGGGGCCTCGGCCGTGGGCCTGCTCGACTACAACCTGATCTGGGTCAACCCAACCTACCTGTGGCCCGGCATCGTGGGCGGGCTGCTGATGGGGGTCGGCTTCATTGTCGGCGGCTTTTGCCCCGGCACCTCCCTCGTCGCGGCCGCCACGCTCAAGATAGACGGCATCTTTTTCGCGCTGGGCGTCTTTTTTGGCATTTTCCTCTTTGGCGAAACCGTCGACAACTACCGCATCTTCTTCAACTCCTCCTACATGGGGCGCTTCACGCTGCAGGAGTTTCTGGGGCTGCCCACGGGCGTGGTCGTCTTGCTGGTGGTGCTCATGGCGCTGTTCATGTTCTGGGGCGCCGAAAAGCTGGAAGGCATCTTCGGGGGCAAAGACGCCCGCCAGGCGCCCAAATGGCGCTACGCCGCCGCAGGCATCCTCGTGCTGGCCGCGGCCGGCCTGATCGTCATCGGTCAACCCACCACTCAAGATCGCTGGGCGCGCGTGGCGGGGGAAAAAGAGGCGCTGCTGGCGGCGCGCACGGTGCAGATCCATCCCGGTGAACTGCTAGATTTACTGCGTAATCCGGCGCTCAAAATCATCATGCTGGACGTGCGCGATGAGGCGGACTACAACCTGTTCCACATCCTGGATGCGCGCCACACGCCCCTGACACAGCTACCGTCAATGATCGCGGACCTGCACTTTGAGCCGGAAAACGCCATTTTCATCGTGATGAGCAACGACGAAACGGCCGCTACCGCCGCGTGGAAAACGCTCGTGGCCGAAGCGGTACCCAACGTTTACATTCTTGAGGGAGGCATCAACAACTGGATTGCGCTCTTCGGCGGCGACGACCTGACGTCACGCTTCGTGAAAGGCGCGGGCGAGGACGTTTTGTGCTACAACTTCGACGCGGCGCTGGGCGCACGCTATGCAGCCTCCAGGCCAAATCCTGAGGCTGTAGAATTACAATACGTTCCCAAGGTCGAGATCAAGGTGAAGCGCGCCCCCACCAGCGGCGGCTGCGGCTGACGCGGCTAAGCCATGACCGGGCGATCCAAACGAAAAGAGCCCGCGCGCTGCGCGGGCTCTTTTTTATTGGCGTATAGAAGTTCAACTTTTTCAGAAAAGTTGAACTTCTGAAAACTTGCGTTACGGCATACTAAATGACCGTGCCGTCGGGAATGATGGCGTTTTTGGGCACAATCACGATCCCTTCGCGCGCCACCCAGTTGGGATGCTCTTCGTCCGCCCGGTCAGGCAGGCTGCGAATGATGACCTGCCGCCCAATGCGCGCGTTTTTGTCAATGATAGCCCCTTCAATCACGGAGCCCGCGCCGATGCCCACGCTGGGACGGCCGTTGCGCAGATTCTCCCGCACGTCACCTATCGACTCATAATAGTCAGCGCCCATCATCACCGTGCGTTGAATCGTCACGCTGTGGCTGATGATGCTGCGCAGGCCGATCACCGAATTGCGAATGGTCGCCTCCTGAATGCGACCGCCGTCTGCTAACAGCACGTTTTGCAAATTGCCGCCTTCCACCTTGGAGCCGGGCAAAAAGCGCGGGCGCGAATAAATCGGGCGCATCGGATCGTAAAGGTTGAACTTGGGCAGCGGCGCAGCCATGTCCAGATTCACCTCGTAGAAGCGGCGCATGGTGCCGATATCTTCCCAATAATCTTCAAAGATGTAGCCCATCACCCGGTGGCTGGCAATCGAGCCGGGAATGATGTGCTTGCCGAAGTCTAGCCCTTCCCCCTCGCGCAGCAGCTTGACCAGCATGTCGGTCGAGAAAACGTAAATGCCCATGGAGGCCATGTAGGGCTTGTCTGAACCGCTGAGGCTCTCCAGGCCGGCAATGGCTTCATCCGTCTGCGGTTTTTCCACAAAGCGCTCAATCAGTCCATCGGCGTTCATTTTCAGAATGCCCAATGAGGAAGCATTGGCGCGGTCGACCGGCTGCACGGCAATCGTAATGTCGGCGCCGCTATCTACGTGGAACTCGACAAACTTGCGGTAATCCATGCGGTAGAGGTGGTCGCCGGCCAGAATCAGTACGTAGGGCGTGCCCACGCTGCGGATCTCAACAAGCTGCTTGCGGATGGCGTCGGCCGTTCCCTGATACCACTCGGCGCTGCGGTGCGTCTGTTCCGCGGCCAGAATCTGCACCCAGCCCGGCGTAAACATGTCGCGGTTGTAGGTGCGGTGAATGTGGCGATGCAGCGAAACCGAATTAAATTGGGTCAAAATCGCGATTTTTTCAATCCCCACGTGGAAACAGTTGCTCATCGGAATATCAATCAGGCGGTATTTGCCGGCAAGGGGCACGGCCGGTTTGGTGCGGTCGCGGGTCAGCGGAAAGAGCCGCGAACCAACCCCACCACCCAAAATCAGCGCAAGGACGTCACGCATTTTCATAAGTTGCCTCCCTAAATGTAGGACAAGTTTCTTACTTGTCCGGCCAAGAAGGAATCTTGCCCTACAGTTGCGGGCAAGCAGGAATCTTGCCCTTTAGTTTTGGGCAAGCAGGAATCTTGCCCACCAATTGGCGTCCCCAGGTAGAAAGGGAATGCTTGAAATGTTCGAACTACAGGTGACAGACAGGTAACTTCTCGATATTTCGGGGCTGTGGACGGTCTCCTGACCGAGCCACCCCAGGTTATTGAGGAGATACACAGACAGCGCTACAACAGCGCTTCTACCCATGAGTATAGCAGCATTATGCCGTTTTGCGGTAATAACTAACCCTCTTTCCGGTGCAGAATTGCCGACAAACGGTTACAAGCAGCATGGGACCACGATTATCCGCCCAAGTCAAGTTTTTGCAGCCGGCCTGGTATGCAATCGCCCTATCCGGACGGCTTTCCGGGTTGACAGGCGCGCGCGCCGCTTTATAATGAAGGCAAATTACAACCCTACCAGCGCCGGGAGGAGTAAGCGGGTCCCAGGCTGACAGAAAAGCTGAGGCCGCCGGCTGAGAGCCTCCACCAGACCCTGACCCGCCGAATGTCGCCCGGTTTGATCGCCGCAGAAATCGGGGAGGCGCGCCTTCCCTGAAAGTAGACCGGCGCGGGTCCGCCCGTTAGCGCGGAGCCCTGATAGTAGTCGGGGCGCAGAGCGCGCCGGCGCAGCAATGCGCGGCGAACAGAGGTGGTATCGCGGAAGATAAGCCCTTTCGTCCTCACGGATGAAGGGGCTTTTTTATGAGGTGAAGCATAGAACGCAGATTTTCCTGATGGACCTGATCAACCTGATTGAATCAGAGTATGCTCTGATTATATCAGGCAAATCAGGCATATCTGCGTCATCAGCGTTCCATTTTCAGGATAGAACCATGAGTTTAGCGAAACGATATAACCCCCAAACGGCCGAACCCGACCTGCAGGCGCAGTGGCAGGCGGCCGGCGTCTACCACTTTGAGCTGGAGAGCGACGCCCCGGTCTACAGCATCGACACGCCGCCGCCGACCGTGTCGGGCAAGCTGCACCTGGGCCACGTCTACTCCTACAGCCACACCGACTTCCTGGCGCGCTTCTGGCGCATGCGCGGCCACAACGTCTTCTACCCCATGGGCTATGACGACAACGGCCTGCCCACCGAGCGGCTGGTGGAGCGCACGCTGGGCGTCACCGCCGCCGAAGTGGGGCGCGAGGCGTTCATCGCCCACTGCCTGGCCATCAGCGCGGAGGCCGAGCAGGCTTACGAAGCGCTGTGGCGGCGGCTGGGGCTGTCGATTGATTGGCGCTACACCTACCGCACCATCAACGCCAATGCGCGCCGCAGCGCGCAGCTTTCGTTCATCGACCTGTTCGCAAAGGGGCTGGCCTACCGGCAAATGGCGCCCGCCATCTGGTGCCCGGAGTGCCGGACGGCCATCGCCCAGGCGGATTTGGACGACCTGGAGCGGGAGGCGACCTTCACCACGCTGGCCTTCACGCTGCCCGACGGCGCCGCGCTGCCCATCGCCACCACGCGGCCGGAGCTGCTGGCGGCGTGCGTGGCGGTCTTTGTGCACCCGGAAGATACGCGCTTCCGGCGCCTCGTCGGCCAGGAAGCGCAGGTGCCGCTCTTTGAACAGCGCGTGCCCATCCTGACCGATCCGGCGGCCGACCCGGCCAAGGGCACGGGGGCGGTGATGTGCTGCACCT
>Ga0209498_1000247_pt1 | contig 32657 bp, 31 predicted proteins | sample WalLakDeSediment_FD_184131 | JGI IMG/M metagenome (GOLD analysis project Ga0209498, IMG submission 184131) | Lake sediment microbial communities from Walker lake, Nevada to study Microbial Dark Matter (Phase II) - Walker Lake 11/02/13 Deep... | ecosystem: Environmental > Aquatic > Freshwater >...
GAGTGCCGTGCTCGGCCAGTACACGGCGGGCCGCGACGCGCCGGCCTACCTCGACGAGCCCGGCGTGGCGGAGGGGTCGCGGACGCCGACCTACGCGGCGGCCCGCTTCCAGGTGCGCAACTGGCGCTGGGCCGGGGTGCCCTTCTACCTGCGGACCGGCAAGCGACTCGAGGCCAAGGCCTCGGAGATCGTCCTCACCTTCAAGCTGCCGCCGCACGTGCCCTTCGACCTGCCGATCCCCCTGAAGGCCGACCGGCTGGTCCTGCGCCTGGTGCCCGACGAGGGGATCAGCCTGCGCTTCAATGCCAAGCAGCCCGGCCAGGGCATCGACCTCGACCGGGTGGCGCTCGACTTCGCCTACCAGGGGCGCTACCGGCGGCCGAACCCCGACGCCTACGAGACCCTGATCCAGGACGTCATCGAGGGCGACGCGACGCTGTTCATGCGGGCCGACGAGGTGGAGGCGCAGTGGCGGGTGGTGGCGCCGCTGCTCGCCGCGACCGCCGACCGGCGGCCGGTGCCGTACGCGGCCGGCTCGATGGGCCCGCTCGAGGCAGTGGCGCTGATCGAACGCGACGGCCGGCACTGGTACCGGCCGGGGGGGACGTGAGGCGATGGCCGACGTGATGCTGTTGGGCGTGCCGATGGACCTCGGGGCCGGGCGGCGGGGCGTCGACATGGGGCCGTCGGCGCTGCGGCTGGCGCGCCTGGGCGATACGTTGGGGCAACTGGGCCACGGCGTCCGCGACCTCGGCAACGTCGAGGTGCCGGTCGCCGAGAGCGTCGACCACGGAACCGGCTCGGTGCGCTACCTCGACGCCATCGCGCGGGTCTGCGCGTCGGTCGCGGATGCGCTGGCCACGCTCCGCGACGGGGTCGTGCCCGTCGTCCTGGGCGGCGACCACGCCCTGTCGCTCGGCTCGGTCGCCGGGGCTGCGCGTCGCGCCGGGCCGGACGGGGGTGCGTCCCGTCGCGTCGGCGTGCTGTGGATCGACGCCCACGCCGACCTGAACACGCCGGCCAGCAGCCCGTCCGGCAACGTCCATGGGATGCCGCTGGCCCACCTGCTGGGCCACGGTGAGGCGCGCCTGCGGCCGTGGCCCGGCACGGCGGCCGTGCGGCCCGAGGACGTCGTGATGCTGGGCCTGCGCTCGGTCGACCCGGGGGAGCGTGCCCTCATCCGCGAGCACGGTCTTCGGGCGCTGACCATGAGCGACGTCGATCGCGCCGGCATCGCCGAGGTCACGACGGCGGCGCTGACGGCACTGGCGCACGTCGACGCGCTGCACGTGTCGCTCGACGCCGACGTGCTCGATCCCGCCGTCGCGCCCGGCGTGGGGACGCCGGTTCCCGGCGGGCTCGGCTACCGCGAGGCCCACCTGCTCATGGAGTTGCTGTGCGAGAGCGGCCGGGTGGCCTCGGTCGACCTGGTGGAGGTCAACCCGATCCTCGACGAGGGCAACCGCACCGCCAGGGTCGTGGTCGAGCTCGCGGCGAGCCTCTTCGGTCGGACGATCCTCTAGAGCGCCGCGAAGGCGGCCAGGCGCCGGCCGACCCCGGGCCAGGCGTTCTCCATCGCGGCATCGCCGGCGGCGATGGCCGCCGCGGCGCGGTCGAAGCGCAGCCAGTGGATCGGTGGCCGCGTCTGGACGTGAAGCGCGTGGCCCTCGCCGGCCGGGAGCGCGTCGCCTGCGGCGCCCCAGGCATCCAGGGCCAGCGCCAGGGCGCGGGCGAGCGTGTCGACCGGTCCCACGCCGCGTCCGGCCCGCGACCTGCCCGCCCCGGCCAGCGTCCGCTGCAGCCGTCGGCCCAGCGGGCTGCGGACCGCCGAACGCGCGAGCCGCAGGCCGCGCGAGTCGCGCGCCTCGACCCCGGCGCCCACGCCGAGCGCCAGATCGACGCCGAAGCCCGCCAGCGTGTCCAGCGGCACCGGCGTCCCGATGCCGCCGTCGATCAGGCGGCGGCCCTCCCACGGCACCGGCGCGAACAGGCCCGGGAGCGATGCGGAGGCGCGCAGCGCCGTGGCGAGCCTGCCAGCCCGCAGGACGACGCGCTCACCGCTGTCGACGTCGGTGGCCACCACCGCCAGCGTGCGCGGCAGCGCCTCGATGCGGGCGTCACCGACCAGGCCCCGGAAGTACGCCTCGAGGCGGCGCCCCGCGAACAGCGCACCGTCCGCCAGGCCGACGTCGACGATGCGCGGCAGCACGTCGCGGCGGCGCAGGCGCTCCGCCTCGGCGCGCATCTCGTCGGGCGACCGCCCGAGGGCGTACAGCGCGCCGATCACGGCGCCGAACGACGTCCCCACCACCACGTCGGGACTCAGGCCGCGGCGCTCGAGCGCGGCCAGCACGCCGATGTGGGCGTAGCCGCGGGCGCTGCCACCTCCGAGGGCGACGCCGATCCTGGGGCCGGAGGAGCGGCTGGCAGCGGTTCCATGGTCGTGCAGCACGCGCGAATGTACGCCGCCACGGCGGGCGGCGGATAGGCACCGGATGAGAACGCTCCGGCCCGCGCGTGCCATGCTCGGGGCGTGGAGGCGGGACTCGAGGTCGTCATCGTGCACCACCGCACGCCGGCCCTGCTGCGGGACACCCTGGCGCGCCTGGCCGAGCACGCCGCCGAGCGCCCGGTGACCGTCGTCGACACCGCGCCAGACCCCGAGCTGCCCGCGCACCTCGCGCGGGCCCACCCGCGGCTGCGGTGGCTGCCGGCACCCAACCACTCCTACGCCCACGCCGTCAACCTCGGACTCAAGGCGACCACGGCCCCGCTGGTGGCGACCATGAACGCCGACGTGCTGGTGGGGCCGCGCACCCTCGCCGACCTGACGGCACCGTTCGCCGACCCTGCCGTGGCCCTGGCGGGCCCCGTCGCCCGCACCGCCGCCGGGCGCGTTCAGGACCAGGGGCTCCCCTACCGCGTCCACCTGGCCCGTCTGCGGCTGCGCGCGGCGGCGGGACCGGCGGACGGTCGGCCGGCACCATGGGTGCCCGTGCCGTGGCTCTCCGGCTGCCTGTTGGTCGTGCGGCGTACGGCCGTGGCCCGCGTCGGCGGCATGGATGGGCGGTTGCGCTTCTACAACGAGGACCTCGAGTGGGGCCTGCGCGTCCGCGCCGCAGGGTGGCGCTGCGCCTGGGTGGCCACGGAGGTGGTCCACCTCGGCGGGATCGCCACGCCGCCCGACGGCCGCTTCCTGCTCGAGGGCCTGCGCGGCGGCTACGCCCTGACCCGCCGGCACGCGCCGCCGTGGATGCGCGTCGCGCACCGCTGGGCGGTGGCGGCCGCCGCCCACGGGGCCGCGGCGCTGGCGCGCGACCCGGCCCGCCGGGCCGACTGGCGCGAGGTGGGCCGGCGCTTCGCCCGCGCCGAGCTCGACGCCAGTCCCTTCGGCGCGACGCTGTCTGGGCCAGCGCGCGCGGGAGCGACCGACGACGGCCGCTGCGCGGCGCCGCCGGACCCGGCCACCGACCCGCTCAGGCAGCGGCGCGCTCGCGGGGCACGCTGAAGCCGAAGGCGTTCCCGCCCTCCCAGCACCGCCCCCAGGCCTCGCCATCCCAGCGGTTGGCGATCGAGCGCACGATGTACAGCCCGAGCCCCGTCCCCCGCGTGGTCGCGCCGGCGCCACGGGCGTGGGGCGCGAACCAGCCCTCCATGACCTCGGGCGCCACCGGCGCACCCCGGTCGAGCACCTCGACGCGCCACCAGCCCTCGCGCGCGGGATCGGGCACCGCCGTGAGGCGCACCTCGGCACCGGCGGGGCCGTGGATGACGGCGTTCTCCACCAGGTTGAGGAGCGCCTGCAGCAGCTTGTCGCCATCGGCCCAGGCGGTGGCCGAGGGGAGGTCGAGCCGCAGCGTGACGCGCCGCTCCGCCAGCGGCTGCGCCAGCAGTTCGCCGACCTTGGCGGCCACCTCGCGCAGCGCCAGGCTCCGCGCCCGCGGCGGCGCGACATCGGCCGTCAGGTCTTCGAGCAGCCGGCCCAAGCGCTCCGCCTCCGCCCCGGCGCGCGCCAGCCAGCGCACCCGCTGCGCCTCGGGCAGGTCGAAGCCGAGCGCCTCCAGCGACGATCGGATGGTGGTCACCGGCGTCCGCAGCTCGTGCGACAGCACGGCCAGCAGCGCGCGGGCGTCCTCCGCGGTCCGTCGCGCCTCGGTCACGTCGCGCAGCAGCAGGCCGCCCCCGAACGGGACCACGACCAGGCGCCGGCCGCGGGTGGCGATTTCGACGGCCTCGCCCTGCTCGGCGGCGCGCTCGATCCGGTGGTCGCGGACCACCGCGATGAGCGGCAGGTCGTGCACCCGCGCCGCCTCCACCTGCAGCATCTCGGCCGCCGCCCGGTTGAGGCCGGTGACGCGCCCGTCCACCACCCACACGACCCCCTCCGCCAGGGCGTCCGCCCACGCGGCCGGGGCGGGGTCAGGCGTCGACGAGTCGGTAACCACGGCCGCGCACCGTCTCGATCCTGGCGGGCCCGATCCGGGCACGCAACTGCGCCACGTGTTGGTCGACCGTGCGTTCGGTCCCCACGAAGTCCTCGCCCCAAACCCGATCGAGCAGCTCGCCGCGACCGAACACCCGTCCCGGGTGGCCCGCGAGGAACGCGAGCAGGGCGAACTCGCGGCGCGTCAGCGCCACCTCGGCGTCGCGAACCGCCACCCGCGCGGCCTCCACGTCGACCGACAGCGAGCCGACCACGAAGCGTTGCTGCGGCCGCACGCGCCGCAACAGCGCGCGCACCCGGGCCACCAGCTCCGCCGCGCTGAAGGGCTTGACCAGGTAGTCGTCGGCGCCGGCCTCGAGGCCCTCGACCCGGTCGAGCTCGGAGGCGCGGGCGGTCAGCATGAGCACCGGCGTCGCCGCCCGCTCCCCGGATCGCAGGGCCCGCAGCCAGGCGATGCCCGAGGTGTCGGGCAACATCCAGTCCAGGACCACCAGGTCGGCCCCGTCGAGGCCGCGCCGGCCGGCGGCGCCGTCGGCCGCCTCCAGGACATCGAGTCCTGCCCGCGACAGGTGGAACGCCACCAACTCGCGGATCGCTTCGTCGTCCTCGATCACCAGGACGGTCGCCTTAGCCATGCACCAGCCGCCACGAGGCCACCACGTGCGCATGTTAGCCGTCTGGACGTCATGGCGGCGTCATGGACCGGCGCTTGCCGGTCGCCCCGGACCTGACGCGGCCCTGACGCGGCCACGAGATGCTGGGCCGCATGGTAGACAGCGGCATGAGCGTGTTGGAGCAGGAACTGCAGGAGGTCAACGCCGCCACCGTCCGCATGCTGAGCGTGGTGCGGGAGGGCGTCCAGCTCGCCCGCCGGGCGCTCATCGACGGGGAGACCGAGGCGGCCGAACGCTGCATCGCCAACGATCGCCGCGTCGATGCGATGCAGTTCGAGCTGGAGGCGCGCTGCCTCACGATCATCGCCCGGCGGCAACCGGCGGCCGGCGACCTCCGCTTCCTGGGGGCCACGATGCTTTCGCTGGCCGACATCGAGCGCGCCGGAGACTACGCGGTGCACGTCGCCCGCGCCGGCGCGGAGCTGGCGGTCCTGCCGCGGGTCAAGAAGTACCTCGACATGAACCGCATCCTGGGCATCCTCGACGAGATGCTCGAGGGCACCATGCGCGGCATGGCCGACCGTGACGCCGAGGTGGCGCGCGAGACGCTGGCCATGGACGAGGAGATCGATGAGCTGTACGACCAGATCCAGCGCGAGCTGCTGACGTACATGATGGCCGATCCCCAGGTGATCGACCGCGCCACGACCCTGCTGGCGGTCGCCCGCTTCCTGGAGCGCTGCGGCGACCACCTGGAGAACGTCAACGAGCACGTCCTGTTCTGGCTGACCGGCGAGCGCATCTGAGGGTCGCCCTGGTGGCCGGGCGCGTCCGCCGGCGCCGCCCCTGGTAGCATCCGTCCGATGGTCGGCCCCCCCATGGTCGACGCGGCCCACGACCCGCCGCGCGGCCCGGACCTCCTGACGCGCCTCCGCCTCCGCCGCTTCGCCCGTTGGCGCCACGCACGCCTGGCTCTGCAGCTGCCCGTGCTGGTGCTGGCGGCGTTCGTGGTCGTCGACGGCCTCACCGGCCGGCCGCTGGCGCCGCGCAACGTCGCCACCACCGCCGTCTGGCTGCACTACCGCGGCCTGGTCGTGCTCGCCCTGCTGGTGGCCGGGAACCTCTTCTGCGCCGCCTGCCCGCTCATGCTCACGCGCGGGCCCGCCCGGCTGGTGAAGCGCTGGTGGGGCCGCGAGCTGCGCTGGCCCCTTTGGCTGCGCTCGAAGGCCCTGGTCGTCGCGCTCATGCTGGCGTTCTTCTACGCGTACGAGGCGTTCAGCCTCTGGAGCAGTCCCTGGCTCACGGCCTGGCTCGTGCTGGGGTACTTCGGCGCCGCCTGGGCGATCGACGCGGTGTTCCCCGCCGGAACGTTCTGCCGCTACGCCTGCCCGCTCGGCAACTTCAACTTCGCCCTGGCGGCGGTCGCGCCCACGCAGATCGCGACCGTCGACCCGGCGGTCTGCGAGCGCTGCGCTCACAAGCCCTGCCTGCACGGCCGCATCAGCGACGAGGCCGACCGCGAGGAGCGCTGGCGCGACGCCTCGGGCGCCCTGCGCGACGCGATCGACGGCCCGCGCCGGGCGGCGTTCGTGCCCCTCGCGGCGGTCACCGCTCCCAACGGCGCCGGCCGCTTCCCCGGCTGCGAGACCGGCCTGTTCGTGCCGCAGTTGGCCTCGAACATGGACTGCACGCTGTGCCTCAACTGCGTCCGCGCCTGCCCCTACGACAACGTCGCCTGGCGCCTGCGCGCCCCCTGGCGCGAGGTCGTGCGCGACGGCTGGCGCCACCGCGGCCGCCGCTGGGCGCTGCTGCTCGGCGTGCTGCTCGCCTGGTGGGGGCTGCTGAACGCGTTCGCCATGGTCCCGCCCTTCTTCGCGACCGCCCAAGCGGTCGCCGCCGCGTTGAACACCCGCGCCGAGTGGCTGGTGCTGGCGCTGCTCTACCTCGGCGCGACCGCCGCGGGCCTCGCCGCCACCGCGACCGTCGCCTGGCTCGCCGACCTGGCCGGCCGCGGCCGAGCGGGCGCCGTCGGGCCGGCCTTCGACCGTTGGGCCTACGTCGTGGTCGTCCTCGGCGTCGGCTTCTGGGTCGCCCACTACCTCTTCCACTTCCTGACCGGCGCCCTCGCCATCGTGCCGGTGTTCCAGCACTTCTTCGAGTACCGCGGCCTCGCCGTCGACCCGAACTGGCGCCTGGCGCAGCTCGTGCCGACCCGCTGGCTCTTCCCCATCGGTGCCGGCGCGGTGTCGCTCGCCGCCGCGCTGGCGCTGGTGGTGACCGTCCGGGTGGCGCTGCGCGACTTCGGAGCCCGGGGCCTCGCCGCCATGTGGGTCGTGGGCCCGTTCGTCGTCGCCGTGGCCGTGCTGCAGGTGCTGCTGCTGGGGCTGCCGATGGAGATGCGCGGCACGTTGCTCGGCCCGCTGATGGGCGCGCCGTGAGGCCCGTCGGGCGCCCCCGGCGCGGCCCGTCCGGCGGCCGCCACGCCGGGCGCCGGATCCTCCTCGCCGTCGCCCTGGCGGTGACCGCCGTGGCCGCGGCGGCCCCACCCTGCGGTGCCGCCGCGCGCATCGTCGCGGGCGACCCCGACCGCCACCCGGAGCGGGTGTTGGTGGACCCGGCCTGGCGCCTGCCGGCGGGCTACGCCCCGTCCGACCTGGTCCCCGTGTCGCGCGCCGGCTTCGCCGGCGACCACTGGGTCCGCGAGCTCGTCGTCGGCGACCTCCGCGCCCTGCGACTGGCGGCCGAGGCCGCCGGCGTCCACCTGGCGGTGCAGTCGGCCTTCCGCAGCGAGGCGTACCAGGCACAGGTCCACGCGGGATGGGTCACCGCGCTGGGCGCCGCGCGCGCCGCCGAGGTCAGCGCCCGGCCCGGCCACTCGGAGCACCAGCTCGGCACCGCCATCGACCTCCGCTCCGCGTCCGGACCGCCGGCCTGGGAGCTCGACGACTGGGCGACCACGCCGGAGGGCGCATGGGTCGCGGCCCACGCGGCCGACTTCGGCTTCGTGACCAGCTACCCGCGCGCTGCCCGTGACGCCGCCTGCTACGACTACGAGCCTTGGCACCTCCGCTGGGTCGGTCGGGAGACGGCCGCCGAGGTCGCGGCCTCCGGGTTGGCCTTCCGAGCATGGCTGTACCTGCACCACCCGCCGTCCGAGGCGGCCGCGCCGTGAGTGGGTCGGGCCCGAGCGGGTCGCGCGCCGGCCGGCCGGCGCAGCGCGGGCGCCGCTGGGCCCTGCCGGCGCTGGCCCTGCTCGGGTCGATCGCGTACGGGCACGCCACCCTGGTGTTCGGGGTCGCGCGCGTGAGCCCCGACCCGCCCGTCCCCGGCGCCCCCCTGGCGCTGACGCTCACGCTCGAGGACCCGAGCCTGGCACCGGTGGAGGACGCGATCGTGTTCGTGGAGCTGCGTCCGATGGCCGCCGACGGCGCACCCCTGCCGCCGCCTTCGACCGAGGCGCCGGACCTGCCGCCGCCGCTCGCCTCGCTGCGCCTGACCGAGGCCGACCCGGCCGTGTACCACGGCACCGTCGTGCTGCCGGCGACGGGGCGTTACCACCTGCTCGTGCGCGACCAGACCTTCCCGTGGGAGGAGGCGAACGCGTCGGTGGTCCTGCCGCTGACGGGCGCGCCGGTGGGCGAGCTCCCCTTCATCCTGCCGCCGACCCAGGTGGCGCCCCGCAGCCTGTGGACCTGGATCCTCTGGCTGGTGGGCCTGCCGCTGGTGGCGGGGGCGGTCGTCACCCTCCTGGTCCTGCGCGGCGCCCGCCCGGCCCCGGCGGCGAAGGGCGGCACGTGACCCCGCCGGCCTGACGCGCCTGGGGTGAGCGCGGTAGGCTCTCGGCGTGCCGCGCCTCGACGACGACCACCTGCAGGCCCTGGCGCGCCTCGCGCGACTCGAGCTCGGCGACGCCGACCGCGCCGCGCTGCGACGCGACCTGGAGCGAATCCTGACCTACGTGGAGCGGCTGGCGGCCTTCGACGACCCGGCGGTGCCGCCGCTGCGCCATCCGAACCTGGCGGGACCGGCCCTCGTGCCGGACGCGCTGCGGCCGGACCTGCCGCGCGCCGGCCTGCCGCGCGCCGCCCTCGCCGCCATCGCGCCGGCCTGGCGCGGCGACCGCGTCGAGGTGCCGCGCACGGTCGAGCACGACGACTGACGGATCAGCGAAGGCGATCGCGCCCCAGGTAGGGCCGCAGGGGCTCGGGCAGCACGACGTCGCCCTCGGGCGTCTGGTGCGTCTCGAGCAAAGCGGCGATCGTCCGCGGGAAGGCGAGGGCGGAGCCGTTCAGCGTGTGCACCCAGCGCGTCTTGCCCTGACCCTGCGCCCCACCGGGGCGGCAGCGGGTCTCGAGCCGGGCCGCCTGGAACGACGCCATGTTCGATACCGACGACACCTCCAGCCAGCGCGCCTGCCCCGGGCTCCACACCTCCAGGTCGTACTTCTTGGCCTGCGTGAAGCCCATGTCGCCGGTGCACATCAGCAGACGGCGGTACGCCAGGCCGAGACCGGCGAGCATCGCCTCGGCGGTGGCCGTCATCGTCTCCAGCAGGTCGTAGCTGTCCTCGGGGCGAGCCAGCACCACCATCTCGACCTTGTCGAACTGGTGCAGGCGGTTCAGCCCGCGCACGTCCTTGCCGTAGCTGCCGGCCTCGCGTCGGAAGCACGGCGTGAACGCGCAGTAGCGCAGCGGAAGGGCCTCCTCGTCGAGGATCTGCCCGCGGTGCAGGTTGGTGAGCGGGACCTCGGAGGTGGGGATCAGGTAGAACCCGTCCGACACCTCGTACATCTGCCCCTCCTTGTCGGGCAGCTGGCCGGTGGCGGTGGCGGAGGCCGCGTTGACGAGCAGCGGCGGCGCGACCTCGAGGTAGCCGACGTCCGCCAAGCGGTCGAGGAAGAAGCCCGTGAGGGCCCGCACCAGCCGGGCGCCGTCGCCGCGGAACACGGGGAACCCGGCACCCGTGACCATCGTGCCGGCCGCGAAGTCGACCCAGCCACGCGCCTCGAGCAGCTCCCAGTGCGGCCGCAGGCCGCCGTCCAGGCGCCGCTCGCCGTGCTCCGCCACCACCACGTTCTGCTCGGGGCCCTCGCCGTACGGGACGGAGGCGTGCGGCAGGTTCGGGATCTCGAGCAGCAGGGCGTCGACCCGCTGCGCCAGCTCGCGGTCACGCTCCTCGAGGCGCTTGACCTCGGCGGCGAGGCCGGCGACGGCGGCGAGCAGTTCGGAGACACCCTCGCCGCGGCGCTTGCGCTCGCCGATCTCGCGGCTGCGGACGTTGTGATCGGCCTGCAGCGCCTCGAGCTCCAGTCGCAGCGCCCGCCGGGCGGCATCGGCCTCGAGCAGGGCGTCGAGTCGCGGCTCCGCGTCGAACAGCTGCTTGGCGCGGATCGCCGCGCGCACGTCGTCGGGACGTTCTCGGAGGGTTCGAAGGTCGAGCATCGCCGCCAGTCTACCCGCGGCCGAGGTCGCGCTCGCCGCGTGATAGCCTCGCGTGATGCCGATCGAGGGCTTCACCTACCGCCTCAACGCCCGCGGAAGACCCGCGGGCCGCCTGGTCCTCCGCACCGGCGAGCGCGGCCGCGTCGCCCTGGTGGAGGCGCGCATGCAGCTGCAGGGCGTGTTGGGCCAGGTCACCTGGACGCAGACCAGCCGCTGCCACCCGCAGCGGCACCATTCGCTGCGCTGGCACGAGGAGAGCGAGGGCCGCGGCGACGGCCGCAGCTTCGAGGTGCGCTTCGACGCCGAGACCGGACTCGTGACGGCCACGCGCGGGCGTCAGGACACCGCCAGCGTGCCGTACCTGCGCCCCTACCGCGATCCGCTCTCGCTGCTGCGCGAGTTGCGGGCCGTGACCGCCGCCGACGTCGCCGGCCGTGGCCGGCCGCGGTCGCTGCCCTGGTCGGTGCCGATGCTCGGCAAAGACGTCGCCATCGTCCGCGCGACCGACCTCGAGGTGGACGTCCTCGGCCTGCGCCGACGCGGGCGCGCGTACACCCTCTACCCCGGGGGCAGCGTCGTCGTCATCGACCTGGCCGCCCCGCACGCCATCCTGCGGCTGGTGCAGCGGCTCCCCGACAACGCCCTCGAGGCCACCCTGGTCGAGGTCAGCGACGAGCCGACCATGAGCGGTTGGGACGAGCCCGCCGAGCCCGCCGCCAAGCGGGCCGGTGGCCGCCGCCGGAGCCGCCGGCGCCGCCGCGGTCGCGGGCGTGGCTGAGCGCGAGACGACCACTGGCGCCGCCGCCCGTTACCGCGAGGCCGTGGACTGGCTCGTGAAGCAGCGGCGCGCGGGGCGACCGCGCGATCCCGAGGTTGCCAGGGCGCTGCTGCGGACGCTGGGCGCGCCGCCGCCGCCCCGCGTGCTGCACGTGGTCGGCACGAACGGCAAGGGCACCGTCACGCACCTGCTCGCGGCCATGGCGCGGGCCGAGGGTCTGCGGACCGGTCGTTTCACGTCGCCCCACGTGGAGGACCTGCGCGAGCGGGTCGCCGTCGACGGCGTGGCGGTGAGCGCCGACGCGGTGGCGGTGTTCGCCGACCGCGCCCGCGCGGCCGGCCTGCATGGCATCGGGTTCTTCGAGTGGACGCTCGGCTTGGCCGTCGACGCCTTCCACCGCGGCGGCGTCGAGTTGGCCGTCGCGGAGGCCGGCGTCGGGGCCCGGCGCGACGCCACCATGGCGCTCCCCGGCGTCATCGGGACGGTGCTGACCAACGTCGATCTCGACCACGTCGAGACGCTCGGGCCCACGCTGCTCGACATCGCCGCCGACAAGGCCGCCGTGGCCCGGCCCGGCGTGCCGCTGGTGACCGGGGCCCGCGGCGAGGCACTGGAGCTTGTGCTACGGGTCGCACAGGACGTCGGCGCGCCGGTGTGGGCCGTCCACCCGGGCCACCCCCTGGCCCGCTGGCCCGACGGCGCCCCGTCGCCGGGCGCGGGCTGGCCGCCCACCCGCCTCGAGGACGCCTGCCTGGCCCTCGCGCTCGGGCGCGTCCTGGGCTGGAGCGAGGCGTCGCTCGTCGCCGGCCTGGCGGCCCCGCCGCCGCCCGCCCGCTTCGAGCGCTTCGGCCTGGACGTCGACGGCCACCATGTGGAGGCCGTCCTCGACGGCGCCCACGACCCGACGGCGGCCGCTCGGCTGGCCGCGGCGCTGCCCGAGGGGTACGTGCTGCTGTTCGGCAACCTGGCGCGAAGGCGCACGCTGGACGCGCTCGCGCCGCTGCGCGCGCGCGCCAGCGAGGTGTGGTTGACGCCCGCCGAGCCCGGCGAGGCGCCGCCGCCCGTGCCCGCCGCCGACGGCCCCCCGGTGCGGGTCGAGCCGCGCCTCGACGCGGCGCTGACCGAGGCCAGTGCCGCCGCGGCGCGGCGCGGCGCGACGCTCGTGATCGCCGGGTCGCTGCACCTCGCCGGCCACGCCCGCCCGTGGCTGCGGCAACGCGGCTTCCCGCTGCTCGAGCCCGGCGCGGCGAACGCGGAGGCGGGTGCTATGCTCGCCGGCCGATGGGACGCGTCGGTTTCGTCAGCCTAGGTTGCCCCAAGGCCCTCGTGGACAGCGAGCGCATCCTCACGGAGCTGCGCGCCGCCGGGTACGAACTGGTTCGCAGCTACGAGGACGCCGAGGTGGTGGTGGTCAACACCTGCGGCTTCATCACCCCCGCCGTCGAGGAGTCGCTCGCCGCGATCGGCGAGGCCCTCGACCGCAACGGTCGGGTGGTCGTGACCGGCTGCCTAGGAGAGCGGCCCGAGGCGATCCTGGCGCGGCACCCGGGCGTGCTGGCCGTGACGGGCCAGGCCGACGTCGCCGGGGTCATGGCGGCCGTGCGCCAGGCCCTGCCGCTCGAGAACGGGGCCTTCACCGGGCTGCTCCCGCTGGCCGACGACGGGCGCGGCGGCGCGGTCGCGCGCGGCATCAAGCTCACGCCCAGGCACTACAGCTACCTCAAGATCGCCGAGGGCTGCGATCACGCCTGCAGCTTCTGCATCATCCCGCACATGCGCGGCCCGCAGGTCAGCCGCGACGCCGCCGACGTGCTCTACGAGGCCACACGGCTGGTCGCGACCGGCACCAGGGAACTGATCGTCATCGCGCAGGACACGAGCGCGTACGGCCGCGACCTGCACCATCGCCCGAGCACGTTCCAGGGGCGGCCGGTGGCGGCCGATCTGGTGCCGCTGGTGCGCGAGCTCGGCGAGCTCGGCGCCTGGGTCCGGCTGCACTACGTCTACCCCGACCCGCGGGTGCGCGAGCTGATCGCGTTGATGGCGGCGGGGAAGCTGCTGCCGTACCTCGACGTGCCGTTGCAGCATGCGTCGCCGCGTATCCTGCGCGCCATGCGCCGACCCGGCGGCGCGGAGAGCCATCTGGCCACGATCCGCGCGTGGCGCGAGGTGTGCCCGGAGCTCGCCATCCGCTCGACCTTCATCGTCGGCTTCCCCGGCGAGACCGAGGCGGACGTCGACCTGCTCGTCGACTTCCTGCGCGAGGCCCGCCTCGCGCGCGTCGGCGCCTTCTCCTACTCGGAGGTGCCGGGGGCGTCCGCCAACGCGCTTCCGGGCGCGGTGCCCGAGGAGGTCAAGCGCGAGCGCTACGCGCGCGTCATGGCGGCCCAGCAGCGCATCGCCGCCGAGGTCCAGGCGGCGGCCGTCGGCCGCGTCCTGACGGTCATCGTGGACGACGCCGGGGAGCTTCCGGGCGAGATGATCGGCCGCGGTCCGGCGGATGCGCCGGACGTGGACGGCCGCGTGCTGCTGAAGACCGACGGGACGGTGGTGATCGGCGACCTGGTCGAGGCCGAGGTGCTCGCGGCCGATGCCTACGACCTGCTTGCCCGGGTCCGCCGCACCGTGCCGTGGCGGCCCCGCGTGCCGGCCTGGGGCACGCCGGTCGCGCGGGGCTGAGACCGGCGCTCAGCCGCGGACGGGACCGCGGCGCAGCGCCAGGCGCTCGAACTCCGCCTCGTCGACCTCGTCGCGTCCCCCGGCGCGCTGGGTGATCATCAGCTGCAGCTCGTGCGGGCTCGTGGCGGCGTAGATGGCGTCCTCCAGGTTGATCGCGCCGCCGAGATAGAGGTCGACCAGGTGCTGGTCGAAGGTCATCATCCCGCGCAGGTTGTCCTGCATCAGCGCGTCCTTGATCAGCGACGTCTTGGTCTCGTCCTTGACGTAGTCGCGGATGAGCGGGGTGTTGACGAGCACCTCGGTGGCGAGCGTGCGTCCGGGGCCGTCGGCCCGCGGCAGCAGCCGCTGCGAGAGGATCCCGAGCATGGACTCCGACAGCAGGATGCGGATCTGGTTCCGCTCGTGCGGTGGGAAGAAGTCGATGATGCGGTTGACGGTGCGGATCGCGTCCAGCGTGTGCAGCGTGGACAGCACCAGGTGGCCGGTCTGCGCGGCGGTCAGGGCCGCCTCGACGGTGGCCTTGTCGCGCATCTCGCCGACCATGATCACGTCGGGGTCCTGACGCATCGCGTACTTGAGCGCGTCCACGAAGTCGGCGGTGTCCAGGCCGATCTCGCGCTGGATGACGAGCGACTGCTGGTTGCGGTGCAGGAACTCGATCGGGTCCTCGATCGTGATGACGTTCCTGGGGAAGCGCCGGTTGATGAAGTCGATCATCGCCGCCAGCGTCGTCGACTTGCCCGAACCGGTGGGCCCGGTCACCAACACCAGCCCGCGGGGCTGGCTGGCGAGCTCGCTCACGACGGCCGGCGGCAGGCCGAGCGCCTCGAAGCTGGGGATCGCGTCCGCCACGACCCGCATGACGACGCCGATGGAGCCGCGCTGGCGCAAGACGTTGCAGCGGAAGCGCGCCACCGACGGGATGGTGAAGGCGAAGTCGAGCTCGTGCCGATGGGCGAACAGCTCGCGCTGCACATCGGTCATCATCGCGGTGGCGATCTGCTCCGTCTGATCGGGCGTCAGGGTGGGGATGCCCTCGTACGGCAGCAGAGCACCGTCGATCCGCAGGTGGGGCGGGGCGCCCGCCTGCAGGTGGATGTCGGACGCGCCGCGCGCGACCATGCTCTTCAACAGGTCGGCCATGCGCAGGCCACGGGCTCCGGACTCGCTCATGACGCCTCCAGGGTTGGGAACGGCGGGCTTCGACGCCGGCTCATGGCGCAGTCTAGCCGTCACGGACCGCACGGTCTGTGAAACCGTCGCCCCATCCGGCGCCGCCGGGCGGGCCCGCCCGGCAGACCCGCCTCGTACCGCCGGGCCGACCCGGCTGACGAACGGTGGGGCGCGGCGTCAGCGGCGCGGCGGCAGGCCCAGCGCCGCGGCCTCGACCGCGTCGCGGATGGCGTTGCGCAGCGCGATGGCGACGATCGACTGGCGCACGGTGCCGACGCGCAGGAGGCGCAGCGCCTGCTGCAGGCCGTCGACCGTGACCTCGGTGTCGGAGGCGCGGCCCTCGCCGCTGCCGATGCCCAGGATGCGTCCGGTGGCGACCTCGACGAAGCGCAGCTCGATGGCCACCCTCGCGGTCGTGACGGTGGCGCCTCCGAGGAAGCCGGGAACCACCGCGCTGGCGCGATCGATCGACAGCTCGGTCACCGCCCCGACCAGGATCAGCTCGGCGCCGACCAGCCGGCCGACGTCTGCGACGGTGCCGGGGTCGAAGCGTCCGGTCGCCCCGAGGTCCTGCTCGTCGAGCGCGGCCTGCAGGTTGCGGCGCTCGACCAGGTCGAAGCGGCCGAGGTCGAACAGCTCGCGGGTGACGATGTCGCCGATGCCCCTCCCCAGGTCGGTGAACAGCCGCGCGTCGCGCTCACGGGCAGGCAGCAGGCTGACGTCGACCCTGGTGGGCTCGGCTTCGATGTCGTACACGGCGATGACGTAGCGCTGCGCCGGGTCGAGCGGCTGCAGGCGGTAGGGCCGCACGCTGGCGGCGTCGCCGCTGACGGCGGGCGCGCAGGCGGCGAGGAGCACCGCCCCGAGGAGGGCGGCGACGACACGGCGGTGGCGGACGGCGGCGACCATGAACCTCCATCGTAACCGGCGCCCCCGTGAGGAGGCGCCGGCCGTCGGACGTGCGGGGGGCGCGCTCAGCCGGCCGCGGCCTTCGCCTGCCGCGCCTCTTCGCGCGACTCGAGCTTCGTCTTGATGCGCTTGAGGACCGTGACCTCCTCCAGCGCGCGCTGGTCGAGCACGCTGCGGATGCCCTTGATCTGGCGGCCGATGTTGGGGATGACCAGCTGCTCGAGGGCGTTGACGCGTCTGCTGGTCTTCTTGATCTCCTCGCCGATGCGGCGCAGGCGCGTCTCGGTGGCGGCCACCCGCACGATCGCCTCGGTCAGGGCCCGGAACTGCGCGGCCGCGTCGAGCGTGCGGGCGCCCACCCCCATCGGCGAGAACGGCAGATCGGCGTCGCCGAAGCTGGGCGGCTGCACCTGCGGCACCTTGACACCGAACAGGTTCTCCACCTTGATCTCGATGTCGAGCGCCGCGCCCGCGGCCAGGCCCAGCGAGCGCAGCGACTCGGGACCGTCCCAGGCGTTGGCCAGGAAGAGCGCCAGGTAGGCCTCCTGGCTCGCCTTGGTGAGGGCCCGGCGCGCCTCCAGCGAGGTCTTCACCAGCGCGAAGAACTCGCCGATCAGGGCGTCGCGCTTGCGCTTGAGGAGGTCCGCGCCCCGCACGGCCAGCTTGAACTGGTCGCGCCGCTGCAGCAGGTTCGAGCGGGTGGGGGCGATGTTCTCGGCCACGGGTCGCCTCCCCTCAGATCCCGCTCTTGGCGGCGCCCCAGAGCTCGTCCATCTTGGCGCCGTAGTACTTGTCGATCTGATCGTTGGAGAGGCGGGTCAGCTCGCTCTTGGGCAGCTTGGAGAGGATCGACCAGGCAAGGGTGAGCGAGTCGTCGACGGTGCGGTTCTCCCTGCCCTGGTTGATGAAGCTGCGCTCGAACTCCTCGGCGAACTTGAGGTACAGCTTGTCGTTCTCGGAGAGCGCGTCCTCGCCGGTGATCGCCACCAGGCGCCGCAGGTCGAGGCCGTTGGCGTAGGCGGCCTGCAGCTGGTCGGCGACGTTCTTGTGGTCCTTGCGCGTCTTGCCCTCGCCGATGCCGTTGTTCATCAGGCGCGACAGCGACGGGCCGGGGTTGATCGGCGGGTAGATGCCCTTGTTGTGCAGGTCGCGCGCCAGGTAGATCTGCCCCTCGGTGATGTAACCGGTGAGGTCGGGGATCGGGTGGGTGACGTCGTCGTCGGGCATCGACAGGATCGGCAGCTGGGTGACGGAGCCCTTCTTGCCGCGCACCACGCCCGCGCGCTCGTAGATCGAGGCGAGGTCGGTGTACATGTAGCCCGGGTAGCCGCGCCGACCGGGGATCTCCTCGCGGGCGCCGCCGATCTCGCGCAGCGCCTCGCAGTAGTTGGTCATGTCGGTGAGGATGACCAGCACGTGGTAGTCGTGCTCGAACGCCAGGTACTCGGCCGCCGTGAGCGCCATCTTGGGCGTGAGCAGGCGCTCGACGGCGGGGTCGTCGGCCTTGTTGAGGAACAGCACCGAGCGCGCCAACGCACCGGTGCGCTCGAACTCCTGGGTGAAGAACGTCAGCTCACGCTGGGTCACGCCCATGGCGGCGAACACCACGGCGAACTCGGTGTCCTCCCCGATGACGGTCGCCTGGCGGGCGATCTGGGCGGCGAGCTCGTTGGCCGGCAGGCCCGAGCCCGAGAAGATCGGTAGCTTCTGGCCGCGCACCAGGCTGATCAGCGTGTCGATCGTCGAGATGCCGGTCTGGATGAACTCCTCGGGCTTCTCGCGGGCGACCGGGTTGATCGGCGCGCCGCCGATCGGGAGGCGCTGCTCGGCGACCACCGGCGGCAGGCCGTCGATAGGGAGGCCGATGCCGTTGAAGCGGCGGCCGATCATGTCCTTCGACACGCCGAGGCGCGCGACGTCCTCGACCAGGTTGACCGTGGTGCTGGAGAGATCGATGCCGGAGGTCTCCTCGAAGACCTGCAGGACCGTGTACGCCGTCGACACCTCGATGACCTGCCCGCCGCGCTCGCGGCCGGTGCCGTCGACGATGCGCACGATGGCGTTGTACGAGAGGTCGGCGGCGTTCTGCAGGAACAGCAGCGGGCCCGAGACGTAGCTGACCTCGGTGTAGGCCTTCTTCAAGAGCTTCTGGGTCATGGGGACTCCCCGGCCTCAGGCCGCGACGGCGAAGGCGCCGTCCAGGGCGGAGAGGACGTCGTCGCGGTAGGCGTCGAACTTCTCCTCCTCGACGTAGCGTGAGCGGTTGATCTTCTCGACCACCGGGTCGCTCAGGATGTCGTCGACGGTGGCGCCCCGCTCCAGCGCGACCTTGGCGACGTCGTAGAACTTGAGCATCATGCGCAGCATGCCGGTGGCCTTGCTCATCGAGCAGCTGGCATCGACGGGATCGAAGCCGTTCTGCTGCAGGAAGTCCTGCCGCAGGATGCGACCCGCCTCGATGATCAGCCGCTCCTGGTCCTGCAGCGCGTCGGGGCCGACGAGCTGCACGACCTCCTGCAGATCGCTCTCGCGTTGCAGCAGGCCGACGGCGCTCTCGACGAGTTCCGGGTAGTCGGGCGCGACGTTCTCCCGGTACCAGGGCTCGAGGATGCCGGCGAACAGCGTGTAGGAGCGGTTCCAGTTGATCGCCGGGAAGTGCCGCCGGCGCGCCAGCGAGGCGTCGAGCGCCCAGAAGCAGCCGGTGATGCGCAGGGTCGCCTGGGTGACGGGCTCCGAGAAGTCGCCGCCCGCGGGGCTGACGGCGCCGATGATCGACACGGCGCCCTCGTCGCCGGCCAGGGTGGTGACGCGGCCGCCGCGCTCGTAGAACGCCGCGAGGCGCGAGCTGAGGTAGGGCGGGTAGCCCTCCTCGGCCGGCATCTCCTCGAGGCGTGAGCTGATCTCCCGCAGCGCCTCGGCCCAGCGGCTGGTGGAGTCCGCCATCAGCGACACGCCGTAGCCCTGGTCGCGAAAGTACTCCGCCAGCGTGATGCCGGTGTAGATCGACGCCTCGCGGGCGGCCACCGGCATGTTCGAGGTGTTGGCGATCAGCACGGTGCGCTGCATCAGCGGGTTGCCGGTCTTCGGGTCCTCGAGCTCCGGGAACTCCACGAGCACGTCGGTCATCTCGTTGCCGCGCTCGCCGCAGCCGACGTAGACGACGATGTCGGCGTTGCCGTACTTCGCGACCGACTGCTGGGTCACCGTCTTGCCCGAGCCGAACGGTCCGGGGATGGCCGCGGTGCCGCCCATCGTGAGCGGGAACAGCACGTCGAGGATGCGCATGCCGGTGAGGAACGGCGTGACCGGGTCGAGCTTCTTGGCCACCGGGCGGGGCTGACGCACGGGCCAGGCGTGCACCATGCGGATCTCGCGGCCGTCGTCGAGCGTGGCGATCACGTCGTCGACGGTGTAGTCACCGGCCGGCGCGATCGACTGGACCTTGCCGTTCACGCGTGGCGGGACCAGGATCTTGTGGGTGAAGGTGAACTCGGGCACGGTGCCGATGGCCTGGCCGCCGCGCACCTCGTCGCCGACGGCGACGCTGGGGCTGAAGGCCCACGTCGCCTCGCGCGAGAGCGCGTTGACCGTGATGCCGCGGTCGATGTAGGTGCCCGACGCCTCCATGATCTTGTCGAGCGGGCGCTGGATCCCGTCGAAGATGCCGTTGAGCATGCCGGGCCCGAGCTCGACCGCCAGCGGCAGGCCGGTCGAGACGACGCTCTCGCCGACCCTCAGGCCGGCGGTGTCCTCGTACACCTGCACGAACGCGGTGTCGCCGTCGAGCCGGATGATCTCGCCGACGAGGTTCTCGGTGCCCACGCGCACGATGTCGTACATGCGGGCACCCATCATCCCCTCGGCGATCACGGCCGGACCCGAGATGCGTTGGATCTTGCCTTCGATGGCCATGAAGCCTCCAGGTTGCGGTCTGTTCAAGGTGTTGGGCTTGGCGGCACGCCGAGCCCAACACACTCAGTCGAGCTTGATGTCGAAGCCGATCGCGCTGCGGACCAGCTCCCTCATGTAGCGCGTGGCGTCCGCCTCGTGGTCGAACGCGGCGGAGAGCCCGGGCATGGGCAGCAGCACCGGCAGGTCGCGGCCCCGCATCACGCGCTCCATCGCCTTGACCGGGTCCGCCACCAGGCCCTCGTCGACGACCACCAGCCCGTAGCCCTCGGAGGCGATGGCCCTCTCCAGGGCACGGTGGACCTCGTCGGCGGTGGTCGCGAGCGTCTCCACCCCGGCCAGGCGGAAGCCGATGGCGGTCTCGGCGTCGGTCACGACGAGCATTCTAGGCATCGCCCAGCTCCTTCGCCAGCGCGGCGCGCGGGACGCCGTAGTACTTGCCGCGCGCCAGCAGGCGCAGCTGCGCGGTCTCGCGCTCCTTGCGCCGCAGGTAGTCGGTCACCAGGCCGACGCTGAGCGGGTCGAGCGTGAGGCGTCGCGCCGCCGTGTCGAACACCTCCGCCAGGGCGCGCTCGACGTCGGCGAACGAGGTCGCGCCCGAGACGGGCGCCAGCGCCCCGGCGAGCTTCGGCAGGGGCTCCCCGGCCGGCTGTCTGGCGATGCGGCCGAAGGTCGCCCGCGGCAGGTCGCGACCGCCGGCCAGGAAGAAGCCCTCGGCGTCGTCCGCGCGCCCGCGCAGCTTGAACGCCGTCCGCAGGTTGGCGGCGTCGAGCTCGGCCACCAACAGCCGGCGGAACCCGCCGGGCGCCGGCAGGCGTCGGGCGTCCGCCACCCAGCCCTCGAAGAAGGCCCGGTCGAGCGCGACCTCGAAGCGCAGCAGGTCACCGTCGGAGCGGTAGCCGGCCGTCGCCCGGCGGAACGGCTCGGCCAGCGGGTGGCGCGCGAGTGCCAGCGCCTGGCCCGCGGCCGCGGGATCGCCGGCGCCCGCCATCTGGCGCAGCACGCCGGCGCCGAGCTCGCCCGCCGCCAGCACCGCGGCCATGATCTCGTCGGCGTCGCGGCCGGCGTGCAGGCCACGCACCACCGCCTTGAGGTTGGCGAGGTCGTAGCGCCGCAGCAGCAGCGCGATGAGGTCGTGCGCAACACCCTTCGATGCGTCGAGCAGCAGCCGCGTCGCCCGCACGAAGCTGCGGGCGAGCGCCTCGTCGACGGCCGCCAACGGCCCGAACCCGGCGCGCGCCTCGTCGAGGTCGCGGGCGTAGGTCGACTGGGCCAGCGCGCCGGACAGCGCCGCGAACCCCTCGGCCTGCAGCTGCTCGCCGATGAAGCCCTGCGGCAGCAGGCGCGACCGGAGGCCGCGCACGCGTGCGTTGACGTACCCGAAGTCGGCCGCCATGGTCAGCCGCCTCGGGACGCGCCCTCAGGCGCGCCCTCAGGCGCGCCCTCGGGCGCGCGCGCCGGCGCGGTGGGCCCGTCGGCCGCGAACAGGAGCCGCGACACCTCGGCGGCCAGCTCGCCCTCGAGAGCGGCGACGCGGGCCGTCAGGCTGTTCTCGACGGCGCTGCGACGCTTCGTGTGCACCCGGACCCCGAGCGTGAGCGTCGCGTCGCCCGCGACCGGGGCGTCGAGGCTCAACCCCTTGGCGACGGCGCGGACGGCCTCGACGTCGTCGGGGGCCGCCTGGATGGACGCCACCTCGGCGGCGCCGACGTGGTCGACGGCCTCGGCGAGCAGCTGCTCGAGGACCCCGCGGTAGGCCTTCGCATCCCCCTTGAGCGCGGCCAGACGCTCGCGCGCGAGGGCGAACACCCGCTCGAGCGCCGCGTGCTGCGACTGCAGCTTCAGGGCCGCGGCGCCGAGCTGCGCGGCGCTGCGCGACCGCACCAACGCGGCGTCGCGCAGCGACTCGGCGGCGCGGCGGCGTTGGGCGAGGAGCTGCTCGGCCTCGGACTGCGCCTCGGCCATCACCGCCGCGGCGCGCTCGCGCGCCTCGGTCAGGATGGCCTCGATCTCGGCGCTCGCCTCACGCTCGAGCAGAGCCGACAGGTCGGACATGAGGTTCAGCCAACCTGGCCGTTGAGCAGGAACGCGATCACGAAGCCGAAGATGATGATCGTCTCGGGGATGACCAGGTAGATCAGGATCTGGCCGAACGCCTGCGGCCGCTCGACGATGGCGCCGACGCCGGCGGTGCCGATGGCGGCCATGGCCCACGCCGTGGCGATCGCCGAGATGCCGATGGCGGCCGCGGCCGCGAAGGCGATCAGGCCGGCGGTGATGCCGCCGTCGGTCTGCGCGAAGGCGACCGTGAAGGGCGCGGCGAGGGCGAGCAGGCCGAGGACACGAGCGAGCTTGCGGTTCATGACTTACCTCCCAGGAGCTTGAACGGCAGGTACGGGCGGCCGGAGGCCTCGTAGAAGCCGAACTTGGTGTAGAACTCCACGTACTGCAGACGCAGAGGCTGCAGCGTGTAGCCGATGACCTTGAGCACCAGCGCCAGCAGGTGCACGAACACGCCGACGACGATGCCGAGCAGGGGACCGATCACGGGCAGCGTGTCGGACAGCGCGAAGCCGAGCTGCGTCGCCAGCTTGGCGACCAGCGCGGCGGCCAGGCCGACGGCGAAGATCCGCAGGTAGCTCAGGATGTTGCCGCCGTTGGACACCAGTTCGATGAGCATCAGGGGCATGCGCGCCAACACCACGCACGCCAGGAAGACGAGGAAGCCGATGCCGACCACCCCGTTGACGACCGGGTTCAGGTTGTCGGTCAGGAACGCGGTCGTGAAGACGACCAGCGAGGCGACGCCGACGAACATGCCGATGCCCTCGTAGACGTGCTTCATGTCCTGGTGCCGGATGCCGTAGACCACCCGGATCAGCCAGCCGCCGAGGATCTGGATCGTGCCGAACGCGAGCGCCAGCAGGATGATGGGCGTGAAGTCCTCGACCCGGAACAGCGTGATCTCGAGGAGGCCGTAGCCGGGGGGGTGGGCATCGCCGAAGGTCGTGTAGAACACGGGGCGGCCCTTGGGCCAGTACTCCAGGAACGTCCCGAAGAACTCGCCGTAGAGGTAACCCCACACGATCGTCCAGCCGGCCGCCCAGAACATCACGGCCGAGATGGGCGTCAGCGCGGACGCCGGGATGACCATGTTCAGTGGACCGAGCGACAGCGACTTGCCGCTGTGCCCGCGACGGCGCAGGAGGAGGGCGATCAGCGCGAAGATCAGGCCGAAGGCGATGTCGCCGACGATGACGCCGAAGAACAGTGGGAAGAAGACCGCCAGCGTCCAGGTCGGGTCGAAGTGGCCGTACTTGGGCGGCGCGAACAGCGACAGCAGGCCCTGGAAGGGACGCGCCCAGGCGGCGTTCTCGAGCCGGACCGGCACGCCCTCGTCATGGTGCTCGTCGGCGGGTCGGTGGCGCACGATGAGGTCGTCGCCGAAGTGCTTGCGCAGCGCCTCCACCACCCGTGCCCGATCGACCTGCGGCACCCAGCCCTTCAGGGCGAACGCGAACCGGCCCTCGGCCAGGTCGCCGAGCCGCTCGAGCCGCTCGCGATGGTTCACCGCCGTCTGGCGGTAGGCCTTGAGGCGGGGGCCGTGCTGCAGCGCCAGCTTGCGAAGCTCCTCGGCGATCGTCGCCCGCCGCTTCGGCAACACCTGGAGGCGCTCCTCCATCGTGTGCACGGCCTTGGCCATGCCCAGGTCGCGGTAGCGCTCGGGCAGCTGGAGCTCGGCCAGGCCGAGGCGCGCCAGCGCGGCCCGCAGGGTGGGCAGCTCGCGGCGCAGGACGGCGATCAGGAGCAGGGTCTGCTTCGCCCCGTGCGAACGCGTCTCGAACGCGATGCGCCCCTCGAGGGCCGCCGTGAGGTCGGCCCGCACGCCGGGCACGGCGCCGTCGGCCAGGAGGGTGGCGGCGCCCCGCAGGTGGTGACTGTCCTCGAGCTGGGCGAGCGTGGGCGCCAGGTCGCGGAAGACCGGCAGATGCGCCTGCACCGTCGCGAGCTCGTCCGCCACCTCCGCGCGCTCGCCGACGAGCTGGTCGACCTGGCCGGCGACCACCTCGACGCGTTCGGCGACCGCCTCGGGGTCGGAGGGAAGCTCGCCCCTGGCCGCGACCGGCACCTCGGGCCGCACGTCGAGCGTCTCGAGCAGGGTGGCGCAGCGGGCCGCGATGCGGTCCCAGGTGGCGCGGGCGCGGACGTCCGCCGCGTCCAGCCGGAAGGCCTCGAGACCGGCGCGACCGCCGTCGGCCTCCGCCGCGTCCGGCTCCACCCGGTCGACGTGCACCACGCCCAGGCCCTGCAGCGCGACCAGCACGTCGTGCGCCGCACCCTTGCGGCCCACGAGCAGGAGCTGGTCCATCGGCGTGATCACGGCAGGACCCGCTCGACTAGGAGCCGCACGGCGGCTTCGCGGCGGGCCACGGCGCGCGCCTCGATCTCGGCGGCGGCCTCGCGGGCGGCGGCCAGGATCGCCTCGCGGGCGGCCTCGGCCTCCTCGCGACCGCGCTCGGCGGTCGCTCGGGCGAGCTCGTCGGCCTCGCGGCGGGCGCGCTCGAGGGCGTCACCGGCGTCGCTGCGGGCCTGCGCGACGATGCGTTCGGCCTCGGCGCGGGCCTCCTCGACCTTGCCGGCCACGCTCTTCTCGTGGTGGATCAGGTCCTGGAGGATGGGCTCTCGGGAAGCTTCCAAGCGGTCCTCCTTTCGACACGCGACCGTGCGGCGCGGCCGCTCGGGGTCAGGTACGGGGGGCGGACGATCGATGAGGCACAAAAAAACGCGTTGTGGTGGGCGTTCCGACGCACCACACGCTGCGTCGGCGAGCATATCAGCGGCCGTCGCGCAGTGTCAATCGCGCCGGGGCAACCGGCCCCGACGCTCACGCTCGCCCTCGGCGCCGGTGGTGGATCCGCCGCAGGGTCTCGGCCGAGCGGAGCCGGCGCTCGCCCTCGCGCGCGGCCAGCGCCCCCTGGACCTCGGCCAGATCGGTGTAGGCGGCCTCGAGCCGCTCCCGCGGCGTGGACGGGTCGTGGACCTCGGCCTGCGCCTCGGCCAGGCGCTGCAGCAGCCGCTCCTGGCGAACCCGACGGCCGGCCTCGACGTGGTGCTCGCGCACGCGCGAGAGGAGCTGCTCGAGGCGCAGTTCGACGTCGAGCCGCCCCTCCGGGCCGGCCTCGGCGGCGTGCACCAGCAGACGCTCCAGCACCCGGCCACCGCCGTCCCTGGCCTGCACCGCCGCCACGATCTCGCCGTCGCGCCAACCGCAGCGCTCGCACACCTCGGCGAACGCGACCAGCTCGGACTCGCCGGTCTCGGCCGGCAGCGCGGCCAACGCCCGCCGCAGCCGCTCGCGAAGGCGCTCCGGCTCGAGCAGCAGGAGGCCCACGACTTCGAGCTCCAGCAGCCGCACCGGGCTGAGGTCCTCGCCGCGCCGGCGCAGCCCGCGCACCGACGTCTCGTCAAGCCGCTGCGGCCGCTGCGACGCCAGCCAGGCGTCGAGCCGCGCGGGGTCGAGCGCGAGGTGGTCGACGACGAGGCGCCGCAGCTCGGCCGCCACCGGGTCGACCACGTCGCGCGGCTGCAACGCGGGGAGCAGCTCCAGCAGGACCGCCCGCTGCCCGCGCGGGGTGGTCGCGTCGTGCTGTGCGAGCACCCGCTCGAAGCGGAAGGCCACCTCCGACACGCCCGACCGCAGGGCGGCGGCGAAGGCCTCGCGCTCGGCCTCGTCGGCCAGCACGGCGTCGGCCGGGTCCTTGCCGCTCGGCAACCGCACGGCCTGCACCAGGAAGCGCCGCCCGACGCTCTGCTCCAACCCGGCGAGCACGGCCCGCTGGCCGGCCTCGTCGGCGTCGAAGGCGAGGAGCACCCGCTGCACGTCGAGTCGCGCGAGCAGGTCGGCCTGCTCGGCGGTGAGGTTGGCGCCGAGCACCGCCACGGCGTTGGCGAAGCCGACCTGGTGCAGCGCCAGCACGTCGGTGTAGCCCTCGACCACGATGACCTCACCGCTCTCGCGGATCGCGGTCCTGGCCCGGTCGAGGCCGTAGAGCAGCTCGCCCTTCTTGAACAGCGCGGTCTCTGGGGTGTTGAGGTACTTCGGCAACGCGTCGTCGAGGACGCGCCCGGCGAAGCCCACGATGCGCCCCAGCGCGTCGCGGACCGGGAACATCGCGCGGCCGCGGAAGCGGTCGTAGCGCCGCCCGCGCTCGTTCTCGCTCAGCAGGCCGGCCTCGAGCAGGTCGTCGTCGCGGACGCCGCGGGTGACGAGGTGCTTCAGCAGCCCGTCCCAGCCGTCGGGCGCGTAGCCGAGCCCCCAGGCCTCGACGGTGTCGTCGGTGATGCCGCGGCGCCGCAGGTAGTCGGCCGCCGGGCTCGCTGCCAGTTGGGCCGCGAACCACGCGGCCGCGGCCTCGTTGATCTCGAGCAGGTCGCGTCGCCGGCCCTGCCCGGCGGGCGCGCCGCGCACCTCGATGCCGACCCGCTCCCCGAGCAGCCGCAGGGCGTCGCGGAACTCGAGTCCCTGCGTGCGCATGACGAAGTCGAACACGTCGCCCTTCGCGCCGCAGCCGAAGCAGTAGAAGAAGCCGCGCTCGACGTGCACGTGGAACGACGGCGTGCGCTCGGCGTGGAAGGGGCACAGGCCCTTGAGCTGGCCGCGGCCGGCCGGCTTGAGCGCCACCGACTCGCCGACGAGCTGCGCCAGATCGACGCGCGCGCGGATGCGCTCCTTGGCGTCGTCCGCGTCGCTCACGGCCCGGCCCCGGGGCTCACGCGCCGGCCTCGGCGGGGTACAGCGGCAGGTGCCCCAGCGCGATCACGTCGTCGCGCGCCTCGCCCTCGGTGAACACCACCAGGGTGGCGACGACGCGGGCATCGACCACGGCCAGCAGTTCGGTCAGCGAGACGAGCGTCGCCCCGGTGGACACGACGTCGTCGATGACGGCGACGGCGCGCCCCCGCAGCCGCGGCACGTCGGCGCCGTCGATCACCAGGTCCTGCGGCTGGCCGGTGGTGATCGAGTTCACCGTCCGGCTGATGGGCCCGATCATGTAGGGCTTGTGCGTCTTGCGGACGACCACGTACGGCAGGCCGGTGCGCACGCTGATGGCGTGCGCCAGCGGCACGGCCTTGACCTCGGGCGTGACGAGCACCTCGACGCCCGCGGGGACGCGCGCCGCCAGCTGCTCGGCGGCGGCCTCCGTGAGACCGGTGTCGCCGAGCAAGTTGAGCAGGGCCACCGAGACGGCGCCGACGTTCACGATGGGCAGTTCGCGCGTCTCGGACCCGACGCGGACGGTGTGGCTGGGCATGGGCATCCTCCCGGTGGCGACCTTCGGCCCGCATGCTACCGCCGTCGGCGCGGTGGTAGCTTGCGCGGCGATGCCGGTTCGTGCCGTCGCCCCGCTCGCCCAGTTGCTGCACCCACCGACGCTGCGCGCCGTCGTGCGACTGGCGCTGCCGGTGGTGCTCGCCAACCTGCTGCAGACGCTGGTCAACGTGGTCGACGTGTTCATGGCCGGCCGCTTGGGGCCGCTGGCGGTGGCCGCGGTGGGGATGGCGGGCAGCATCCGGCTGCTGATCCTGGTGGTGGTCATGGCGGTGACGACGGGCGCGATGTCGCTGGCGGCGCAGGCGAAGGGCGGCCGCGACGAGGACACGCTGATGGACGTCACCCGCCAGACGCTGCTGCTCACGCTCGCGTTGGCGCCGGCGGTGACCGCGGTCGGCCTGCTCGTCGCGCGTCCGCTGATGACATTCCTGAACGGCGGTGGCCCCACGGAGGTGGCCGACGCCGGCAGCGCCTACCTCGCGATCCTGTTCCTGGGGACGGTCCTGCTGGTCACCCAGTTCGCCCTCAACGGCTTGATGCAGGGCGCGGGCGACACCGTGACGCCGCTGTGGTTGGGCGGCATCACGAACGCGGCGAACGTGCTGTTCAACTACCTGTTCATGTTCGGCCCGGGCCTGTTCCCTGCGTACGGCGTGCCCGGCGCGGCGCTGGGCACCGTCCTCGCCCGTGCCCTGGGTGTCGCCATGGCGCTCGCGGTCATCGCGTGGAGCGGCAACGTCATCCGCTGGCCCGATGGCTCGTGGCGCCCGAACCTCGTGCGCATCCGGGACCTGCTGGCGATCGGCGTGCCGTCCGGACTGCAGTCGCTGGCGTACGTCGCGTCGGGGTTCCTGGTGATTCGCGCGGTCACCGCCACGCCCTCCAGCTCGTACGGCGCGGCCGCGATGGCCATCGGCCTGCAGATCGAGAGCTTCGCATTCATGCCGGGGGTGGCGATCAGCGTCGCGGCCACCAGCCTCGTGGGTCAGGCGTTGGGGTCCTGGCAACTGCGGCAAGCGTGGCGCGCGGGCCACGCCTCGCTGGCGGCCGGCATCGTGTTGATGGGCGCGGTCGGCCTGGCGTTGGTGGTGTTCGCCGAGCCGCTGGTGCGGCTCTTCGACCCGAGCGCCCATCCCGTCGTGATGGCGGACGGCGCCGCCTACCTGCGCGTCAACGGTGCCCTCCAGCCGATCCTGGCCGTGTTCATGGTCCTCAATGGCGCGCTGCGCGGCGCCGGCGACATGCGCGCCGGCCTGGTCGGCACCGTCGTCGGGCGCTGGGGGGTCGTGGTCCCGCTCGCCTGGCTGCTGGGGGTGGCCCTCGGTTGGGGCACGACCGGCGTGTGGTGGGCCCTCTTCGTCGGCGTCACCGTGCAGGCCGGCTGGGTCGCCCTGCGCTGGCGCCGCGGCCATTGGACCGAGGTGGCGCTGCGCCGCACCGCGGTGTGGCGCGCGCACCTCCATCGCCTGGACGAGCGGGCGCGCCGCGACTTCCTGGAGGCGGTGCGGGCGCCCGCCATGGCGCTCGCCGGCACGCGCGAGGTCGTGACCGCCGACGGCGTGCAGTACGAGCGCGACGGCGCCATCGTGACGCGCTGGGCCGCTCCGGCGGCACCGCCCGGGACCCGGCCGGGGGCTCCGCCGGGGGCCCCGACGGGGGCGTGATAGCCTGCCGCCGTGGACGATGGCACGCTGCGACCGACGTCGCTCGCCGAGTACGTCGGTCAGGAGCGGCTGAAGGAGAAGCTGGCGGTCTACCTCGAGGCGGCCCGCTCGCGCCGCGAGGCGCTCGACCATGTGCTGCTCTACGGGCCGCCCGGCCTCGGCAAGACCACCCTGGCGCACATCATCGCGGCCGAGCTGGGGGTGGGCCTGCGGGTGACCAGCGGGCCCGCGATCGAGAAGCCCGGCGACCTGGCCGCCATCCTGACGAACGCCCTCGAGGAGGGCGACGTGCTGTTCATCGACGAGATCCATCGCCTCGGGCGCGTCGCGGAAGAGCACCTCTACCCGGCGATGGAGGACTACAAGATCGACATCGTGCTCGGCCAGGGTCCGGCCGCGCGCACGATCCGGCTCGAGCTGCCGCGCTTCACGCTGGTCGGCGCCACGACCCGCCCGGGCCTCATCACCGGCCCGCTGCGCTCGCGCTTCGGCATCATCGAGCACCTGGAGTACTACCGCGACGACGAGCTGGCCGAGGGCGTCGCCCGCGACGCCCGCCTGCTGGGCCTCGCCCTCGACGGCGAGGCGGCGATGGAGATCGGCCGCCGGGCGCGCGGGACGATGCGCATCGCCAAGCGCCTGCTGCGCCGGGTGCGCGACTTCGCGGAGGTGGCGGGCGAGGCGCGGGTCTCTCTGGACCGCACGCGGGTCGCGCTCGAGCGGCTCGGCATCGACGAACTCGGCCTCGATCGGCGCGATCGGACGATCCTGCGGGCCGTGGTGGAACGCTTCGCCGGCGGCCCGGTGGGGCTCGACACCCTGGCGACGGCGGTCGGCGAGGACCGTGGGACGCTCGAGGAGGTGCACGAGCCCTACCTGATCCAGCGCGGTCTGCTGCAGCGGACGCTTCGCGGGCGGACCGCGACCGAGCGCGCCTACCGGCATCTTGGCCTCCCCTGGACGGCCCCCCAGGCCGGCGGCCTGTTCGAGGCCGAGGACCCGCCGTGATCGAGGGCTCGCTGCGCGACGTCGCCCTGGTCGACGTCCTGCAGGTGGTGCTGGCGGGACGCAAGGATGGCGTGCTGCGCGTCGAGCGTGCCGGGCGTCAGGCCCGCGTCTGGCTGTCGGACGGGCGCCTGTGGGCCGCTTCGGTCGACGGCGGCGTGCACCTGGGCGAGGTGCTCGTGCGCCTCGACCTGCTCGACGTCGACGAGGTGCAGGTCCTGCTGGCCGAGCAGGGCGCCACGGACGACCACACGGCGCTGGGCGCCGCTGCCGTCGCGCGCGGCTGGATCGACGGCGACCAGCTGGCCGAGGCCGTCGAGCGCCACCTGGTCGAGGTCATCGGCGAGGTCGCGGGCTGGCGCGACGGCCGCTTCCGCTTCGCCGAGGGCGACCCGCCACCGGGCGCACCGACCGAGTCCGGCTTCGACCCGATGCGGGTGCTGATGCAGGTCGACCACGCCCGCTCGGGCGCCGCAAGCGTCGAGCCCTACGCGGTGCTGCGGCGCGTGGGCGACCCGACCGCCGTGCCGCTGGAGCCCGAGGCGTGGGAGGTGCTGGGCCTGATCGACGGGCGCCGCAGCGCCCGCGCGCTGGCGGCCGAGGTCGACCTGGCCGAGGGCCGTACGTTCGGCCTGCTGGCGGAGCTGGTGGCGGCCGGCGTGCTCGCCCTCGCGCCGGATGCCGCGCCCGCGCACCCGGTCCTGGTGGTCGTCGGCGACGACGCGGAGCGCCGGCTCCTACGCCTCGCGCTGCTGCGACACGGGATGCGGCCGCACCTGGTCGCCGACCTGGAGGCCGCCGCCGCGGCCTTCGAGGCGCTGCGGCCGAGCGCGGTGATCGTCGACGCCGGCCTCGCGCCGCGCGCCTGGCTGCGCACCCTGCGGCGGCGGGCCGAGGGGTCGCACGTGCCCGTGCTCGTGCTGGGCACGGAGCGGGGGCCGTGGTGGGCGCGCGGGCACGCCCCAGGGACCGACCGGCTGGCGCGGCCCTACCGCGAGGTGGACCTGCAGGGCTGGTTGGACCAACGGCTGCCGCGCGCCGGCCCCTAGGGCGAGGCGCGTTCGCCTTGCGGCCATCATCCGGCCCCATGTTATGCTCCCGGCATCGAACCTTCCTTCGCAGCGCCGCGCGCCGGCGTTGGCGTTGGGATGTGGTCGGGGAAACGTGCCCGATACGGAATCGCATCGAAGGTTCGACGGCGTCCGCCACGAGGCGGCGTCATAGGTGCGTGCCGGTGCGTACGCGCGTTCGACAAGAGGAGGAGTGAGAAGCATGCGCAAGTTGCTGATAAGCCTCGTTGTGGGCATCGCCCTGCTCTGGGGCGCCGCGGTGGCCCAGACGATCACCGTGGCCGCCGGGAACGTCGGCATGGAGCTCGAGCTGACCAAGGCGGCCGCCAAGCGCTATATGGATGCCAACCCCGGCGTCACCATCCGGGTGCTCGACACACCCGACTTCGTGGAGGACCGGCTTGGCCTGTACCTTCAGTTCTTCGAGGCGCAGTCGCCTGAGGTCGACGTCCTGCAGATCGACGTCATCTGGCCCGGCGACCTGGCCGACAACCTGATCGACCTCCTGCCCTACGGTGCGGACGCGGTCGCCGGCGACCACTTCCCGGCCATCATCGAGAACAACACCGTGGGCGGCCGCCTGCTCGGCATCCCGTGGTTCACCGACGCCGGCCTGCTGTACTACCGCACGGACCTGTTGGAGAAGTACGGCTTCGACGGCCCGCCGGCCACCTGGACCGAGTTGACCGAAATGTCGCAGGTCATCCAGGACGGCGAGCGCGCCGCGGGCAACGTGGACTTCTGGGGCTTCGTGTGGCAGGGCAACGCCTACGAGGGCCTCACTTGCGACGCGCTCGAGTGGCTCTACTCCAACGCCGGCGGCCGCATCATCGAGCCCGACGGTGTCATCACGGTGAACAATCCCAACGCCATCGAGATCATCGACCTGGCCGCCAGCTGGGTGGGCACCATCAGCCCGCGTGGCGTCACCGGCTTCGGTGAGGAGGACGCGCGCAACCTGTGGCAGGCCGGCAACGCGGCCTTCATGCGCAACTGGCCCTACGCCTTCTCGCTCGGCCAGGGTGCCGACAGCGCCATCGCCGGCCTGTTCGACGTCAGCCCGCTGCCTGCCGGCGACGCCGAGGGCGGCCGCCCCGCCGCGACGCTCGGCGGTTGGCAGCTTGCCGTCAGCCGCTACAGCGCCAACCCCGAGCTCGCCGCCGACGTGGCGATGTTCATGACCTCCTACGAGGAGCAGAAGATCCGCGCCATCGTGGGCACCTTCAACCCGACGATCATGGCGCTGTACGAGGACCCCGAGGTGCTCGAAGCGGTGCCGTTCTTCGGCTCGCTCTACGACGTCTTCATCAACGCCGTCGCGCGTCCATCCACCGCCACGGCGCCCAACTACGCCGCGGTCTCCCGGATCTTCTTCAACGCGGTCCACAGCGTGCTCACCGGCTCGGAAGACGCCGAGACCGCGCTGGCGCTGGCCGAACTCGACCTCCAGGCTCAGACTGGCTTCCCCACCGGGACGCCCTAAGGCGGGGCACCGCGTCGCGTGCCGAGCAAGGGGCCCGACGCGTGAATCCGCTTGACCGATCGGAGGGTCGGGTCGCTCGATAGACCCGACCCTCGATTGTTCCAGAGCGCGAGGAGGTGCTCGTGTGACCCTGAAGAAGAAGGCGAGGGGACCGA
>Ga0209498_1000248_pt1 | contig 32628 bp, 28 predicted proteins | sample WalLakDeSediment_FD_184131 | JGI IMG/M metagenome (GOLD analysis project Ga0209498, IMG submission 184131) | Lake sediment microbial communities from Walker lake, Nevada to study Microbial Dark Matter (Phase II) - Walker Lake 11/02/13 Deep... | ecosystem: Environmental > Aquatic > Freshwater >...
CTTACAAGCAGGGGGTCGCAGGTTCAAAACCTGCTTCGCCCACCAGTAATTTAAAAGGGTTTTTGCGCTTAAAAAGTTAGGAAACTAAGCTCAAAAGCCTTTTTTAACAACCATATACATATTATTGTTTTATCAAGAGTGGACGAGAGAAACGGCTTCATGACTCCACAGCAACCTGCTACAGTGCAAGGTGCTAAAATCGTCAAAGCGTAATGCTGGATGATAAGACGGCTGATAATCCTTATTGTCTTCCTGAGGCATTGAGGATTTTTTATTGTACAGCAAATATGAATTTAGGGGAGTGGTTGAAATGGCAACAAATCTTGCAAAGTATATTAAACAAGATTAGGGTTATGCCCGCCATATATTTATGCTACGATCTGCCCTCAAAATATGTTGGTTAGATAGCAACTTTCAGTGGTATTATTCTCTGAAAGCAGGAAAATTCAAATAATTACAGAATATACGCCACTAATAATTATATTTTTACCTACAGCAAGCATCCGTTCTTATTTGTTCTAGTATATGTTCAATAATTGCCCTTTCTATTTGTATAAGAGACTGAAACTTTGAAGTAATTTGTGGCAGGAATCTATCGATTGTTAAAAGATAGAATAATATTTCTGTGGCGACAAGGTTTCTTTGTTTTTCGATCATTGTTCATAATTGCTTGGTTAAATTATAGCAGGATATTGGACATGTCCAAGATTATTAGTGCTTAAATACATTTAAGTGTTTTAGCCCTTTCGTTTTTCTGTTTCTCAATAACAACTAATCGATATCTTGCCATTTACCGTGTCTGTTTATCGGGGTAAGGTCAAGGCTGTTTAAAAATTGACGTTGAATTTAGGTTATACATACATATCTTTCCCTTTTGTTTTCTAGATTATTTTATTTAAATTTATACAGATAAATGCATTACTAAAAAATTATCAACAGTGAGGAGTAAGAACTTGAATGACTTCATAAAAGCACGCAAAATATTTTTTAAAGAAAAAACAAATTATGACCCTACGCCTTTTCATTTATTTTATTTGGACTTTTTTAATAAGGATGTTACAGAAAATGAAAAAGTAATTTTTTCTAATTTGATAAATTCCATTAAAAATTTTAATGAAATTAAACAATTTAATCTTACGGATGAAAATGATCTGATAAATATTATAGAAAATTTGGGAGAAAATTTTTATTTAGACAGGGATATTTGCGATATTATCATTCATAATTTTAAGAAAAGAAGCATGCCTAAACTTGAAAGTTTACTTTTAGAAAAACTTAGAGATACAAAAATCACTACATCCCTTAAATACGAAATTATAGATATTTTTATAGAAAGTAAGCTGGATGTTTTGGATGATGATTTGATTTGCTCATTAATAAAAGAAAATTTGAAAGCCCTTGATATTTTATGTATTACTTTTGAATATATTTCATTTTTTAATAAAGCCGGTTTTAATGATTTTTTAATAAAGTTTTTTTTACTAGATTTTCCAACCCCAATTAAAATACAGCTTTTAGAAATTTTATATCGAAAAAATAACTTTCATATAGATAAGTTAATTAAAGCAATAGAAAATGATAAGAATAAAGATATTTTGAGAGAATATATAAGTTTGCTGGGAAAAAATACAGTGTATGAGGAAAGTGGTATTACAATAGTTCAGACCATGTTTTATGGAGATCCAGAAGAAAGTGGAATGGGAAAAAGCGGAGGTCTGGGAATTCTTTTGACAAGTCTTGGAAACACTTTGGCCTCAGAGAAAGATATTTCAAGAATAATTACACTCTCTGTAAACAGTAATATAAATCGTAGAATTATAACCAAATCCCTTAATAAACACTGGATACTTAGGCTTCCTATATATATAAATGAAGACAATATACATGAGTTTTTATTAAAACAAAATTATATAAAAAGGTCAATAAAGAAATTTTTGAATCTTTTAAATATTACTCCGGATATATTTCATATCAGATATCTTGATAATGCTTCAAAAGCGGTTGCAAATCTTAGCTATGATCTTGGCTCTAAACTTGCATTCACACTAACTCCTGACCCTCACAGGAATATGACTGACGATAATAATTCTTTAAAGATTTTTTCTCTAGAGGAATTGATGTTAAATTTGAATAAAATCAAAATAGGTGATGAGCTTATAGAGATAGCTGATGGCATAATAGGTATCGGCAGAGAAAATGTAGAAGAAGAACTAATGAAGTACTTCCCACAACTGAAAGAAAAGAACTCTATATTTAAAATGATTGGAGAAGGGATTAATTTAAATATCATTTATGAGAAGCTTGATTTAAAAAGAGTATTAACTTCTGATACTTTAAAACATAGTATAGATGAAAGTATGATTAAGCGCCCTGTTATATTGAATGTAGGCAGACTCTCTTTTCAAAAAGGACAGGATAAACTTTTAAACGCCTGGGGTAAATCTAGGTTAAGTCAGGACTATAATCTTGTAATAATAGGTGGAAGCTTAGATAAGCCTACTCCTGAAGAACAAAGAATCATTAAATATTTTGACAAGTTTGTAAGTGAAAATCCTGATCTTAAAGGGAAATTTTCCCATATATATGCTCTTTCTAATGATGTTATCAGAAACATCGAAAAAACCATTATTAAAAATACACAAAATTCAGAAACAAAATATCCTCCAATATATATTTGCTCTAGTATTAAAGAAGAGTTCGGTATATCTATTCTTGAAGCAATGTATGAAGGTTTTCTTACATTTGCTCCAATAAAAGGAGGAGCAAAGACATATATTAAAAACGGTTTTAATGGATATTTAATAGATACTTCCTCAGCAGATAAAATATCCGAGGAAGTTGAAAAAGTGATTTATAACACCTCTAACATTGAAGAAGATTATTGTAAGATAAGAAAAATGGGGAAAAATACAGCGATGGATAGTTTTTCAATACAAAAAATATCTAAAGATTTCGTGGAATTTTATAAAAATATATTAGATGAAGGAATAGAGTAATGAATTATAAACATATTTGTTTTTTAAGTCCCCCCTTCTATTCTCATTTTATGCCGCTCCTTAGCCTTGCAAAAAACTTTCATAAATATGGAGCGAAAGTTACATTTGGATGCAGCATAGAGTTTAAAGAAAAAGTAAAAGAAGCAGGCCTTGAATATTATGAGATAAATCTAAGCAAAAATAAAAATACAAAAAGTGCAGAGGATACTGTTCAACCTGTTTCCGAAAAAATAAGGCTAAAAGAGTTTTTTGAAGCTACTAAAAAAGGCCCTGTGCAGACACTTATAACTCAGTCAAAACATAGAAAAGATGACATGCTTTATAATCCTAATCAAATTTCTAAAGATATAAAAGAACTTGATGATGATAGCGATATTGATCTATGGATATACGATATTTTATCCTATAACGTCACACTCGCCCTATACTCACTAAGACTTCCCTTTATTACATTTTGTCCTCCTCATCCAAGGACTATCCCAAAAGAGGGAGAGCTTTACGGAGTTCCAAAAAACTGGCCATCTATTTTTAATATAGATTTAAAAGATGAAGAAAATCTTAAAAATGTTTCAATGGATACAACAAATAAGTTTACTAATATCTTCAATCAGTTTTTAGAAGGTAATAAATTTAATTTAGCTAAAATAGATAATGCTTTCAGACTGACATCGGATAAAGCTGTAATATATAATTATTTTGATTTTGAAGATAGCAATGATTCATCAAATATCTATATAGGCCACTGCTTTGAAGAAGAAGCTCTGGATGATAAATGGACTAATATTGTAAAAGATAAAAATCAATTAAAAATACTGATAACTTTAGGTACATTTTTATCAAGTCGTACAGATGTAATTCAAAAACTTATATTTACTTGTAAAAATTCTTACCCAGAAGCTCTATGTATTGTAGCCGCAGGAATTAGCTTAGATAAGCTTAAGAAACTTGAATCTAAAAATATAATAATAGCAGAATTCATTCCTCAAAAAGCTTTGATACCATATATGGATATTGTTATACATCATGGTGGATGCAACACCTTTACTGAAAGTCTTTATTATGAAAAACCTATGATAATTCTTCCTTTTTCAAGCGATCAGTTCAATATAGCCTATGATGCTGAGAAAAACAATATTGCATCTGTTTTGGATCCCAATAATCTTGAAGAAGATTTAATAGTGAAAACAATAGATAATCGTCTAAAAAATAAATCTGAAAATCTTAAAAAATGGGGTAATTATTCAAAGGAAAAAGGTCCGGATTATGCCGCTAAAAAAATACTGGGAATATAGATAAAGATTCTTGAAGGTATTCAAGGATTCATAATAGTGGTGAAAAAGTGAAGGAGAAAAACGTTATGGTAAACTCTATAAACAATTGGTATGAATATCAAAAGAATGCTATTATATCAACAAGAACAGCCCACTTCAAAGTAATGGAGCTGAAGCTTGATTAGCAAGAAGATATTATCGGTGCTTCTATAAGATCTGGCTTCGATCTAAATTCTTCGTATAGGTATATTAAAGAATTTGAACATAGAAAGGGCTAATATGAACAAATTTGAAATTGAAGTTGAAAAAGTAGAAGGCTACTGCACCTGCGGCTATAGCCAGGGCGATAAGTTTTATGCAGAAGGTTTGAAAACTCCGAGCAAGGAAATATGTGGTGGAGCTTATATGATCCTCTTTCCGATGCAAACAGCTTTACACAGCGGGGCAGTATTTGGTTTTGAGGATAATCCGAAAAGTAAAACCAAACTATCCTGTCCAGACGATGGCAAAGTATTTTTCAAGATTACTCTTATAGAAGATTGAAATTTACTTGTATGCTAAACTCATTTTTCTATTTCGTTTACAGTATGAGCCTTAGTTTTTCATTTAGTGAGGAACACATATGAGCAAATTAAAACTGCTATCGTTCATATTAAAAACTAGCGGCATGTCAAAGGTTTTATCTAGCTTTCTAGTTTTCTTTATTATTTCAGCAATTATTATATGGTTTGTCGATTCTAATGTTAATAGCTTTTTCGACGCAATTTGGTTTTGCTTTGCTGTTGTTACAACTATCGGCTTTGGAGATATTGTTGTTACAAATCTTGTCGCGAGAATAGTAGCTATTATTCTTGCTGTCTATGGGATATTAGTTATTGCAATTATAACGGGTGTTATTGTTTACTACATATCCGAAACACTTAAAATCAAAGGAACCAAAAATGTCTCAGAAATTTTATTTGATCTATACAATTTGGATAAGCTTTCACAAGAAGAGCTTAAAGAATTATCAGTTAGGATAAAAAAGGCACATAAAGATAAATAATATTAATGGGTGCAGTATACTTCGATCACCAGTTATTAAAGAATTTTCAGGGTTTTCCAATTTAGTAATCATGGGAAAATGCGGTTGATAAAATGCGCATAATAGAATACCGATAGCAAAGCATCCATATAGCCAACTCCTTTCAATCGTCGAGGTAGCGCCCTCCCCGCCAAGTTCCTTCAATAACCCTGCCGTCCGGATGGGTCAATGTACCAGTACCATGCTGGTACCCGTATTCCCATTCTCCTTCGTAAACTCTTCCATCCAGCCAGGTAAATACGCCGAAACCGTGAAATTGGCCCTCGAACCAGGACCCTTCATACCGACCGCTTTCCGGGCTGAACCAGGAACCTTCTCCGTGGGGCAGACCGTCTTTTAACTGGCCGGTATATTCACCGACGATTCAACCGGGCATTTCGAAAAGAATGGTCTCTTCCTGTTGCTCCTCTATTCCCGGTCCACAGCCGAAAAGCATTAATAAACTGACCGTCAGTACGCCTGTTGTTACAAGAAATTTTAGCATTGCCTCACCTCACCGGCCGGATTTAATTATTGGATTTACTGTCCATTAATAAGGAAGGTAATTATCTCCCGGTGTCGTAATTATAATACTATAATATGGCCTTGTTGAAAAACTGATCAAGGACCAGGCCAGGTTATTGTGACGTAATTATTATTTATAAATGGAGGAAAAAATAATGGCGATTGGAAAAGTTGTTGTCGCGCTCGGCGGCAATGCCCTGCAGAGGAAGGGAGCCCCCGCCACTGCCGATGCCCAGCTTGAGGTTGTCAGGGAAACAGTGGAGTATATCGCCGAGATGAGCCGTTTAGATTATGAACTGGCCATTGTCCATGGTAACGGCCCGCAAATAGGCAATATTATTCTGGCCAGCGAGGCCGCTGCAAATGTTGTTCCCGTCATGCCTTTTGACGTTTGCGGAGCGATGAGTCAGGGTTACATTGGCTATCATATCCAGCAGGCTTTGCTTCATGCCCTGCGAAAACGAAACAGGAATGTTCCTGTAGTTTCAATCATTACCCAGGTTGTGGTCGATGAAAACGATCCGGCTTTTAAAAACCCGACAAAGCCGATCGGGCCTTTCTACAGTGAAGAAGAAGCCGCAATTATATCCCGTGAAAAAGGTTATATTGTCAAGGAAGACGCAGGCAGAGGCTGGCGCAGGGTAGTCGCTTCACCACAGCCAAAGCGTATTGTCGAATTCTCCTGCCTGAAAGAGCTTTGGGATACAACTATTGTTGTTACAGCAGGTGGGGGTGGCATACCGGTCATTGAAAACAAAGATGGTTCCCTGACTGGTATTGCTGCCGTTATTGACAAAGACCTGGCTGCAGCCCGCCTTGCCGACGACATCGGGGCCGATATCCTGATGATTTTAACCGAAGTTGAAAAGGTATCTCTTAATTTTAACAAACCGAACCAGAGCGATCTTGATCAGATCACGGTTGAAGAAGCTGAGAGATATATTGAAGAGGGGCATTTTGCTCCCGGAAGCATGCTGCCTAAAATACAGGCCTCTGTAAATTATGTTAAAGATAATCCCGGGAAAAAGGCGATCATTACCTCGCTTTTCAAATCGCTCGATGCCCTGGATGGAAAAACCGGCACTGTGATCTGCTAAAAGAATGGGAGTGTTTTTTATGCCGACAATTTTCTTTTATGGACCGGAATTGGAAAAGGAGAAAAAAAGAGAGCTGATCAAATCTTTTACCGAGGCAGCCAGCAAGGCTACCGGTATCGACAAATCGGCTTTCGTCGTTTACCTGCGCCAATCTTCACCGGATCATGTTGGCGTGGGCGGAGAATTGTTATCCGACAGGCAAACCTGATCAGGCGATTTTTGCAGGCAGAGCAAACCGGGCAATTTCATATTTTAAGAAATGTATGTTATAATCTAACTTGAATTTGGTTTAATAAAGCATAATTTAATCCTAACTGGATCAGGTTTTTCCTGTAAAGGGGGCTTTATCAAGTGCTTAAGTTTAAAAAGCGGCAGTTTATTGCGGCGGTAGTTTTAATGCTGTTCATAATTTTCGCGGTGAGCACAACTGCAGTCGCAGCCGACCGGTTTACTGAAATTATTTACCGTTTTTACCAGGGGTTTAAACATGTTGGTACAGTTGAGCATGATCACGGTTTTTCTGCCGATGAAGGATCGGTAGGTTTTACTGCCCTGGGGAAGGGGCTTGTAGGCGGCACCCATCATGCCTGGGCCCGTGAGTCCAGTCTGCAGAGAACTTTAAACAGCGCTGAATCATACACGGCCTATACCGATCGGGCTGCTCAAATCGGCCAGTACATGCGGATAATCAGCGGTTTTGAACTTTCAAGGGGTCATAGTGGGCTCAGCGCAATAATGCTAAACCCCGATGCTAAAGGGACTATCAACCAAACAGTTTCTTCAAGCACAGAGTTTGGTGAAGGCACTTATATGAAGCACAGCAATAGGGTTCAGAACGATGATGGTGTAACCATTATCGAAAACAGTATCGGCGGATCCACTACGGCAATAGAAGTTGAAGGATATACCGAATACAGGGAAGTCGTTATTATTGAAAGAGGGGGCAAAAAAACCGGTTGGTGGGATCTCGGTTTTTAATTGATGCCCGGTCAGCCCTAAACCAATTTTTATGTTCAATCTGATAATGAGCCCCCTGTGGATGTTCAACGTCCGGGGGGCTTACTTATTGTTCTCAGTTTCTTCGGTCAGGCCCCATAATCCCCGGTTGTTGTTGCGTGCTTCGACAGAAAACAGCCTGAAATACTCGACGTATTTGACATTTGGCGGGAAAATAACCTGAACAGCGTAGCCTTCAATCAGAAGGCGGGCATTGAACATTTTCTCTCTAATCTCACTTTCGCTGATTTCTTCAGGAATGGAAAGCCAGAGATAGGCCAGGATGCGGCCGTATTGATCGCGTTCTCTGGTATCAATTTCTAACCAGAGGAGTTCTCCTTCCAGCTTCGAACGGGTGTAAGCTTCAGCCTCAGGTCCAAACGGTTCGATACCTTTAACCGGGTGATTTATCTCCGGAGCATCAACGCCGATAAAACGAACTTTTTCTTCTCTGCCGCCGGGAAAGCGGGCATAAGCCGTATCCCCGTCAATGACCCTGGTTATTCTGACCCTGATCAGATTCAGATCGTCAGCGCTGTCATTCTGGAAGATTGCACAGCCGCTTACGGCCTGTAATATCAGCAAAAACAGCAAGATTATCATGAAAATTTTCTTCAAACTTAAATTCTTCATGCTTAATGATTCTCTTTTTAACAACTTGATTCCTTGCCCTTAAAAAATACGGTGCTTTGGTCTGGCTTTACAAAAGTAAATCACACTGACTACAATGGATCAAAAGTTTTTCAGAGCGGCAGCTGCTAAACATATATAAAGTTAATCGCCCGCCCTTAAAATTTGATATTATTGAATTGATCATATAAAAGAAGGGACAAGGTTGAATCTTGGCCAAGCTGCAAAATAAAAAAGTGATGGTGGCTATGAGCGGTGGGGTTGACAGCTCTGTGGCTGCCCTGCTGCTTAAAGCGTCGGGTTACGATGTTATCGGTGCAACCTTACGCCTCTGGGTTGATCCACCGGCTGAAGAACGAGCCGGAGAGGAAGCAAAAGGCTGCTGTTCGCATGATGCTGTATCTGATGCCCGCAAGGTGGCAGCCCTGCTCGATATTCCTCATTATGTTCTTGATATGAAAGAAGAGTTTTACGAGAAGATTGTTTGCAACTTCGCGGCGGAATATTTACGCGGCAGGACACCCAGCCCCTGTATTGAATGCAACCGCACTATTAAGTTTAACTCTTTGCGCCAAAAAGCGCGCGGCCTGGGCATTGATTACATTGCCACCGGCCATTACGCGCGTATTGATTACGAGCCGGATTTAAAAATCTATAAGCTTTATAAAGGATTTGACCAACAGAAGGATCAGAGCTATATGCTTTATATTCTGGGGCAGGAAGAACTGGCTGCAACTATCTTTCCCCTTGGCGATAAGACCAAAGAGCAGGTGCGTAAAATTGCAGCTGAAAATGATTTAGCTGTTGCGGGAAAAGACGAAAGCCAGGAGATCTGCTTCATTCCCGATAACGATTATCGCTCCTTTCTGGAAAGATCATTTCCCGAAGCCGTTCGGTTAGGTGACATTTATTCCACGGAAGGCCAAAAACTGGGTCGTCACCGGGGCATTGCCTTTTATACGGTCGGTCAGCGCAAAGGCCTTGGGCTGACAGCGCCTCACCCGCTCTATGTGGTCCAGATCGATGCGCAGAGTAACCGGGTTATCGTTGGCCCTGAGGAAGAAGTATACAGCGCCGGCCTGTTTGCCGGAGAGCTGAACTTTGTTTCTGGTGAGCCTCCGGCAAAACCGCTTGAAGTTGAAGTGAAGATCCGTTATCGTGCTCCGGCGGTTTCGGCGGTTCTGCAGCCTCCAATTGAAGGCTGCTCCCGGGTTGTTTTTGAGCAGAAGCAGAAAGCGGTTACCCCCGGGCAATCAGCGGTTTTTTACAGGGGCGAAGAAGTTGTTGGCGGCGGCATAATTAAATCGGCAATATAATCATCGTCATCTTTCCGGTTGACTGTCGCGGCAGGATTAGGCTCAGGCCATGTTGAATTATAGTTAAACATTCGCCTTATAAGGAGGCATTGCCTTGTATCAGGTCAGGGTTATTCAGCTGGCGGTAAATGATCACAACTCCCGTTTCGAACGCTTTGAAATGGTTGAAAGCTACCTCGGGCAAATTGATGCTGAAGAGAATCGACCAACGGTGATCATGTTGCCGGAAATCTGGGGCACCGGTTTTTTTAATTTTGATCGTTATGACCGGGAATGTGAGCCGCTGCAGGGAGAAACCTATACCCGTTTGGCTCCGTGGGCAGAAAAAATCGGTTCCTATATCCTGGCAGGCAGTATAGTTGAAAAAGAGGGTAATGATTTATTTAATACCGCTTTACTGATCAGCCCGAATGGCTCCCTGGTTGGCAGCTACCGTAAAATTCACCTTTTCGGTTATCAGTCGGAAGAAAGCGTTAAACTCACTGCCGGTAGTGACATTTATATGCTAAAAACAAAATACGGCACCTGGGGTATCAGCACCTGCTACGACCTGCGCTTTCCGGAACTGTATCGCAAGATGGTCGAAGAAGGTGTGAACACTATTTTTGTTGTTTCGGCCTGGCCTATAGCACGCCTGGGGCACTGGGAATTATTTAACCGGGTCAGGGCTCTGGAAAATCTCTGCTACCTGGTATCATGCAACTGTGCCGGCAGTCTTAAGGGATTTACTTTTGGCGGCAGCAGTATGGCTGTAGATCCCTGGGGCGAAATTATTGCCAGGGCCGGCGAAGGTGAAGAGCTTTTATCGGTAGAGATTGATCCAGGTAGAATTGCCGAAGTGAGGGCTGAATTCCCGGCCCTCAATGACCGCCGAATCAAATAGAGCTAATAAATAAAAATAAATTGCCGGTGATTTGATCTGTTGAAGGAGGAAAAAAGATTATGAGCCCAATCCATTTTCCAAGAATTTCGGCGGAAGAAGCTGCCTCGATGATCAAAAACGGGCAAACTGTTGCTTTCAGTGGTTTTACGGCAGCAGGATCGGCAAAGGCGATACCGCGGGCCCTGGCCCGTCAGGCTAAAGAAATGCATGCAAAAGGCGAACCGTTTAAACTTAATGTTTTGACCGGCGCCTCTACCGGTATGCTTGACGATTTGCTGGCAGAAGCAGATGCGGTTGCCTGGCGCGCACCGTACCAGTCATCGAAGGTTATGCGCCGGATGATTAACGAGCAAAAGATTGAATTTACCGACATGCATCTTTCGCATCTGCCGCAGGCTGTCCTCTTTGGCTTTCTCGGCGATGTTGACTGGGCTGTTATTGAAGCGTCGGAAATAACTTCAGACGGGCGAATCTATCTTTCCACCTCAATTGGCGCTTCTCCTACTTTCCTGCATTGCGCTGAAAATGTGATTGTTGAACTTAACCGGTACCATACGGTGCGTTTAAGTGAAATGGCCGATGTTGTCATGCTGCCGCCGCCACCGCATCGCAGCCCTATACCGATTTACGATCCCATGAACAAGATTGGTTTGCCCTATGCTTCGGTCGATCCGAAAAAAATTGTCGCCGTGATTGACAATAATGAACCCGATGGCATGGAGCCGCTTGATCCACCCGATGAAATCAGCCGGCGTATTGCTCACCAGGTTGTCGATTTTCTGCTTGAAGAACAGCATTCTGGGCGCATCCCGCCTGAATTTTTGCCTCTGCAGTCCGGTGTGGGCAATATTGCCAATGCGGTGATGTCTTCTTTGGGTGATGATCCCGATATACCATCATTTATGATGTACACAGAGGTATTTCAGGATGCTTTGATCGACCTGATGGAACAGGGGCACCTGCTTGGAGCCAGCACCTGCAGCCTGACTGTTTCTGATGACAACCTGCAGCGGATTTATAATAATATGGATTTCTTTACCCGGCGGATCGTTTTGCGCCCGCAGGAGCTCTCAAATAATCCCGGCGTGATACGCCGTCTCGGTGTCATTGCCCTGAACACGACATTGGAATTTGACCTGAATGGCCACGCCAATTCGACCCATGTCTGTGGCACCGATCTGGTAAACGGTATCGGCGGCAGTGGCGACTTTACGCGCAATGCTTATCTTTCTATCTTTATGGCCCCTTCAGTAGTTAAAGAAGGGCGTATTTCCACGGTGGTGCCCATGGTTACCCACCCGGACCATAACGAACATTCGGTTCAGGTACTGGTTACTGAACAGGGTCTGGCTGATTTACGCGGCCTGGGTCCGACAGAAAAAGCGCGGACCATTATTGATAAGTGCGCTCATCCTGATTATCGTGATTACCTGCACCGTTACGTTTCCGGTTCGCCATCGGGCCATATCAGCCAGAATTTACGCAATGCCTTTGAACTGCATGTTAACCTGCTCGAAAATGGTACGATGAAGTCCTGGTGATGGTTATTTCAGATCTCAAATTTTGATCTACATTATAATTGAGTCATTTTTGTGTGGAATCGGAAGGCAGGTATATTTGTGCGAATCTATCAAAAGATTAAAGAGCTGTTGAATGACGGTAAAGCGGCGGCCCTGGTCAGCCTGGTTAACAGTGATACTGATCAGTCAGAGACCGGAAAAATGATCTTAACCGGTGAAGGTGAGCTGATCTATAATGGACTCAGTCAGGCTGTTACTGACCAGGCAATGGCTCAGGCCGTCCCTCTTATTATAAAAGGTCAAAGCGCGACAGCCAAAGTAATTTCAGGGCAGGGGAAAGAAAAGCAGATATTTATTCATGTTTTTAACCCGCCGCCGAGGCTGATCATTCTGGGCGGCGGTCATGTCGGCGCTGCTCTCTGCCGGATAGCTGCCCAGCTCGATTATGAGATTATTCTTATCGACGACCGGCCCTCTTTTGCCGATCAGTCCAGGCATCCGCAGGCCCACCGCCTGATCTGCGATCAGTTTGACCGGGCGCTTGATCAGCTGAAACCCTCTTCTGCCGATTACATCGTTATTGTTACCCGCGGCCATCACCATGATCGTATCTGCCTGGAGAAAGCGCTGGGGCGGGATGCGGCATATATCGGGATGATTGGAAGCAGGAGGCGGGTAAGCGCCCAATTAAAGGATCTGGCTGAATCGGGCTATTCTGAAGAGCAGTTGAACCGGATTTACTCACCGATTGGCCTGTCGATCGGTGCGGTAACTGAAGCCGAGATTGCCATTAGCATTTTGGCCGAAATTACCCGGGTCAGGCGGGGCAGCAGCACCGACGAAGCGATCCAAAGTGAAGTGCTGCAGGCTCTCGGCCGCCTGGAAGAGGAGAATGAGTCGGCGGTGCTGGCCACTGTTATCGGAACGCAGGGTTCTACGCCCCGAAAAACCGGCTCGCAGATGATCATCTATCCGGACGGCACCTTAAAAGGGACTATCGGTGGCGGCTGCTCGGAAGCGGAAGTGAGAAGGGAAGCCCTGCTCTGTCTTGATCAAGGAAAGGCCGGCCGGATCCGTCTTAATCTGACGGCAGATGCCGCCGCGGAGGAGGGAATGGCCTGCGGCGGGACAATGGCTGTTTACCTCGAGCTGCTGCCGCATATTTCCCCGGTAATACTCTCCTGATCTGCAGCCTGTGATAAAATAAAGCAACATTACAGGGTTAATCTAAAAATCATAAAAAGGGGTGTTTGAATGCTTATTTCTTCATATCCCAGGACTAAATTACCGGTTGTAATCAGCCTGGTATTTTTTTTGTTGCTCAGTTTTTGCTTCTCCGGGGCGAGCGGGTTCGCTCCGGTTGAGGCCGCTGCCGGTGATGAACTTTACCTGACGATTTTGCACACCAATGATGAACACGGGGCCTTAATTCCTCATTCTCCTACAGTTGACTATCATCCTGAAAGAGAAAACCCGACTGTGGGGGGGTATGCCCGCCTTGCTTCCGCCGTGAAGGAAATCAGGCAGAAGAAAGAAGCAGCCGGCGAGCCGGTCCTCCTTTTTTCTGCCGGTGATTATATCGGCGGTTCTCCCTACAGCTGGTTAAAAACAGAAGGGTATGCCCTGGAGCAAAAGCTAAAGCTGATGATCGGTTATGATGCTGTTGTCATCGGCAACCATGAAATTGATTATGGGCCTGACAAACTGGCCGCTTATTACCTGGAGGCCGGCTATCCCGCTGCACATGATCAGACGGTGATTCTTTCATCTAATATTATCGCCCCGCCAGATCATCCGCTGCATCGTGAGAAACTTTACCGGGAAAGCCACATTATAGTTCTGGAAAACGGGCTTAGGGTAGGCTTGTTTGGTCTGATTGGAAAAGATGCAGTTAATGTTACGACTGCCGGTGAACCGTTGGAATTCAGCGACCAGCATGAAACGGCGCGCCGCATGGTGGAAGAGCTTAAGCAGCAGGGCGCCCAGATGATCATAGCCATAAATCACACCGGGGTAGCAGAAGATATTGAGCTGGCCCGTGATGTGCCGGGTATCGATGTTATTATCAGCGGGCACTGTCACACTGCTCTGCATGAACCGGTTATAGAAAATGGCTCTATTATTGTTCAGGCCGGCTATGTTTTACAATACCTCGGCCAGCTCGAGCTGGCGTTTAACCCTGCCAATGGAGAAGTTCGCATTCGCAATGAGGAGAACAGCGAGCCTTTCCTGATTGCTCTCGATTACAGCTATCCTCTGGATCCGGATATTGACCTGGTTATTGAAGAATACACCGTTAAACTGAATCGAATCATTACTGATATGACTGAGAACAGGTTTATGCATATTCTCGACACTGTAATGGTTTCTGATTTTGATCTTCTGAAAGATCCCCCCCTGCAGGAATCGCCCCTCGGCAATTTTGTGGCCGACGCCATGCGCCTGGTGGCCGGCGAAAAGATCGGCCTGCGAGCCGATTTTGCGGTCCAGGCAAACGGTTCTATTCGGGGCAGTGTTTTTCCCGGTTCCATGCCTCATTCTCAGGGCAAGGTTTCTGTCTACGACCTGGTTTCGCTGGTCGGCCTGGGGATCGGTTCCGACGGTTCTCCAGGTTATCCCATCGTCGCTATTTACTTCACCGGGGAAGAAATTTGCCGCGTGCTTGAAGTGGCAAATATGATGCCCCTGTTTTTGGGTAATCAGGGGTTCCTTCAGTTCTCGGGTTTGCGTTACGATTATAATCCCGATAATGTGATCCTGTTTACTATTCCTTTTCTCAATCAGCCGGTACCATCGACGATGGTCTTTCCCAGGGGATCGGTCATCGCTGCCGAACGTTACATCGGAGATGGCCGCCAGGGCGATGACGATGACATGTATGTGCCGCTTGAGCGCGGAGATGAAGAGCTCTACTGCCTGATTACAGACAGCTATGTTGCCTCTTTTCTGCCGATGGTTGGCCGGCTGCTGCCCCAGTTGGAGGTTGTCGCCAAGGATCGGGACGGTAACCCTGTGGCGGCAGATGAGCTTGACAAATTAATTATTTATAATGACAGGCAGGAGCTTAAAACCTGGGCTGCTGTCCTTGAATATGCAGCGAGCCAGCCTGTTGGCGCTTCCGGGCTGCCGGAGGTAGATTCCTATTATGCATCGACTGCCGGCAGGATCAACCCAACCTGGTCTATACCGTATATGACCTGGCCTATTCTCATTCTTTTGGTGCTGATTGTTGTTATCGTTCTGCTGGTCAGGCGCAGAAAGCTGCGCAAGAAAAATGCGGGAATATAAAAGCTTTGCCGGTGCCGCCGGAATTTTGACCGGCCATTACCGGCCTGGCCGAGATAGAGAGCATTGTTTTAATTACGCCGTTTTAAGAAGGTGATTCGATGCAATCGGGGGAAACTAAAAGAAATGTGCGCCCGGTGAGGTATACGGATAAACTAGATCTGCTTGAAGCAGGGCAGGTCGAAACAATCCACCGGGCGTCGCTGCAGATTCTGGAAAAGGTCGGCATCAGGATGCCCCATCCCGGGGTTTTGCAGCTTCTGGCAGAAGCCGGCGCCCGGGTCGACCGCAGTAATAGCCTGGTTTATTTCCCTGCCGGTCTTGTCGAGGCAGCGCTTAAAAAAGCGCCGCCCACCTATACCCTCTGTGCCCGCGATCCGGTGAACGATCTGCCTGTCGATGGCACTTGCGGTTACCTGTCCCTTGATGGCAGCGGTTTGCAGGTGCTTGATCTTGAAAGCGGCAGGGTTAGAAAATCAGCCCTTAAAGACCTTCAGCAGGCCACCCTTGTAGCCGATTATCTCGAACAGATAGCGTTTCTCTGGCCGGTAGTCAGCGCCCAGGATTGCCCGAGGAATTTGCAGCCGCTTCATGAACTGGCGGCTCAGCTTAACTATTCGACCAAGCATGTTCAGGCTATGACCGCAGTCAATCCTGCTTCGGCACGCGGGTCGGTCGAAATCGCCGCAGCTGTTGCCGGCGGGTCCGATGCTCTGCGCCGCCGCCCGATAATTTCCAACTTCCAGTGCAGTATCAGCCCCCTGGCCTACGATCCTGAAGGATTGGAGGCGGCAATGATCTTTGCAGCTGCCGGTATCCCGACCGGTTTTTTAACGATGCAAATTGGCTGTTCAACGGCTCCGGCGACACTGGCCGGCAGTCTGGCCCAGGGCAATGCAGAGATTCTGGCCGGAATAACTTTCCTGCAGTTATTCCAACCGGGCAGCCCCACTTTTTACGGTTCCTGTGCAACGGTGATGGAACTTCGCAGTGGAACGGTCGCCTGCGGTGGACCGGAAGACTTTATCCTCCAGGCCCTTTCAGCCCAGATGGCCCGTTTCTACAATCTACCCTCGAATGTCGGCACATTTTCCACAGGGGCCAAGGCTTCCAACTGGCATGCCGGGGTGGAGAATGCCATTTCGGGAACAGTCAGTGTTTTTAGCGGTACCGACATGATGTGCGGTGCAGGCCTGCTGGCCGGAGCGGTAATCTTTTCATTTGAGCAGCTGCTGCTTGATTGTGAAATTTTTGAAATCATCAGGCGTATGGCTGAAGGTATTGTCATTAATGAAGAGACCCTTGCTCTGGAAACAATTGCCAGGGTCGGTTCAAACGATCATTTTATGGTTGAACCCCACACCTTTGCCCACATGCGCGAGCTATGGCAGCCGGAAGTGATCAACCGCAGCCCGTATAGCAAATGGCAGGCGGAAGGGTGCCGTGAGGCGCCGGAAATTGCCCGTGAAAAAGCGCAATGGATCCTGGCAAACCACCGCCCGGCGCTGTTGGAAGAAAAACTGCAGCAGGAAATCGGGCAGATCATCGCTGCTTATTCATAAAATACCCCTAATTTTTCGGATACTAAAGGAGAGGTGAGAAAAATGCCTTACAGGTACGCAGTACTGGGAGCTGGCAGGCAGGGGACGGCGGCCGCTTATGACATGGCAAAATTTGGTGATGCAGAAGCGGTAACCCTGTTTGACCAGGACCTGAAGATGGCCGGGGAAGCGGCGAAAAGAATCAACAACTTACTGGGCAGGGATATCGCCAGGGCTGTGCGGATCGATGTTACCGATGAACTGCTTTTAATTGAAGCGTTGAAAGAAGTCGACTCGTTTTTAAGTGCAGTGCCCTACTGGCTGAACCCTCAGATATCAAACTGCGCGATCAAGGCCGGCGCTTCGATGACCGATCTTGGCGGCAAGACGAGCCTTGTACTCGAGCAGATGAAGCTCGATCAGGAAGCGGCTGCGGCCGGCATCAGCATTGTTCCCGACTGCGGTCAGGTTCCCGGTCTCGGCAATTCCCTGGCCGCTTATGCAATCAGCATGCTGGATGAGCCTGAAGAAATATTTATGTGGGATGGTGGTATAGCCCAAAAACCGCGGCCGCCTTTCAACTACTATCTCACCTTTAACATTGCCGGCCTGACCAACGAGTATTACGGCACAGCCTGCTTTTTGCGCGATGGCAGAATCACTGATCTACCCACTTTCACTGAAGATGAATACGAGTTGGTCGAGTTTCCTGAACCGATCGGCACCCTGGAGGCTTTTGTTGCCGGTGGCGGCACATCCACAGCCCCATGGACTTACGAAGGCAAGCTTAAAACATACCAGAATAAAACTTTGCGATACCGGGGCCACTTTAACCAGTGGAAAACCCTGATGGACTGCGGTTTGCTCGACGAAGAGCCGGTTGATCTCGGCAGCGGTGTTAAAGTAGCACCCCGTCATCTTTTACATACCCTGCTTGAACCGAAGCTGGCCCCTGAACCGGAAGATAAAGACCTGGTTATTGTCCGTATTAAAGGCTATGGAGAAATAGAAGGCCGCCGGGCTGAAGTTTTTGTCGAGGTCATCGATTACTTTGACGAAATCACTGGGTTCACAGCCATGGAAAGAACGACAGGCTGGCATGCTTCAATCATGGCTATTTTTAACGCGAGAGGGGTTACCCCGCGCGGTGTAAAATCAGTTGAAACAGCGATTCCGGGAACGCTCTTTGTCGAAGAACTTCGCAGGCGGGGCATCCCCCTGGTTGAGAAGCTGACCTATCTTTAACCTAATAATTACGGGTGTGAATTTTGCTATCCATACTGATTGCAGCGGGCTACCATACCGTAGACACTGCAGCAAATTTATGCTACCTTAGAGCATACAGTAAAAATCATTGTTGGAGTTGATCGAATTTGCAAAATCCGACCTGGATCGACGGTACTATTGTTGACATTAGCGAAGCAAAAGTTTCCCTTGAGGACCGGGGATATCTTTTTGGTGACGGGGTATACGAAGTAACCAGAATTTATAACAGCAAACCCTTTTACCTTGGTGCCCACCTGGCAAGACTGCAGAGAAGCGCCGCGGCAATTAGAATTACAGTGCCTTATACGAATGCTGAAATAGAAAATGCTGTTACAGAGCTGATTGAAAAAAGCGGCTGTACCGATGGCTATATCTATATGCAGCTGACCAGGGGCAGCGCGAAACGCGATCATCTTTTTCCTGCCGATACTAAGCCGGGCATGACAATGTATGTAAGTGCATTACCTGCTCTCCCGCCGCTGGAAGAAATAAAACCGGTTAAATGTATTACTCTGCCCGACGAGCGCTGGCTCAACTGCCATATAAAAACAGTTAATTTGCTGCCAAACCTTTTAGCCCGGCAAAAAGCCGCTGACGCCGGTGCGCAGGAAGCCATTCTCTATCGTCCGGGTGATCTGGTCACTGAAGGAACCCGGTCCAATGTTTTTGCGGTAATTGAAGGTAAGGTCAGGACCCACCCGGAATCAAATCTGATCCTTTCCGGTATTACCAGGGGGATTGTTATCGATATCATGACTGAACAGGCTATTGACTTCATTGAAGAGCCTTTTACCCTGACAGAAATGAAAACAGCTTCAGAGATATGGATTACCTCAACGACGATGGAAGTTAACCCGGTTGCCGCAATTGATGAGAGAGCTGTCAACGGCCCGGCACCCGGTCAGATTAGCCTCCGTCTCATGAAAGAATTCCGGAAAAAAATTGCGGCGGACTGTTATTGAGGAAGTGACTGAACTGCGGGCCAAGGTCAAAAAGATTATTTCATATCTGGAAGCGCTTGCCCCCTCATCGCTTGCCCTGCCCGGCGATCCGGTCGGGCTGCAGCTGGGAAATCCTGAGACAGAATTGAACAGGGTTCTTGTGGCCCTCGATCCTGATGAAACCGCAGTTGAAGAAGCTTTATCCAAAGGTGCAGAGATGCTGGTGACACACCATCCGCTGTTTTACCATAAGATATCCTCAATTGATGAAAGCCTTCCTGTCGGTGCGCTGGTCTCCTCGGCAATCAGGAGGGAGCTGAGCATATTCAGCGCCCACACTAATTTTGATCTGATACCAAAGGGAGTCAGCTATCAGTTGGCTTGCAGATTGGGCTTACCGGCTGAAGATGCGGAGGTTTTGGAAGTAACCGGCAGCGAAGATTACCTTAAACTGGTTGTTTTTGTGCCCACTGGTTATGAAGATGATGTTCGCAATGCCCTCGCCGGGGCCGGCGCAGGACAGATTGGCCGTTACAGCCACTGCACTTTTCAAGCCCCCGGAACCGGCACATACATGCCCGGAGAGGGGACAAAACCCTACATCGGCAGCAGCGGTCACCTGGAGAAGGTTGATGAATTGCGTTTAGAGACAATTCTTCCGGCAGATCAACGGAAAGTTGTCGTTAAGGCCCTCCTGGATGTTCATCCGTACGAAGAAGTGGCTTACGATCTTTATCCCCTTGCGTTAGAGGGAAAAGCTTATGGGCTGGGTTTGGTTATAGATCTAACTGAACCGCTGAGCTTAGATCAGGTTCTGCAATCCTGCAAAGGTCATTTAAATGCCGGTAATTTGCGCTACTGGGCTTCATCTGAGAAAAATTATAAGCGAATTGCACTCTGCGGTGGCAGTGGCGGTTCCCTGATCGAACATGCCGCCAGGCAGGCAGCCGATCTTTTTATATCAGGCGATTTCCGTTATCATGATCTTAAAACGGCACAGGCTCTTGGCATTGCCTTGATCGACGCCGGTCATGATGCCACAGAATGGCCGGGAGTTGCTTATCTTAAACAATACCTGGCCGAACAGCTTAAAAAGGATAATTATAAAACCGAAGTTTTTCTGCAGGCTTCGGTTCTATCAAACTGGAGCCAACCTTAAAGAGTAGGTGAAAACCTACTCTTTTTTATTCTAAGAAAGGGGTGTATGCAGGTGCAGCTTAAACTGCTTTGGGACCTACAGGAGTTGGACCTTTCCATCAGCAATCTTCAACAAAAGCTGGAAGAAGCTCCTCTGATAAGCGGAGTGCAGGAAACGACCGATAAGCTGAACGAATTGGCAATTGAAATAACAGAACGGGAGCTCCGTCTTAAAGAAGATCGAAAAACTTTAAAGCAGCTGGAAATGAAAACACAAAAGATTGTCGATGATCGCAAAGAGTTAAGCGATAATCTTTATGGCGGTAAAATTACCAATGTAAAGGAATTGGAGCAGATGCAGCGCAAATTTGATCTTCTCGCCGCCGAAAAGCAAAAAACTGAAGACAGCATCCTGGTTTTAATGGAGACAGTTGAAGACCAGGAAGCTGCTTTAAATGAAATCGATGCCGAACATACAAAAAACGAGCAGGATCTGCAGGAAAAGGAAGAGCGTTTAGCCTCAGACTTAAAACAATTTAACGAAGAGCTGAGCCGGATGGAGGATGAGCGCAAGGGTCTTGTCGAGGGAATAGAAAAAAAATACTTAACCAAATATGAAATTTTGGCTCAAAAACATCATGGGCGGCCATTGGCCAGAGTGGTTGATGATATCTGTGGTGGCTGCCGGGTCTTTATTTCATCAGCACAGCGTGGTCACCTTTACAATCCAGGCACAATGGTGTATTGTGAAAACTGCGGACGCTTGCTGGTTAAACTCGATGATCAGCAATAAACAGGGCCGCTTTTTATTGACAATATTTTGGTAACAGAGATTTATTGATTGAGTAAGATTATAGTAGCTTAATGATTAACCGGAGGGATTACCGTTGGCAAAAAGAAAAGTCAGGGCAAAAGATTTAAAAAAACAGCGCTGGGCGGTGATAGTGGCTGCCGTGCTTGCTTTTGGTATGATCGTTTCGCTTGTCGGCGTATATCTTAGTCAGGCAAACTGGGGCGGGCAGAGTGTACTGCCTGACCAGCATTCGGATCCTCAGCCTGAAGATTACCTGGCCTATTACCAGGGCGAGGTTGACCGTCTTGAAGCATATCTTGAAGAGCACCAGGCCGGTGAGGCCGTTTTGCTCGAACTAATCGAAAATTATCGTTATTTGTCTATTGTCCGGCAGGTCTTTTTTGATGATCAGGAAGCGCTGGAAGAGTATGGAGTAAGGATGGTTTCTTTATACAGAACATTAGTTGAATTGGAACCGGAGAACCTGCAGTATCGCCTTGAAGTTGTCAACCTTTACCTGGGCAAACCGGAGAGCCGGGAATTGCTTAATAAAGAAATTGCCGTTTTGCAGGAACTTTTAAGAGAAAAACCGGAGCCCCTGGTACACCTTTCCCTGATCGGAATACTGTCCGCGGCCGGAGAAGAAGAACTACGGAATGAAGAGGCTTTGTGGCTCTATGAACACCTCGGGGAAAAGGTAGCCGAAGGAATGGCCGCCAATGAAGAGCTTTTATCTTATGCTGTACTGCTTGGTGAATATTTCGATTCACCCGATGCTGCGGAAGAAATTCTTAACGATATCTTGGAACAGGAAGATGAAGAAAGTAATATTTATCGGGAAGCTTTAAATTACCTTAATTATCTCCGGCCTGCAGATGATGAAGAAGAAATTCAACCTTAAACAGGGCTGGGAGGATTTTACCGGTAAAACCCTATGGAAAAAAACGATCTGATTCGTCTTTTCGAAGAATTGCGGAAACGGTTAATCATCATTACAGTTACCGTTTTCGTTTTCGCGATCATCAGCTTCACTTTCAGTGAACAGGTCAGGCACATACTGTTAGTTCCCGGTGAAATGGCCTATGCCGGGCTGGAAACAGAAGGGCTCAACTTGCAGCTGATTTTTCTGACCCCTTCCGAAGCGTTACTCGCCAATGTACGCCTTGCCTTCATTACCAGCGCTACAATTACCCTGCCTTTTATTCTCTATCAGCTGCTTGCCCTGGCTATGAGTGTAGCCGGAAGGGCAAAAAAGACAGCGCTTATATTAACCATGGTTATGTACATTCTATTTGCCATGGGCCTGTCCTTTTCATACTTTGTGGTGCTGCCATTTGCCCTGAACTTTTTTATCGGGTTTTCCGGAGCCGATCTGGTTCCGAATTTCAGTATTGCCCGCTATATCTCTTTTACCACTTCCTTTATTTTTTCTTTCGGCCTTGTTTTTCAACTGCCGGTTGTTTTTTGGTTTCTGGGCAGTATCGGCCTTGTCAATACTACTTTTTTACGCCGTAACCGCAAATTTGCCCTGCTGATTATAGTTATATTTGCAGCAATTTTGACTCCACCGGATATTTTCTCCCAGGTTTTAATGGCGATACCACTGATGCTTCTCTATGAATTGGGCATTTTCATGGTTTACCTGGCTTCGCGCAAAAAGAACCACCCTGAACCGGCTAATCTATCGACCGGATAGCTTCTGAAACGGCTATTTTTCAATCCGGAAAAGGGAAAGAAGTCAAATTTGTAGAAGTCAGCTTATTAATTGAAATAAAATGACACATATTTACGGGGAAGGCAGTCGTTCAAGATGAAACTGGCCGGTGATGGAGAATACCGGGGCGATCTGATCAATAATAAGCCTCATGGTAAGGGCACTGTAACCTGGCCCGACGGCAGCAGGTATACCGGGGACTGGAAACATGGCCTTTTTGATGGTGATGGTATTTTTGTCTGGTCCAATGGTGATCGTTATGAAGGACAGTGGAAAGAAGATCGTATGCACGGTCAGGGCACCTATCTATTTGCTGACTGGCGCAAGTACGTCGGCCATTGGCATGAAGATCAAATGAGCGGATACGGTACCTACCACTGGCCCAGTGGAGAAAAATACGAAGGTGATTTTCTAAACGGTTTCTATGAAGGACGCGGTACCTATTCCTGGCCGGACGGTAAGGTTTATAGAGGTGAATGGAATAAAGCCTACCGGCATGGCCATGGGGAAATGACCTGGCCGGACGGCAGAAAATACAGCGGGCAGTGGAAAGATAATCATATGCACGGAAAAGGTGTTTACAGTTTTTCTGATGGCTCCCGTTATGAAGGTTTTTTTAAAAATGGAAAGTTCACCAATCAGGGAAACTATTTTTTTTCTGACGGTGCGGTATATAAAGGCAGCTTGCAGGAAGGTTTGCCTCACGGAAAGGGCCGCGTTATTTTTCCGGATGGCAAAGTGTTTAGCGCTATCCATGAGCATGGCCGCGATCCCGGCCAGGGCAGATGTTCATACCCCAATGGCACGAAGTACAGTGGAGCGAGTAAGAATAATTTGCCCCATGGCGAAGGCAAAATGATTTTTAATGATGGGTCGCGTTATGTTGGGAAGTTTGAAAACGGCGTGCCGGCAGATAGCGGTGTTTATTCTTTTCCAGATGGTGCAGCCTACAGTGGCGATTTATACAAAGGCCGCCCCAACGGAAAGGGCAGCGTGACTTATAGCGGCGGCATTAAGTACATCGGTGAATTCAAATTTGGAAAAAGAAACGGCCGGGGAACCCAGTTTTGGCCTGACGGCTCAGAGTATAGCGGTGAATGGTTTGAAGATCAGATGAATGGAAGTGGTCTTTACAAATCTTCAGAAGGTGATCGTTATGAAGGGTCTTTCAAAAACGACCGCTGGAACGGGGCAGGCTTCCTGGAACAGGCAGACGGGTCTGTCTTCCGGGGGATTTGGGAAAACGGCCGCCTGCAAGGTTTTGGAAGCTGTATCTATGCCAGTAGCGGGTATTATCGGGGTGAACTGGCCGCAGGCAAATACCATGGCTGGGGGGTTCGCGCCTGGGCCGGCGGAAGCAGTTACAGCGGACGGTGGTGGAAGGGTACCCAGCACGGCTATGGCAACTATGTCACAACTGTCGGAAGTGAATACAGCGGCAAATGGTTTTTAAACCGCCGGCACGGAAGCGGAGTTTTAAGAACTGAAGAAGAAACCCGACAGGAAATCTGGATCATTGGCTTCGGTCCATTTATGGTTAAAGAATTATAATGTAAACCAGCCTATCGGCTAGGGATTAGCTTTTAAAGGCCTGGTTTGACACCTCTAATAGATCATGTTAGCATTTTATTACAATTAGCAGGAGCTCTGCTTTTTTACCGGGCAGAGTAACCGGGAGAGGAGAATTGATCATTGATCGCTGCATCAGAACAAAAGCTTTATGATACTTTGGACCAGCTGTCGATTGTTTATAACCGTTATGAACACCCACCGGTTTACACGGTCGACGAAGCAAAAAAATATTGGCAGGATATAAAAGGAGCGCATTCGAAAAATCTGTTTCTGCGCAACAACAAGGGCAGCCGTCATTACCTGGTTGTTTTGGAAGAAACAAAAACTGCCGATTTAAAAGGACTTTCCGATCGCCTTGACGCCGGCAAGTTGAGTTTTGCATCCGAGCGACGTTTAACAGAACATCTTGGGCTTGAAACAGGCGCCGTTTCGCCTTTCGGTCTGATCAATGACAGCCAAAAAGCGGTAACGGCAGTTATCGACCGTGATCTTTCCAAAAATGATCTGGTTAATTTCCATCCCAATGTCAATACAGCCACAATCACTATTTCATATTCCGATTTTGAAAAATTCCTCAAGCACTGCGGCAACGAAGTGGTTTATATTTAAGGGGGATTTTTAATTGAAGGAACTGAAGAGTATTCAGGGATTTTTACAGCAGGTCACCGGCGCTTTTGCCGGTGTCGTCGATATCGAAATAGGTGTAATTAGCAACAACCTGGAAGTAATTGCCGGCAGCGGCTATTTTGAAAAACAGGTTGGGGTTATTTATGACGATGGCTGTATGACCCATAAAATACTTTCTTCTCCGGGCAACGATTCAATTTTAGTTGAAAATACCGCTCATGCAGTTTGCTGTGCCGAATGTGAATACTCTGCAAAATGTGATGTACTGGCTTTTCTGATGCTTCCGATCATCTTCGAAGAGGAAAAAATTGGTACGATCTCTTTACTTGCTCTCACCGAACAGCACCGCCGCAAACTGCTTAACCATTATGAAAAAATGCTTAATTTCTTAAACAAACTATGTAATATTATCGTTATGTCTCTCAACGAGAAAAAGATGGAAGCGAAAGTTACCAGCCTGATGAACCAGTTTAAAGACGTGATCAATTCGATCTATGAAGGTATTATCGCGATTAACCTGCAGGGGAATATTACTAATATCAACCGGGCTGCTGAAAAGATGCTAAACCTTGACCGTAATAGTCTGAACGGCAGCCATATCAATAAACTTTTTCCTGATTTTCGGGTTGAGGATGTAATTAGCATGAAATCCAGTAGTGGCAGTGATCTCTATTATGGAAAAGAAATAAGCTACAGCGGACCCCATAATCCTAACAATGAGGCCTCCCGCCTGTTTTATAACATTACCCTGATGTATGAGGAAGAACATCTTTCCGGCGCGGTGCTCTCCTTCAGAAAAAAAGAAGAAGTTGAAGAGATGGCTAACCGGATTATTGGTGCGAACAAAAAAACTAATTTTTCCCGGATTATCGGGACCAGCAGTGAAATTACCGATATTAAAAAGAAAATGAAACTTATCGCCGCTACAGATTCCACGGTACTGATTCGCGGTGAAACCGGTACCGGAAAAAGCTTGTTCGCCCGGGCGATTCATGAAGAAAGCCCCCGGCGAAAAAATCCTTTTGTTGCCATTAGTTGTGCAGCAATTCCGGCTCCCCTGCTTGAATCTGAGCTTTTTGGCTATGAGGAGGGTGCTTTTACCGGAGCCCGTAAAGGCGGCAAGCCTGGTAAATTTGAAATTGCCCACGGCGGGACAATTTTTCTGGATGAAATTGGCGACATGCCCCTTGATTTTCAGGTCAAGCTTCTTCAAGTGATTGAAAATAAGACTATTGCCCGCATTGGTGGTGTTTCTTTCAGAGATGTCGATGTGCGCATTATTGCCGCCACTAACTGGGATCTTGAAGAATTGATTAACATAGGCAAATTCCGTGAGGATCTCTACTACCGTATTAACGTGATCCCTTTTGTGCTGCCCCTTTTGTATACGCGTAAAGATGATATCATTTTGCTGATGCATCATTTTCTCGATCATTATTCTCTACGCCTCAATAAAAAATTGACCGGTTTTAGCGATGATGCCCGGGAAGCATTACTGTCTTACCCCTGGCCCGGTAATGTCAGGGAGCTGGAAAATGCCATCGAATACGCGGTTAATATCGAAGCAGATACAAAAATAATTAGAACCAGTTTGCCGGAAAAAATCACGAGGTACTTCAGCAGCAGCGATTATACTGGGGTTGAAGATCTCACTTCACTGGAATGTAACGCAATCCAGGCTGCTTTGCAAAAATATGGCCAGTCTACCTGCGGCAAGGAGAAGGCCGCATCGGCGCTTGGTATCAGCAGGGCAACCCTTTACCGGAAACTTAAATATATGAAACTTGGCGTTTCTTAATATGAGAAAAAATATCAATGTGAGAAAAGCCTGATATTTGCCGGTATCACTATATGAATAGCATTTCAGAATTTTTTATATTCTTAAATTGAGAAATACGGCGGCCATTAAATTCAAGGTGGTCTTTTTTTATGCAGCAATGACGGGGATTGCCGGCCTTGGCTGCTTTTAAACCAAGTGGCATGAATATTGCTTTATATAGGCAAAAGAAGGGTCTTGTTACCTCTACATTAATTAATATCAGGGTCTATTAGCCTGACTGTGAAAAATTATCCAGGGAAGGAGTTGTTAAATGGAACCTTAAGTATTATGGCTTTTGATAAAAATTTTAAAGGAGGTTTTTTAGTTGCAAAACAACGAAGGTAGCATTTATACTAAACCAACATTTTTAATTGCCCTGATCGTAATGATCGTGTTTGTTATTTTCGGCGTCGCCGCGCCGGCGGCATTTGGAGAAATCGCCGGTAACGTTTTCAATTACATGATTGAATCATGGGGCTGGTCTTTCATCCTTGGCGCCAGTATTTTTCTATTCCTGATCGTCTTCCTGCTGCTCAGCCCGGTCGGTGAAATAAAGCTTGGCGCAGATGATGAAAAGCCGGCCTATAAGAATGAAGTATGGTTTGCCATGCTCTTTAGCTGCGGTATGGGTATCGGCCTGCTTTTCTGGGGCGTATCGGAGCCGATATGGCATTACATGTGGCCGCCGATCGGGGAAGCCTATCAGGCATCGACCGTGCATGTAGCCATGCGTTATTCTTTCTTTCACTGGGGTTTTCATCCCTGGGCAATTTATGCTGTAGTGGCCGGCTCGCTGGCCTATTTCTCTTACCGCAAAGGCCTGCCGATGCTGCTTAGCTCATGTCTCGAGCCAATTTTAGGCCGTAAAGGTATTGAAGGCCCCTGGGGTATTCTCGTTAATATCATTGGTGTTTTTGCCACCCTGTTCGGTCTGGCTACTTCTCTTGGCCTGGGGGCAATGCAGATTGCCGCCGGTCTGGAAAGCCTCTTCGGCATTCCCAGCGGCCCGGTGATCTGGGTTACCATTGTAGTGGTGATTACCGCTGCTGCGGTAATTTCAACCTCTACCGGTATTGACCGCGGCATAAAGTACCTGAGCCAGGTGAACATTGTTGTTGCCGGCCTGCTGATGCTGCTGGTCTTTATCGTCGGACCAACCCTTTTTATTCTGAACCTCTTTACCCATGCAACCGGCGATTACCTGCAGAATATAATTCACATGTCATTTGGTCTCGATGCTGCCGGTGAAGGAACTGCCGGTTGGTACGGGGCATGGACAGTCTTTTACTGGGCCTGGTGGATTGCCTGGGCGCCCTTTGTCGGCACCTTTATTGCCCGTATTTCGCGCGGCCGCACTATCCGTAATTTTATTGTCGGGGTTATGCTTGTCCCGGTGGCCGTCAGCCTGGTCTGGTTCTCTGTTTTTGGCGGCTCAGCTCTCTATGTCGAGCATTTTGGAGGCGGGGGAATTGCCGATGCTGTCAGCGCCGATTCAGCGATGGGCTTCTTTGCCCTGCTGCAAAACCTTCCGGCTTCAACGCTCCTGATTGTTGTCGCCATGTTTTCGGTAGCGGTTTTCTTTATCACCTCGTCTGACTCAGGAACTTACGTAAACGGTATGCTTACTTCCGGAGGAAATCCCAACCCACCGCTGCAGTTACGGATTACCTGGGGAGTTCTTGAAGGAGTAATTGCCGCTATCCTGCTCTTTACAGGCGGCCTGAGCGCCCTGCAAACATCATCAATTGTCGGCGGGTTCCCCTTCATGATCATTATGCTGCTGATGCTTTACTGCCTGATGAAATCGCTTTACGCTGAAATGCGTGATGGAACCCTGCCCCTGGAAAAAAAGCGGATCCAGGATGCCCTGAAAGAATTGCAGGCCGGTAAGTAAAAAGGAGATCCCGTTCAAACTTTTTACTGGTATAATCAACCCGGAATCTTACGGGCAGCGGAACCGGTAAAATCTTAGTTATAAAGGTAAATCGCCGCCGGATGGGAAATCGGACATCCGGCGGCGGCATGCCGACTTAAACATACAAGTTAGAAATGAAAGGAGTGTATTTAGATGGCAGATTTTGAAGCTTTAGCCGGAGCCATTATTGAGTGTAATGCGGCCAAGGCCGGCGAGTTGACTCAGAAGCTTGTTGATGACGGGGTTAAGCCCACAGAGATCATCAACCAGGGTTTGATCAGCGGTATGAACGTAGTTGGTGATCGTTTCAAGAAAGGTGACATGTATGTTCCCGAGGTGATGATGGCCGCGAAAGCGATGCATGCCGGAATGAACATTGTCAAGCCTTTGCTGTTGGAAGGCGAATCATCTTCGACCGGGAAGGTGATTATGGGCACTGTAGCCGGTGACCTGCACGACATTGGCAAGAACCTGGTTGGCATGATGATGGAATCGGGCGGCATGGAAGTGGTGGATCTTGGTGTGGATGTTACACCTGACAAGTTTGCGGCGGCAGTCCGTGAGCACAGGCCGCAGGTGGTTGGTTTGAGTGCGCTTTTGACAACGACCATGCTGGCGATGAAAGATACCATTGAAGTATTGAAGGAAGAAGGCTTAAGGGATTCGGTCAAGGTGATTGTCGGCGGTGCCCCGGTTACCCAGGATTTTGCCGACGAGATCGGCGCAGACGGGTGGGCTCCCGATGCAGCGTCGGCCAAGGACCTGGCCCGGAAACTGGCCGGCTAAGCATGACCGATCTTAAATGGAATGGAGAAAGGAGAGGATATTAGTGAATAAATATGTAAGGGCACGATATCAGGTAAATAAATCCCCTGTTTTCCGCATGCTCAGTGAAGATCAGCAGAAGGATATCTATCAGGCTGCCCTGGAGATTTTAGAAAGAACCGGAGCCGTTATTCATGATCAGGAATCAATAGAACTGTTTACAAAGGCAGGCTGCTGGGTGGAGGGCGATCGGGTTCGTTTCCCGGCCGGCCTGACCGAGTGGGCTGTAGCTGCCGCCCCTTCGCGCATTCTGCTTTACGATCGGGAAGGCAGGCGCAGTATGGTTCTTGAAGGTCGTAATACCTATTACGGCCCCGGACCGACCAACACATACCATCGTGATCCGGAAACCGGTGAAAGAAGAAGACCGGTTATCTCAGATAGCGAGAACGCCGGAAAAGTTTGCGACGCCCTGCCCAATATTGACTTCGCCATGGATTTAGGGACTCCGACCGGAGTTACCGATAACCTGGCTGATGTCTATGCTTTTAGAGCGCTGGTCACAAACTGCCGCAAGCCGATTGTGCACTGGGGTTTTGATATCGAGCAGTACGAAGATATTGTTAATATTGCAGCCGCTGTTGTCGGGGGGCTGGAAAATTTGCAGAAAAAGCCGTTTTTCTGCCTCTATTCTGAGCCGAGTTCACCACTGGTCCATTCCAGGGAAGCTATTGCCAAAGCGGTTTTTGCAGCCAAGAAGAGAATTCCCATTGTGTACACCCCCTGCGTGATGTTGGGCGGGACCACGCCTGCCACCATGGCAGCGACAATTGCCCTCGGTATTGCTGAAAGCCTGGTTGGTATTATTGCCTCACAGCTGGTTCGTGAAGGTTCCCCCATAATTATGGGCGGAGTTTACGCCATCATGGACATGAAAACAACCGTATACAGCTATGGCAGCCCTGAGTTCCATATGATGCAGGCCGGTATTGCAGAAGTAGCACACTATATGGGTTTACCGGTTTTTGGTACTGCCGGATGCACCGACTCGCATATCCTTGACGGGCAGGCCGCCGGTGAAGCGACAATGAGCATTATCATGGCGGCATTGACCGGCGCTAACCTGGTCCACGATGTTGGTTATACAGGCTCAGGCTCCCAGGGCTCACTTTACCAGCTGGTTATGTGTGACGAGATTATTTCCATGGTCAAGAGATTTATGCGCGGTATCACTGTCGATGATGAAGCCCTGGCTCTCGATGTAATCGATAAAGTCGGCCCTGGTGGTCATTACCTCGGTGAGGACCATACCATGAAGCATTTTAAGAGCGAAACCTGGTTTCCCACTTTGATTAACCGGATGCGCTATGATGAATGGAAGAATGCAGCCGGAGCCTCTTCGATGGGTGATCGGGTTGCCCAGAAAATGCGCGAAATCCTTAAAAATCATGAAGTTCCTGCCTTGCCGGACGACATTCTCAAACAAATTGATGATATTATTCAAAAGGCCGAGGAAAGAGAAGCAAAAAAAAGAAAAAAATAAGCTGGAGATAAAAGAAAGTTTACTATAAGGAGGATATTTTTAATGGCAGATTTTGAAGCTTTAGCCGGAGCCATTATTGAGTGTAATGCGGCCAAGGCCGGCGAGTTGACTCAGAAGCTTGTTGATGACGGGGTTAAGCCCACAGAGATCATCAACCAGGGTTTGATCAGCGGTATGAACGTAGTTGGTGATCGTTTCAAGAAAGGTGACATGTATGTTCCCGAGGTGATGATGGCCGCGAAAGCGATGCATGCCGGAATGAACATTGTCAAGCCTTTGCTGTTGGAAGGCGAATCATCTTCGACCGGGAAGGTGATTATGGGCACTGTAGCCGGTGACCTGCACGACATTGGCAAGAACCTGGTTGGCATGATGATGGAATCGGGCGGCATGGAAGTGGTGGATCTTGGTGTGGATGTTACACCTGACAAGTTTGCGGCGGCAGTCCGTGAGCACAGGCCGCAGGTGGTTGGTTTGAGTGCGCTTTTGACAACGACCATGCTGGCGATGAAAGATACCATTGAAGTATTGAAGGAAGAAGGCTTAAGGGATTCGGTCAAGGTGATTGTCGGCGGTGCCCCGGTTACCCAGGATTTTGCCGACGAGATCGGTGCAGACGGATGGGCTCCAGATGCAGCATCGGCCAAGGACCTGGCCCGGAAACTGGCCGGCTAAGCATGACCGATCTTAAATGGAATGGAGAAAGGAGAGGAAAGGGAAAATGAAAAGTTGTTATCAAGCACAAGAATCCAACTTCCTGCAGGTTCTCTCTGATGATCAGTGCCGCCGCTTAGTGGCAGCGGCTATGGAAGTTCTTGAAAGAACCGGGGTTACATATTTAGATGACGAAGCTGTAGATAGAATGAAAAAAGCCGGCTGCTTAGTAGACGGCAGACGGGTCCGCATTCCCTTCAGGCTTGTCGAAAAGGCCCTGAATTCAGTGCCGCGCAAGGTTTCACTGTGTGACAGCCGAACCGGCAAACGGGTTATGGAGATGGAGGGCGGTAATGCGTATTTCGGTACCGGGTCTGATACTCCGAACTTTATCGACCCTTATACCGGGGAACGGATCAAGGCCAGCCGCAAGACGGTGCAGATGGCTGCCAAGGTTATTGATGCTCTGCCCAACCTTGATTTTGTCATGTCACTCGGTATTGTTCAGGATGTTCACCAACTGGTTTATGACCGTCACCAGTTTGAAGCAATGGTTTTAAATACTTCGAAGCCGATTGTTATTACTGCAATCGACGAACCCGGCTATTCCGACATCATCCAGATGTGCGAAATAATTGCCGGTGGTGAATCCGAACTGAGGAACAATCCGTTTCTGACCCTCTATGCCGAGCCAATTTCTCCTCTGCAGCATCCCAATGACTCGGCCCGTAAGTTGATGCTGGCAGCTAAAAAAGGCCT
>Ga0209498_1000249_pt1 | contig 32612 bp, 29 predicted proteins | sample WalLakDeSediment_FD_184131 | JGI IMG/M metagenome (GOLD analysis project Ga0209498, IMG submission 184131) | Lake sediment microbial communities from Walker lake, Nevada to study Microbial Dark Matter (Phase II) - Walker Lake 11/02/13 Deep... | ecosystem: Environmental > Aquatic > Freshwater >...
TGTGAATACGTTAGAATTACTGCACCAAGTATGAATGAAGCCCGCAATCTTGAAAACATAAAAAAGGAATTAAGGGCTCGCGGTTGTAGCGTACCATTGATCGCCGATATACATTTCACTCCAAATGCTGCTGAACTTGCCGCAAGGATTGTTGAAAAAGTACGAATTAATCCCGGAAATTATGTTGACAAGAAAAAGTTTGAGCAGTTTGAATACACTGACCAGGAATACCAGGAAGAGCTTGATAGAATAAGGGAACGATTTACTCCGCTCGTAAAAATCTGCAAAGAATATGGCACTGCAATGAGAATCGGAACGAATCACGGTTCATTATCAGACAGAATTATGAATCGTTTTGGTGATACACCTCTCGGAATGGTTGAGTCTGCACTGGAATTTGTGAGAATCTGTGAAGACCTTGATTACCACAGCATAGTCCTTTCGATGAAGGCTAGCAACCCGCAAGTTATGGTTCAGGCTTACCGGCTGCTAATTCAAAAGATGGAAGAAGAAAGAATGAATTTTCCAATTCATCTCGGAGTTACTGAAGCTGGTGGTGGTGAAGATGGAAGAATTAAATCGGCGGTCGGAATTGGTTCTTTGCTCGAAGATGGAATCGGAGATACTATCAGAGTTTCACTAACTGAAGATCCTGAATATGAAGCCCCCGTTGCGATTTCATTAGCTGACAGATATAAGAGCAGACAAAATCATAAGCTAATAAAACCGATTTCTGAAATTCCAATTGATCCAATAAATTATAAGCGAAGAGAAACATTTGAGGTGTCGGGAATCGGAGGAAGTAATGTTCCTGTTGTGGTAGCTGATTACAGTTCAAGAAAAATTTCTTCTCCGAAGGATTTAACAGACATTGGTTATAAATACGATGAGCAATCTGACAAATGGTTTTTAGCAGATGCTGCTGCGGATATCATTTATCTTGGTAAGCAAGAGATCTCCTTCACGTTGCCGGAAAATCTTAAACTCATAATCGACTATGATCAATGGCAGAATCTAGATTCTAAAAAATTCAGATTTCCTCTCTTTTATAAAGATGAATATTTAAGAAGTAAAAATTTTTCTGATCAATTAAACTTTTTAAGATTCAAATTAAGTGATCTTGGAGAAGAGCTTTCAAACAAAATAAAATCTGATAACAGATTAGTCCTTATTATCGAAACAGACAACGAACACGCAATGGCCGAATTAAGAAGGTTTTTCTTTGAATTAATAAATCAAGGAATTAAAAATCCTGTCATCATCAAAAGAGATTATCACAACCATTCGCTTGATGAAGTTCGACTTTATTCCTCAACTGATTTTGGCGGATTATTGATTGACGGACTTGGAGATGGTGTCTGGCTTACAACCGAAACAGAAAAATCAGATTCTGAAAAAACCAGTAAATTAACATTTGTAAAAGAAGTAAAAGAAAAATTTATTAATAGAACTCTCTTCGGAATTCTGCAGGCAACACGAACACGAATTTCTAAAACAGAATACATTGCCTGCCCATCCTGCGGCAGAACTCTTTTCGATCTTCAGGAAACAACAGAGATGATTAGAAAACGTACCGAGCATCTCAAAGGAGTTAAAATTGCAATTATGGGCTGCATAGTGAATGGTCCGGGAGAAATGGCTGATGCCGATTACGGATATGTAGGAAGTGGTGTTGATAAGATAACCTTGTATAAAGGAAAAGATGTTGTGAAGAGAAGTGTTCCATCCTCCCAGGCAGTTGATGAGCTGATTGACTTAATCAGAGAGGACGGAAATTGGTTAGATCCTTCAGAAAATGGCATTTACTAGACTTTTAGGAGGTTGTTACTTAGAACTTTTTGAGTTATATTTTGACACTTAAAATGAGACCAAAAAAAAAGCAAAACTTAAAATACCTTGATATTGTTGAAATAAGGGATAACAAAATCCCGGGGTAGAGAAAAAAATTAGGAAAATGCACTTCAAAAAGAGAAGTGCATTTTTTTTTGAAATGACTGGAAAAGAGATAATTAAATATCTGGAGGAATGGGCACCGAAAGGAATTGCCTGGGACAAAGATAATGTTGGATGGCAGGTTGGTGACCCGAAAATTAAAATCAAAAATATATTGCTTAGTCTTGATCTTAAAGAAGAAGTAATTGAAAGCGCAATAAAAGAAAATTGCAACCTGATAATCACACACCATCCGCTATTATACTATCCGCTCAAGAATCTAGACTTCTCCAACAATAAAAATGCAAGACTAATACAGAGACTTATAAAAAATAATATCTCCTTGTATTCTGCTCATACAAATCTGGATTTTACAAAGAACGGTGTAAGCTATCAGCTGGCAAAAAAACTTTCTCTGAAAAAAATAAATTTTCTGAAAAATATTTCAGGCAATCAATTTAAGCTCGCTGTTTTCGTTCCTTTATCTGCTGTTGAAAGAGTAGCAGAAGCAATACATCAGGCAGGTGGTGGAATTATTGGCGAATATTCTAATTGCAGTTTCAGAACTTCCGGGACTGGAACATTTAAGGGTTCAGGTGAAACTAATCCATCAATAGGGGAAAAAAGAAAGTTAGAGTCTGCCGAAGAAGTAAAGCTGGAAGTTCTTGTTGACAACTGGAAACTGAACAGCATTATTAATTCAATGAAAAAGGCTCATCCGTACGAAGAGGTTGCGTTCGATATTTACCCATTAAAAAATGATAACGTTAATTATGGTATTGGTGCGATCGGTGAATTAAATAAGTCAATGAGTAAACATGATTTTCTGGAGCTTGTTTCGTCTAAATTAAATGCTTCCGGTTTACGCTGCTCAAAAGGTGGAAAAAATAAAATTAAAACCGTGGCTGTTTGTGGAGGCTCTTGCGGCGATCTGATCGATGAGGCGATTGAGCAAAAAGCGGATGCCTTTGTCACGGCAGATTTAAAATATCATTCATTCCAGGATGCTGAAGGTAGAATTTTACTAATTGATGCCGGACATTATGAAACAGAATTGCCCGTACTTGATGAAGTTAAGAGAAGAATACAATTATTCTTGAAGGAAAATAAAAAGATAAAAGTTTTAAAGTTTAAGGGTTCAACAAACCCGATAGTTTTTTATAACAAAACAGGAGCTAATTAAAATTGATTAACAGATTAAAAATTCTTTATCAACTGCAAATAATTGATGATCAGTTAGACGAACTCGAAGAACTGAGAGGTGATCTTCCAAATATGGTAAGAGAGCTTGAGGAGAAAATAAAAAGCCTCATCAACGATATAGAATCGAAAGAAAAAGAGCAGAAAGAATCTATTGTAAAAAGAGATGAGAACGAAAATGAAATCGAAAAGCTCAAAGAGAACCAAAAGAAATTCAAGGCGCAGCTTTATCAGGTAAGAAACAATAAAGAATATGATGCCCTTACCAAGGAAATAGATCACACAGAAGAACAGATAAACAAGCTTGAAGCTGCAAACAATTCTCTGGCAGACAGAAGCAAGATTCTGACACTGGAAATAGAGGAGATCACTCCCAGACTCGATGAACTCAAACAGGAATTAAAAGAGAAAGAAGCTGATCTCAAAGAAATAATAAAGGCGAATGAGAGAGAAGAAACGAAGCTTCTTGAAGAAAGAAAAAAAATTGAGTCTGAGGTTAAGAAGAATGACCTTTCAGCATATATGAGAATCAGAAAAGCAAAGAAAGGATTAGCAGTTGCTACTATTAAAAGGTCTGCCTGTTCTGGTTGCCATAATATTGTTCCATCACAAAGGCAGCTCGAAATAAGAAAAAACAACCGTCTCTTCTTCTGTGAATATTGTGGAAGAATCCTGGTATCTTCTGAAATTGCAGAGAATGCAAACAAATAAAATCGATAGTTACGAAATCAGAGGATGATTTCAGGCAATCAATTTTGTATATTTGCCGCAGTTAATTAATAATAAGGGTTCGCTAAAATTTCGGATTCTTAATTGTCTAAAAAAGTTTTGAAGAAAAATAAAATCGTTCAGTCCGGGCAATCGCTCACATTATTTAATTATTGTGGGAGGAAAGTCCGAGCTTCATAGAACAGGGTGCCGGGTAACGCCCGGAGTTCCGCATTGCGGGATATTGACAGTGCCACAGAAAATATACCGCCCCGTGAGATTATCATTTCACGGTTTATTGAGATTTTGTGAAAGTTTATCTCACGGGGTAAGGGTGAAATGGCGGGGTAAGAGCCCACCGCTCCGTTGGTAACAACGTAGGCAAGGCAAACCACACCCGAAGCAAGATCAAATAGGGAAATCGTTTTTTCTGCATAAGCGGTAAAAGCAGAGTTGTTCGCTCTGGAGGTTTCCGGGTAGATCGCTGGATTCTGTCAGTAATGGCAGAACAAGATAAATGATTGCCATCCCCGTGAGATAGCCGCCTTGCGGCGACATCTCATGGGGATACAGAACTCGGCTTACAGGGCTGGACTTTTTATTTGTTCTTTCAGAAGATTGAAAATTCCTATGGAACGAAAACACTGGAAAATAAAAGATGTTTCTGATGAGCTCTCGATACAGAGGCTTACAGATTCACTAAACATCTCCCCTATCCTGGCTAGATTGCTGGTTCTGCGGGATATAAAAACCTTTAGCCAGGCTAAGCAATTTTTCCGTCCTTCAATCGACTCTCTTTATGATCCTTTTCTTATGGATCAAATGGAAATCGCAACTAGCCGGGTTATCACAGCTTTAACTGAAAATCAAAAAATTTGCATCTATGGTGACTATGATGTAGATGGCACCTGTGCAACCGCTCTTCTTTATATGTTTCTGAAAGAGCTTGATGCTAATGTTGAATTTTACATTCCCCGAAGACTTGAAGAAGGCTACGGACTTTCAATCTCCGCAATTGATTCTGTAAAGGAAAAAGGAACTGAACTAATGATTGCAGTTGACTGTGGTGTTACTGCAATTACCGAAACAGATTACGCTAACCAGCTTGGGATTGATGTCATCATTTGCGATCATCATCAGCCAAAAAATGAACTTCCAAAAGCATTTGCGGTTCTGGATCCTATAAAACCCGGCTGTAACTACCCTTTCAAATTTTTATCAGGAGCCGGAGTGGCATTTAAACTTGCACAAGGTCTTTGTGAAAGAATTGGGAAGCGTGGACTTCCTCTAAAGTATCTCGATCTTGTCGCTCTTGCTGGTGCCGCAGATATTGTTCCTTTAGTAGATGAAAACAGAGTTTTAGTTAATGAAGGATTAAATCAGGTTAATGCAAATCCTCGCCCTGGTATAGAAGCACTAATAGAAATGAGTAGACTACAACACGGTCAGCTTTCCTCTGGACAAATTGTGTTTACAGTAGCTCCAAGAATAAATGCCGTCGGCAGATTGGGTGATGCTGAGCGGGCAGTAAACCTTCTTATTGCAACAAACAAAAAAGAAGCTTTGAAATTGGCTGAGGTGCTTGAAACCGAAAATTATGAGAGAAGAAAAATTGATGTTGATACCTTCGAGGCAGCAAAGGAAATAGTCGAGACACAAATAGACCTGGATGAGGATCTGGCAATTGTTTTACACGATGAAAACTGGCATCCGGGTGTAATCGGTATTGTTGCTTCACGTCTAGTAGAAAAATATTATCGACCTTCTGTACTTCTTACAACCATTGATGGAATTGCTAAAGGTTCTGCAAGAAGCATAAACGGATTTAACATTTATGAAGCACTTCAAAAATGCGATGATCTGCTTCTTCATTTTGGTGGTCACCAGGCAGCAGCAGGGCTTGCTATTGAACTTGATAAAATAGATCAATTCAGGTTGAGACTTAATGAAGTTTTACGTTCTTCAATTACCAGTGAAGATCTTTCAGAAGAAATTTCAATTGATTCCAAAATCAGATTTTCAGAAATAACACCAAAATTTTTAAGAATTCTGGAGCAGTTTTCTCCATTTGGCCCGGGAAATCTCAGACCTGTATTCTTAAGTGAGAATGTTCAGGTTGCAGGATATCCAAGAATCGTAGGCAATAATCATCTCCTGGCAAGTTTAAGGCAGAGTGGTACTGACAAAGTATTCGATTCAATTGGTTTTAATATGGGTGATCATCTTGATTTAATCAGAAATAATAACCACGAACTTGATATTGTATTTTCATTGGAGAAAACAATCAGAGATAGCAGAATTTTTCCGCAAATAAAATTAAAAGATATTAAAGTAAAAACTTAGAGGAGATCCTTCAATGTCGGGGCATTCAAAGTGGGCAACCATCAGAAGAAAAAAAGGAGCGCTTGATGCAAAAAGAGGAAAACTTTTCACCAAATTAATTAAGGAATTAACAATTGCTGCTCGTGAGGGCGGAGGCGATCCGGCAGGAAATCCCAGACTCAGGCTGGCAATTGATAATGCCAAAGCTGCAAATATGCCCGCAGACAATATTGATCGTGCTATAAAAAAAGCAACTGGTGAACTCGAAGGAACAACGATAAGCGAATTAACTTATGAAGGGTATGGTCCGGGCGGTGTTGCATTATTAGTTGAAGTTGCCACAGATAATAAAAACAGAACGGTTGCTGAAGTCAGACATATATTCAGCAAACACGGTGGGAATATGGGTGAAAGTGGTTCGGTTGCCTGGATGTTCGAGAAGAAAGGAATTATAACTTTACTGGCAGAGGGAAAAACTGAGGATGATATTATGGAATTAGCCTTGAATGCCGGTGCAGAAGATATGCGTACTGAAGATGATTATTTTGAAATTCAAACTGATGTAGAATCTTTTGAGCCCGTACGGAAAGCACTCGCTGATAGAAAACTTACAATGGATAATGCATCGCTGCAATGGATAGCCAAGAACACAATTAATGTTCTGGGTGAAAACGCTGAGAAGATGATGAAATTAATTGAAGGTCTTGAAGACTGCGACGATGTTCAAAACGTTTACTCTAATGCTGACTTTGATGAAGAGTTCATCAAGCAGCAATCCTGATTTATTATTTTATACTGAATAAAAATAATGATTATACTCGGTGTTGATCCGGGCACTATTGTAACCGGCTACGGATTAATCGAATACAGCAATAACAAATTCAGAAGAATCTCCCACGGGATAATTAAACTTCCTTCCTCAAAATCGCTTTCAGAAAAACTTGAAATCATATACAACGAACTTGATAAGCTGCTGAAATTATATAAGCCCGATGAATTTGTCATTGAGACAGCTTTCTATGGAAAAAATGTTCAATCAGTTTTAAAAATTGGCTATGCACGAGGGGTTTCTATTCTTGCAGCAATTCACAATAAAGTTCCGACAAATGAATATTCTCCTCGTGAAGTAAAAAAAGCTGTAGTTGGAAAAGGCGCTGCCTCCAAGCAGCAGGTAAATTATATGGTGATGACGATTTTGAATGCAAAGAAGATTAAATTTAAACCCGACGAAAGCGATGCACTTGCAATTGCGCTGTGTCACGCTTTCAGAATGAAAGCACCAACTTATAAAAAAAGTAAAAGCTGGAAAGATTTTATCAACGCGAATCCGGGAAGAGTCATTAGACAATAGTCATTTGTCATTTATTGTTGACATGTTTCAAGACGTGAGATAAGAATTAATGAATATGTTTTGTTGCTGCAAAATTATCTCACGTCCTGAATTGTTTTATTGCTTTATTGTTTTCAATTGACAAAATCTAATTTTTTAATTTATCATTTTTAATTGTATATGATTGGATATTTAACAGGAAAAATAATTTCAGCCAAGCCGACTCAAATTTTACTTGATGTAAATGGAGTCGGTTACGAAATTAGGATTTCAATCAACACATTTGAGAGAATCAGTGGCAAGGAGAGAATTTCACTATTCATCCATACAAATGTGAAAGAAGATTCTATTTCTCTATTTGGATTTTATTCCGAAGCAGAGAAGGAAATGTTTGAGCTTCTCATTTCAATTTCAGGAGTTGGACCAAAATCTGCACTTAGTCTTTTATCCGGTATTTCAACTGATGATCTCAAACAGGCAATTATCACAAGTAATGTTGAAAGAATGATTGCTGTTCCGGGAATTGGAAGAAAAACTGCCGAAAGATTAATTCTTGAACTGAAGAATAAAGTAAGAGATATCAAAGAAGAAGGAATTGCTCCTGCAAAACCAAGCTTGCAGAAAGAAGCTGTTGCCGCGCTTTCTACATTGGGATATAATCTTGCTTCATCTGAAAAGGTAGTTAATAAAATTCTTTCTGAAATGCCGGATTGTAGTTTGGAAGAATTAATTAAAAGCTCTTTAAAAGAATTAAATAAATAGCCACGAATTTCACTAATTTTCACGAACGGGAAATTAGTGTTAATTCGTGGCTAAACAATGGTATTAATAAGTTCAGCAATATCACCAAGTCTTGCTTCTAACTTATCTCCCTTATTAACTCTGCTTACACCTGCCGGAGTTCCGGTAAAAATTAAATCTCCTTTTTCGAGTGTCATAACTGAAGAAATATATTCAACAATTTCGGCAGGATTGAAGATCATACTTTTCAAACTTTCACTTTGCTTTACTACCCCATTTACTTTCAGTTCAAGTTTGTCATCAGGTTTTAATTGATAGTCTTTTTTCAAAATGAAATCTGAAATAACTGCAGAAGTATCAAAACATTTTGCGAGCGTCCACGGATTGCCTTTTTTCTTCAGTTCGTTCTGAACATCGCGCAAAGTCATATCAAGTCCGACTCCGTATCCGATAATTGTCTTTTCTGATTGAGCTTGGTTCGCATTTTTTACTGTCTCTCCAATCAACAGTACAAGCTCTACTTCGTGATGAAGCTCGTTGCCATAATCCGGATGAATGATTTGTCCTCCGGAATAAATCAATGCTGATGCAGGTTTTAAAAATAATACCGGCTTGTCCGGTATCTCGTTGCCGAGTTCTTTAGCGTGCTCTGCGTAGTTTCTGCCAACGCAGACAATTTTGCCAATTGTGTATTCTTCTTTAGAGTTTTTGGTTCGTGCTGTTTTCATTCTGGTAAAAACGAATTTGATAAGTTTAATGATTGGTCAGTTGGTTACTCAGGCATTCTTCAGTTTTTTCCAAAAAGTCATGGAGGTAATAAGGTTGCCAGCTTCAGCATCCGTGAGTCCGGATAAAATTATTTTTTTTTGTTGTGCAGATAATTCATCCCACCAATCCCCCCTGGAACGAGAACTCCGAATACCTTCCAGCAATGATATAAGATCAGCATCCGAGATTTGATTTATCCAGGCTATTAGATTTAATTTAATCTCGTTAAGTTCGGCTGTTGACATATAATTTTTTGCTTATTATTTAGGAATTAAATCACTTGCAACATTGTGCATACAATTTACTAAAAGCACTAGTCATTATGCAAGAATCTGATATTTTGAATTTATTCATGTCTTCTGTTTCTTCTTTGTTGCTGCAGGGAAAAGAATGTTGTTTAATATCAGCCTGTAACCGGGAGAGTTTTTATGTAAATTCAGATCAGTTGGAGGATCGCCAACAGCGTGCTGGTAATCTTCCGGATCGTGACCGCCGTAAAATGTGAATGTTCCCCTTCCAAAATTCCCGTGAATGTATTTAACCTGGTCGGTTCCTTTCCTTTCTGCAAGTATTGTAACCGAGTTTTTTATTGTGTTTCTACGAAACATCGAGGTCTGTCCCATAAATCCCCGGATAATATTTGCATGACTTTGAGTTAACATCGTCGGCACCGGATCGTACTTTGCAGAGAACTCAAACAAAGTAAAGTAATCATTCTCAAAATTCCCTACTTCCATCGGCTGTATGTCAATATCGCTGTACTCATAAACATAAGGATTCATTTCCAGCTTGAAGTTTGTAAAGGCAAGCGTGTTATCATAATTGATTTTCTGTTGTGCATTTGGATCTGCAGCATCACCATCGTACATCTGTTCACAGATATCAACATTCACAGCAGAGAGAGCAATATCGTAAGAATCAGTTGCAGAGCACATTGCAAAAAGAAAACCGCCCTTGCCGACATAGTTTTTAATGTCTATCGCAACAGATCTCATCATCTCTGAAACTTTCTTGAATCCGTTCTGCTTTGCATTCTGTTCATAAAGAAGCTGCTGATCGATGTACCACTGTGCATTGGCAAAGCTCGCATAAAATTTTCCGTACTGACCGGTAAAATCCTCGTGATGAAGGTGAAGCCAGTCGTAATTATCAAGTTCACCCTTCAAGATTTCATCATTCCATATCTTATCATAAGGAACCTGTGCATATTCAAGTGCAAGCGTTACAGCATCATCCCACGGAAAAAAACCGGGAGGGACATATACTGCAACCTTCGGAGCCTTTTCAAGTCTAACAACATCCATATTATTCTCTTCGCTCTGAACAAAAGAGTAAATCTCTGTTGCCTGAGAAAAAGAAACTGTCTCAAAGGAAACATTATTCAACCTGCATTCTCCAGCAAGCTCATCACTGTAATCAATCAGGAAAGAACCACCTTTGTAGTTAAGAAGCCAATCCGCTTTGTAACCTTTTGTTAACGCACGATAAGTGATTCCATAAGCTTTCAGATGGTCGGTTTGATTCAAATCCATATTGATCAAAATTTTGGATTGAGGGAATGTGGTGAAAAAAGTAAGTGAGATGAATATCGATATGTAGATTATTTTTTTAGTCATATTTCTTCAGAGGAATAGGTATAGTGGTATAAAGGTATAAAGGTATAAAGGTATAAAGGTATGAATTAGTTTTACATTGCAATATTTTTTACATATACCATATACCTTTATACCTTATACCGACACTACGCTGACTTCTTCTCCGCTTTAATAAAAATAGGTTCCTCTCCATTTGCTACAACGTCCTTAGTAATAACACATTTTTCAACGTCTTTCCTATTTGGCAATTCGTACATTATATCAAGCATAAAATCTTCAACTATTGATCTTAGTGCACGTGCACCTGTTTTTTTAATCATTGCTTTTTCTACAATTGTATTAAGCGAAAACTTATCGAACTCAAGCTCAACACCTTCCATCAAAAATAATTTTTTGTACTGCTTGAGTATTGCATTCTTCGGATCAGTTAGAATGCTTCTCATTGCTTCTGCACTTAGTTGATGAAGAGGAGCAACAATAGGTATTCTTCCGATAAGCTCAGGTATCAATCCATACTTGAGCAAATCTTCCGGCTGAATAAATCTAAGAAGTTCTTCTTCTTCGTTCTTATCTTTTACGTCTCTAGCAAAGCCCATCTTGTTTTTATTAATTCTGGCAGCTATAATTTTATCTATACCATCAAACGCACCGCCGAGAATGAAGAGAATATTCTTCGTGTTAATATTTATCAGGCTTTGTTCCGGATGCTTCCGTCCGCCTTTTGGAGGAACACCTGCAACAGTTCCTTCAAGTATTTTCAGAAGTGCCTGCTGAACCCCTTCACCGGAAACATCACGTGTGATTGAAGTACTTTCGCTCTTTCTTGCAATCTTATCTATTTCATCAATGTATACAATTCCTTTTTGTGCCCGGTCAAGATTATAATCCGCAGCCTGCAGAAGGTGAACGAGAACCGTTTCAACATCATCCCCGACGTAGCCAGCTTCGGTGAGGGTTGTTGCATCTGCAATCGCAAAAGGGACATCAAGAATTTTAGCAAGTGTTTGTGCCAGCAATGTTTTTCCAACTCCTGTTGGTCCGATCAACATTATATTGCTTTTTTCAATTTCAACATCTTCCAGTTCAAAGAATGTTGAACGCATACTTATTCTTTTATAATGATTGTAAACCGCAACCGAAAGAACTTTCTTGGCTCTGTCCTGTCCGATTACATATTCATCAAGCTGTTTTTTTATTGACTCAGGTGTGTAAGCATATTTTTCTTTACGGTTTGCGGTCTGATAAGTAGCCAGATTATTCTTTAGAATATCAACACTGCTTGCAATACAAATATCACATATATAAACATCAGGTCCGGCTATCATTCCACCGACTTCTTGTCCTTCCCTTCCGCAGAAAGAGCATTTAACAATTTTCTGTCCCTGTTTTTTATTCATTTAAGTTCCCGGTTTATTCTGCAAAAATAAAATCTGTGCTCTCGCCTCATCAGCATAAATTGATTTCGGAAAATCAGCTAATAGCTTTTGATAAAACTCTTCTGCTTTGCTGAAATTTTTTATTCCATATTGATGAATCTTGCCGAGCAAATATACTGCTTTGTCCGCATAAATATTTTTTTCACCTTCAGCAGATAAACCGTCAAGAACAGATATTGCTTCGGGATAATTATCTACTGCAATCAACATCTCTCCATAATTTATTGCTGATATCGCACGCAAAACAAATGCCTGCTGATTATCGGCTAATTTTTTGTAGCTGACAGCAGCATCATCAAACTTTTTCTGCTCACAAAGAAATTCGGCTTTAGCGTAAGTTAACAGGTTAGACGAATCATTCATCTGCGGGTTCAATAATAAAGTGAGTTCAATGGCATCATTTGCCGAATTATCTTTCAGGTTGCCAAGCACTTTTGATAAATGCTTCTTTGCCTCATCAAAATTTCCCTGATAGAAATTTACTTTTCCCAATTTATAAATTGCTTTATTCTTCTGTTCCTCACTGGCACTCATTAGCTTCAAGACTGCTGAAAAATCTTCTTCTGCTTCATCAAGCTTTCCTTCTATTAATGCAATATTTCCTAATTCGAGATAAGCATCTGCTGAATTTTTTGATAGCGGAGCCTCATTAACAATAACTTCCAGGAGTCTTTTTGCTTCTCCATAATCATTCAGAAGATAAAACTGGATTACAGCTTTCCTGAGCATACTTTCGTAAGCAGGCTCTGAATGTTTATAGAGATTAATGACAACATTAAATGCACTCAACACTTCTTGGGTTTTATCAGATTGAAATCTTATTAAAGGAAAATACGGTTTCCACAATGGAAGTGTTTTTTCATAATCTTCAAGAAGTGAGGCTTCAAGTGAACGGGCATACCCGAGAGATGCTTGTGAATTTATAGGTGAATCTGGATATTCATCAGTAATTTTTTTGTAAACATCAGCGGCTAACTTGTATTCCTTATCCGAATACATTTGCCGGGCAAAGTTAAACAAATCTCTGCCCTTGCTTGATTGTGCTTTGTCAATATAGAGATAAATATCGTAAGCCTTCTGATAATCCTTCTTTTCAGAATACAGTCTTGCCAGCAGAAATGAATAGCTCAGATTATTTTTATCAGCACAACCTTCTATCACCTTGATCATTGCATCAAGCGCACCCGGTCTGTTTATAGTTTCGAAAATTTTCGTCTCAACAATTTGCCGCTGTGCCGGTTGAGTTGCCAGGATCAGGCAATATTCCTGTGCTGCTTTTTCAAACTGCATTGTTAGTGAATAAAGACGAGCAAGATCAAAAGCATATAAAACTTTATCCTCAGATGCTTTTTTTCCCTGCTCATATAAATCAATTGCTATTTCAAATGCTCTTCTTTCTAAAACAAAATTCCCAACCACTCTGTAAAATACCGGGTTAATATTACCAGACTGAAATGGCTTATTCCACACTTCAACTGCTTTCTCCTCATTTCCCATCAGGTAATAAGTCGAGCCGAGCATTCCATAAACTTCAACATCATCGGGCTTTTGCTTTAACCTTTCATCAAGAATATTTACGAGTGCAGCATAGTTTTTCAGTTGAGTATAAGTACGGTAAAGTGCATTTATATACATCGAGTTTGCGGGATCTGACTGATATAATTCTTCATAAAGCTTAACTGCAGAGTTATAATCTCCAATTTGTTCATAGCTTTGTGCAAGCGAAAACTTCTGCTCATTTCTCTGCTGTGCATCGACAGAAACCATTAAGAGAATTGAAATTATGATAGCAATTTTGATTTTCATACCTGTGCAAAATAAGAATTTATTACCCGCTTTCAAGGTCAATTAAGAGCAATATGATAGAAGTTTTGCAGGAAAAACTGCTTTTGTTTATGCGATGTGAATTATATTTCTAATGGATTTCTATTCATTAATATTTTTTAAGCTTAAATGGAATTACAACACCTAAATTCAAACCATAAAATATCTCTTCATTTGCATATCCAATACCAGGTCCGAAATAAACAATTTCGCCTAATAAAAGATCAGCACTCAGCGCAAGAGCAAATTCTTGTTTTCCCGGAAAATCATCGAGACTGAAACCAATACCTGTTGATAGACTGAGAACACCTTCTAGAGCATTTCCCAAATGATATTTCTTTGCTAAACCCAAACCTAAAACTAGGATTGTAGTATTAGCATTTGACGCTGTGATTGCAAGATCAATAGAAACTTGCATTTTCTTTTTTGTTAAAATACCGCTAACTAAAAACGAGTGAGCATTATACTCCTCATCATCGTCATAATAATTTTGACCTTCAATAGAACCAAAGCTGCCCTGATAGCCAAAGTCTAAAAATCCGCCAATAACGAATCCTCCGGAAATACTCATCGTGTGAGTTGTCGAGCTCCAAAGGCTACTGCCATTCAAAAATATTGCTACCTCACTCGAATCGATAAAGATGTTTTGGGAAAATAATGTACAAGAAAAAGTCAGTGAGAATAAGAAGAATTGCAATTTCAAAAGCATTTTAATCCCCATTAAAATTATTTGATAATGAAAAATAAAAAGTTATTATCTGGATTCATAATAGTTGCTAAGAAAAGGTCCAGTAAAACAGTGAATCGAATAAGCGCTTAATCTTTAGGCGGATTCTGAGTATTTTTGACCAATAGGAAAATTCCTAAGAGTTGCGATAATTATATGAAGAAGAAGGATTAGTTAATACTTCTTTTAGTACCAAGTGTGATACTTTTAAAGATCAGTTTTAATGGATTATTAGATAGAGATGGATATGAATGTATCTCTATTTAATTTACATTTACTGTAATTTAAACCATATAGGAATGGTAACCTGAACCTTTACTGGTTTACCGTTTTGGATTCCAGGATTAAACCTGGTTCGTTTAATAGCATCGATAGCCACTTCATCACAGCCGCCACCAATTCCATTTAAGATTTTTGCGTGAATAACTTTACCATTTTCATCAATAAAAGCTTGAATTATAACTTTTCCCTGAATTCCTGAACGTTTAGCAGTTTCCGGATATTGGATTTTTTCTTGAATTGCAAAGATTCCGCCAATTGGACCTGGCATATTTTCAACAATGGTTGAAAACTCATCTTCATTAATAGGCTGATTAGTTTCCCACCACAATATCATTGGGTATTGAGATTTAACAATTTGGCCATCTTTCCTTCCAGGATTAAACTTCCAATTAGAAATTGTGGTTAACACTATTTGATTAATTGTTTCGTCATTGTTCTTCCCAAAAAATACTTTTTCAATAATTCCGTCTTCGCTTATCATGAACTTGTATTCGATTGTAGGTTTATTCTTAATTGTATCCTCAAACGGATATAACTTTGCGTATGTATTCATAACACTATCTAAAAGTTTCTTACTATCACCTTCAATAAGTTGTGGCGTTTCTGTTAGCTGATTCATAGGCAGATAAATTCTGTCATAATCAGGGATAATTTCAATTGTTTTCTCCTCTTTACATCCAAGTAAAATTATAGAAAGAAGAATTAGAATATTTAATTTGGTTTTCATATTAACCTCAAATATTTGGTTTAATAATTATTTCGTTATCAAAAGTTGCGCTTACTTCAACTACTGGTAAACTATTGTAAAGCATTTGTATTGTTTTAGATTGATTAATTATTTGCACGGAAAGATTATCAACTCTATCTTGAAAACTTGATACTTTGAAGAACAGATATCCGCTCAAGAAAAGTAATATCACTGCAACGGCGTAAGAAACGGATGCGAATAATCTTTGTCCGGTAAAGAAGCTGAATTTCTTTTCTGATGTGCTGCTTACTGACCTTAATATTCTTTCATCCAGCTCTTCGGGAAAATCCTCAAGTGATCCATCAATTGATGTTTTAATTCTACTCAACTGTTTGAAATATTCCCTTCCTTCGGCACTTTGAGAAAGTTCTGTGAAAAGAAATGCTTCTCTGCCTTTGTCAAGCTCACCATCGAAGTATATGTTGATAAGTTCTGTTATTTTAGTGTTGCTCATATTGTTACCAAAAGATTATTTGCTAATTTTATTTTATTTAGTTCCATCATGTCATTTCTGCCAAAGGCATTCCTTCGGAAGAGGAGGACCAAAGGACGACGAGAAATCTTTCTACTGAATGATTCTGTTAAGATTTCTCACCCAATAAGTCGGGTTCGAAATGACAATTATTCTACCAGCATTGAAATTTTTTTAATCAACTTCTGTCTGACCTTATATAATCTGCTCTTTACAAGCTCTTTATCTATTTCCATCATCGTTGCAATTTCTTTATAGCTTAATCCTGAATATTCTTTCAATATAAAAATTTCTCTTCGATCGGGTGGCAGATTGTTTAATTCTATCTGAATTAATTCTTTTACTTCATTATTTTCTATTTCGTTTTCAATACTCTCTTTAGATTCAACTTCAATATCGTCTGTAGATTCGACATTAAACTGATCCGTTCTAATTTTCTTTCTCCTGTAAAAGGCATAAACTTCATTTCTTGCTATAGTAAAAAGCCAATAGTTTACATTGGTTTTAAATCTTAAGATATCAAGGTTTTGATAAAGCTTAACGAAAATATCCTGAACAATATCCTCGGTTAGCATTCTATCCTGCGTCATTTTAAGAACATAATTATACAGTCTCTTTTTATACCTGTTAAAGAGGAGTGTAAACTCGATGATATTTTCATTAATGTCAGACAAAAATTTTTATTGTATCCATTATAAAAGATGCTTTAAATATCGGAATGTTTCCTGAATTTAGAAATTTTTTTGAGGGTTTATATTTCAAGCGGTTAATATTCCAAACGATAATAGGAGATAAATAATCATAGCTTAATCTTTAGGCGGTTTTTCAGTATTTTTACCGCCAATGAAAAAGGTTTTTGTACTTGGTTCTACCGGATCGATTGGTGTTAATTGCCTTAATGTTATCAGCAATCTGAAGCACGATTTTGAAGTAACGGGCCTGACCGTAAATTCAAACACCGAATTACTTCTTGAACAGATTAGCAAATACAACCCAAAAGTAGTTGCTGTACGAGATGAGAGTGCAGCAAAGAAAATTTCCGGAAAGATTCCAAAAGGCTGCGAGTTGTTGATTGGTGAAGAAGGATTAATTAAAGCAGCTTTAGAAACCGAGTACGATATTTTTATGGGAGCGATGGTTGGGTTTGCAGGTTTAGCTCCAACTCTTGAAGCAATCAAACGCGGGAAGAGAATCGCTCTTGCAAATAAAGAAACGCTCGTCGTTGCAGGAGAAATTGTTACAAAACTTGTTCTTGAAAATTGTGGCGAGATAATTCCTGTTGATTCCGAACATAGTGCAATTTATCAATGCCTTGTCGGTGAAAATTTAGAGGAAGTTGAAAAACTAATTCTCACTGCTTCGGGCGGACCTTTTCGTGATAAAGATAAATCGTTCTTTGAAACTGCAACTGTAGATGAAGCATTGAATCATCCCAACTGGAAAATGGGAAGCAAGATCACGATTGATTCTGCCACGATGATGAACAAAGGACTCGAAGTTATTGAAGCGCATTGGTTATTCGGACTTCCGGCAAAAAAAATTGAAGTTGTGATTCATCCGCAGTCAATTATTCATTCGATGGTTCAGTTTGTTGATGGTTCAATGAAAGCACAGCTCGGACTGCCGGATATGAAACTGCCGATTCAATATGCATTAACGTTCCCGGAAAGAGTTCGGAACGACTTTGAAAGAACAAATTTGCCATCAATTGGTTCTTTAACTTTCTATGAACCCGATCTGAATAAATTTGAATGTCTGAAACTGGCATTCGATGCTCTGAATACAGGAGGAACCGCTCCATGTATTTTGAATGCCGCAAACGAGGTTGCTGTAAGTAAATTTTTACATAAAGAAATAAAGTTCTCTCATATTCCCTTGTTAATAAATAAAGCTTTAGATAAGGTTGAATCCGTTTTTTCGCCGGATTTGGGAACGATATTTGAATGTGATAAAATGACAAGAGAATTCGTTAATCAAATAAATTAGATTGATGATATTTTCAAATTAAAATTAGCTTATAGCCATTCAGTTCTATGACTAAAGAAGAAAATATTAACTACTGGATTGAGTCTTCTGACAACAATGCTGTCACGATGCATAATCTTTTTAATTCCAAAGATTATGACTGGTCGTTATTCATTGGACACCTTGGAATAGAGAAATTATTGAAAGCCTATTATGTAAAACAAAGAGATGGAAATTATCCTCAAATTCATGATTTGCTAAGACTTGCTGATAGATCGGGCTTAATTTTAAGCAATGAACAGAAAGATCTTCTGGATGAAGTTACTGGGTTCAATATTAGTGTAAGATATGAGGATTATAAAAAAGAATTTAGAAAGAAATGCACGGCTGAGTTTGCTAAAGAATACATTGATAAAATTGAAGAGTTCAGGAAATGGATAAAGAAAAAATTATAGAAATATTAAAAGCTTATGTTAACGCCCTAATTTCTAATCGGATTCCTGTTGCACAGGCTTACTTATTTGGCTCGACTGTTAGAGGTTCAGATAATATAGATAGTGATTTTGATATTGCATTGTTTCTGAAGAGAATGCAGGATGAATTAAGTATGCTTAACCAGTTAATGAAATTACGGCGTGAGTTTGATCTGAGAATTGAACCACACCCTTTTTTAGAAAATGAAATTGACAATGGAAATCCATTGGTGAACAATATTATTACAACAGGAGAAAAAATTTATTAAATGATTATGAGAAAACTTTACATTAAAATACTTTTATTAAACTTTAACTGAGAAACAGGAGATACTTTCTTAATGGATTATATAATTTATTTTGCGATTACAATTGGAATACTGGTCTTCATTCACGAACTGGGACATTTCCTTGCTGCCAAAGCTTGCGGAATGCGAGCAGATGTATTTGCGGTCGGATTTGGAAAAAGACTTTTTGGATATAACAAGAAAACCGGATTTACATTTGGAAATCTTCCAAAAGATTTTGATGGTGAAGGAAATACTGACTACAGATTATCACTTCTCCCCCTCGGTGGTTATGTTAAAATTGTGGGCATGGTTGATGAAAGCTTCGACACTGAATTTGCAAAAAAAGAACCACAGCCCTACGAATTCCGTTCAAAAAATTTCTGGCAGAAAACTTTTGTAATCAGTGCCGGCGTGCTAATGAATCTTCTGCTTGCTGTTTTGATTTTCTGGGGAGCGAACTTCTTCAAAGGCAAACCTGTTACACTCACAACTACTGTCGGTTATGTTAGAACTGATAGTCCGGCAGAAGCTATTGGTTTTATGAAAGGAGATGTAATCCAATCTATAAACGGTGCTGCTGTTGAAAGCTGGGATGAGATCAGAAATGAAATTTATATTAACACGATTGGCGAAGATCTGAATGTAAAAGTTTTACGAAGCGGTGTTGAAGAAAATATTTTTGTTTCAAGAAAACTGATCCCTGATATTGAAAAACAGGGTGAGTTAATTACTCCTGAAGGGTACAAACCATACGTTGCTGACGTTATGAAAGATTCACCCGCTGAAAAAGCCGGACTGCTTTCCGGTGATATTATTGTTGCGGTGAACGATAAACCGCTTGGAAGCTCTTCTGAGTTTATAGAAATCGTATCACAAAAAGCAGGAGTAGAACTTAATGCTGAAATACTCAGAGGAAAAGAAACTCTTAACGTCGCAGTTACGCCCGGCAGCGATGGAAAAATCGGAATCGCAATCAATGATATATTCGATGGGAAATTTGAGTATAGAACTTTCGGATTCTTCGAATCATTTTACGTTGCAGGTGCAGATTTAGTAAACCTTACTAAAGTAACATTTGCTGTTGGAAGTAAAGTAATTACAGGTAAAGTTGAATTTGGAAAAGCTTTCGGCGGACCGGTGCGCATTGCACAGCTTGCTGCCAAATCTGCTGATGTTGGTATTGAAAGTTTTCTTTTCTTCCTTGCAGTACTTAGTCTCAGTCTTGCAATTATTAATATTCTTCCTCTTCCTGTTTTAGATGGTGGACATTTAGTGATGATAATTATCGAAACTATTGCAAGAAGAGAAATACCTGTAAAAGTAAAAATTGCAATTAACAACACAGGCTTTGTTCTTCTCTTACTCCTGATGGTGTTTATAATTTATAATGATATTCTTTCGTTGTAGGAAATCAGGAATTATTCACAAAATAGAAAACAGGCAATACCCTCCCATCACTTTATTTAACCTGTTATAAAAATTAATCCGCCGCTCACCGGTTAACTCAATAAGTTTGATCTGTAAATCAAGCCCCGGATAACAAACGGGGCTTAATTGTCTTTACAAGACAGATTTAAGTTAAATTTACCTTAATCCCGAATAAGTTTATATTTGATGAGAAGAGAGAAAAAAATTCCTTTGGTTTTACACGATTCTTCTAAAGGGCAGCAATCTGTAAAAGAAATGAAATTAAGCCGCAAACAACTTTACTGGATCAGCCAGATCACCGGCTGGTACCTTTTTGTCGGGATAAATCTCTTCATCATTTCATCTTTTGAAGAGATTACCTGGCAGAGAGTTTTAGTCTGGATATTTCTCGGTTTCCTTGGAATAGTTTTCACTCATGTTATTCGTGGAGTGATCAGGAAAAATAACTGGCTCAACCTTCCTCTTAAAAATACCATCCCGAGAATACTCACAACAAGTATAATTACAGGAATAATTATTTATGCTCTCGTTTTTGCAGCAAGCTATTTAGCAGGAACATTCAAACAGGAAGAATACAATTTTGCCCGGCTGGTTGCGGGAATTATCAACACAAGTATACTCATTCTATTATGGTGCCTGATATATTATGTGGTTCATTATATGGAAAATTACAAGAAGAAAGAGATTGAATCGCTCATCTGGGAAGCTGCCGTAAAGGATTACGAGCTCAAAACTCTGAAGTCACAGTTGAATCCGCATTTTATGTTCAATGCGATGAACAGCATCCGTGCGTTAATTGAAGAAGATCCTGAATCAGCTAAAGTTGCAATAACAAAACTCTCAAACATTCTTCGATATTCTTTGCAAATGGAACGGATGGAAAGAGTTCCGCTTGAAGATGAAATTGAAACAGTGAAAAATTATCTCGATCTTGAAAGAATCAGATTTGAAGATAGGCTGAAATATAAGCTTGATATTGATCGAAGCACACAAAAAATTGAAATTCCTCCGATGATGATTCAAACTCTCGTTGAAAACGGAATAAAGCATGGCGTTGCTAAAAGAACTGAAGGCGGAGAAATTCATTTAAAATCTAAATTACTAACAACGACAAATGGCTCTAAATTAAAAATTGAAATAAGGAACAGCGGACATTTCAGCGAAGAGCAGTTAAAAAACTCAAGCGGCTTTGGAGTAAGCAACACAAAACACCGGCTCAACCTGCTCTTCGGTGATGACGCACATTTTTCTATAAAGAATGAGAACGGGAACACTGTTCTCGCTGAAATTGAAATTCCGATAGCAAGTCAAAACAATTAAGAGGGAAATAAAATGAAAGCTTTAATAATTGACGACGAAAGATTAGCGCGCACAGAATTAAAAAGACTGCTCACACCATTTAAAGATTTACAGGTTGTCGGCGAAGCAGTAAACGCAGAAGATGCGCTTGAAAAAATAAGCGAGCTGAAACCAGACCTCATCTTTCTTGATATTCAGATGCCCGGAAAAACAGGCTTTGAGCTGCTGGAGGAGCTTGACAGCGTTCCGATTGTTGTGTTCACCACTGCTTATGATGAGTACGCTTTAAAAGCGTTTGAGTATAATGCACTCGATTACCTTCTAAAACCAATCGAACCAAAGCGACTTGAAGAAACGGTCAACAAATTAATTGAAAGAGGAAGAAAGAAAGTCGCTGTTGAATCAGATACTGAAACTCTTACTGAAAGTGACCAGGTTTTTGTTAAAGACGGCGACCGCTGTTGGTTCGTTAAGCTGGAAAAAATAAGATTACTCGAATCTGAAGGAAATTATGTTCGATTATTTTTTGAAGATAACAAACCACTTATACTCCGCACACTGAATTACCTCGATGAAAGACTTGACAGCAAAGTGTTCTTCCGTGCAAACAGGAAACACATTATCAATCTGAAATGGGTTGATTCAATTGAGCCGTGGCTGAACGGCGGTCTACTCGTTAAGCTGAAAGACGGACACAAAGTTGAAGTCTCACGAAGACAAGCAGTTAAGTTTAAAGATATGCTGAGTCTTTGAGGAATAGAACGCAGATGACACAGATTAAGCAGATAATCGCTGATTTTTTATCTGTGTAAACCAGCCCGATCTGCGTTCTATTCTCTCTAATTAAACAACTCCCACGCTAAACCGAACTTAATATTTCTTACCGGCATTGGGTAATATGGAGTGATGTAGTACTCGTTGCCGAATAAATTCTCCCACTGAAAGTAAAAAATGAAAACGTTCTTTATCTCACCAGCTAAATTAAAATCGAGTTTGTTGGTTGGTTCCACAACAGTGCTACCCCACCACCATCGATCAGATGATTTTATTTCTCCTGTGTAATAAAATTTAAACCCAGCTTTCAGGTCAAGATTGTTGTCAAAGAAAAAATCATTCACATAAAGCCCACCGATGAATTGCCAATCTGGAAGATTAATCGGACGCTCATCATCAACTTCAAAGTAATAAGAAGTATTAGTCTCCAAAAGAAATAACCAAAATCTATAATTTAAAACCAAACCTAAGCCCTTAACCTTAGTGGTTGGAATTACCTCTAATGTCCTTGGACCATAAAATATTTCTGGTTCAAATAAATTATAATCAGTGTCAAAATATTTGAAGTCAATAAGCAGTTTGTAATAATTGAACAAAGCTCCGGCTTCAAAAGAACCGGCATCCTGTGCATTATAATTTTCATAACTCGAAATGCCGAGATAAAACTTTAAATTATTAAGCAATCTATAATTCAAATCAATTCCGATGCCCGATCTTGTCGAATTATAATCTCCATTAGTTATACTGTTATATCTGTAAAAAGCTGAGGCTTGAAAGTTATCATCAAGCAAATATAAGGTGAATAATCCGCTAATATTAAAAATGTCAAGAGTTATATTTTCATTGTTTTCATAAAATGTAAATCCGTTCTGACTTTTTAGATTTTTATTCATATTGGAGTTGCTCTCATAAGATGAAAGCAATTGTAATGAAATAGAACTGATTCTTTGGTAGTAATTAATTTGTCCCCCAAAAACTTTTTCCTCTAAATCCCTTGAAATATTAATGCTATCTTGTTCATCCCTTAACTCATCAAGTCCATACCTGTAATAAATAGACAAATCCAATTGTGAATTATCAAACGGTTTTGCAAGTGTTCTCAATCCAACATTGTGCTGCGTGATATCAAGCTTTTGATTTGGATATAATACCGGTGCGAAAATCGGGTCGTAAAGATCAGCGTTTGGATCATCGGAACTTCTGCTGAGACTATCATAGTCTACTCCGCCATTCAGGCCTTGCTGCTTGTCGACAAAATAATAATATGCCTGAAGGTTTATTGAATTAGATAAAAAATATTTAAGCTTTGTGTTGAACTGCCAGAGACTTAAATCTGTATTATCATAAGTTTCATCTTTAGATCTGTTCGTAAGCTGGAAGGAATAATTCCATCTCTTTGCAACCATCGCTGAAAATTTTCCGTCAATCATTGCTTCGCCGTCGGGTCCTTCGTAATACCTGATTCTTGCATAAGGCACGGGTGGAATAAAATCTCTTGTTATAAAATTTACTGTAACCGGATTGTTATATGGACCATATAAAAATCCCCGCGGTGAAGGAACAATTTCTATTGAATCAATGTTTTCACTCTGAATGAGATTGAGATCAAGCGAGTTAGTGAACCGGTTATTCCAGAAAACCCCATCCTGCAAATAGCTTATCCCGCTGCTTCCCACACCATAGATAAAAGTTTCATTCGGGTAACCGACAAAGCCGAGATCCTTCGTAAAATTCAGGCTGAATGATCTGAACAAATCTCCTGAATATCTATATTGATCAAATAAAAAAGTTCGCTTATTGATCATTGTGCTTACATCCGTTAGCGGCATTCCCTGGATCGGGGCAAGTGTGTCAACTACGACTTTTGCTGTAATTATCGAATCAGATATTGCGGTTGTATCATTAATTTCAATAAAACTCGTGTCGGGAATAGTTTGGATATTTTGATTGAGTAACGAATCAACTTCCTGCGGAAAGGTAAAAACTGAGAAAAGTACGAATGATGAAAGAAGTTTCAACATTAATTGTAATTTGAGAAAAATTCCATAGTTAACATAAACAAAATAGAGAATTATTAAAGAGTAAAAAATCTTCTAAGCAATATACTGAAACATTGCAGAAGCCGATTCTCATTCTGAGCCCTATTTACAGGGGTTTGAGCGTAATTATTTTTTCATAAATAATTTTGTTTCAAATAAATATTAAGTATTTTTCGCATCGTAAGTATCATTAACATTTAATCGGAGGGATCAACATGGCTAAATCAATGACGAAGAGTCAAATCATTACTCATCTTGCAGCAAAAACCAAAACCACCAAAAAAGTTTCCGCACAGTTTTTGGATGAGCTGGTAAAACTTTCATACAAGGAAGCAAAAAAGGAATTTGTACTTCCGGGTCTTGGCAAGCTGAAGGTCGCACAGAGAAACCAGAGAATGGGAAGAAATCCCGCCACAGGCGAGTCGATCGTAATCCCGGCAAGAAAAGTTTTGAAATTCAGAATTTCCAAAGCTGCGAAGGATGCAGTACTGAAATAATTTGGTGTTCTTAATTTTTAAGCGAAGGATGAGTAATTGTTCTTCGCTTTTTTATTTTCAATAAGAGGATTAACTACAATGAAAAAATATTTAAACCTTTTGCTTACTTTTATTCTGATACTTTTTATCTCCTGCAGTATGAATACTGAAAAAAAAGAATTAAAACATTTTGCTGTTGATGATTTGAATGGTATCTCTGCCCAATCAGGAATTCAGCTTGATAAATCAGTTTCAAGCGATGGCAACGGTTCAATAAAAATTGAAGCTGCAGGACCGGCATCATTTCCTCTTTATGTTGTTGATGATATTAAAGTTGAAGACACTCAGATCATCTATGAGGCTAAAATAAAATCTGAAGGTCTCAGTGGTCAGGCTTTTCTTGAAATGTGGTGCGTGTTCAGGGATCAGGGAGAATTCTTTTCTCGGGGATTTGATTCAGTAATATCAGGAACATCTGACTGGAAGACAATCAAGACAGTTTTTAATTTAAGAAAAGGTGAAATGCCGGATCATATAAAGCTCAACGTTATGATCAACGGCGTTGGAACAATCTGGATTGATGATATTCACCTGTCGATATTATGATGAATATTATTTGCAAAGTTGAAAGTAATCTCGATCCTTCTGAATTCATTGATGTTCTAAACAGAAGCACTCTTGGCGAAAGACGACCGGTTAATGATTTCAAACGTATTACTGAAATGTGCAAAAACGCCAACCTGATTGTAACAGCACGATTGGATGGAAAGCTCATTGGAGTTGCAAGGTCAATCACAGATTTTGTTTACTGCACTTACCTTTCTGATTTGGCTGTTGATGAAGCATATCAGAAAAAAGGAATTGGGAAGAGACTAATTGAAGAAACAAAAAATCAGGCACCGCAGGCTAAACTGATTTTATTATCTGCACCGGCAGCTATTGACTACTATCCCAAAATCGGAATGAAGAGACATAACCAATGTTTTATTCTTGATGACATTAGCGAGCTGAAATAAACGATTACCATTCAAAACCGATCCATTCAAGCAAGATTATTATTGTCATTCCGTGCTCGACACGGAATCTACAAGTTAAAACAGTTAATAGATTCCGGTTCTTCTCCGGCAGTTGCCGGATCGACCGGAATGACAAGCAGAGCTAATCATATATTATCACCGTCTAAGAAGATATTTTTTTGAATGTAAATGAATTCTTCTCTGAAGCATTCAAACTTCAGAGTTTAAGGAATTTTTCCTTCCTAATCATTAACTTTGCCCAGCCAATCGTAAATATTTGTTCAACTAAATTCCGGTTCAAATGAAAAAAATTTTTTATCTGCCAATAGTGCTGCTGTTCTTTTTCGGATGCTCTCAAAATCATTCAAACAGAATTACCGATATCATTCAGCCAATAAATCTTGATGAAGGAATTGAAAAAGAAATTGTAATAAGCGATTTGTTTTATGCACCGACTTATAAATTGACTTTCTCTCCAAATGAAAACTTAATTGTATTTCACGATAAAGAAAATAACATAGTTAGACTTTCAGCAAAGGAAGGATTTACAGGATTGGATGTACTTGAGTTTACGTTCGATAACCGGAAATACCATATTCCTTTCAAGCTTCAACCGAGAAAAAAGTATCTTTTTACTTATAAACCAAAAGGAAAACCGCAGCAGGTAAATCTTTTCGGACAGTTCAATAGCTGGGACAGAAACAGCCTTCCGATGAGTGATGAAGATGGCGACGGAATTTATGAGATTAGAATTCCTCTTGACCCGGGCCGGTACGAATACAAATTTTTTGTTGACCGGCAGGAACTTATCGATCCCAAAAATCCTGTAAAAGTTCCTAATGGATTGGGTGACTATAACTCAGTCATTGTAATCGAATCTGATAATGAAGATAAACTATATCTGCATTCTTTGAATTACCAGACTGAGGATCGGACGAGAAGCTATAATTATTATTTGGAAGGATTTCATTCGCCTCTCGTAAAAGAAACTGACATTGTTGCATTGCTGGATAATCAGCAAATAAATATTAGTCAAATCACGATTGAGAGAAATAAAATATCTCTTCACTTCCCTGATGATCTTATCGAAGGAGAAAGGCTGATAAGAGTTGCAGTAAGAAAAGATGGAAAATTTTCGAATATTCAGTCAACTAGAACAATCAGTGGTAAACCTGTAGATAATGAATCTCCTAAAAGCTGGTATGATGCGATAATCTATTCACTGATGATAGATCGCTTCCATAATGGTGATCCATCAAACGATAATCCTGTAAAACACGATTCGCTTTTTACTTCTGCAAATTACAACGGAGGAGATTTTCAGGGCATCATCAACAAAATAAATGAAGGATATTTTAATCAGCTTGGCATAAATACTTTCTGGATCTCTCCGATTGTTGATAACACAAATAACGCCTACCGCGAATATCCGGCTCCACACAGATATTACACTGGTTATCACGGCTACTGGCCTATTTCTCTTCAGGGTGTGGAAGAACATTTTGGCGATATGAATTTAGCTAAAGAATTGATAAGCAAATCTCATCAGAATGGTATAAAAGTTCTCCTCGACTTTGTTGCCAACCACGTTCACGAAGAGCATCCGTTGTGGAAAGAGAATCGCGACTGGTTTGGTGTGCTCGAACTTCCTGATGGGAGAAAAAATCTTCGTCTGTGGGATGAGTACCGTTTGACAACCTGGTTTGAACCATATATGCCGTCTTTCGATTTTACTGGATCGAAAGAAGCATTGGAAACAATGACTGATAATGCTATCTGGTGGCTGAAAGAAACTAATGCAGATGGGTTCCGGCACGATGCAGTTAAGCACGTTCCAAATGAATTCTGGAGACTTCTTACAAAAAAAATAAAGGAACAGATTGAAATCCCTGATCGGACTCAAGTTTATCAGATCGGTGAAACTTTCGGTGGATATGATCTAATCAGTTCTTATGTAAGTAACGGACAACTCAATTCACAATTCAATTTTAATTTATATGATACTGCAATTCCTGTTTTTCTTGATACTGAAAGCTCATTCGAGCTTCTTGATAACCAGATGCAGAAAACTTTCCAGGTTTATGGCGTGAATCATCTGATGGGAAATCTTGTCAGCAGTCATGATAAAATCCGTTATATGGCTTATGCAGACGGTGATCTTGAAATAAATGACGGAAGAGCAAGTGAGATTGCATGGACAAATCCCCCCAAGGTTGATAATCCATCAAGCTATGATAAACTGAAACTTCATCTTGCATATATTTTAACAATACCCGGCGTTCCTGTAATTTATTATGGTGATGAAATAGGAATGACTGGTGCTGCTGATCCGGATAACAGAAGAATGATGAGATTCGGGAATCAGTTGAGTGAAACTGAAAAGAAAATGATTAAAGATGTAAGCAAAATAATTCACATCAGAAAAGATCATCCTGCATTAAGACACGGTGATTTCCTGACTCTTCAGGCGGACAAAAATATTTATGCGTATATAAGATCTGATATGAATGAGAGAATACTAGTTGTTCTGAATAAAAGTATGAAGGAACAGACCATTTCTCTTGGTCTTCCAGTAATTTATACAATACGTAAAGCTACTGACCTTATTTCTGGTAAAGTTTTACAAGTTGATAACAATGCAGCTACATTTATTGTCAAAGGGAACGGATATCTAATGTTGAAGCTAGAGTGATGATAAAACTTATTACTTTCTTGATATATATTAGCATAGGCGAACAAAATCAAATTAAATCATTAAAACTGTTTTATTAACTTTACACATCAAACAAAAAAATATTGGTAACATAATGGCAAAATTTTCAATCGTATTTGGAATAATACTTATCATCTTAGGACTTGTAAGCTACTTTGGCATCAGCAGTGAAAGCATTACTGCACTGATCCCGACATTTCTCGGAATTCCCGTTCTTATTTTGGGTTGGGTGGCTATGAACGAAAAATACAAAAAACACTCTATGCACGGAGCTGCTGTTCTGGTGCTTCTTGGATTTGGAGGAACAGTTGGAGGTTTGATTAAATTCTTCAGAATGATTGGCGGTGAAGTTTTTGAGAGACCATCTGCTATAACCATCCAGGCAATTATGGCATTGCTATGCTTGATATTTCTGATATTTGCAATTAAATCCTTTATTGATGCAAGAAGGAAGAAAAATGACTAAAGTAATTTCATTGTTGATCGTTGTTTTAGTTGCACTATCTTGCGGTGAAAAAAAAGATCAGAAACCAAAAAGTGACCTGGAATTAAAAATGAATGGAATCGCAGAAGGATATGTTAAGTTAGTTTTGGAAGTCGGCAGATATGACGAGCATTTTGTTGATGCATACTACGGATTAAAAGAATGGAAGCCAAAGGAAAAAAATCTCCAATTTGATTCGACTGCATACACGAATTTAGTTTCCATAGCAGATTCTTTATTGAACGAACTTGAATTATTAAGTGAATACAATGCAACCGAACTTGAAACATTAAGATACAGATACCTTTACAAGCAGTTATTTGCCGTTAAGACCAAAATAATAATATTAAATGGTTCGGTTCTTCCTTTTGATCTTGAATCGAGAGCTTTGTATGACGTTACTCCTGTCGAGGTTTCCGAAGAAGAGCTGCAAAAGACATTGGATGAACTTGATAAAATACTCCCGGGTAAAGGAGATGTTGCCGAAAGAGTTATTCAATTAAGGCAAAAGTTTGAAATACCAAAAGAAAGAATTGCTGCCGTGTTTGAAGCTGCGGTTAAGGAATGCAAAAGAAGAACAAGCAAGTATATCAACCTTCCTGCAGGAGAAAATTTCAAAGTTGAATATGTTACCAACAAACCGTGGGGCGCTTACAACTGGTATAAAGGAAACCTGTTTAGTGTAATCCAGGTAGCAACTGACTTCCCGGTTTATATCGAGAGTGCAGTTGGACTTGCTGCACACGAAGGGTATCCCGGTCATCACGTTTACAATATTCTTCTCGAACAGAATCTTGTTAAAGACAAAGGCTGGATTGAATACACTGTTTATCCGTTGTATTCACCCCAATCGTTGATAGCTGAAGGGACTGCGGTCGTTGGCGAAGAACTTCTTTTCCAGCCAGATGAAAGGATAAAATTTGAGAAAGAAGTATTATTCCCTATTGCAAAGCTCGATACTTTAAATACTGATCTTTACTACAGAGTTCTTGCTCTTCAAAAGAAACTTGGCGGCGCAGGGGTTTTTGCCGCTAAAAATTATCTTTCCGGTGATTGGACAAAAGAGGAAACTGTTGCATGGCTGCAAAAATTTCAATTGAGAACAAAGGAAAGAGCAGAAAAGTATCTTTCATTCATCGAAACTTACAGAAGTTACGTTGTTACGTATAATATGGGGGCAATAATTATCCGTAATTACTTAGAAAGAAACGGTGGTGCGGAAGATAACCTCGCAAAGAGTTGGGAAATTTTCAACAAGCTGATATCTACGCCCCAGACACCATCTGGCTTGATTGATTAGTACAGTTCAGCTTTTACTTTTTCTTCAAGTAAGTAAAAATTTTTTTTATCAAGAGATACTTCATCAATAATCTGACGAAGTATTTCTTTATCTATCTTTTGATAATCAGTTTCTCTCGGGGTGACAATTACTCCTCCTAAATCAATTGCTGCAGGGCTGATTAATAATTTTTCAGGATCTTCTTTAAAAAAACTTTCCGGTCTGTGTTTACTTCTCAGAAATATTATAACACCCCATCCGAATTCAAAATCATAGGTGCAAATAAGATTCACCAATGGTTCTGGTTTTATTCCTGATAACTTCTCGTAAAGATTGAAAATCACTTTAATCGTTTCCTCTACTTTTTCCTTATCGGTTGATTCAATGAAAATGATTTTACGCAGACCATCATCAATAAAAGAAGTTGTGATAAATTCATCTTCCTGAATAATTTTTCCAAAATCATTTTTTAACTGCTGGATGTCGTTTTCAATCGGAATAAAGTTTTTTGTTCCTGCCTGAAAATGCAGATGATCCGGTGCCGATGCACCACAAGCTGGTCCATTATAAACTAAAGTATAGCGTGGTGAAAGAAGTTTGGCTAATTCAAGAAACTCGTCAAAGGCTTTTATTAATCTTTGAGGTTCGTGCTTAATCGAACACACTGTAAAATGTCGAGGTAAAATCGGATAAGGATTACACAAAAGTATAAAATCTCCGGGAAGTAAAATTCCTTTTTGTTCCTCAGGAAGATGTTCAATACAAAGGAAGCATTTTCTTTTTTGAATTGAGCTTTCATCAACCTCTGCCGAAGTTGATCTCATTCTTTCAGGATTGAACTGAACTTTAAGTTTAAATCCATCAAACCAGAAAGATTTAGACTGAACATTCTGCAGAGCATCGTAATTATTTTTTAGAAGCTGCCAGCTGTTTAACTGAGATTTGAAAAGACAATTCGCTGCAGATAAATAATCGTTATCTCTTATATAAAATTCAATCTCAGAATCCATCAATATTTTTTGTTGTATCGATTTCATTTTTTGCTGCTTCGATTTAGCTCCTGACGCAGTAATATCTCTTTTGTACGAAGTGAATCTTTATAATAATTATTAGCGTTCTGCTTTTCAATTGAGAGCGAAGCATCAGTATTCCCTTCCCATCTCCTGCAAAGGTAAATGGGTTCATAAATTCTGCCGATTTTGTATTGCCGCGAAATTGCAAGTCCAACCGCATAATCCTCACCGTAACTTACATTAGGAAATTTTATTTCTCTTATAATTGGAGTATAAAATGCCCTTGGTGCACCAAGTCCATTAATTCTGAGAGCATTGTTGTGACCGTTTTCATCCGTCCATTCACTATGGTCAATTATTCCCGGTGGAATTTCACTCAGGTTAAAATCAGTCAGCTTGTAACTGCCGATAACCATAGCGCACTTCTCTTCATAAAACTTATCAACTATTTTCTGCAGAGTGTTTTCATCAGAATAAAGGTCGTCGCTGTCAAGCTGAACGGAGAATTTACCACACTCTAAATGAAAGATTGCTTCGTTCCAGCATCCGCCGATTCCCAGATCAGTTCTTTCAGGAACGATGTGAATTACTCTTTTATCTTCTAACGATTTATTTCTTATTAATTCTGTTGTTCCATCCTCCGAATGGTTATCAACAACAATGACATTAAAGTTGAATTTTGTTTTTTGCTTTAAAGCCGAGTTGATTGCATCAGCTATTGTATTTATCCTGTTTTTAACAGGAATTATTACCGATGCTTCATATTTAAATGAATCATCAAAACTGACAGAATTTTTATTTTCATAAGAAATGAATGCGCCGATTTCTTTAAGATGATGTGTAAAAACTTTTTCCATTTCGATCTGGACATCGCGATTCTTTGGGTCAACATACGCAAACATATTTGCTGATGCTAAGGTTAGATCTCTCAAATCAACAGAATAAAGTGGTTCGGGAATTCTTTTCATTTCTGAGTTACGAGAGATCATTAATCTCAAATCATAAAAGCCCGAATAAAATAATTCAGATTGCTGAGCAAATAGCTCCTGCAAACTGTTTTTCATCACGCTTGTTTTAATAAAAAAACAATTACCAAAATCAAAATCATCTCTGACACTACCAATTTGATAATCGATTAGTGGGTGCAAGATTAATTTGTTTGTTTGCTTTTCATAAAAATCTGAGTAAATCCAGCCAGCTTGTGTTTTAATTGCCTGTGAAACAAAACTATCAATGGCATCTCTGGTCAACTCAACAAACTTGCTGCCATTTATTAAT
>Ga0209498_1000251_pt1 | contig 32583 bp, 27 predicted proteins | sample WalLakDeSediment_FD_184131 | JGI IMG/M metagenome (GOLD analysis project Ga0209498, IMG submission 184131) | Lake sediment microbial communities from Walker lake, Nevada to study Microbial Dark Matter (Phase II) - Walker Lake 11/02/13 Deep... | ecosystem: Environmental > Aquatic > Freshwater >...
CTGAATGACCGCCCCAAGCTACAAAACTCAATGCACATGGACCGAAATCCCGGTCTCCCCCTGACCCTATTCGCCTTGAGCCGTGCGCCCTGTGCCTTGAGCCTGTGCTTTATCACTCCATGCTTTCTGGAGCCCACGACCGGGATCGAACCGGTGAACCCCATCCTTACCAAGGATGTGCTCTACCTACTGAGCTACGTGGGCACTGAAGATTCCACAGACCCTAAGAATGACGGAAAACAAGAGCCAAACGCGGTCAACACCCCCTGTCTTCATGATCAGCGGCAGAAGCAGGGTCAATTCGAAGCGAGCCCAGCCGTTTAAGTCATCCCACGAAGTCCGAAGTGTGGAGCGGGAAACGGGATTCGAACCCGCGACCCTCAGCTTGGAAGGCTGACGCTCTAGCCAACTGAGCTATTCCCGCCCGGAAATTCAAAAAGAGACTTTTTGAATTCACCTTTGGCTTATGGCAATCAGCCAGAGCCGAAAGGAAGTTCTCTGCCAATTTGCTTTGGCGTTGTGGCTACCGGTTATTGGCCAAACGTAATCCTTGAAAATTGAAGATTTTCAAGGATTCTGGTGGAGAGGGGAGGATTCGAACCTCCGAAGGCTGCGCCGGCAGATTTACAGTCTGCTCCCTTTGACCGCTCGGGAACCTCTCCATTTTCCCCCCAATTGGAGCCAGCGAAGGGAATTGAACCCCCGACCCACTGATTACAAGTCAGTTGCTCTACCATCTGAGCTACGCTGGCTTTCCTTAAAAAGAGCAAATGATCTATTTAGATGGTTAATCAATGGATATCAATCCCGGTATTCGCCACGAACCGCCCTTAAAATGCATAAATTTATATTCAAACGCTTCTAATCAATATTTTTCGTGAAATTTCGCAGATTTTATCCCAAACACGCCTTTCTGAAAAGCTAACGTGCCATATTAAACTGAATAAAAAAAAATGCAACTGAAATTTCCAACCCAAATCCAACCTCTGATTCAAAGTTCCTTAAGGCAATCCCTGTATCTCGCCGAATCCCCGATCAGGGCCGTCGTATTTTTAGTTGACTTTTCAGCAACCATCATCTAATAATCCGGGCACATTCGTTGGGAAATCTTTCAGTGATTCTCCATTCCGAACAAAAAACCAGTAGGAGGTAGGATTATGACGGCATTGGTTGGAGGGTTGATCGCACTCATCCTCGGGGTTATTGGTATCATCTTCTGGTGGGGATACTTTCTCAAAGCGCTCATGGCCGGGGTGCCCTTGATGCTGCTTCTGGGCGGAGCTCTGGCAACTTACCTCGGCATCGAAGAGATCAAAGACAAGAAAGCCTCCGAAAACTTCGACACGGAAACAGACGACCTGAAGAAAGAAGTGGATTCCTTAAAACAGGAGATCAAAGAGCTCAAGGTTAAAACGGACTCAGAACCTGAATCCTAGTCTCCAAGAGGCTCATCGGCCGCCTGCAGGTTCTTAACGACCGCTTCCACAAAGGGGCGACGATGGGTCTCTTTTTTTTACCCCATCAGTTGATGGACTCGTAAAAAGTCCGAGACAGCCCTTTTCTGTCATTCCCGCGTAGGCGGGAATCCAGTCTTTTCAAGCGCTTCTGGACTTCCGCCTTCGCGGGAGTGACGACTGAGGAGACTCTTTACGAGACCGTCAGTTCAAGGGCACTGAAAAAATAACCGATTTCAAAGGCCGCCGTATCGACCCCGTCTGAACCATGGACGACGTTTTTCTCGATATCCGTGGCAAAGTCTCTTCGAATGCTGCCTTCCTCGGCTTTTCTGAAATCCGTGGCGCCCATCAATTTGCGATATTTTGCAATCGCCTCTTCGCCCTCCAGAACCATGACGACGCAGGGTCCTGAGGACATGAAACCGGTGACACTCTCATAAAAGGGTTTGCCTTCGTGGACCTTGTAAAACCCCTTTGCTTGCTCTCCGGTCATGGTGATCATTTTCATGGCAACGATTTTCAACGCTGCGCGCTCCAAACGTCCGATGACTTCTCCGGTCAGTTTTCGCGCCACGCCGTCCGGCTTGATAATGGCCAGGGTTCTTTGCTTCATCGAAACCTATCCTCCTTGTTCGAATAAAAAGGAGTCTTAAACCATTGACCCCGTCATGATTATAGTGTACACACACGCTTTCGCGATTGAAACAATGGTCATTGGGTTTTTTCGAATATCATGATTTGGACGATGCCGTCAATGGCGGATCAAAAAAAATGACCCGGAACTCGCTTCGCTTACAATTGCAATGAGTGACAGTATTTCGAGACGATAAGAAAGGATTTCACCATGTCTGAAACAAATACTCAATCCCCCGCCCGCCTTAAGCCGAGAATGGATGCGGAGCATTTCTTCCGATTCCAATGCGCTCCCGGGGTCAAGTGTTTCACCCTATGCTGCCGGGATGTCAATATCGTCCTGACACCCTATGACGTGCTGCAACTCAAAAACGCCCTGGCCATTTCCTCGGACGAATTCCTGGAAAAACATACCCTGATTTTGTCCAAAGAAAAACAGCTCATCCCTCTCGTGTTCCTGAAAATGAGGGAAGAAAACAAGGAGTGCCCTTTTGTCACCAAGGAAGGCTGCACCGTGTATGCAAATCGCCCTTGGGCTTGCCGTATGTTTCCTCTGGATATGGCCGATGACGGCACCTTCCATCTGATTGCAGATGCAGACCGCTGCAAGGGTCTGGAGGAAGATAAGACCCGGCAAATCGGGGAGTGGCTTGTCGAGCAGGGCGTCGTCCCCTACGACCAAATGAATCAAGAGCTCACGAGCATCACGGCGCCCTTGAAAGCGCAACAGCCCGACATTGAGAATCCGGATATCGCTAAGATGGTGTTCATGTCTCTCTATAACCTTGACAAGTTTAGGGATTTCATTTTCAAAAGCACTTTTCTGGATCGCTTTGAACTGGATCCGCTCCGGATCGAAAAGATAAAGCGAATTGATCTTGAATTATTACATTTTGCCGTTGATTGGATAAAGTTTGGCATATTTGGACAAAAGCTATTCAAGGTGAGAGACAAGCCCAAAGCGGGTGAGCAAAACACGCAGAGCGCAGCGTCCTCGGACAAAGAAAAATGACAACCGAAGAACTCCTGCATTGCCTTGAGGGTGAGACCTTCACCTTTTCATGCCATAAGGGCATGTCTTGCTTCACGGAGTGCTGCGCCGCGCTCCAATTGGTTCTCACGCCCTATGATATTTTGCGAATGAAGAACCGGCTCGGGATTTCCTCGGACCGCTTTCTCGAAACCTGCACGCATACCCGGCTCGACAGGCACCCCCGATTCCCGATGGTGCTTTTGCGGATGAACAAAGACCCCGCTCAGACCTGCCCGTTTGTCAGCTCGGAGGGGTGTACCCTCTACGAAGACAGGCCGGGCGCCTGCCGCATTTATCCCCTGGCCAGAGCCGCGCAAAGGGCGCCCTTCGGAGAGAAGACCAAAGAGAAGTTTTTCATCGTGAAAGAGGAACACTGCCTGGGTTTTGAGGAAGACCGGGTGTGGACGGTGGAATCCTGGATGTCCGACCAGGCACTGGACCCATACAATGTGATGAACGATCAATGGCTGGAAATCATTTCATCGCCCCAAAGCCTCGGCCCGGAAGAGGGCATTCCCCGAAAGCTTCAGATGTATTTCATGACCTCCTACAACCTGGATAAGTTCAGGGCATTCCTTTTTAAAAGTCCCTTTTTCGAGCGTTTTCACGTTCCGGACGTCCTTCGATCCGGCATGGAACAGGATGATTCCGCCCTTCTGGGCTTCGGCTTTCAGTGGCTCAAATTCAGTCTCTTCGGACTCCCCACCATGGAGCCGAAATAAATAGGCTCACAGCTTCAATCAAGCTCTCTTTGGCTTCTTGAAAAACGATTTAAGCACCAAGCATGAAGATCTCTCTTCCCAGCGGCGCCACGGACAAGGGGAGCTTGTCCGTGCTCTCCCCATCCACGGACAAACATCCGCCTGAGGCGGATAAAAGTTTGTCCGTGCCACCTATTTTGCTCCCATCGGTGGCTCGGACGAGAGGATCTTGTGAGAGAGAGCCCCATGCCTGACGCCGGAATTAAGGAATTTCAAAAAGCCAAAGCGTTGCCAACTTTTTAAGAGATAATCTCTCAGATTTTGCGAGTAAGCATCTAATCTTCCTGCGGTCGCTTGCCGATGTATCCGGGAAGGTCCCGGATCAGGGCGTCCACTTCTTCACTGTGCTCGCTCAGGGACTTGAGCATGCGCTCCGACTTGGCCCTGAGGATAAAAACATTCTTGTCTTCAATCTCCCGGCCTTTGATCAAAAGCTGATGCCGGTACAGATAGGAAATGATCGCATCGTCCGCATCCGCCTTCACCCCGAATTGGTTCAACAGGAACTCCTGCCAGTAACCGAATTCTTCCGGATGCTCCAGGTGCTCAATGGGAATACCCAGTTCATAGGCAAGGGGTTCCAGGGTCCCGGGCATAAGCCTTGATCCGCCCAGGAAATCCAGGGCATGGGCCAGTTGATGGACGAGCGTGCCCTCATCAATGTCCGGGGAAATGGCGATGTAGAGGTTCCTGGGATCTGCGTTCAAGGTTTTGTGGACGTTGATGAGAATGGCGCCCGTGCCTTCCCTGGGAAACCCCCCGCCTGAGAGCCTGAGGCCGGCATAGGCATCCAGGTCCACCCATCGGATTCCCATGGGACTCCCCGTGAGCACCCGGATATCGAGGGCGTCCAGCATTTCCCGGGACCGGCCGTAGGCAACAGAGGGAAGGCTGAGAATCTCCCGGCCCATCTCCTCCAGGGTAGGATCTTCAACGCCCTCCAAGAATAACTCATCTTCCTTGCCCATGTGGCACTTTTTGAATTTCTTTCCACTGCCGCAGGGGCAAGGATCATTTCTACCCACATGGCTCATGATTCGTCCGCTATAATCTGATCCTTGTGGGCGTCCTTCGACCAGGCCGGCAAAGGACCGCTCGCCCCTGTTTCAGGGTCCATGCGATGTCTGTAGGAGGCTTTGACGCTCTGCTCCTTCCACATGAAGTCCCAGCCCCGAACAAAGTAGGAACAATCATCGTTGAAACAAACCCACTGGAATTCCGTGATCCACGTGGAATTCAGCGGGGTTCTCCATTTCTTCATGGCCGTGCCGCAATGAGGACATTTGGGGGTCTCTTTTTCACTCATGGTTTTCTCCTTATCTCTGTAAGGATTCCAATATAAACATCCTTCGGCTGATAAAAAAGAACCAAATCCGTTCGGTTTTCACCCTTTGATTTGGTTCTTACTACTTTATGCTGCTTTGTGCCTTAGGCAAGCATCTTTTGCTCTTTGAAATATTCCTCCTTCACTTGAGTCAGGAAAATGACCACCGGCCTGAAAGCCAAATGGGCCCACTTGGCGAAAGGGACCTCCAGGACCAGCATGGGAACGGCCACCATGAGATGGACGACGTAAAGGACGTAGGTCGTCATGGGCCAGTCCACCAGCCTGGCAAAGTGGATGAAGATCCCGGTCAGGGTGGTCAGTTCCAGAAGAATCAAAAACATCCAGTCCGTGCCGTGGGAATTCTTGTAGGGCGCCTTGCGCTTCTTAAGCCGGCCGATAATCGCATAGGTCGTGCCGTAAAGAAGGGCCGCCGTGGCATAGTACCCGAGAAGCCGGATGGGGTGCCAGATCGCATACTCCACATCCCGCTGGAAGGCAAGGTTATCCGAGTATAGGCCGATGAAGTGAAGGCCTCCTGCCAGAAACACGGCGACCAGAAGAAAAGCCGTACTGTACCCGGTCATGATGAGGAGGTGGACGAACCATTGCATTTTGTCCGTACACTCACCGAACTTCTTTTGCGTGGTAAAATGAACCACCAGTTCCCACGCCTTGCGGATGTAGATGGAAAGGGGAATTTTGTAAAGCAGATTGCCCATGGTGAACTTGGCACAGCGAAAGGTATTGCTCAACAAGAAAAAGGTCAGTATGGCGGCCATGACCAGGTCCGCAATCTCAATGGCCGGCGCCGGCCACACCGTGTTGAGCCTGGCATGCTCCAGATCCGGGTTGCCGGCGCGAAAGAGAAACAGGGCCAGGCCGACCAGGATTCCCACAACGGCCACGGCGATGATCTCAAAGCTTTCCGAGGTGTAAAACTTCCTGGAAAAACCCGTCCAGTCATATCTCGACGTCAAATAGCGCCTCATGACCATCATCGCTTCGCCCGGTTCAGCCCCTCGGGGACACTGGGTCGAGCAGTCTCCGCAATAATAGCAGAGCCAGGGCTCAGGGCTTTTCAGAATTTTGTCCGTCAGCCCCAATTGCACATACCGCATGATTCTCCTGGGGAAGGAGTTTTCCGGTGTCGAGAGGGGACAGACAGCCGTGCAGTTCCCACAGTGGAAGCACTTGCTTGCATCTTTGAGACCAAAATGCTCAAGATCCTTCATCAAGTTCGGATCAACCTTAACACTCATGCTCTTCTCCCTCCTGAGAAACCAATATGCCTTAAATTGAAAAACCGGAACCACAGACCCTCAGATCATCCCAATTCTAAAGCCTCGGTTGCCTTTTTTTGTAGCTCTGAGGTTGTGTGGCTCTCGTTTCCACTACCAGCCCTTGAACGGGTTCGGTCCGATCTCCACCAGTCTCTCGGCAAACTCGTCCAGCAATGCAGGCAGTTTGTGGTAGTCGATGATGGACACCGTCTCGAATCGCACACGATCGGATTCAAGGGCCAAGCGATTCAGGGTCTCAGACACTTTGCTCAACCGGATACTGGCCAGCTCACTGCCTTTGATGAAGTGGCACTGGTAATCGTCGCCGTGCTGGCAGCCTATAAGCAGGACCCCGTCGATACCCTTGGACAGGGAGTCGGCAATCCAGACAAGGTTCATGGACCCCAGGCAGCGCAACGGAATCACCCTCACCCACGGGTTGTGGATCATCCGGTGGATTCCGGCCATGTCAAGGGCCGGATAAGCGTCATTCTCACAAGCGAGCACCACGATTCGCGGCTTCTCTTCGTCCTCCTCCGGCACGTTGATCGCCTTGACCATGCTGCCGATCATGGCCACCGAATAGTTCTTGAAAGAAATAATTCTCTCAGGACAGGCTCCCATGCACACCCCGCATCGCCTGCATCGCGTGGGCTGGGGCAGAGGGTTGGCCTTTTCATCCTCGTTGATCGCACCGAAAGGACACTCCACCGTGCAGCGCTTGCACTGGGTGCAGCGTTGCATGGCGAACTCGGGGTAGGTCATATCGCCTGCCCGCGGATGTACCGCAGCCCCTTTCGAGGTGAGTTCAATGCACTGGATGGCCTTCATCACCGCACCGGCCGCATCTTCCAGGGTGGAGCCGATTCCCATGGGGCGGTGCACGCAACCGGCCGCATAGATTCCCGTTCGCCGCGTCTCATAGGGAAAGCAAATAAAATGGGAATCCGGGAAGTCATAGCGGAGGGCCGGCATTTCGGGACCCTGGCGGTAGGTCAGGTTGAGAATGTTGGAGCGCCGGATGATATCCAAGGGCACATCCAGCGCTTCTTCCTTCTTCTCATCCTCTGCGGCTTTGAGAAGTTCCTTGCTGATGTCGGGGCCGAATGCCGTAGCCGGCACCATGCCGGTCGCCAGCACGACCAGGTCCAGGTTTTCCAGGAGAATGTCCTCGCTCGACAGCTCGTCGGCGGCTTCCACCGCAAGGCGCCCTCCATCGGCTTTGACCTCCGGAGACTGGCACCGGATGAAGAGCACCCCCAGTTCCTGGGCCTTGCGATACAAATCCTCGGCCTGACCGGGGGTCCGCATCTCCTTGTAAACCACGTAGACTTCAGCGTCCGCATTGTGCGCTTTGATCTTGATGGCCTGTTTCAAGGACGTGGTGCAGCAAACCGTGGAGCAGTAGGGCAAGTACTTCGGATCTCGGCTGCCCGCGCACTGCAAGAAGGCGACCTTGGCCGCCGGTTTTCCATCGCTCGGCCGGGTGACGTTTACGCCGAAAAACTTCTCCTCAAACATAACATTGGTTATCACGTCCGGGGATGCGCCGAAGCCCAGTTTCTTGTCCAGCTTGGCGGGATCATAGGGTTTCCACCCCGCAGCCATGACAATGGCGCCGCAGCGGTGTTCGGCCGTGGCGCCGTTTTGCTTGATGGAAATCTCAAACAAACCCGGGCTGCCTTCGCTTTTTTCAACCGTCGCCCCGGTATACACTTTGATTTTCGGATTCGACGTGACGGCCTTGATGAGGTCCGGGACCACCTGGTTCTCTTTCAGACCCTTGTAAGGCATGGTGGCGATCTGCCCCACCTTTTTCTGGAAACCGCCGAGTTCGGCCTCTTTTTCCACCAGCACCGCCTGGTAGCCGGCCTTGGAGGCTTCCACGGCCGCCGTCATGCCTGCCAGGCCGCCTCCCACCACGAGAATGTCCCTGGAAATTTCCTGCTCCGGCTTGAAAGGCACAGGCAATTCCATGGCCTCCACTTTTGCCAGGGCCATTCGCAGATAATCTTCCGCCATCATCTGGGTGTCTTCCTCGCCCGGTTTCTGACACCACACCACCTGCTCGCGGAGGTTGACCCGGTCCACGATGCAGTTCTCAAAGCTGAAGACATCATACATCACCCTCGGAGAACAGGCTGCGATGACAATCGTGTTGACGCCCTCCTTGGCCATATCCTCCTTGATCATGGCAGCCCCTTCCCGGCTGCACAGGGTTGCGTGGGTCCGGCAGATGGGGACCGAATAATCATCCGTAGCGATACTCATCAACGGCTCTATATTGAGGGCGTCTCCGATGCCACACCCCGAGCAAACATAAACGGCTTTCTTTTTTTCCATGGACCTTTACCTCCTCGCGATGGATTGTATGGCTTTAAGCGCTGCTGCAGTGCCGTCCTGGACCGCCTCCGCGACACCCGACGGGGTCCTGGTCGTTCCCGCGGCGTAGATGCCGGGTTTCGCGCTCTGGCTGGCAATGAAGCCGTAGTCGTCATAGGGGACCTCAACCGGAAGAGGCGCATCGGACGTGTTGGGTTGCATGCCTGTGGCCAGCACCACCAGGTCCACCGTGATCTCCTGCAAGGCCTCCGAGGTGGTGTCTTCCACCCTTAAGACCAGGCCCTTGCCGGATGCCTCCTGCGTGATCTTCGCCACCTTGCCTTTGAAAAAGTGAAGGTTTTCATCCTTCTTCACCTTCACATAGAAATCCTCCAGACGATCGGTCGCCCGGATATCGATGAAGAAGATGTAGATCTTGGCATCCGGGTACTGATCCCGCACATAGGTGGCTTCCTTCATGGACGCCAGGCAGCAGATGCCCGAGCAAAAGGCAAGATGGTTTTGATCTCTCGATCCTGCGCACTGGACAAAGGCCACGGTTTTGGGAGGCTGCCCGTCGGAGGGTCGCACAATTTTCCCCTTCGTAGGACCTCCCCATGCCGCCATCCTTTCCATCATGACATTGGTGATTACATCGGGAAACTGGCCGAACCCGTAAGTTTCGAGCTTGTGCGCGTCATAGGGCTTCCATCCTGTGGCCCAAACCACGGAGCCGACTTTCAGATTCAGGGTCTTGGCCTCCATATCCAGGTCAATGGCGTCATAAGGACAGGCTTCCTTGACCTTTTGCGCCTCCGCGCTTTTCACCAGCGCCGGGTCCAGAACGTACCGCGACGGGAAGGCCATATCATGAGGCATGTAGGCCGCCTTGCACTTGTCCATCCCATAGTTGAAAGCATTGTCGATCTCCATGGTGCATGCTTCGGCGCACTTGCCGCAGCAGGTGCATTTCTCATTCACGTAGCGCGGGTTCAGCCGGAGGGTCACGTCAAAGTTGCCTTCTCCTCCCGTGATGCTTTCTACTTCGGCCATGGTGAAGAATCGGATCCGCGGATTCGATCGGATTCTCCGAAAGTTGATCTCCAGCCCGCAAAAGGGCGGGCAGAGTTTCGGGAAGTAATTATGAAGCTGGGCCACTCTGCCCCCCAAATAGGGATTTTTTTCAACAACGTACGTATCGTAGCCTGCTTCCGCTGCTTCGATGGCGGCCGTCAGCCCGCTGATGCCCCCACCGACCACCAGGATACTTTGGGTCTCTGTGTTTGCCATGCTCATCCTCCTCGGGTGATTGAAATAAACATCACAGAACCGTGTATTTCGGCCCTCCGCCTCCTTCAGGCGGGGTCCAAACAATGTTCTCAAAGGGGTCTTTAATGTCGCAGGTCTTGCAATGGACACAGTTCGAAAAGTTTAATTTCATCCGGCGCTTTCCCGTCTCCTCATCGATCTCCATCTCATAGACATTGGCCGGGCAGAACCGAACACAGGGGTTCTGGAACTCCCTGGTGCACCGGTTGTAACACGTTTCGAGGTCCAGGATTTTCAGATGAGGCGGTTGCTTTTCTTCATGGGTCGTCCCGGAGTAGTAGACATCCGTCTCTTTGTCAAAGGTGTTTTTCCCGTCGTACTTGAGGTTTCCCTTTTCCTCGTCCGAAGGAGACTCCTTGCCGTACACCTCCGCCACCCTCTTGAGGTGGGTGAAGTCCGGTTCCGTGGTGAGACATGCCTTGAGGATGCGGCCTCCGAGAACATACTGAAGCCCTGCTTTCACAAGGGCGACCCAGAGCCCCTTTTGAAAAGCCTGGTGGAAGTTGCGCGCCTTGTACAGTTCATCGCCCACGGAGCTTTGAATCAAAGCCTCTCGATAGGCGCTCAACTGATCCTCGGAAACATCCTCTTTTACAAGGCCCTTGAAAATCGTCTCCGCCGCCAGCATGCCGGATTTCATGGCGCAGTGAATGCCCTTGATTTTTTGGCTGATGAAAAGACTGGCCGAATCCCCGACGAGCATGCCTCCCGGAAAGGTCAGTTTGGGAACGGAAAAGAATCCGCCCACGGGCGCCGTCTTTGCCCCGTATTGGACCGGCTTGCCGTCTTTGAGCAGGGCGGACACGAGCGGATGAAGCTTGAATTTCTGAAACTCCCTGTGGGGGTCCAGATAGGGGTCCCGGTAGTCGAGCCCCGTGAGCAGGCCCAAGGAAACCTTGTTGTCCTTCATCCCGTAAATGAATCCGCCCCCGTACGTATCGCTCTTGAGAGGATACCCCAGGGTGTGGATCACCTCCCCCGGCTGAATTCGTCCTTCCGGAATTTCCCAAACCTCTTTTACGCCCACCACATAGCCCTGCGGGTTCTTCCCTTCATCGAGCTGATATTTCTTGATCAGGGTTTTGGTCAAACTGCCCCGGGCCCCTTCCCCAAAAACCGTCACCTTGGCGCGAAGGTCGATGCCCGGCTCATAATTGGACTTTTTGCTTCCGTCCCCGTCAATGCCCTTGTCCCCGGTGCGCACCCCGACCACGCGGTCATTGTCATAAAGCACTTCCGTTCCCGCAAAGCCGGGGAACATGTACACCCCGCTTTCCTCCACCAGTTTGCCCAGCCATTCATTCAACCTTGCCAGGGAGACCACGTAGTTGCCATGGTTGTTGAGAGGCGGGGGGGTTATGGGCGAGCCTATTTTTCTTCCCCTGGTAAGGAGGTAGACCGATTCCTTCCGCACTTCTCCCTCCAGAGGAGCGCCTTTTTCCACAAAGTCCGGAATCAGTTCTTTTAGGGCGCCCGGGTCCATGACCGCGCCGGAAATCCCGTGGGCGCCGATATACGCCCCCTTTTCCAGCACGGCAATCATCACTTCTTCGAGCTTCTTTCCGCCGCCTTCCCGGTCTGCTTTTTCATTGTGCTTCCGGATGAGATCGGACAGGTGAAGCGCCCCGCTCAGGCAGGCGACCCCACCTCCCACGAAGAGGACATCCACATCCATGACTTCTCGTTCTTCCATTGCTTCATCCTCCTCAGGCCCGCCTCGTGAGACGGCCCGGATCGATTCGGGGATTTTCCTAAAAGAATTCGCGAGGCCGCCGATGCCCCGCCAAGGAGAGCCCTTGACGGGGACGGAACGTTGATGGGCTCAGGCAGGATCAGGAAAGGACAGTTAAAACCTTGATCCTCAGGCGCGCTCGCGCAAGAGTCCTCCTATAACATAAGGAAAAAATAAACTGCAAGCCAAATCTTGCCAAAAAAAACCCCGGCCGCGCAAAAGCGCAGCCGGGGCATGCTTCAACCTGCGTCAACCGCTATACACCGGGTATGGTCCAGATGTCTTTCTTCATCATTTTCCATTCACCGCTGTTGCGATCCCACTGGCAGTTGGCAAAGCAAAGCCAGTTCTTGTCATCCATCTTCGGCGTATCGGCCCGGAAGTAGTAGCCCGGCCACCGGGTCTCTTCCCTGAAGAGGAGAGTCCGGATATGGGCTTCCGCCTGCCAGGTCCTCTGAATGTTCTCCCACACTCTCGTCAGCTCATGATGGTCGCGGGCAGCCATTTTGTCAGAGTCCTCATGCAGCATGCCCATCAGCTCCAGGCCTCTTTCGAGGAGCGCCTTGCTCGTCTTGAAAGCAGACACCACGCCCCCCGCATACTCGTCCATGAGTTTCTGCAGCCGGTGCAGGTACTGCCTCGGCATCAGGTAGTTGGTGTTCACTTCAGGATCCGTGGTTTCATCTTTATGCTTGTCCCAAAGATCCAGAGGCCTCAGGATCCGCTCTTTCAGCTTCTCCACCTCGGCCATGTCGACCTTCGGAGCCCGGCCTTTCTCAACGATGAATTTGACGGCCTGTTTACCGGCAATTCTTCCTTCCGCATGGGAGCCGGAAGAGAACTTATGGCTCGAAGCGCCGGAACCGTCGCCTATTGCAAACAGTCCTTCCGCCGTGGTCATGTTGGCGTAGCCCCACTTGTAGGGCGTGGGGAGATCTTCAGGGCCGCTCACCCAGGCGCCGGAAGCGCCGGAGTGGGAACCGATGAAGTAAGGTTCGCAGGCCGCGATTTCAGAGTGTTTCTCCTCCGGTCTCACGTTCTGGGCAGCCCACAGGATAGCCTGGGAGATGGTCATGTCGAGGAAGTCCTCCCATGCCTCGCTCTCCAGCTCCTTCATCTTTTTCTTGAAGGCCTTCGGGTCATCCTTGAACTCGGCGGCAATTTTCTGAATAGCCTCCGCCGTCTCCATGTACAGAGGACCCAGGCCTGCATTCACGTCGATCATGCCGAGGTAGTTCCTCAGGTTGGCCGGAATCGGCTTGACCAGGCCGTAAGGCGCATAATTCTGGAGCACGTCCTTATGTGTCGTCATGTAATCGCCGCCTTCGGCGCTGATTGCACGGGACTTGAAAAGGAGAAACCACGCACCCACCGGACCGTAAGCATCCTTGAACCGGACCGGAATGAACCGCACTTCCTGGCACGTCATTTCGGCGCCCGCCTTGATCGTGAAATAGGCGCTCGAGCCGGAATTGAAGGGCGGATACCAGGATCGGCCGAAGCCTTCGCCCACGGACCTGGGACGGAACACGTGCACCGCGCCGCCCATGCCGGCGATGACCGCCTTGGCCTTGAACACGTAGAACTTGTTTTCACGGGTGCTGAAACCCACGGCGCCCACACAGCGGTTGCCGTCCATGAGAGGATCGACAAGGAACACCCTTTCGATGATCTCGCCGCCGGCGTCCGCAATGGCGTTCTTCGCCGCTTCAGCGATGATGATCTTGTAGGACTCGCCGTTTATCATCAACTGCCACCGGCCTTCGTGGACATACTTGCCCTGCTCGTCTTTCCAGATCTTAAGACCCCATTTCTCGAACAGGTGAACCGAGGAGTCCACGTGACGGGCAATGTTGTAAACCAGGTCTTCCCTGGAAACTCCCATCAGGTCCTGGCGAACGTAGCGCACGTAATCCGCCAGCGTGTTCTCGCCGTCCCTGATGCCTACGTACTGGTTGATGGCCGAAAGACCCATGGCCACGGCGCCGCTTCGATCCAAGGCCGCCTTGTCCACCAGGGTCACCTTGAGGCCTTTCTTCTTGGCCCAATAGGACGCCTCGGTGGCCGCCCCACATGCTGAAAACCCACCCCCACATATAAGGAGATCGGTCTCGACGACTACAGTTTCCCAATTTGCCATCTTTTCACCTCCTTATTTCATTGTGGGGACCGCATCCAGTCCTAAGGATGCCGGTTCCGTTGCCAAAGCCTGGCTGTTAAGGTCATCGTGAGTGTTATAGTCACCAAGCGGTTTTGCCGACCCTTCAGGGGTTGTCCTGGTGGGGAACTTGAACCGTTTGATGGAACCATCCCTGAACTTTACCGTCCACATAATATCCTCAGAGCCTCTGAGGGGTGTTGCACTGGCCCCCATGGGAACGAAATCCGCATAGCCACGAACATCCATGGCCTGCTGGGGACAAATTTTGACACAGCACATGCATTCCCAGCACATCTGGGGATCACGGTTGTAAGCCTTCATCTCCTTGCCGGTGACCGAACCGTCCTTGTCCAGCACCATGAGATCGTTGGGGCAAATGTACATACACGCTGTTTTGTCCTGCCCCTTACAACCGTCGCATTTCTCGACGATCACATAGCTTGGCATTGTTGTACCTCCTCATTACGAATTTAACGGTTTTTGTAATCTCTAGAGTCTTGCTAATGCTCTGTTAAGATATGGCTTTTGTACCTCCTTTCTCTGATATATTTCTGGAAGCTGTCTCATCCAGAAGGTTCACGGTTTCATGCTTCCTCTGAAATGCAAGCGTTCAGAGTTGGTCAAAAGCACCATGTTTGTGGTATTCTGACGGTATTACACCGGCAGGCAGCGGGTTGCCTTTAGAAAGCTCATAATTATTTATGATTTCCACAAAGTGTCAAGGAAAAAAGACCAACCTTTTTTTCTTTTTTGAAAAGACAGCAACATTTCAGCTTATTGAATGCATGACTCTCGACCCAAGGCTTGGGCCTCTGTTTGCACGTCAGGTTTGCTGCAAACGCAAATGCAAAGGACATGCCAGGGCAAGAGCCCTTGGGGGTTTGCCCAACTCCACGATTTCAAAGGGATTGGAGATAGTTCCGGGAAAACGGTCCTTGTCGTGCGGTGTCCGCATTTTTTACACTTTGTAAAGAAGCGTAGTCCGTGGTCCCTTGTCAGTGGTCATTTGCCCGTTGTCGCAAGGCCTTTGAAGGCGAGCTTGTTCTTGGGAGGGATCTCCTTCACCTCAGGGTGTAGAGGTTTTCCCTCTCCCGGGATCGGGGAGAGGGAAACACCAGTGTGCATTACTTCTTCTTCACATCCCCTGTGGCTGCGCCGTGTAGTTTGATTTCCACCTTCTCTTCGAGCCCCTGGTAGTAGTCCTGAAGCACTTTCACCACTTCGGGCCTGGAGAATTCCACAGGCAGCTCGCCGCCCTCGGAGAGGGTCTTCCGGACCATGGTCCCGGAAAGGAGGAGCCTGTCGTTCTTGCCGTGGGGGCAGGTTTTCATGGAGGCCATGCCGCCGCACGCGTTGCACCAGAAGGTCCAGTCAATGTTCAAATTCTGGCACTTCAGTCCACCCTCGGGAATCTCGTCAAAGATCTTCTGGGCGTCGAAAGGACCGTAGTAGTCGCCCACGCCCGCATGATCGCGACCGATAATCATGTGGCTGCACCCGTAGTTCTGCCTAAAAACAGCGTGAAGCAGAGCCTCCCTGGGGCCCGCATACCGCATCTCCATGGGGTATCCGCCCTGAACCACGGTGCCTTTCACAAAGTAGTTGTCCACCAGCACCTGGATGGCCTTGACACGCACGTCCGCGGGAATATCCCCTGCCTTGAGCTTCCCGACCAACTGGTGGATGTAGAGGCCGTCCATGACTTCCACGGCGATCTTGGCCAGGAACTCGTGGGAGCGATGCATGGGGTTGCGGAGCTGAAGGGCTGCGATCCTCTTCCATCCCAGGTCCTCAAAAATCTTTCTGGACTCCGCCGGCCTCTGATAAATGCCTTTGAAGTGCTCGGGATAATAGCTTTCGCTCAAGACCTTGATGGGTCCGGCCAGATTATACTTGCCCTGGGCCATGACCTTCTCGACGCCCGGATGCTCCTTATCGGTGGTCCTGAACACGGCCTTGCACTCATGCTCCTTGTCGATGGTGTACTTCTCGGTCACCTTCATGGTCGCAATGGTTGTACCTGTTTCTTCATCGTCCAGGGCGATATCGTCACCGGCTTTGATCGCATCGTCATTCGTGGAAACCGTAATCGGAATCGGCCAGAAGGTGCCGTCGGCCGTCATGTATTTATCGCAGACTCCCTGCCAGTCGGCCTTGCTCATGAAGCCCTGCAGGGGGGTGAAAGCCCCGATGCCCAGCATGATGCAGTCCGAGGTCTCCCGGGTGGTGATGGTGATATGTTTTAGTTTCTTGGCTCTCTCGACTTCCGCCGCAAGCTCTTTTCCCTCCAGCAAGAGGGGCATGAGTTTTTCCTGTTTACCGTGGGGCGCAATCAGATCCGACATAGATCATCCTCCTTTTCATTTCGTTTTATTCAAATCACACGGATTCATGGACCCGTACTGATTTCTTAAGATAAGCGGTTAATGTATGGGCAACCCGGCCACGGTGTCAAGAAAAAACGACTTCTTTTGCACTTTGCTCAAAACCCCCTTGACTTGGCGCTCTGCACCCGCTAATAGGTTTGTCCCTATCCGGGAGAAAAATATGTCCGGCAAATATAAATCATCCGCGACCGTCATTCCCATTGCAGAGGCCGTGGGCAAGGTGATCGCCCACGACATGACGGAAATCAGGGCCGGCCAGTTCAAGGGACCGGCATTCAAGAAAGGCCATATTATCACGGAAGAGGACCTGTCTCACCTCAGGCGCTTGGGCAAAGAGCATGTTTACGCTCTGCGCATCGAGCCCGGCGAACTCCACGAAGACGATGCGGCCCTTCGGCTTGCAACCGCCCTTGCAGGACCCGGCGTTGTTTTTGACCCCCGCCCTTCCGAGGGAAAGATCAGCCTGAAGGCGGCCTTTAAGGGCCTCCTGAAAGTCCATGCAGAGGCTTTGACCCGGTTCAATCTCGTTTCAGAGGTGACCTGTGCCTCCAGGCATAACAACACGTTGGTGGCAGCGGGAGGTATTGTTGCGGCAACACGGGTCATTCCCCTGATTGCAGACGAAAACCTTGTCAATGAGGCGGTTCGCATTGCCCGGGAGGCAGGCGGCATCTTATCCGTCAAGAAGCTCTCCTGTCTTAGAACCTCCATGGTGATCACCGGCAACGAGGTTTTCCACGGCCTGATCGAGGACAAGTTCGCACCCATCCTGCGGCAAAAACTCCAGGTTCTCGGCTGTCCCGTCGGCGATGTCTTCTTCGCACCCGATGATCGTTTGCAGATCGTACAAAGGATCCGGGATTCTCTGGAAAAGGGTGCGCAACTCCTCCTGGTCGCCGGCGGCATGAGCGTCGATCCGGACGATCTGAGCCGGACGGCCATCCTGGATGCCGGGGCTGAAGGGGTGGTCTACGGGACGCCTGTCCTGCCCGGCGCCATGTTCCTTTACGGGCGGATCTCCCATGTTCCCGTGCTCGGCATCCCGGCCTGCGTGCTTTTCTTCAACGCCACGGTTCTGGATCTCATCCTTCCCAGGGTCCTTGCAGGGGAAGCAGTCACCAGGAAAGATCTCGCGGCCATGGCTCACGGGGGACTGTGTCTGAATTGCGACGTGTGCAGGTACCCTGTCTGCCCTTTCGGCAAGTAGGGGCGAGTTCATGAGTTATTGAGTTCATGGGTTCATAAGAGGAAGGCAGCAAAGGCAATAACAAATGCCGAAGTTTCCTATTCGATCCAACCGGGCGGCAAGCGGCTGGGCTGATTACTGATTACTGATTCAGTGCCTTCTCGCGAGGATATAAAGCCCGAGGCTTAACAGATCTTTTTTTGCGGGGCTCTCCGGGAAAACATCGAGGAAGGCGGTCCCTTTGTCCACATAGGCTTCAGCTTCTCTTTGAATCTTCTCTATAACCCCCTTTTCTCTCACCTGGCGGATGAGCCGTTGATAATCTTCGTCGCCTGCTTTGTGATTTTTGAAGCGATCCTGAAGATCATTCACGTCTACCTTCGTTTTGTCCGAAAGGAAGTAGATGAGGGGCAACGTGATCTTGCCTTCTCTGAGATCCTTTCCCACCGGCTTTCCGAATTCTTCTTCCGAGGCGGTGTAGTCCAGAACATCGTCCATGAGCTGGAAAGCGATCCCCAGATTCAATCCGAATCGGCCCAAACGTTCCACCTCTTTGTCCCCGGAACCCGCCATAAGGGCGCCGCTGGCACAGGCGGAAGAAATCAAGACAGCCGTCTTGGCCGTAATGATCTCCAGGTAGTTTTCTTTGGTGATTCCCCAGTCATGGGTGTGAGCCAGCTCCAGCAACTGGCCCTCCACCATGTGTTTCATGTTTTCACTGAGCATCCGGATGATATCGAGATTTTCGAATTCCGCGCCAATGATGGTCGCCAGGGCATAGAGGTAATCCCCGCCGAGAACAGCGGCAGGATTTCCCCAAACCTGCGGCACAGAGGGTTTCTTCCGTCGAAGCTCTGCATGGTCCAGCACGTCGTCATGGAGCAGAGAAGCGGTGTGAAGGAGTTCGAAAATGGTCGAGAAGCGAAACATGCCATGACTTTCGAGACCGCAAAGGCGCGAGGACAACACAAAAAGAAGAGGCCGGAGCCTCTTGCCTTGTCCGAGAAGGGCATAGCTCGCAATGTCCTTGACAAGGGAAGGACGGCTTTCAAGAAACCGTCCCAACTCGCCCTCGATGGCTTCAAAGTGGGGATTGAAACGGTCTAAAAATCGTTCCATGGATGTTCTTCACCAAAGGTCTGTACGTTCCTTGAAAATCCACCGCTCAAGAGCATAAATGGTTAATGTACTTTTGAAAACCCTCGATTGTCAAAGCAAAAAAACAGCCTTCCGGAACACCTGAACCCCTTGGCGCGGCGTAGCGCACAGCGCGAAGCCGGCTGAACCCCGAACCTTACGAGCTGATTTCCCCTATCAGATCATATGCGTATGCTCTGCGGATTTTTACGGACATAATCTCCCCCAAGATACCCTCGCCCTTGTTGATCAGCACCTGGGCGTCTACGTCAGGCGCCATCGCTGCCGTTCGGCCCTTCAGCAACAGATCGGTCTCCTCGCTCGGTCCCTCGATGAGTACAGGCACGACCTTCCCGATCATCTTTCGGTGTTTTTTGAGAGAGATCTTTGCTTGCAACCCCATGAGCGCGTCTCGCCTCTCTTGCGCGGTTCTCGGATCGACGCTCTGAGCAAGCCGGGCCGCTTGTGTCCCCTTTTCCGGACTGTAGATGAAGACTCCGAGATGTTCGAATTCCGCCTGTAAAACAAAATCGTAGAGTTCTTGAAACGCATCTTCCGTCTCTCCCGGGAATCCCACCATGAGGGTGGACCTCAAGGCGATGGGCCTTTTCCTCGACCGGATCCGTTCCACGAGCCGCCATGGGTTTTCCCGGTTCGAGTATCGACCCATTTTCTTGAGGAGCCCTGGATGCACATGCTGCAGGGGGATATCCAGGTAGGGACAGATCGCTTCGTGCGCTTCCATCAGATCCAGGAGGCGATCCGAAATGCCCTGAGGGTGACCGTAGAGCATCCTGATCCAATCAAGGCCCTTGACCCGGATCAAGGCTTCGAGAAGCTCTTCGAGACACGCTCCGTCCTTAAGATCCTTGCCATAGGAGGTTGTGTCCTGGGCGATGAGGTTGATTTCTTTGACCCCCCTCCCGGCCATGGCTGCGACCTCGGCGACGACAGAGCCGGGTGGTCTGCTTCTGAGAGGGCCTCGAATGCCCGGGATGGTGCAGTAGGTGCATCGGTGGGAACAGCCTTCCGCGATTTTCACATAGGCGGTGTAAAAGGGCGAGGACTGAATCCTGGGCGTTTGGTGATCCGCCAGATAGGTGGGCCTGCTGATTAGAAAAGGGATCGTCCCCCTCTTTTTTTCGCCCACGAGATGCGCAATGCGGTGGATTTGGCCTGTTCCCAGCCAGCCGTCCACCTCCGGCAGTTCCCTCTTCAACTTGTAGCCGAAGCGCTGGACCAGGCAGCCTGTGACATAGAGGCTTTTCAATTTGCCTGCGCGCTTCATGGTTGCGATTTCGAGAATCATCCCGACCGATTCCTCGATCGCCGGCTCAATGAATCCGCATGTGTTGATGATCGCGATCTGTGCTTCTTCCAGGTCCGGGGCAAGGTCAAATCCCCGGGCTTTCAGCAGACCGAGCATGTTTTCGCTGTCCACCAGGTTTTTGGCGCAGCCTAATGTCACAAGACACACCTTTGGCTTCATGGGCGACTCATTGATCACCAACACCGCTCTCAGGCATTTTCTTCTATTTTCCTGGAAAGACGCTGGATCAGGGTGAGGGCGAAGTTTCTCAAAAAAAGAACTTGGATGGTATCAGGGGACTTGTCAAGGAGGATCCCGCTGATTTTCATGAGAATGCAGTCGGTCTCGGCAACCACGGTTGCGGCGCGGGATTGGCCGCTCAAGTAAGACATCTCTCCGAAGCACTCTCCCCTGCTGAGAAAAGCGATCGTTCTCGGGCCTTTGTTCACCGCCACTTTACCGCTCAGAATGATGTAGAAGGTGTCATCGATCTCCCCTTCCGACACCAGGACCTTGCCCCTTCGAACCTTGATGATGTTGCTCGCATTGAGGATCTCTTTGACCTGCTCTTTGCCGAAATTCTCAAAGAAAGGGACGCCGTGCACATAATCGACGATGGTATCGATTCTGTCCGCTCTGGCTCCTCCTTTTAAACCTCTCAGGGCGACCCTCAGATCATAGGCAAAATCCATGCAGGTTTGGTAGCGCTCCGCAGGCGTCTTTGATAGGGCTTTTTTTGTGATCTTCCACAAGATTTCCGGAACTTCCGGTCGAATCTCCACGATGGGGCGAGGCGCCTCATTCGTGATTTTGTACATAATGGAAAAGTAGTTTTCCCCGGAAAAAGCTTTCTCCCCTGTCAGCATTTCATACAAAACGCAGCCCAGCGAAAAGATATCGCTTTTGTCCTCGATGCTTCCTTCTTTGACCTGTTCGGGCGACATATAGCTCGGTGAGCCCACAATGCCTTTTGAGCCGGTCTGCTCGGTTTTCACCTGGGCGATCCCGAAATCCGTGATCTTGACCTCGCCTGTTTTGCCGAGCAGGATGTTGGAGGGTTTGATGTCCCGGTGGACCACGCCCTTCTTATGGGCAAAATCAAGGGCATGGCACACGGTGAAGATGATTTCAACGACTTTGCTGATTGGAAAGAGGCTGTCCACGGAGCAGTACTTCTGGAGGGACGGACCGTCGACATACTCCATGGTGATGTAACAGAAATCCTTATACATCCCCGCATCATAGATCGCGACAATGCCGGGATGAACAAGCCTTCCGGCCGACTGGGCCTCGAGAAAAAACTTCTTCCGGTACTTGTCGGCCTTTTCTCCTTTCACATCCGCGGCAGGGCGGGAGATCTTGATGCCCACATACCGGTTGATGTATGGATCGCGGCCGAGAAAAACCACCCCCATACTTCCCTGCCCCAGTTGCCCGATGATTTCATATCTCCCGACCGTCTTAATGTCCGAGAGATCCGCCAGGAACTGGGAATCGACGGGGTTTGTTTCCTTCTCCGTTCCCAGGAGCTTGAGTTTCAGCCAGCTCGTGAGGCCGAGTTTCCTTTTTGCTTCCTCCGGATCTTTCTTCGCCTTATCCAGCAATCCCTGCACCTCAATGAGCGCTACGGTTCAGAAGCCCGGAAGAGCTTGCTCAGGTCAAGCTTGTTCACGACATCCGTCAAGAGCTCGCTCAAAACAATATCCGCCTGTTCGGCGCCAAAAACATCAAGGCGTTCCGCCTCGCCGCTTACAATCTGGCTGGAGAGCACTTGTCCTTCCCGCAGGAGCCTGGCCTCGTAAGAAATGGCCACCTTCCATTTCCTGGCGGCACGATCCAAAAAAAAGGATTTCAGCAGCACCGATAAGCCTGTGGAAGCCGCCCCCTCCGGCACCACCTGGACGCCTTCGTGTTTCATACGGCTCCCCAGGGCCTCCTTGAGCAGGGCCGGAGGTTGATAAATCCCCTTGATCATCCCCGGCCCGGCGCCCTTGGCCACGGAAAGGGAAATCACTGCCCCGGAGTCCTCGAACCGCAGGGCTGCGTTCTCGCCAAGGGTTCGCTTGTCTTTTCTCAAATCCTCCACCGAGACAAAGGCTTGCTTGCCTGTCAGCGCGTTCTCCGCCGGAGGGAGACGATAGGTCGCCTGGAGGCGGGGAATGGGGCTACAGGACGCCACAAAAAAAAACAGGCCTGCCGTGCAGAGGGCCGCCCTCCATGCTTGATTTATTGCATTCATTCATCTACCCTTTCTTGGGCTTGGTTCGCCGCGCTCACCTTTGGCCTCCTGCCCGTAGGGCCTGCGTCCCGGAGGGAATGTTGGAAAAAGAAATGCCCTTTATGACGCAAGAGACGAGACCTCGCCAACGCGCTTTTGTTATTAGGATGTTTAAGGAATCCCGACATGTCTTATAGCATACCCGGCGGACCCAAACTATGTCAAGCTTAACATCCCTTCGCTCAAATAAGCGGGATATTCTTTCCCTATTATCCTCAGATGACAAAGCGCTCTTTCAGGCTGCGTGGGATGAGGCTCGGCTGAAACATGGGTATGATTTTACCTTCTATCTGCCCGGGATGATCCGTTACGGCTCCACCAGAGGTCGTTATCCGGCCGTCTCGATCACAGGCACCCACTGCGATCTTCTTTGCGAGCACTGCAAGGGCCGGCTCCTTGAGCCCATGGTCCATGTCCCTGATCCGGCTGAATTCCGCGGCCTCGCTCGCAGGATAAAGGACAGGGGGGCTCTCGGGCTTCTCCTGAGCGGAGGTTCCGACAGGTCCGGGAACCTTCCCTGGGAAAGGTTCTATGACGCCATCGCCAGGGCCTATGAAGAAACAGGGCTTGTCATGTCGGCTCACGTCGGCTTCCCGGATCGCGAAACTTGCCGGCGCCTGAAACAGGCGGGCATCAAGCAGGCCCTGACGGATGTCATGGGAGACCGGAAAACGGCCACCCGGGTTTATCATCTGAAAAGCGAGACCGTCGTTCTCAAAGCGCTCGAATCCATTTCTCAAAGCGGACTCGCCCTCGCACCTCACGTGGTGGCCGGTCTTTATTACGGCCGTCTGGAGGGTGAAAAGAAGGCGCTGGAATTCATCAGCCGGTACAAGCCGGACGTGGTCGTTATTGTCGTCCTCTCCCCCCTCAAAGGCACCCCCATGGCATCCGTGGTTCCTCCTTCACCGCTGGAGGTGGCAAGGTTGATCGCAGAGGCAAGGCTCCTTATGCCGGAGATCCCCATAGCCCTCGGGTGTGAACGACCCCGAAACAGGCAGGGATGGATGCTGGAAAGACTGGCTGTCAGGGCAGGCGCCACCCGCATGTCCGTGTGGTCGGATGAAGCGATTCAAGAGGCGCTCGAGCTGGGGCTCAAACCCCGCTTTCAACTGACCTGTTGCTCCGTCCCCTTCCGGGACGATTTCGCCTGTCGAACGGATCTCACCACAGAGATCGCCCGCCGTCGCGGAGCTATGGCGGGGCAAGCCCGGACCGCAGAGTCATAAGGGATAGCAGAAGAGCTAACAGGACCCTGTGACGCTATCGCGGATGGTCGCCGTGCTCGTAAATGCAGTCAAAATAGTAAGTCCCCTCTTCCGTTTCTTCCTCGTCCAGCCAGGGCCTGCCTCCATCATCCCGATTGATTTGCATCAGGGCCTTGCGGAGGCGATTCTTGAGCAAGACTTCCCTGAAGGAATCCCGCTCCGTGAGATAGGGCACATCAGTATCCCCTTCAATGTGCTCCCATCCCAGCCCTATGAGCTGTTCGATGAACGGGATTTCGACGTAGGTCTTTTCGTCGGGTGGCGGCGCCATATTCGCCCTTCAAACCTGAAATTGAGGCCCCTATCTTTACATTCACCGGCCTTGATGTAAAGAAAAGCCCATTAACTTTACATGAAGCCCACGAAATGTAAAATTGAGGCGCTTATCTTTACATTTCCCTATCCAAGAACAGAGCCAGGTACCGTCCAAAGACATACAGGTGACTGCGCCCCATTTTCTGCCATTTTTTCAAGATGTTAAGCTTTTCAAAATCGCGGATAAGAGAGCTCGCGGTCTGGTGCGTTACACCAAGCATTTCCGCCACTTCCAAAGGAGTTACAAACGGACTCCGGTAAAGATGATTAATGAGCAGGCGGGCATTCTCCGCCTTTTTCCCTAAAGACAACGTCTTGCTTTCGACCTCTTTTCGAAGGTCCAGGATCCCCTGAAAGGCTTGGCTTCCTTTTCGCCCCGTGTCCCTCACCGCGGTCAGGAGAAAACGCACCCACTGTCCAAGGTCGTTGGCCTCCCGCACGCGGCTTAAGGCGTCATAATAAGCGCCTTTGTACTTTTCTATATGGGCCGACAAGTAGAGGGTGGGTTTCTTGAGCAGCCCTTTGCTGACCAGGTAGAGGGTGATCAAGAGACGGCCTATACGCCCGTTTCCGTCGAGAAAAGGATGAATGGTCTCAAACTGGTAATGGGCGATGGCGATCCGTATCAGGTGGGGAACGTGGACCTGATCGTTGTGAAGGAATTTCTCGATGTCGCTCATCAACTCGGGCACCTCGATATGCTGAGGAGGAACAAACACGGCATCCGACGGCCCGCTGCCCCCGATCCAGTTCTGGCTCCGCCTGAATTCCCCTGGAAGCTTGCCTTTACCTCTCACGCCCTCAAGAAGAATTCTGTGTGTATCTCTCAGGAGACGATTGGAGAGCGGCAACTTCTCCAGATCCTCTATGGCCTGGCTCATGGCCTTGATATAGTTCTGGACTTCCTGCCAGTCATCCCGGCGTTCGGGTGCTACCAATTCTTTCGGCGCCAGAGCTTCTTCGATCTCCGTCTGCGTTCCTTCGATTCGGCTGGAGGTGTTGGCTTCCTTGACGACGTGCATCCGAATGAAAAGATCCACGTCCGGCACAATCAGTGAGAAGGCATTCAGTTCCCCGATCGCTCGCGTCGCCTCCTCAAGCAGCGTGTTAATGCGAGGGTCATCCCACGTCCATTCATGGTTCACAGGTGCAGGCGAAAAGCTTTTGTACTCATACTGCTGCACCCAGCGGCCGGCCTTGAAGTCTTTGAAGTTCATGAAGGCAAATTCTCCGTTGTCCTATCCACGTTAACCCTGACCTTTCCGGTCAATAGATCATGCATGAGGCCCTTTTTCTGTAGTGTTAGCTTGTGGAGGAACCTTTCTTCATTGCTTATTTGCGTGTCACCGGCAATCAACACGGCAGCGATTTCTTGCTGTTCTCTAAGTGGAGGGCACCTTACCGGGAGATTAGACAAAATTGATGTATTCAAGCAAGACATGGTAGATCCCACAGACCGGTTAAGAATCCATTGCGCTGCTCCGAACTGTTCAGTTGGTATGACAGAAAGCGTGTATCAACTCTGCTTTTACTGGCCCGTACTCTCAAGCACCGACCGGAAAAAAGCCACCCATCTCCCGGTATCGGATACGTCGGACATAGGTATAAAAGAAACCTCTTCCGAGCGATTCATGGTCCTAGTTAGACTTGGATTTATTGTAGCAGCATCAGATATGGCATAGTATTCGAACTGCTCATGCATATCCTAACTCACTAAATATTCTACTGACCTTAATGGCCATGGCGTTTTTTCCATCCTCGATTTCAGCCAGAGGCTCACGGTATTTATCCCACCAATTCTCAACCGCAGCGACCACCAACTGTCGGTGCGCAGCGACGTAGGAATCGAGCTTAACTGCGAGTTTCTCCTTCAGAATATCGAGCACCAGCTCCCGGCATTCTTCTTCAGATAAAAACTCACGGGCCTCATTCAGTCGAGTGAGGAATTTCCTCTGAAGATCCTTTAATTGTTTTTTGGCCTCCTTCAGTTTCTCCAGGATTTCCTCATAGGGCTTTAGCCTCATTTCCAGTTCTGCGATCTTGGCCTCGATTGGTTTCGCCTTTTCTTCGAGTTCCTCTATCGCTCTTGTCTCTTGGCCCTTTGTTTTCTTGGATGCGCTGCCCCGTTCCTTCCACGTGCCGCGCGCCAGTTCCTTGACCTGGCTCCGATACTCACCGAGCGTGTGCTTCTGTTCTTTGATCTGTTCCTTCAGCTCTTTCGCGTAATTGGGTCTCTCGCCTTCTTCACCAGTGTCATCGCCATAAACCTCCTCGGTTTCACCGGCTTCGAAGGCCTCCTTTTCCAATTCCAAATCAACGACCCGCTTTCTTGCCTGCTCCAACTCTGCCAGGTAATCGGGCAAGAGCCTTAACACGAGCGGATCTTCAGCCAACTCGTCGAGGTGATTGCCGCTGTTTTCCTCTAGGCTCGCTGCAATCGTTTCGACCCACCCGTCAACAAGGCCGTCAAAGCCCTGGGCCACAAGGGCCTTGAGATCATACTGGTTTTCATTCCACCAGGTGGCAATAACCCCGGCGACCTTGAACCGGTCCAAAAGACCCACGGGCGTGATTTCCGCGACAAAGGCGTTCAAGAGATCCGATCGGACTTCCATGAGCCTCCTGGAATTCGGGAGTTCAACGAGGTGTGCCTGATGTTTACCCCACCATTTTCCAAAGGCTTGCTGGATCTTTTTCTCTTTTGCCTGGACTCCCTTCCCGTTTTCGATCCTCCGCTTGATTTCACCTCTGTCTTTCACGGCCGAGTCGAAGTCATAGTAGGCGGCATCCCGTTCCACAAAAACGGTTTCAGGCTTCAACCCGTGAGCTGAGAGCAGGTCCTTCTTGGCCTCGACTTCAGCCTTGCGAACGCCGCCAACAAGATGGGCTCGCACGTCGTGGGGCTCCGGCGGTGGAGCATTGTCGGCATACCTGCGGATGTTCAGGTTCCACTCGTTTTCTTTCAGTTCCTCTCCGGTCACGACGGCGGCGTAGCCGGGGATGTTTTTAAACGCCTCAAAGGCTGAAACTATTTTTTCGATGTGCTCCGGTCGCAGGTAATTCTGGGCACGGCCTGCATGAAATTCCGCATCAGCGTTGATGAAAAGCACTATGTTTCGGCGCTCATCAGGCTTCGAGCCTTTTGCCCGGCAGACCAGGATGCAGGCCGGGATGCCGGTGCCGTAGAACAGGTTAGGAGGCAGGCCGATTACAGCCTCAAGCAGGTCATCTTCGACAATCCCTCGCCGGATTTCTTTTTCGACGCTTCCTCGAAAAAGGACGCCGTGAGGCATGACTGTAGCGATCATGCCGTTGGTCCTCAAAACCGACAGCATGTGCTGCAAAAACATGAGATCGGCCTTTTTGCCGGTTTCGGGGCAGAAGCCGTAGCGAAACCTCTCAGGGAACTTCATGCCGTCTTTGGAATAGTTCTGGCTGAAGGGAGGATTGGTGATCACGCGGTCAAACCGCATGAGCTCTCCGCCATCAAGATGAAGAGGGTTCCATAGCGTATCATCATTCTGGATGTCCGCGTCTGCAATGCCGTGGAGGATCATGTTCATTTTGCACATGGACCAGACCCCGCCGTTGTTGTCCTGGCCGTAGAGCCTCAGGTTGGCGGTGTTGCCTCCATGTTCCTCCACGTGTTGCTTGGATAGGATAAGCATACCTCCCGAGCCTACACAGGGGTCATAGATTCGCATTCCCTCCCGGGGTTTGATTAACCGGACCATCAGGCGAACCACATCCCGAGCAAGAGCAACGGCATCCTTCCCCTCTCGGCCGGTCCGCAATAGAATAGCAAGGAGGGCCGCATCGCTCAGGGCCTCCGGTCCCTTGGTGAGAAGCATCTCGCGAGGACGATCCCCCTCAGGCCAATTCTTGATGTGGCTGAGGTTATTCTTTTTCGACCCTTCTTCATCCAATGATGAATTCTCCTGGTGCCGATCAGAGGTCTTCGTCGATAATCCCGCACATTCGTTTGCCGCTGATCGGCTTCATATCAGACGGCAAGCTCCATGACGGTATCGTGACTACCTGTGCGAATCTCTTTCATGTCGACACTGAGACACCCTTCAACGGCATCATAGAGGTTTTCGATCAGCTCCTTCATCGTCTCACCTTGCGTCATGCAGCCGGGGATGGCGGGCACCTCAGCCCAGTATCCCCCTTCCTCGGCTTCGTGAATGATGACTTTCAGTTTCATCTGCTCTCCTCCCTCCTCGACCGTATGGGAAGCTTTTTCTCCGTTTAGCTAAATTATGGCATTTTAATCAAAAAGCTGAATTGAATGCAAGGGACATCACCGATTCCTGGTGCGATCTCTGCACATTTTTTCTAAACGCTCTACAAGCTTTTCTTCCGTGTTCCATTCGGGGTGATCAAGGACTTCTTCAAGGAGGGCCTCCAGGATGCGGCCGACTTCGGGTCCCTCGGGGAGGCCCAGGATTTCCATGACCTTCCGGCCGTCCACCTTGAGGTCCTGAACTTTGTGAGGGAAACCGGCTTTGACCTGAGCACGCGCTCTTTCCTCGAGTTCGGAAAGGGCGCGAAGATCTTTTCCCTGTGCTTCGAGGTCCGCGCGGCGGAGGAAAAAAAAAGACTCCAGGTGCTCTGCGCCGAGCCCCTGCACAAAGCGTCTCACCGCACCTCCATCCCATGAGGAGACGCACTGTTCATCATCCCTGTGATGTCTTACCAGGTGCGTCACTTGGAAGATCAAACGCTCACTGAATCTCAACCGCCGCAGGACCTTCTCTGCGATTTTTGCGCTTTTCATTTCATGGGCTTCCTTGTCCCCTGGCTTGCCGATATCATGGAACAACGCAGCCAGTCTCAACGTGGGATCCGGCGGCACCCGGTCCATCTTTTCCAGGGTGGGGCCGGGGATGTTTTGAAGCTCCGGAAGGATTTCTTTAAGAAGCTTCGTGCGAGCCATCTCCTGAAATCCCCGGGACGGCTTTTCGCTGATAAGAATCTTCAGCAACTCGTCCCTGATCCTCTCCTTGGCCACGGCTGAGAGAAGGGACGCCATTGCGGACATGGCTTTGCGGGTTTCCCGCTCGATCCTGAAGTCCAGCTCGCAGGAAATCCTCACGGCTCTCAAGATGCGAAGGGGGTCTTCCTGAAACCGGTCCTCCGGGGCGCCGACGGCCCTGACCATCCTGCGTGCGATGTCGCTGCGCCCCCCATAGGGGTCAATGATTCTCCCCCCATCCGGATGGTAGGCCATGGCGTTGATCGTGAAGTCCCGATGGGCAAGGTCGTCGTCAATGGTGGGAACGGAACCCCGGAAAGCGCTCACCTCGTAGTGTGCTCCTCCATGCACCAATGTGGTGATTCCGTGTCTGAGAGAGAAGCGGGTGAAGTGAGAAAACAGTTCTTCCACATCGCCCGGGGCGGCCGAGGTCGCTACGTCCCAGTCCATCGGCTCTCGCCCCATCGCCATGTCTCTGACCGCGCCGCCCACGACATAGGCCTCGAACCCTGTATCTTCCAGGGTCTTGACGATTGTCTTCACTATGTCTGGAATCAGCGTTTTCGGAGCTTTCATTGATTAACCGCCCCATGATGAGCCGCTGGCGCCCCCTCACCCTGCCCTCTCCCCCAACGATCTGGGGGAGAGGACTTTCGAGAGCGCCTTGGCCGATATTCTAAGTTGGACTTTGTCGTCACTATATCATAATGTATGGAATCTGGTTTGGCAGATTTCATTTCAGGAGGAAACAAGATCATGACACAACCGCTGTCCGGTATTTTTCCGGCCCTGACAACGCCTTTTGAAAAGGGGAACGTATCCTTTTCAAAGCTGAAGTCCAACATCGAGCAATACAATGCCTTTAACCTGGCCGGCTACGTGGTGCTCGGCTCCACCGGGGAAGGCACGATGATGTCCGAGAGCGAAGGCCTTAAAGCCATAGAAACCGTGCGCTCCTCGGCGGCAGAAGGGCGAATCGTCATTGCAGGAACCGGGTCCGCCTCCACGCAGGGAACCGTCGAGTTCGCCAACAAAGCCGCAGCCGCCGGCGCAGACTACGGCCTGGTGGTCACGCCTTTTTATTACAAGCCCCAAATGACGGCCCAAGTTCTGGAAACCTACTACCGTGCCGTGGCCGACCAATCCAGGATCCCGATTATCCTCTACACCGTGCCCAAATTCACCGGTCTTGATCTTCCTCTTCAAACCGTGCTCGCCCTGGCCCGTCACCCGAATGTGGCCGGCCTGAAAGATTCATCCGGCAATTTGTCTTTTGTGAGCGAGGTCCTGAAAGCCGTTCCGCCTGAATTCAGCCTCTTCCAGGGTCATGGGTCGCTCCTGCTCCCGGCTCTGATGCTGGGAGCCAAAGGAGGCATTCTCGCCCTTTCAAACATGGCGCCGGCGCAGACCGTGGAGATTTTCAACCTGGCGCAACGGGGCGATTATGTTGGAGCCGGAGACGTGCAGATGCAAGTGCTCACGGTAAACCAGAAAATTGTGGGCGGCTATGGGGTCCCGGGCATTAAGCATGCCATGGATCTGCTCGGGTACGCGGGCGGCGACCTCTGCCCACCCCTTCAACCGGTGGGCCCCGAAGCCAAGGAATCCATCCGGAAGCTTCTTGAGGAGGCCCGACTTTTAACCTAGATCGCTCCGCTCGCCATCGGAATGTTGGAATATTGGAATAATGGGTTGACTCTTTTCCCTTGCGCCGTGCGCCGTGCACCGTGTACCTTGCCTCCTATGCCCCAGGTCATCCTTAAATCCGGACGAGATAAATCCTTGATGCGCCGCCATCCCTGGGTTTTTTCAGGGGCCATTGAAAGGGTGGAAGGGGATCCGGGACCCGGCGAGACGGTTGAGGTTCTCTCCCATAACGGCGAATTTCTTTGCCGGGCCGCTTACTCCCCCTCTTCCCAAATTGCTCTGAGAGCCTGGACCTTTGCTGCCGGCGAAGACGTGGGGCCGGAATTCTTTCGCTCTAAGCTGGAGCAAGCCATTGCATTCCGCGCCCCTTTCATGAAACTCAGCGACGGGGCTTGCAGGCTCGTGAACGCCGAATCGGACGGCCTTCCCGGGGTGATCGTAGATAGATACGCAGGCTTTCTGGTTTGCCAGTTTCTCGGCGCCGGGGCTGAACTCCAGCGCGGGGAGATCGTCTCCCAGCTTTTTCAAATGCTCTCCCCTATCGGAATTTACGAAAGATCGGACGTGGATGTGCGCCTGAAGGAAGGACTTGAACCTCGCAGCGGTCTCCTCCTGGGCGAACCGCCGCCCCCACTTCTCGTAATCCGGGAAAAAACCTGCCGGTTCCTCGTGGATATCGAGCACGGCCAGAAGACAGGGTTCTACCTGGACCAGGCCGACAACCGCGCAATGCTGGCCGACTATGCGGAAGGCGCCGAGGTCCTGAACGGCTTTTCCTACACCGGAGGATTCGCCATTCATGCCCTCAAGGCAGGGGCCGGCAGGGCGACGAATATCGACTCCTCGCCCACGGCTCTCGACCTGGCGGCTCGCAACAGGGAGCTCAACCAGATCGATGAAAGGAGTCTGGAAAACATCGAGGGAGACGTTTTCCAGGTCCTTCGCGAGTTCCGGGACAGGCGTCGCACGTTCGACCTCATTGTCCTCGATCCCCCGAAGTTTGTCGAATCTCAGCGCCAGTTGAGCCGCGGCAGCAGGGGGTACAAGGATATCAACCTCCTTGCCTTCAAGCTCCTCAAGCCGGGAGGCGTTCTCTTCACCTTTTCCTGCTCCGGTCTCGTGGGCCCGGACCTCTTTCAGATGATCGTGGCGGCCGCTGCGCTTGACGCAGGCCGCAACGCCCAGATCATCAGGGTTCTCACCCAAGGACCCGATCACCCCACGGCGCTTCATTTTCCGGAAGGCGCTTATCTCAAAGGCATCATTTGCCGGGTTTCGTAGGGTGCGCACTGAGTATGAACCGCGGACAAACACCCGCTGGAGACGGGTAGAAGTTTATCCGTGCCGCCCGCAGTTTACTATTCAATTGACAGCCACAAAACGCTTTTCTATCATGCCCTGGTGCGAGCGCCCAAGCGCAACCCGATTTCCTTCGAATCACTTTCTTCCTTGAAAATTCTCCTTCCGCCAGGAGCGGATGCGCTCTGAAATCCGAAAACCTTGGATTTCGGGAAAGGAACCTGCAATGAAGACCGGCAAAGTTCATTACGGCTGGATTGTCATCTTTATGGGCCTTCTCACGACAATCGCGGCACACGGCTTTGGACGCATGGCCTACACGATCATTCTTCCGGCCATGAAAGACGGTTTGAGCCTTGATTATGAACAATTGGGACTCCTGGCCAGCGGCAACCTGGCAGGATATTTGATTATGGCCCTCATCGGCGGTCTCCTGGCAGCTCGCTTTGGAACGCGCATCGTTATCACCCTGGCCCTTATTCTCCTTGGCATTACCCTGATTCTTACCGGCCTTGCTCAATCCTTCGGTTATGCTCTCACCATGCGCTTTTTGACGGGTGTCGGCAACGCGGCATCCTATATTCCGGCCATGGCCCTGGGCACCGCCTGGTTTGCCATGAAGCGAAGAGGCTTTGCCACAGGAATCGTATCGGGAGGGATCGGAGCAGGGACCCTCATCTCAGGCCTTCTGGTGCCCCCCATTGTTTCCGCGTACGGCATGGGAGGATGGCGTTACGCCTGGTA
>Ga0209498_1000252_pt1 | contig 32486 bp, 17 predicted proteins | sample WalLakDeSediment_FD_184131 | JGI IMG/M metagenome (GOLD analysis project Ga0209498, IMG submission 184131) | Lake sediment microbial communities from Walker lake, Nevada to study Microbial Dark Matter (Phase II) - Walker Lake 11/02/13 Deep... | ecosystem: Environmental > Aquatic > Freshwater >...
CCGAATTCAATTGAAGAGATTGAACTCTCTGAAAAGCGCTACTTGGATAATTTTGAAAAGAACCCCGTAAAAACAGATATACGCTATTTTATTAAAGCTGTAAATAACATACTGTTCAAAAAGAAAAGAAGTGCATAATAACTTCTACTTTAATCCATTTTTAATAATTATCTAAACAAGCATTTACTAACTTTAAGATTGTATTTCTGAGGCTGTAGCTTATTTTTACCTCTCAAGAATAATCAGAACCCGCCTGTTTGTACTTCTTCCCTCTTCGGTATCATTTGTTGTAATTGGATTAGAGCTGCCAAGACCTGATACAGTAAATTGATCTGCAGAAAGTCCTTTGAGAATCAAATAGTCATATACTGCATATGCTCTGTCATTGGTAATTCGTTTTTGAATTGAGGCAGTGCCCTGGTTATCAGTATAGCTTTCAATCCGCCATTTGCTCGCTGGTTTGTTCTTTATATAAGATGCAATCTCATCAAGCAATAGTTTTCCCAGAATAGTGAGGTCCGATGTATTTTTTTCGAACGAATCATCGCTCCTTAATATGAATTGATCGAACTCTTCGGATGGTTCTATTGACACATCTAAGGAATCTTCTATTTCAACTAATGGCTCCTCGATTACTTCAGGTGTTACCTCAATCCTGCGATTTTGAATTCTGCCTTCCTCAGTTTCGTTATCAGCAACAGGAAAATTATCACCCAATCCAATAACCACGAAGTTGTCTTTTTCTAAACCACCGAAATAAATAAAATATTCCTGAACAGCTTTAGCTCTATCATAAGATAGACTTCTGAGAAATCCTTCACTTCCATATGAATCCATATGTCCTTCAATGCGCCACTTTTTATCAGGAAATTTTTGTAATTGCTTTAGTACCCGATCTAATTCCTCTTTTCCTTCAGCTTTTATCATAGCTGAACTCAAATCAAAAATATCATCAGCTAAAATTATAAATTTCTGCTCGCCGTATGTTTCGTCATATTCCATATAAAATTCTTCAATTTCGGTTCCATCCTGGTCTGGCGGTTCATCAGCTCCCAAACCATTTGCTTCTAATAAAATTATATCATCATCCGAATCAAAAAATGGCGCAAACGAAAAACCTAATACTACACTTGAGTAAGAATCATTTGCAAAAGCAGCAGCCACGTCATCCAGATAATCAGTCTGAGGTAAAATTTGATTAAAGGAAAGATTAATACTGAGTCTTTCACTAACCAGATACTTAAACCCGATTTCTACGCTATAGGCTATTGAAGTCTTTTCATATAATTGTGCATTTCCTCCTGCAGCAGGTTTACCCTGATCATCCTCGGGAAAAAACCAGAGATTTGACACTCCACCGGATAAATAAGGAAAGAAAACATCGCCGATTGAAAGGCTGTAAATAGCTTCGATACCCAAATTATAAATATCTGTTGTAAATGACGGCGGAATTTCTCTTGTTCCGTCCTGAGTTGATAAAATACCTCTATCATCCTCACCTTTGATTTGTTCTGAGCCTAATTTTAGTTTCAAACCAATCAGATGAATTGAGTTTGTCTTGAAATAATACTCCCCATTTATCCGGAAACCAAAGCCAATTTTATTATTCAGATAATCAGTCTGTGGGAATGTTATAGCACCATCCAGCCCGAATACAAAATTGTTATGGAAGGCGTGGTTTACAGAAGCCTGTGCGTAAACATCTGCTGGACTTAAAAGAAATGACATAAAGATAAATTGTGTTAACAAATTATGATAGATCTTTATATGCTTCTTTTCTTTGGTAACTTGCATCGTATGCCCTGCTTATTCTAATTCGACTATAATTGAAAATTAAACATTTAAATCACATAATTAAAAATCAGAAGTTTTTCCTAAGTAAGCAAGCAATGAACTCGTGCTATTATTTTATAACTTAGTGGTATAAAATTGATAAAATATAGGCATTATTCTAATTTTCCTTAGAATATTCATTATATAGCTAAATGGCGAGGTATAAAAAATGGAAGTCCCGTTCCTTGATTTGAAAATACAATATAAATCAATTAAACCTGAAATTGATTCGGCAATTCAAAAAGTTTTAGAAAGTACAGCTTTCGTTCTCGGACCATCTGTTTCTGATTTTGAAAATGAATTTGCTAAGGCACACGATGTAAAATTCTGCCTTGGCACCAGCTCAGGTACGGATGGAAATCATCTTGCTCTATGGTGCTTGAATATAAAACCAGGTGATGAGGTTATTATTCCCGCCAATACATTTATTGCTACAGCATGGGGAGCTACATTGTGTGGTGCTGCTCCGGTTTTTGTTGACTGTCACTCTAGAAGTTATAACATAGATCCGGAAAAAGTTGAAAAGGCAATTACGAAAAAAACAAAAGCCATTATTGCTGTGCATCTCTATGGACAACCTGCTGATATGGATGCATTAAGGAAAATATCCGAAGAATATAAAATTCATCTCGTTGAGGATGCTGCACAGGCGCATTTGGCGGAATACAAGGGAATAAAGGTTGGAAATTTTTCTGAGGTTACATCATTCAGCTTTTACCCGGGGAAAAATCTTGGAGCCTACGGAGAGGCAGGTGCTGTGGTTACAAATGCTGAAGAAATTTTTCAAAGACTGAAAAAATTAAGGGAACATGGTCAATCCAAAAAATATTATCACGAGTCCTTTGGTCATAATTATAGAATGGAAGGTATTCAGGGAGCAGTACTTGGAGTTAAGCTTAAATATATTAACAAATGGACTAATGAAAGACGAAGAGTTGCTGACACATACAAAAAATTACTGGGAAATTCAGAACAGATTATATTACCCTCTGAGCTGCCCGAGCACAAACACGTCTATCATCTTTATGTTATCAAAGTGAATGCTGACAGAAATAAAAATCAAGATGTTCGAGATAAACTTCAGGCTTATCTTCAGGAAAACAAAATATCAACAGGATTACATTATCCGATTCCACTCCATTTACAAAACTGTTTCAAAGAGCTGGGATATAAGCACGGTGATTTTCCCGAAACTGAAAAGCTTGCTGAAAACGGATTATCCTTATCAATGTATCCTGAATTAACAGATGATCAGATTGAATATGTTGCCAATACAATAAAAAAATTCTTCTCGAGGTATTAAAATGAAAGTCGGAGTAATAGGTTTAGGATATTGGGGTCCAAATCTGGTTAGAAATTTTCTCGCACATAAGGACATAAAAAAAGTTATTGCCTGCGATGTAAATGAAGCAAGACTGGAGCTAATAAAAGAAAAATTTCCACCTGTTGAGTTAACGAATAATTGTCAAAATCTATTGGAAAGCGAAGTTGATATTATTGTAATTTCAACTCCTGTTGATACTCATTATCATCTTGCAAAAAAAGCACTCGAATCTGGAAAGCATATCTGGGTTGAGAAGCCTTTCACTTCAGCGTCGAAAGAGGCAGAAGAACTTATCGAAATTGCCGATAAGAGAAATCTTAAAATTTTTGTTGATCATACTTTCATTTACAATGGTGCAGTTATCAAAATAAAAGAACTTATTGACAGGAATGAACTTGGAAATATTATCTACTTTGACTCTGAAAGAATAAATCTCGGATTATTTCAGCGTGATGTTAATGTTGTTTGGGATCTAGCACCTCACGACCTCTCCATAATGATGCATTTACTCGACAAGCAAAAACCAAAAGCACTTGCTGCAAATGGAATTGCAAACTTTAGGGGTAAAGAAAATCTCGCTCATATCTGCATTTATTTCGAGGACAATTGCTTTGCGCACTTCCACGTAAACTGGGTTTCCCCGGTAAAGATCAGAAGAATAATTGTTGGAGGTGACAAGAAAATGCTTGTTTATGATGATATGGAGAATTTTGAGAAGATTAAAGTTTATGACAGTGGTGTTGAATTCAAATCAACTGAAAGTATTCATGAAGCATTGGTACAGTACAGAATTGGTGATATGTTCTCACCTAAAGTGAATCAAACAGAAGCTCTCGCATTAGGGACAAAAGAGTTTATTTCTTCCATTAAGGAAAACCGAAATCCAATCACAAACGGTAAGGACGGGTTAGAAATTATACGGCTTCTTGAAGCCGCTGATATTTCATTACACCATAAAGGGAAGCTGGTAGAATTATGAGCAAGCAAAATATTAATAATGTGAAGCTCGGAAAGGATGTGAAGATTTACGACTTTGTTAATCTTTATGGATGTTCAATTGATGACGGAACTAAAGTTGGAACTTTTGTGGAAATTCAGAAGAATGCATTTATCGGAAAGAACTGTAAAATATCCTCTCACACATTTATTTGCGAGGGAGTGCATATTGAGGATAATGTTTTCATTGGACATAATGTTACATTTATAAACGATAAACACCCGCGTGCAACTAACGAAGATGGATCAATGCAAACCGATGCTGACTGGAAAGTAGTTGAAACGTTTGTAAAAAAAGGTGCTTCTATCGGATCGTCTTCCACTATTATCTGTGGTATAACCATCGGTGAAAATGCAATAGTTGGTGCCGGTGCAGTTGTTACCAAAGACGTCCCTCCAAATTCTATAGTTGCAGGAGTGCCTGCAAAGATCATAAGAAAATTAAAATAGACTCTTCAGTTAATTGGTCTTAATCAGTAAAATTAATCTTCGGGTATAATTTCAATTCTTCTGTTTTGAATTCTTCCTTCCTCGGTATTATTGTCTCCAACGGGGAAATTTCCACCCATTCCAAAAACCTGGAAGTTTTCCCGCTTCAAATCTCCAAAGTGAGTGAAATAATCAAGAACAGCTTTTGCTCGCTCAAGAGATAAATTTCTTAAAAACCTTTTGCTCCCGTTTGAATCCATATGACCTTCAATACGCCATTTCTTTTCGGGAAATTTTTGCAGCTGCTTCATAAGCGGGTCTAATTTTTCTTTACCATCAACTTTAATCATTGCTGAATTGGGAGAAAAAATATCATCACCTAAAAGGATATACTTTCCATTAACCATCGCTACTTCTTCCACCGGTATCTCAATTTCTGTTTTCGTTTCCTCAAGCTTAACCGTTTCTTTAGGCTCTTCTTTAATTATTTGTCCTTCAATTACAACTGGAGCTGCTACAACTGGTGCTTTAATATCTTCTTCAACCGGTTTGCTTACACTAAACGGTGAATAAGAAAAACCAAGAAGAAAAGAAGTATAGGCATCATTTGAATAAGCCCCGGCTACATCATCCAGATAATCTGTGCTGGGGAAATGAGGATTAACAGATAAATTTATACTAAGCTGATCACTTACAAGAACTTTAAAACCTGCTTCTACATTATAGGCAATCGTATTTTTACTGTAAAGGTTGTTTACATTTCCAAAAGCCGGCTTATCCAGATCATCCTTCGGATCAAACCAAAGATTTGCAATCCCGCCTGATATGTAAGGAAAAAAAACATCACTGATAGAAATGCTGTAAGTTGCTGCTAATCCTAATGAAAAAATACTTGTTGAGAATGATGGAGGTATATCTCTTGGTCCATCTTGAGAAGAAATGGTTCCTCTGTCATCTTCCCCCTTTATCTGTTCAGTGCCAAATTTTAATTTCAGTCCGAATAAGTGTATTGAGTTAGTCTTAAAGAAATATTCTAAGTTACCTCTTAACGAGAGACCGATTTTATTTGATTGGTAATCAGTTTGCGGAAAAGTAACGCCTCCATCAACACCAAAAACAAAATTATCATGAAAAGCGTGATTAACTTCAGGTTTCTTTTGAGAGTAGCCATTTGTAAAAATTACTAAAATAATAAGTATTATGAACAGTATGAAGCTACCGGATCCAATCTGGATATTGTATAATTTTTTCACAATTTAAGCCTATGTGTAATTAAAAATTTACTTTTATTACTGTATTATTTTAGTTCACCTGCAAATCTTATGCGAATTTATTTACCAAAGTGAGTCGAAAAAAAATATTGATTTTGGCTCGAAAATAGATGTTATACACAACTGAGACTTATTAGCATGTAAATGCTACATTTAGATACATAATTTGTTTAATTTAGTTACCAATTATTAAATAGCTATTAAAAAATTTTAATCCCTCAATTTTTTGAACAGGAGCCTCAATGTTTGACACAAGCATATACACAAATCGAAGAAGAATCTTAAAGGATAAATTTGATTCGGGATTGTTATTGTTTCTTGGAAACGAAGACAGCCCCGCAAACTATCAGGCAAATACCTATCCGTTTCGACAGGATAGTTCCTTCCTTTACTACTTTGGCATTGACAGACCAGGATTCGCTGCTACAATTGATATAGATAACAACCTTGAAACTCTCTTTGGAACTGATGTTACCATTGACGATATAGTTTGGGGGGGTATGCAGCCCAGCGTAAACGATTTTGCTGAAATCATTGGGATTAAAAGAGCGGCTGCAATTGATAAGCTTAATGAGCAAGTTATAGGTGCTATAAAGAAAGGAAGAAGAGTTCACTTTCTTCCTCAGTATAGAATTGAAAATATTATGAAACTCTCATTAATAAACGGCTTAAATGAATCCAGTGTGAACTATTACGCTTCTGAAAAACTTGTTAAAGCAGTAATCTCTCAAAGATCGATCAAATCAGAAGAAGAAATAAAAGAATTAGATGAGGCAGTTGATATTGCTTCCAAAATGCATCTTGCTGCAATGAAAATGATTAAACCTGAAACCGATGAAAGAAAAATAGCGGGAATGATTGAAGGTATTGCTCTTTCGCTTGGTTATGGACTCTCATTTCGACCTATTGTATCAATCAATGGTCAGACTCTGCACAACCATAATTATGATAATAAAATGAAATCCGGTGATATGCTGGTAAATGACTCCGGAGCTGAGAGTAAACTGCATTACGCAAGTGATATCACAAGAACAATTCCTGTTGGCGGTAAATTCACAGACAAGCAAAGAGAGATTTATCAGATAGTTCTTAAAGCCGAAATGAATGCTATCAACTCAGTAAAACCCGGAATTACTAATAAGGAACTACACATAAACGCAGCAAAAGATATTGCTTCTGGATTAATTGAGTTAGGTTTAATGTTTGGAAATGCTGAAGAGGCTGTGAATGCAGGCGCTCACACTTTATTCTTCCCTCATGGTCTTGGGCACATGCTTGGGCTTGATGTTCACGATATGGAAGGGCTTGGTGAAGACTATGTTGGATATGACGAGAGTGTTCAGAGAAGTGAAGAATTTGGTTTAAAATATTTAAGACTTGCTAAAACACTGCAACCAGGATTCGTGTTTACAATTGAGCCCGGTATTTATTTCATCCCTGAACTAATTGATATGTGGAAAACCCAAAATAAATTCCCTGAATTTATAAACTACGATATGCTTGAAAACTACCTGGGTTTTGGAGGTATCAGAATAGAAGATGATGTACTGGTAACCGAAGACGGCTGCAGAACACTCGGTTCCAAACCAATTCCAAAAAGCGTTGAAGAACTTGAGTCAATAGTCAGTAAGTAAAAATTTAGCAGCCCGGGTCAGCCGGGCTGATATACTTTAAACCACCATTGATACTTGACCTGGTTGAATTATATAAAAATCACTTTCCTAATTTTTTCCTTAATTATTGAAATTGGCTTTGCTCAATCACTATCCACAAAAAAATTTCATCCGCTATCAAATGCTTTCGGGATTTCTTTAGAAGCTGGAGGAGCAATTCCCAGAACAGATTACCTGAATGATGAACTGGATTTTACAGGCAGATTAATGGTGGAATATTTTTTTACTTCGAGATCATTTCAAGCTTTTGGAATCAGATTGATTGGCGGAGGGGGATTTTTATCAGGAAACTATTTTAGTAGTTATATCTATTACCCACCTGTTTCCAATAATTTTCGGACTGGATTTATTTTTATTGGGTCAGGTTTTGTGTACGCATTACGACTCGGTGAAGGAGTACCTTATTTAGCAACCACTATTAATTATACCATATTTGATCCTGGCGATGGCAGTGGAAATCAACTGCCTAATAATCAATACGGAGTTTATGAAAAAAATGCTCTGATCTATAGTATTGAAGGTGGAGTAAGATTTCCATTTAGCGAATCATGGAGTTTTAACCTATCCACAAATATTAATTTTTTAAATACTGATTATTTTGATGATGTTAAGGCAGGATTGAATAACGATGCTTTCATAACCTTTTCAGCAGGAATTTCTTTCTATTTGAGTAAAAATACAGATAAGGATAACGATGGCATTGATGACAAGTATGATTTATGTCCTGATACTCCAGCCGGTGCCATTGTTGATGAATTTGGATGCAGTGAGTTCGATTTAAATCCGGAGAATATTACTTACAATATTTTGAGCGATAGCTACATATCAAATTCAATTTATTCGGATGGTAATTTGTTTTGCTTCGAGGTGGATAAATTCAGGGGTTTGGAAATCGCCAAAGAGTTACAAGTAAAAATAACAGCTCTCGGCTATCAGGCGGAGATTTTCAAAATTTCTATAGGTAATGTAATCTGGTATTTAGTGAGAATTGGATATTTCGACACATTCGAAAAAGCAAACCTTTACAGGGAGAATTTCTTTAAGAAAACGAAGTTGATAGTCAAATAATAGAATAATTTTTTGAAATGGTAATCTAATTTTTTTAGGAAATTCTCTGGTAATCTGCAATGATCTGTTGATTTTTAATTTTCAATAATTCTCAAGTTACAATCAGATAGCTTTGACAAGTTACTAAATCAACCTAATTAGTTTGTTATTTCTAACTCTTCCATTATTTTTTTAGCAAGTTGATTTATCGTAGGACACTCAAAGATTAAAGCTATAGATAGTTCTACCTTAATTTGCTCTTCAATCTGCTTAAATAATTGAACAACTAATAATGAATGACCACCAAGATCAAAAAAATTATCATGAACACTGATTTTTTTAACCCGGAGTACTTTTTGCCAAATTTCAGTTAGTTGTTTTTCAATCTCATTATCAGGAGGAGTATATTTTTCATTTGATGAGATTCGTGTAATTCCGGGTTGAGGCAGGGACTTTCTATCAATCTTTCCATTTGGTGTCAATGGAAACTCATCAATTATCATAAATACCGATGGTATCATATAGTCAGGAAGTTTTTTACTGAGAGATTCCTTTAAAGCCGGGATTAATACTCGCTTAAATTGAGAGATCAATGGATTATTAATATAATTTTTCAAATCTTTATCGGGGAGGCTTGCATTAACAGGATTAAATGCGGGACTGAGATTTCCTTTATAAAATATAGCATCAAAACATCCTTTTAGTTCATCCGATGACCAGGTTACAAGTAATTTGCGATCGTATTTTTCACAAAGTTCATATAAGAGTCCCGGATCTATTCCATGATTATTATTGATATCAGACTTTGATAAGAATTCAGACAACAGAATATCACCTTTAACTTCATTTAAAGAGTTAAATAGTTTAATCTCATTGTAAATCCTGGAATTCGGTATATTTTTAACCGCAATAACCGGCTGATCAAAATTTTCTAGTAATGAACGAATCTCTTCGAGCGATAAATTCTTTTCATGTGCATCAACCCAGTCCTGAATATTTATTAAGTTATCATTTCCAAAATGCAGAACGACATCATAGCGATACTTGGTTAATTCATTCAGGAATTTACCCCTCTTCAAATGTACCTCAACATTCGTTAAACCGGGAACAGTATTTTTTAAGAGATGAAAGAACTGAGGATCAAAAACTAATTCCTCTTCTTCTAAAATTCTATTATTTACAGACTGGAGAAGTTCTGATATTTTAATTGTTTCGTTGGCGCGAGCGATCTCAACAGTATAAGCAAAAACATCCAGAAGATTTCGGTTTCTCACATCACCAATGAATATTTTTCCACCAGGTTTCAATAATTTTGAAGCCTTCTTAATAACCATCAGGAAGTACTCTGCACCTGGGAAATACTGAATGACTGAATTAATGATTATTATATCATAAAATTCAGACTTCAAGTCATCCAGATCATCGGCTTTCCTGCAATATAGTTCAACGTTAGAGATTTTTTTATCCTCAACAACATTTTTTGTTGCATTCAAAACAATTTCAGAAAAATCAATGCCTGTAAAGTGGTTGCAGGCAGGAGCAAGTCTGAACAATAATAATCCAGTTCCACATCCAATCTCTAAAATATTATCGGGTTTGAAACTAAGTATAGATTTAACTGTATGATCTACCCATTCACGCATTTGATCATCCGGGATAGGCTGACCATTGTAGCTGCTTTTCCAACCACTTATGTCAAACGTCGGGTCAGTAACCTTTTTGGGTTTTTTATATGCATCATTCCAAATGAGCTGCCACTCTTCGAGGTATTCTTTAGTAAAATTTTCAAGATCCGGTAACCTAGAATGGTCAACTGTCAAGTATGCGACAAGCCTTGAATTATCAGCCTGATCAGTCTGAGCAACTACAAGAACCTGTTTAACTAATTCATGCTCAGTTAAAACTGTCTCGATCTCACCCAATTCAATTCTAAAACCTCTAACTTTAACCTGATGGTCTACTCTACCGAGACATTCTATCTCGCCATCTAATTTATATCGGGCAAGATCCCCTGTTTTGTAAATTTTAGCTTCGTCGCTGTTTTCAAATGGATGTGGAATGAAGGCTTTATCTGTCAAATCAGTTCGATTATGATATCCTCTTGCTAGTCCATCTCCGCCAATACATAATTCACCCGTAACACCAATAGGAACAAGTTTATTTTTACTATCAAGTATATAAATTGAAGTATTTGCGATTGGCTTACCAATAGTTATAGAATTTGCCGAGCTAATTTTCTTAATGGTTGACCAGACAGTTGTTTCTGTTGGTCCGTACATATTCCAAAGTTCACTTCCATAGTTAAGTAATTCCTTCGCCAGATCAGCAGGAAGAGGCTCACCTCCGCAAAGAATCTTTAAAGGCAATTTTTTATTCCAGCCAGCTGCAAGCATAAGTCTGAATGTGGTGGGTGTTGCCTGCATTATAGTGATATTTCCTGATTCGATCTCACTAAGGAGTGCCTTACCATCTAAAGTGGTCTCCTTAGAGACAAGTACGAGTTTAGCCCCGGTGATCAAAGGTAGAAAGATTTCAAGTCCGGCAATGTCAAAAGAAAGTGTGGTTACAGAAAGTAAGCTGTCACTTTCATTTAACCCGGGTTCTCTCTGCATAGAAATTAAGAAATTAACCAGGGATCTGTGCTGTATCTGTACACCTTTCGGCCTTCCTGTAGATCCCGAAGTATATATTACATATGCGAGACTATCGGAAGATATTGTTTCATTTAGATTTGATTTTTTTTGTTTGTCGATAATCTTATAATTCGTATCAAGTAGCACTTCATTGCCTGTGAATCCGTTAAACCATCCAGAATATTTTTGCTGTGTAACCAATGTTTGAATTCCGGCATCCTCCAGCATATATGATAATCTATCACGCGGAAATGCAGGATCTAAGGGAATATAAGTTCCACCGGATTTTAGTGTACCAAGCAGAGCAACGACTACATCAATAGAACGTTCAAGAAATATTCCGACAAAAGATTCCTTACCAACACCTATGCTTATGAGATAGCGTGCGAGCTGATTAGCTTTTTTGTCGAGTTCTTTATAGGAAATTTTTTTGTCTTCAAACTCAACGGCGGTATTTCTGGGATAATTTTCGGCTGCCGTTTCAAAAAGCTGATGTATGCATTTGTCCTTCGGATAATCAACCCGCGTATTATTCCATAAATTAACTAATGTATTTTTTTCGTTCTTGGAAAGAATATCAAAATCACTAACTTTCTTTTCAGGTGACTTAACAATATCTTCAAGGAGTGCCGAAAAATTAATGAACATCCTGTCAATTGTTCCATCTTCAAACAAATCTGTACTAAATTCGAATAAGCCTTTTATACCTTCCGGATCATCCCACATCCATAGTGTGCAGTCAAATTTGGATGTTTGAGAGTGCACTTCTAATGATTCACATTCTATTCCCTTCAGATATAATTTCATCGGAGGATCCTGAAACATGAAACTTACCTGAAACAGGGGGTTAAAACTTCCATCTCTTAAAGGATGAACTTGCTCAACTATCTGTTCGAATGAAACTTCCTGATTTGCCTGTGCACCAAGTGTTACATCTCTCACTTTGTTCAGGACATCAAGAAATGAATCTTCCGGCGAAAAAGTTGTACGCAGTGGAAGCGTATTCATACAACATCCCATTACTTCTTCAAGTCCGGGTTGATTCCTGTTTGCAAACGGGCAGCCGACGGTTATATCAGTTTTGTTTGTGTATCGGTAGAATAAGATTTTGTATGCTGCAAGCAGTAGAACAAATAATGATTTTTTTTCCTTGCGGCTGAATTCTCTTATTTTATCACTTAATTCTTTTGATAAATTAACTTTTCTTTCAGCACCGCTGTATGTTTGTCTTGATGGTCTTTGCTTATCAGTAGGCAAATCCAGGAATGGAAGTTGTCCTTCTAAATTCTCTGTCCAATAATTTAATTTCGAATTAACTGCCTCTAATTGTTTTTCTTCATTCTGCCAAACCACCCAGTCAGCAAATTGAATTGATGGTTGCGGCAGCGAATGATTTTTATTCTCCAATAAAGAATTATATATAGCAGTTAACTCATTCGTAAAAGCCAATACTGATGTATGATCAAGAATGATATGATGAAAATTGAGCAATAAGATTGATTCATTTTCACTTATTACAACCAGCGATGTTTTTAATAGCGGACCTTTAAACAAATCATAAGAACTGATAGTATGTTTATAAATTAATCTTGATGCCTCTTTTTCTTTTTCCGGATGAGAACTTATATCTATAAGTGTTAATGGAAGAAATAACCTGGAAGAAATAAATTGTGTAAGTGAACCGTTATCGAGTGCAAATGTAGTTCTGAACGTTTCATGTCGCCTGATGATTTCATTTATGCTTCTCTCAAGAACAGGAATATTTAAATTACCTCTAAGTCGGAAAGCAAAAGGGATATTATAAGCGGCGCTATTAGGATCCATCTCATGCAGAAACCAAAGTTGCTGCTGTGCATAAGAGGCAGGGAACGCATATACCTCTATAGATTGCTGACTGCAATCATTTTGTAAATTATTATCTTGCATTAATATTTTATTCTGATCAGACAATTACACTCTCCCAAAAGTCATTCTCTCACATTATTAAAATTGTTTTAGTTAACCCGATATTTATCTCTTGATACTGCAGAGATTACAGATGTTTGATTATCCGCGCCTGCATTTTTCGCTTTCTCTACCTCTTGAGTAAAAGCTGCTATGGTAGGAGTATCGAATAAGTTGCTTAACGATAAATCAACATTAAACTTTTTTCTTACCCGCATAACAATCCTTGTTAACAATAATGAATGACCTCCCAGTTCAAGAAAATCATCATTAATTCCAATGTTATCAACACCTAATATTTCCTGCCAGATTTCAGCAATACCTTTTTCAACATCAGTTTGAGGAGCGACATAAGCTGTAGAAAGTTTTGGACGAAGTGTTTCTCCGGCAGCTGCCTTGTCTGATGCAGCTTTAATCGGCTCTTCAGGTTTCATAAAATAATCATATAATGCATTTATATTCTGCGATACAACAATGTATTGCGGATATCTTGCATCATTCATAATCATATTAAAGACCTCAGCACCTTCCGAAGGCAGAATGCCTGCTTTTTGACCGAGCTGCAAAATCTTATTACCTGTGGATTTGGGATTAACCGGATTATGGCTTCCCTCAACTACCTTTTCCTGCATATAACTGAGATTTAATGCAGCAGTATTTTGAACTTCCAATGATGATTTCAACATTACGAACTTATTTACATCAATAATAACATTACCTTCTAAATCGTAAATGGTTATATCATAAACAGCTGTATTATTTTTACTTTCAGAATGGTTATAACGTATATGACTGTAAAAAACGTGCGGTAAGCTTTTATTAATTACAATTTTAGAATATGAGAAAGGAAGGTAAAATTCGTTCTCAAGATCATGACCTGCCAATACTTGTGCGCATCCCGTTGCATTATCCATGAGAGCAGGATGGATTTTATAATCATTTAAATCTGAAATGTATTGTGAAGGTAGTTCAATCAGGGCAATAGCTTCTTGATTACCGTAAAAAAGTTCACTTATATTTTTCCAGCGTGGTCCGAAATTCATATGCTTATGATCTAAAGAGTTTTCAGTGAGAACTTCTTTTGAACTGCAACGGCTTAAAATTGAATTTAAGTCTGCTTTCTCTTTTGAAAAACCTGCGGATTTCCTGATTGAACCACGAACATTTTCAATCCAATCGGTTTGTAATAGATCAGTTCTGGAAAGAATAGTAAAATCATAACCATCATTATCTTTTTTCAGATGGACCTTCACATCAATCGTTTCACCATTCTTTGTTATAACAGGCTGAATGAAAAAAGTATCAGATATCTCGTAAGATAAATCTTTTGAATTATCTGACAGGGATGCGAGTGCAAGTTCAAGGTAACCGGTTCCCGGAATTATGCAATCACCCTTTTTACTCTGATGCTCATTGAGTATCCAGTTATCACTTGCAGATAATTTATTTATAAATTCTAACTCATCAGGCTCTGATTTTATTTTTGTGCCCAGCAATGGATGTTCTGCTTTTTGACCTTCAATTTTTTCTTCAACAATGCCCAAACTTTGAGCAATTCTTGCTGCCATTCCAACCTCTTGCCATTGCCCCCAATTTACAGCAATAGTTTTCAAGCCATCAGGAATGTAATTAGCATTGGCAAATGCATCAAGAAAAGCGTTGGCTGCAGCATAATCAATCTGACCTGTTGGTGCCAGTATCGAACTTGCTGAAGAAAACAGGATTAAAAATTCTGCCTGATACTTTTCTGCAAGCATATTGAGGATTAGTGTTCCCTTAACTTTAGGTGCGAGAACGGCAGCAGCATCGTTCTTCTCTTTAAACATTATCACACCATCATCAATGCTTCCGGCTGTATGAATGATTCCATTTATTTCTCCATACTTTGCATAAACAGAAGAAAAAATATCAGCCATACTTTGTTCATTAGTAACATCAGCACTGCAAAAAGTTATTTCGGCACCTGATTCTTCGAGCTCTATTAGTTTATTTAAAAGCTGCCCAACAGCTGACTTAATCTCAGAAGACTTTAACCTGCTTTTCCATTCTGACTTTTCAGGCAGTGACTGACGGGAAATCAATATCAATTTCGGTTGAAAAGTTAATGCGAGACTTTTAGATAGTGTGAGAGCAATTCCGCCCAAACCACCCGTAATAATATAAACGCCGCCCTCCTTCAGCAAAGATTTATTATTTGCAGCAGAATCAATCTCTAACTTTTCAAAAGATCTAATAAAACGCAGACCATCGCGTACAGCAACTACCTGCTTTTTAACGTCAGCATTAAATTCTGATAATATAGTATCAACTGCATTTTTAATTTCAAAGTACTGTTCAATATCTATACTAAGACAACTTATATCAGGAAATTCTTTCTGGATTGTTTTTACCGGACCCAGACTTATTGATTTTAACGAAGTGTTTGCTGTTTCATTTTTAATTTTGTGCATTCCATTTGTTACAGAAATCCATTTAATTTTATTCTGAATATCATGGTTGCCAATGGCTTTAGCCAAAAATAAATGACTGAAAAAATTCATATCGAGGTGATAATCATATCGTTTTAATGAGTTATCCATTTCATCTGAATAAACACCCCAAAGATGAATAATCCTGGTTGGTAAAAGATTTTCAGCACTGAGTTCATTCAATAACTTTGAATAATGTTCTTCAGCGCCTGCATTTATAACATACGACACTTCAGAATTTTTTACGAATGTATCACCCGATGATACAACAACAATTTTTTGATTGAATGACCTCAGCCTGGCTATCAGCTCGGAACCTAAATCCTGCTGATCAGAGAGAATTAGCCAAACATTATTGTCTGAAGCAAATTCAGCTTCTTTTATCGGGGCTAAAGCTGAATTCTTCCACACCGGTTTAGAGAACCAATCTGAAAGGTTCTTCAACTTCGCTAAAGGATCAACCTGAAGAGCCTGTGATTGAACAAGCTTGCCGGGTTCAATCCAGTACGGCTGATGATCAAAAGCATAAGTGGGAAGTGAAACTTTTTTTCTTCGCTCACCTTGCCTGAATAAACTCCAGTTTATGTCAATTCCGGCTATCCAGAGTCTCCCTATTGATTTCAAGAAATATTCATAGTCAGATACAACTTCCTGAGGATGTCTTAATGATGAAACAACTGAGTGAGAATTTTTTCTTTCATGATGGGCTCTTACCAGCGAACTTAAGGTGTTACCAGGTCCAGCTTCAAGGAAAACAATATTTGAATCTTTTAATACTTCACTCAAGCCATCAGAAAAACGAACAGTATTTCTTAATTGGTTTACCCAGTAATCTGGTTTAACTACTTCATCATTTTTTATCCAAGTTCCGCTGAGATTGGAGACAAAAGGTACGACTGGAGGATTAAGCTTTATTTTTGAAACTCCTTCCTTGAATTCAGCCAGAAAAGGATCCAACATTTTTGAATGGGCCGCAACTGAAATTCTTATCCTGGAACAGTCATAACCATCATCTGTAATTCTTTTTTCGGCTTTATTAACTTCTTCGACAGTTCCCGAAAGCACACATAATTCGCTTCCGTTTATTACCCCAACGGATAAGTTCTCGTTTGTGTATTTTTTTACTGCCTCCTCAGTAAGATTAACAGACAGCATTGCTCCTTCCGGCATTCTTTCAAAAATCTTTCCTCTGAGAACTACGAGATGAAGCGCATCTTCTAACGACATTACTCCCGAAATACAAGCGGCTGCGTATTCACCCATACTGTGTCCTGTCATAGCCTTGGGCTTGATTCCGAAGGATATCCATAATTTGGCAAGAGCGTATTCAACAATAAATATTGATAGTATTGAGTTAATCGGTTTTTGTAATTCTGATGCTGCAAAAACAACTTTATCGGTATCCGGGAAGATTAATGGTTGAAGATCTATATCGAATTTCTTTTTCAATAAATATAAGCAGTTATCGACAGCTTCCCTGTAAACTTTTTCATAAATGTAAAGTTCAAGCCCCATATTCGGATATTGTGCACCGCCGCCGGGAAACATAAAAATAATGGCGGGTGATGGACCCTCGTGGAATCCCCTGATTATTAATTTATCATCGTTACTTAACAGTGATTCAGCTGCATCACTTAAACTTTTAGTTACTAGAACCTGTCTGTGAGAAAAACTTTTACGCCCTGTTTGAAGGGTATAGGAGACATCTGCAATGTTAATCCCATTTTCTGTTTTGAAGAAATCAACATATTTATTAGTAATCTTCTCCAATGAGTCTTTTACTTTTGCTGACCAGGTTAATATCTGCCAGGGTTTTGATGGGGCGGATGAATGCAGTACTGGTGCTTCCTCAAGAATAACGTGTGCATTAGTTCCACCAACACCGAGGGCACTAACACCGGCTCTTAGTGGATTGTTACCATTATCCCAATTAATTAATTCCGCATTTACATAGAAGGGGCTGCTATCAAAATTTATATTTGGATTTGGTTTTTCGAAATTTATACTTGCGGGAATTTGTTTATGCTTAAGAGCAAGAACGGTTTTAATGAAACCAGCAACACCGGCAGCAGTATCAAGATGACCAATATTAGATTTTACAGAACCGATTCTGCAAAATCCATTTTTAATTGTGTATTTTCTAAAAGCTTGTGTTAACGCAGTTACCTCAATTGGATCACCAATGAATGTTCCAGTACCATGGGTTTCAACATAAGTTATAGTTTCCGGGTCAACGTTTGCTACGGCAATAGCTTCAGCAATAGCCTGAGCCTGTCCATCGACACTTGGGGCAAAGTATCCAACTTTCAAAGAACCATCATTATTAATAGCTGTAGATTTAATTATTGCATGAATATTATCTCCATCGTGTATAGCGTCGCCAAGTCGGCGAAGGACAACTACACCTGCGCCACTTCCAAAAATAGTTCCCTGGGATTTATGATCGAATGCACGGCAATGACCATCAACGGAAAGTATTTCACCTTCTTCATACATATATCCCCTGCGATGCGGTAATTCAATTGTAACACCTCCGGCAAGAGAAAGATCACATTCACCGTTCAATAAACTTTGAACGGCAGCATGAATAGCAACCAGAGAGGTTGAGCATGCTGTCTGAACATTAACACTTGGACCGGTTAGATTAAAGTTATACGAAACTCGCGTCGTTAAAAAATCTTTATCATTACCGGTATGCCTTAATAGAAATAAACCTGTTTGCTTAACAAGCTTTGGGTTTGTAAGGATATTGAACATGAAATAGGCGTTCATTCCGCAACCACCAAAAATTCCTATAGGGCCATTAAACTTTTCAGGAACGTAGCCCGAATCTTCAAGAGCTTCCCAGGCACATTCTAAAAAATGCCTGTGCTGAGGATCCATAATGGATGCTTCTTTTGGGCTTAACCCAAAGAATGGTGCATCGAACATTTCGATATCCTGAAGAACTACTCCGGTTTTAACATAGTTAGGTTTAGCTAAATCTTCTTCATCAACACCGGATTCTTTTAATTCGTCTTCAGAAAAACTCGTAACTGATTCCTTTTTATTAACCAGGTTAATCCAAAACTCGTTGTAATTTTTTGCATCAGGGAAATGGCAAGCCATCCCTACTACTGCAATATCCGATTCATTGTAATCTGAAAGATTACTCATTGTAACTTCGTCTCCATATTTTTTTAATCGTTTGAATCACTTTAATCGTCAAATTTCTTTTTAGAAAATCTCTGCCTGAAAATTGCTACCCGCTTTGATTCAGATGATAAATTAATATCTGATACTATTGCTTGTTTCTTCCCGATGAATTCCATAAACGAGCTAATAGTCGGATAATGGAAAATGTCTATCAATGTTAACTTATCATCAAATGATTTTTTCAGTTTTTCATAGAGTTGAACAGCTAACAAAGAGTTTCCTCCAATGTCAAAGAAATTATCATTTAAATCAATAGAATCTACATTGAGAAGCTTTTTCCAGATGTCAATAATTCTTGCTTCAATTTCTTCAGTTGATTTTGAGCAAATATAATCCTCAGCACCTTTAAAGCTAACTCCATCATCCAATGTTTCTCCAACTGCTTTGGATTTCTGAGTAATTATAAATTCTGCAGGCACACCAAATGCAGTAGCACCTGCGGGAATATTTTGTACAACTCCTGAGTTTAATCCGATTGTTGCACCAGCACCAATCTTAAGATCAGGAAGTATAGAAGCATTTGTTCCAATATACACTTCATCTTCAACCAGAATTCTTGCATTCAGTACTGCACCCGGTGCTATTACACAAAATTTACCAACTTTACATCCATGACCAATTACCGCACCAGTAAATACAACCGAACCCTGGTCAATAAATGCGCCGGCGGAAAATGTTACATTCGGATAAATAATAATATCCTGACTATGATCTACACCCCATAAATCCACAGTCGGATCAATCAAAGATGTAAATGGAATACCGTATTTTGAAATTTTGTTATAAGCTACTTTTCTCCGTTCAGTTGTACGGGCCACTAAATTGACCACTTCAGATTCTTCGGGATTTACACTTCGTAAAAGTTCAAATGGACCGATAATATCTATACCAATTATCTGTTTTCCTTTCTTTGAGGGGTCATCATCCAAGATGACAATTTTTTCCCATCGGTTTTGCTTTTCATTAATTCGCAAAGCCAGCCTTACACCTTCAGCGTTTCCGGCCCCACATAAAAATAAAGTTAATTTCATAGTCTCGCCCTGACTTTTATAAATAATAATTCTAATCTAAAGGTTTAATCTTTTCTGCAGCACCAGTCATCCAGTCAGTACATTTATGACAGCGATCAGGCAACTCATCAAACATGTGATTCAAATGATGGTCTCTGTTAGCCGCCATTTTACCCCAAAGAACACTTAAAGGTTCATCCCATGCATTTCCCGGACCCTCTTGTCCTTCAGTATCACCTGGACAACGTGGTACCCTTCCATCCCAGAATACATGCATCATAGTGCACGCCCATGGACAGGGTATACGATTTTCATCCGGAATATCCAGATTTGAGGTTAGAGTTCCTCCCCAGCTCAGCATACGTCTTGCCTTTATCGTTGCACCTCTTTTTAACCAGTGCTTTTTAAAGTTTTCAAACTCATGTTTATTCTCTTCCATCTCAATGAACTGCACCTGTATTTCAGGTTTGTTTCCATATTTTTCCCTTACTTCAAGTAAGTGCTCAACATTTGAATAAACAACATCCCTTTTAGCTTCAACACGAATTTTTTCAAATGTCTCAGCAGTAAAACCATCAATACCAAAAACAATTGAATCTACGCCTGACTCTATTATCGGAACTGCCAAATCAGGTGTTAGCAGCATTCCGTTTGTATTAATATTAATTGACTTAAGCCCGATTGATTTACCATATTTTATCATCCTGATGAGTAATTCCGGTTCAAGCAGAGGTTCACCACAAAACGAAAACCAGCATTGAGTTGATGGAGAAATTTCTGCAACCTGGTCGGCACATTTTTTCCATAACTCGAAGGGCATTCTTCCTTTTGGTCTAACCATTCCGGGATGGTGACACATAGAACACTTAAGATTACATTCGGCAGTAACTTCGACTGCAAACCTTGTTGGGAATGACAAATTTTTAAGGGTTCCTGCAATTTCTGTTAAATACTGGTAGCTTGTACTTTCTTCTCTCATCAGAATTCCATAGTAAGTTTATTAAAAATAATATGAATTAATTTATTATGGTCAATTTCATGTTTATCCAAATTCAATTAATTAAAATTTTCACCGGAACCGGGATAATCAGAGTTATTCCTGTTGCTTGATCTTAATTTACTTATCCTTTGTTTGGACATAACAACGCGTTTCGACTCTATTGGTATAACGGTTTCAACATTCTTGCCCGATTTATCATTTATGAATTCAACTAAAGTGCTGATTGTTGGATATTTAAAGATATCAATCAGCGTTAAATCAGGATGTACAGTTTGTTTCAGCCTGGAATGAAGCTGAACAGCTAAAAGAGAATGTCCACCGCTGTCAAAAAAGTTTTCATTGATACCTACTCTTGGAAGCTTTAACAAATCCTTCCATATTTCAGCAATTTTTATTTCCACTTCGTTTGCTGGTAGAACAACATCGTGTTCCGTAGTAGCTAACTCTGTTACAAAAGGTGCAGGAAAAGCTTTTCTATCAATTTTACCATTTGGCGTCAGAGGAAATTTATCCATTAAAACGAAGTTTGAAGGCACCATATAATCCGGCAACTTTTCTTTAAGCTGCAACTTAAGCGAATCAATATCCTTGAACAATCCATTCTTAGGAATTACATACGCAACGAGTCGTATATCGCCTGGGACATCTTCACGGGCAATAACTAACGATTCTCTTACCTCAGGATGATTTAACAAAATTGATTCGATTTCACCAAGCTCAATTCTGTAACCGCGCATTTTAACCTGATGATCCAGTCTCCCTAAAAATTCAATGTTGCCATCAGATCTAAAACAAGCGAGATCACCTGTTCGATAAACTTTTTTCTCGCTCGCTTTATTAAACCGATCTTCAATAAATTTTTCTGCGCTAAGTTCTGGTCGGTTCAGATAACCATTTGTAACCCCCTCGCCGCCAATAAATAACTCGCCGGCAACACCGATTGGATTTGGGTTTAGATTTTTATCAAGAATATGAACAGAAGTATTTGCGATTGGTCTGCCAATCGGTATAGGGCTTCCAATTTTAGAATTGAGCTTATACAGAGTTGACCAGACTGTTGTTTCAGTTGGTCCGTACATATTAAGAACTTCACCTTTAATAAGAGTGCCCAGACTTTCAGCAATATTAATAGGAAAAGCTTCGCCGCCAACTAAAAGTATTTTAAGCTGAGATAGTGCATTATGTAAAATTGAATCAGCTAGAAGCATTTTTACCATTGAAGGAGTGCATTGCAAATGTGTTACTTCATACTCAGTTATAAGTGATGAAATAGTATAATTACTTGGTTCTGCTTCAACCGCAAAAGGAATAGTTGAATCTTTACGCAACTGATTGAGATAATATAAATGAGCAAGAACAAGATCAGAATCAACCCCAAAGTCAATTAAACAGGCAACTTCATCAACATCAATCTCTTTAAGTTTTTGAATTATTTGTTTACATGATTCCGGGGTTCCAAACAATCCGCTCGTTTTGTAATACCTTTCAAAAGAATAGTCAAGTATGGCATCGAGATCATTTGAAGTAAGATTATCCATATTAAAGCTTCCATCGGAAGCGGTGGTGGCATTCTTAAAGACAGGAAATGACCAGGCAGCTTCTTTAACTAAATTAACTGCGCTCTTCAGATAATTTTTCATCGGATTACGAACAGTTTCTTTAACCATATTCTCATCCGGACCAACAAAAGTATGAAGCATTAAGGTAAGAATACCCTTACCACTATGTCCCGCATCTTTCCAGGCTTTTCTGTATATATTTATTTTTTCAGAAAGTTCTGAGATGCTTTGACCAAGAAGATGTGTTAAGAGGTTATGCCCGAGTCTTCCAGCCATCTCAAAGGTTTCAGGATTTCCAGCGGCAGTAACCCATACAGGTAATTCTTTCTGAACAGGGCGTGGGAGAATGCCTATCTGAATTTCTTTATTATTTGGATTAGTAAATCCAACTTTTTCACCTCTCCATAGCTTTTTCACTTCATCGATCTGTTTGAACATTAAATCTTTTCTGTCTTTGAAATTCTCCGGCATAATAACAAAATCATTTGGCTGCCAGCCTGCTGCAAAAGAAACACCTACTCTTCCGTGTGATAGATTATCGACCATAGACCATTCTTCAGCAATTCTGATTGTACTGTGCAGAGGAGAAACTACACTTCCTGCGCGTAATCCAATGTTTTTTGTTACTGAAGCAATTGCAGCACTGGTTACAGATGGATTAGGATATAATCCGCCAAAATCATAAAAATGTCTTTCGGGAGTCCAGACCGCTTTGAAATTGTTCTGATCTGCATACTTGGAACCTTCAAGCAGCACCTTATACTTGTCAGAACTTTTCTCCCCTTCATAACTTGAAAAATAGAAGAGACTAAAATCTATTGATTTAAAACTTTCCGGCGCTTTGGAAATCTTTAAATCGTCACCTGTGTAAAGAACAACCTGCAGTCCCCTTGTTAAGGTCCAGAGAAGTTCTAACACCGAAATATCGAATGATAAACTGGTCACTGCTAACCAAACTGAATTTTCATCAACCTTGATATGATCATCCATACCGGTAAAAAAGTTAACAACGTTACGATGAGTTACCATCACTCCTTTAGGTTTACCGGTAGAACCTGAGGTATAAATAAGATATGCCAGATTCGAAGAAGAATAAGCCAATTCCAGGTTGCCTTCGGGCTCACCTGAAAGAGATGAAAATGAGCTATCAACTTCAAGTATTTGACAATCTATATTTAATAGCCTATTCTTTAAATCAGGTTGTGAAATTATTATTTTAGTTGCAGCATCCTCAATCATAAATTTGATCCTGTCGGAAGGATAATCCGGATCTAATGGTAAGTAAGCACCTCCGGCTTTGTGTATGCCCAGGATAGAAGCAACCATTTCTACTGATCGGGTGATAAATACCCCAACAAAAGTGTTTTCCGTAACACCAAGATTAATCAGCTTGTTAGCTGTTCTGTTTGCTATTTTGTTAAGCTCTGAGAAGGATACTGAAATATTTTTGACTGATAAAGCTGTTTTGTCAGGATGTAAAGCAACCATCCTCTCAAACAACTGGTGAATACAAATATTCTTTTCAAAATCTTTATTGGTTTTATTCCACTGATCTAATAGATTTGCTTCTTCGTCTGTAATGAAGGAGATGTCAGATATTTTTTTGTCTCTACCATTAACGATTTCTTTAAGAAGCAATTCAAGATGCTTGTTTATTGATTCTGCTGATTTTTTTGAAAACCTGGTCTTATCATATTCAAGCTTGAATAATAATTCTTCATCAAGATAGCCAAAAAGAGTAATCGGGTAATTTGTTTGTTCAAGAACTTTAAATTTTCTATTAAGCCATTCTCCACCCTGATTACGCAAATGAGAATCAAGCAAGTAATTTTCAAATACAAGAATACTGTCAAACAGATGTCTATCTCCGTGCAGTTCGCTTACATTCTGAATTTTTACAAGGTGAGTATGTTCGTGACCTCGAATTCTTACCTGTTCCTGTCTTAGTTGATGAAGCCAATTTAAAATAATTTCGTCGGGGTTTACCTTCACCCTAACAGGTAATGTATTTATTAATAATCCAACTATGTCATCTGAATTTTCAACGGTATTCTTTCTACAAGAGCGGGTAGCTCCGAATACAATGTCTTCCTCACCAGAGTATTTATAAAGAAGTAAAGTCCAGGCTGCGAGTATCAGTGTGTATGGAGTTAAAGAATTATTTTTTGCGAATTCTGTAATAGATTTAGTTAATTCCTTTGATAACATATGATATATTACGTCATAACCTGTTCGAGGCTCTTCGGGTAGATAATCAAATTTATCGAAGGATAATGGCGTCCTTGATTTAAAACCTGCGAGATAATCTTTCCAAAAAACAATTGATTTGTTCTCATCAACTTTTTCAAGCCATTTTATATATTCAATGAATGGTGTTGGCAGCGGTAATTCGTCATCAATCTTGTTAATCAAATTGGAATAAATACGAAAAATTTCATTTATAATTATAGGAAACGATCTGCCATCGAGTAAGATGTGATGAAAAGTCCATACACAAATATATTTTTCCAGAGCAATCTTAAATAGACTTATCCTCATCAAAGGTGCAGCAGCTAAATCAAAGCCTTCTTTACGATCTTTCTGATAGAACTCTTCAAGTTTTACTAATTGTTCTTCAGCAGGGGAAAGTGTATAATCAACCAAATTAAATTTTAGTTCAACATCTTTATTTACTATTTGAATTGGTGTATCAATGCCTTCCCACTTAAAACTTGTTCGAAGAACCGGATGACGATGTAACACCTTTTGCCAGGCTTGTTGAAAGATATCTACAACAATTTGTTCATTCAGTTCGAAGACGATCTGCTCAATGTCAACTCCCGAACCTGGTGCAATCTGAGAATGAAATAACATTCCCTGCTGCATTGGAGAAAGAATATAAGAATTATCAGAGTTCAACATTCCTACTTAAGAATTTATTCTAATTGATAAAAAAAGCAAGGGACAGACTAACTAAGTGCCTTCAAACCGGGGAAATGAATCTTTTACTTAATTTTCCCGTAAAGTTCAAAGAGAAACAAGACTAAGTTGTGCCCTCTTAAAAAATATAATAATAGACTTGTGAATGAATTCTGGTAAAAGATAATTTCGTATTTATTGTTAAAAAAACTACAAAAAATAATTGTACGATTACAAGTCGAAAACATTCAATAATTCCAATCATAATTTTTTTCAAAATTAGCTTGGATATTAACACTAGCTTAAATTGAATGCATGTGCAAAACTGCTATATTAAATGACAAAAGTCCAACATTTATGCCAATATCAAACACTTCCAAGTAACATACCGGATTAGACACTGTTCTGAGGTGAATTATTTGTATTATTTATTTATTCTTATTAAAGAGGCTAATAACTTAAAGAATGGATTTCTTCAGCAAGAATTAGAACTATATTTAAAGCATTCCTTTACTAAAACAATTGTTTATTATATACTCGAACGGTTAAAATGCCTTCTCATAAAGAAATATACTGTCCGTTTTGATTCATTCTGATACAAGCTCGTGTTACTTAAATTCAATAAACCTACCTACTCCCCACCGGCGTATGTTCAATCGCAAATTCTCTTCCTGCCTTCAAAGCGTCAATGTTCAGTTGAACAATCTTCTCCCCTTTTCTGCCGAATATTTTCTTTATTCCAATTTCAAGGCTTTCATAAGGGAGATCAAGAAACGGTGATGACGCACCGAGCATTACCATATTCGATGAACGCGGGGATTTTACCTGACGTGCAATTTCATCTGAGTTTATTGCAATGTGATGCGGAAGCTTCTCTATTTCTGCGAGAAGTTCTTTCATATCAGGGTAATCAGGGATGTTTACAAAAGGAGTTGTGTTTGTTACCAACCAGCCGTTTTCTGATAGCCAGGGTAAATAGCGCAGTGACTCCATCGGTTCAACTGAAATTATTAAATCTGCTTTACCGAGTGGAATTAGATCGCTGGCAATTTCTTTTTCTGAAATTCTCAGATGTGACTGAACGGCACCACCGCGCTGGCTCATTCCATGAACTTCTGCTTGCTTTAAGAGAAGATGATTTTCAAGCGCTGCCATTCCGATTGTAGCCGCTATTGAGAGAATTCCCTGTCCTCCCACACCGGATAAAATTATATCTGATTTCATAAGATTAACTCAAAGATTTTGTAATTCTAAATAATGTTTGTTTGAGGCAAGATAAATTACTCATCCAAATCTCCATCCTTCTGCGCGGATTAGCTGAACTATATTAATCTGTGTGATTCCAAATGCCTTAGAAACAATTGGGATTCTTGGTCTATCTTCAGTCCCAGGATTCTTTTCTCCGGTGACTACTAAACAATTTCTATTTTTCGCAAGAGCTATAACAAATGGATCTGCTTGTGACCTTTCTTTCCTTGAATCAATTAAGCGTGGAAATTTATTAAGTATTTGGGATGATATTAATTGAATTTCTGTTGTAAGTGGATAAAACATTTTTTGCTTCTTGGCCCATTTATATATCTCATCATCCTTCTTTTCCAATTCAACTAATACCTCCTCTGAAGCAATAAGTCTTTTCTCAGATATCAAAGCTTCAAAATTTTTCCACAGTTTTGGAAAAAGATCGGGAGGATACCACCTAATCCAAGCATCAAGAAGTGCACTAGTATCGATCGAATAAATATCAGATATTGGCATCAGGCATTGTATCCATAAATTGTATTTTCAACCTTGTGCAAATGCTTTAATTTCATTCCAAGATAATCAGCCAACTGACTAGTATTGATAGCTTCTTGATAATATGCATTTAAAACCAATTTAATAAAGTTAATACCATTATTCCGAATGACTAATCTATAATACGGTGGAGCTCCTCTAGAAATTTCTTCATCAAGCTTTTTATAATGCTTGTAGAATTCTTCCCGCTTTTGCTCATAAAATTTTTTAGTAGTCTTATTTACTATCAAAAGCCTTCTCAACATTACTTCCTGACTGACTGAATACCTTTTTGAAAGGAAATCCAAATCTTCAAAAGTCCAAGATTCTTTCGAATTTTGCTTACGAACAACCTCTTCATTTAAAAGATATTCAGATGGTACAAGAACTCCACCGGCAATCATATTGCAAAAAGTTTCAACCTTTTCTTCATCCGTAGATGGTTCCTCATAAATAGCTAAATCACAGATTCCCGCATTATGTAGAATTAAATGAACATATTCGTGCATCAAAGTAAATATTTTACCTCTTATACTATCTTTAGAATTAATTACAATAACAGGCAACTTCTCTTCACTGATTGAGAAGCCTCTCATTTCTCCAACTTTGATACGGCTTGTATGTGTTGTTTGAAAAACTAGTACACCTTTACTCTCAATTGCTTCTTTCCAATCGTTATAAGCTTCATAATTACCTTCCCAACCAAATTGTTTATCAATATCTATTGCCAAGGATTCTCTAATTTCCTTAGAGATCTTATCATAATCTTCTGAAACACGTATTGAATCTGTAAATAGTTTAATTTCTTCATTAATTTCATTCGCTAATTCCAAAGCTATTTCTCTTTTATAATGTGCACGTCTTATTTCTACTGACAACGCAGGAGATTGTAGTAATAATTCTACATCAAATTGTCTCCTAAAATCTTTCATTGCATCAAACGTGAGGGGAGGTTCGGGCAGGAAAAAAATAGCTATAGGCCGCTTATACAACTTTGCAAGTTTTCTTAATTGTGGAATGCTAGGTTTACTAATTCCGCTTTCCCAGTTAGAAATTTTTTGTTCTGAAACCTTAAGCTTTTTTGCAACCTCAAGTGTAACTATCCCTACACTTTTTCGTGCCCAAATTAATAACTGAGGATTTATTTCTGCTTCAATTCTTTGTGGCATATTATTACGGTTTCTTTTTAAATAAAAATAAACAACATATCAATAAATCGTAAGTGGAAAAGAATTAGTGTTTGTAAAAATGTCATTAATCCTAATATTTTAAATAATATCTGATTTCATGATACAACCTCCTCTGTTTTCACTTTCCCCTCTTTCTTACTCTTCGCTACCGATTGCACAATGCACTCTCTTCTCGGAATTATAACTGACACTCCTTCATATAAAAATTCTTCACGTAAAACTTTTACCATCTCATCATGAAATTTTGGCAATGGAGTGAGAACTTTTACGTGTTCAGGTTTAACACCAAGACCAACACAAATATCTTCCAGTCTTCCTGTTGCATGAGATGCTTGTCCACCGGTCATCGCTGTGGTTGCATTATCTGAAATTATGATAGTGACAGGAGTATTTTCATAAACACAATCCAACAGCGCAGTCATTCCGCTGTGAGTGAAAGTTGAATCGCCGATAACAGCAATGGAAGGACGAACTCCCGCATCGGCAGCACCTTTTGCCATTGTGATAGAAGCACCCATATCCACACATGAGTTAATTGAATTCCAGGGAGGTAAAGCTCCGAGTGTATAGCATCCGATATCAGAAAAGACTTTTTGCTTACCGAACTCCCGCATTGTTTCATTAAGTGCATTATAAATATCCCTGTGGCTGCAGCCTGAACAAAGTTCTGGTGGGCGGTTCTTAACAATCTCAGGAACTTTAATAAACGTTTTTACTTCTTTGCCCAAAGCTTTCGCAACAACATCAGGATTCAGTTCACCATCACGCGGAACTGTTCCATTAAGTCTTCCAATTATTTTTGAGTTGATATTTAAAAATCCTCTTAATTGCTCTTCAACAAATGGATAACCATCTTCGAGCACAAGAACTTTTTCACACTCATCAACTATCTTTTCAACTTTTACAAATGGAAGCGGATACTGATTGATCTGAAGTATTGGATGAGGACAACTCTTATCCTGGTAGTTTTCCCTCAAATAATTAAACGCAATTCCGCAGGCTATTATTCCCAAAGATTTATCTCGTCCTGGAATGTACGTGTTATAAACTGAATGTTCAGACTCCTGTTCAATTAAGGATTGTATTGAAAGCAAGCCTTTATATCTCTTTCTTGCATTCGATGGAAGAAGAACAAACTGGATGGGGTCTTCAGGATAAGTAAGCGGATTTTCATTCTTGAGTTCTCTTCTTTCAACTCCTGAACGTGAATGTGAAAGTCTGGTAGTAATTCGTATCAACACAGGAATTTTAAATTTTTCAGAAAGTTCAAAGCCTTCATAAGCCATATCGTATGCTTCCTGCTGGTTCGCAGGTTCAAGTATCGGGATCATAGCAAACTTACCAAAGAAACGAGAGTCTTGTTCATTCTGTGATGAATGCATTGAAGGATCATCTGCAACTGTAACTATCAATCCCCCATTAACACCAGTAATGGCTGAATTTATGAAAGCATCTGCGGCAACATTCAAACCAACGTGCTTCATACAAACCATAGCCCGCTTTCCTGCGTAACTCATTCCGAGAGCAGCTTCCATTGCTGTCTTCTCATTTGCGGACCACTGCCGATGAAGATTTCTTTCTATTGCAGTTTTATTATGCTGAACATATTCTGTTATTTCTGTGGAAGGAGTTCCGGGGTAAGCGTAAATGCCAGACATTCCCCCATCGATGGCACCCTGGGCAATTGCTTCCGCGCCGAGGAGAAGAAGTTTTTCCATAATTCCCTCATTTTTTGCATTAAGAGAAAAGCTTTCCGCATTTATCGGATTAAGCTAAAATTTCTACTCGAAAAATAAGCAAATTGCTCTAAAGTCTTAAGCAAAATCATCCTTAAAAGTGGCTTCCGTCACTCAGGATTAAACTTGCTTTGATATGGTAAAAGCCTTGGATTATTGGGAAATCTGCTGATTAATTCATTAAAAAGTAATCTTTCCTTTTCGTTTTGATTAGTCTCAGAATAAAGTTCAAGCAGATTTAATTGAGGTTTTACATAATTCGGGAAATAGTTTTTAACCTTTTCATATTGTTCAATCGATTTGTTCAGATTCCTCAACGAGTAATATGAACTGGCAATGTTTTGCATAATAATAGGGTTGAATGGTGCAAGCTCTTGTGCCGAAAGATTATTTTTTAATGCTTCCTGGTGCCTTGCTATATACGAATTTGCAATACCGCGGTAATAATCAATTGGTTGTTTTGAAGTATCAAAGGGATATAAAATTTTTGATATCTTTTCCAGCCTTTCAAACATCATCGGATATTGTCTTCTGTCCTTTAGAAAAATTGATTCTCCGAAATGCAATTCAGATTTTAACCTAATGTAGGCAGTAACCCCGCCAGCTATAAGTAAAAACAAGAGTGCCATTTTACAGTAAGATGAATTTATGCTGATTGATTTTTTTTCGATCTCTTTGTGATTAACTAAAGCTGTTCCCGTTACAACAGATGCAAGGAAAAATGAAGCAAATTTATGAGTTGGAAATGCAGCAAATGAATACGCTGCTGTTACCAGGAATGTGAGTAATAAAGGAAAATATTTTTCATTGTGCCTGATGCGCTTGAATATTCTGAGTGTAATTAAAATAAAAATTGATAGCAGAACAAGAGATGATAGTATTCCATTTTCAGCGGCGAGTTCCAAAAGATCATTATGAGCGTGAATACTATGAACGTGAGTTACGTTTTCATCAGTGAAGTATTCGCTGTTATATTTTGGGTAATAACCGCTCCATTTATACAAACCTGCACCATCAAAAGGATTTTCATTAATCATTTCAATGGATGCGTTCCAGAAATTCATTCTTAAAACATTACTCTTAAATTCCGAATCAAAGAACGAGATAGCAGTCGATTGAAAGTCGGGGCGTTGAATTCCTTTAACAGGAATTAGCGATATTAAAAATGAAATGACGAGGATGCCAAGAACAGGATACATTGTTTTTAACCTTCTTGCCTTTTCAGTTTTAATAATGATGAAGATGACATATAAAATTGTTACCAAACCCAATAAAACCAATGCTGCGCGGTTTCGTGTAAATAATAAAAAAGAGATGTTTATGATTGCGGCAATACCCAGGTAGATTTTGATCTCTTTCCCTACGTAGTGATATGCAATGAGAAAAAAAGGTATTGCAGAAAACAGATACTCAGCAGCGAAACTTCTGTGACCGAGCGTTGAACCCGGCGGAATGATGGTTGGTAATTCCAGAATATTTATTTGAAATACCTCAAGCAAACCAATTAAGCTGAATATTGTTGAGATAATTACAACTGAATATGAAACTGCTTTGAAGAATTTATCTTCCCCGAGAATGATGAATATAAGCGCGGACTGAAACAGAATAGATAAGGGAATAATTAAATCGCTTAATTTTAATATCAGAAGATCTGAAGAGCCATTTATAAAACAAGTTAGAAAAGTAAGGGGATATGCGAGCATTAAGAACAATAGAGTTTTATTTAATGCAACAGCTTTTTCAAGCTTAGTTCTGTAAACATAAACCAGAAATAATAACAACGAAGTTGAAAAGAAAAATACTCTTTGAATAACATCCATCTCGTAAGCAAGCATAGAATAAGTAATTGGCGAAAGGAATGTGAGTCCAAATAAGATCGTTAGCCCGATATTTGTATTTTTTTTGGCCATATTTATTTTGTTATCTGAATTTTAACCGATGCAGCCTTGATTTTTGATTCGTCAGAGGACTTGAGGTTTATCCGATAAATTTCTTAACTTGAAGTAGTCATTAGTAAGTCCTATTTCTATAACATATAATTAATACCAGGTTGAAAAACGAAGTATCTTTTTCTCTGCTTAATCGAAGTATTATACGTACGCTTGCTTACTACGATATTTTCTCTTATCCGTTAACGGCAGACGAAATTTACTATAATCTTAGTGATAATCACACTTCAACTGAACAAATTAAAAAAGAACTTGAATATCTTTCATTAAATAAAATTGTTTATAATAACGGAGAGTTTTATCAGTTAAATAACGATGTGAAATATATTCAGCGTAGAAAAAGTGGTAATGAACTTGCTGAAAAGAGATTGAGAACTGCCAAGCGTATGTCAGGATTTGTTTCCAGGTTTCCATTCGTTCGCGGGATAATGCTTTCGGGCTCTATCTCAAAAGGTTTTATGGAAGAAGATTCAGACATTGATTATTTCGTTATTACTCATCCAAACAGAGTCTGGTTTTCGAAATTCATATTAATGATATTCAAAAAATTATTTT